>Ga0073934_10000187_pt1 | contig 184863 bp, 193 predicted proteins | sample LarsenN4metaG_FD_76834 | JGI IMG/M metagenome (GOLD analysis project Ga0073934, IMG submission 76834) | Hot spring sediment bacterial and archeal communities from British Columbia, Canada, to study Microbial Dark Matter (Phase II) - Larsen... ... | reverse complement strand
GTTCGGCCTCCTGAAGCGACGGACGAGGAGGTTCCACAACGTCTTTCCGTACAGGTCCTCGGAGAGGTCAGTCCTCAGCTGGATGGAGACGTGGGTCCGGTTCTACAATTGGCGGGTGTTAAGCTGACAGTCTCGTGAGGACCGAAGAGAACCCTTATGCCGACCCGTCCCCTCGACGCGCGCATGCGCATCGGCGGATCCACGTACAGCAAGGAGCCGTTCCCCAAGCAGGTCCGCGAGCTTCGGGAACTCGGCTTCGACTATGCCGAGATGGACCTGACCCACGTGACGCTGGACTCCGCCAAGCTGCGGGAGCTCGCGATCGAGCTCGCGGGGAGCCTCCCCCTCGAGACCGCCCACCTGCCCCCATCCCACTTTCGCGCGGCCGACCTCGCGCGTTTCGTCGGATTGCTAGACGCCTTGGGGCCCGTGGGCACGCAAATCTTCAACGTCCACTTCCTTCCGGCCCGCGCCGCGCCCGCCGTGTCCGCGGAGGTGAGGATTGCTTGGCTCACCGACCTCGTCCGGGCTGCAGAGGACCGCGGAGTCCTCGTGACGTTGGAGAACGTCGAAGAAACGACGACGGTGCTCCGGAGGGTCCTCGACGCCCTTTCGGATCTGCGGTTCTGCCTCGACATCGGCCACGCCCATCTCGAGGGACGAGGGGACGGAGCCCGGGCCTACCTCCTGGCGTTGGGCGATCGGCTGTCCCTCGTCCACGCCCATGACAATCACCGCGGCCATGGGGAACCCGGGGACGAGCACCTTCCGCTCGGGAAGGGGATCAACGATGTCGAGCGCGACATGCGGGAAATTCGACGGGCGGGCTACGACGGCCGCGTGACCCTGGAGATTTTCAAGGGGACCCCGGACGACAAGCGGGCCTCCTTGCGCAAGATGAGACGTTGGTCACGTCCGTGAAGTCCACCGCCCACCGCGAGCGGCGTGCTCTCCCGAGAGGACACTTTCGCAGACCCCCCTCCCGCATCGCGTCTTATCGCACCGCGTCCATGGGAACGGGCCATGGGCCGCACCGTTCCGACGTACCGCCTCCACCTCGAGTCGACCCTCAATGACTGGATGGACTACCGCCGGGCGTTGCGGGAGAAGGACCGCGAGGCCTTCGACCGCCTCCTGAGCAAGGCGAGGCAACATGCGAGCGCGGCAAGCTACTGTGCCCACATGGATCCCACGATCCTAGCGATTCTTTCGATTCTGCTAGAGAACGAGAAGGAAAGAAGCGCCGAGAGCCGCTGAGACGCCAAGCTTCTTGCCGCGACCTTCCGTGTCCACGGCGTGAAAATCCGGGAAGGGACGTCCCTCGACGTTGATCCCATCGATCGGATCGCAAAGGCCTCCTTCGACCCCGTCTACGCGTTCTTCGCGCGACGCGGCGTACGCCGGGCGAAGCCCCTTCTCGTCGCCGAACAAGACGACATGGTCGCCGGGTTCCTCGAGGGATTCCTCTTCGACGGCCTTCCTCCCATCGGCTATATCTATTTCATCGCGGTCGACATCGACCATCGTCCGAAGGGACTCGGGCGCGCCCTCGTCCTCGCGGCGCTGGATACGTTCCGCGCGTGGAAAGCGGCGCGGGTGTTTGCCTCCGTGCCGAGGGACAACGACGCATCGCGACGGTTGTTTGAGCGCCTTGGATTCGCGGAAGTCCCCAGGAGCGCGCTGCGCCGCTGGTACGGATGGCGCGGGATCGGCGTGCGGATCCGGATGGTCATCGCTCCCCATGAGGTCCTCCTGGTGCGCACTTTCACCGACCTCCCCTTGGCACCCGCTCAAAAGGCCCCGGAGCCCTCCTCATAAGGCGGGAGAGACCTCCACGGACGGCTGGATTGTCGACGCCTACGGGGACTATGACAAGGACGCGATGGTCCTGTGGCTCTGGAACGAACGCGGCGTCCACCGCATCGAGGACCCACGCTTCGTGCCGACATTCTTCCTGCATGCAAGGCCGAGCGAGCTCTCGACGATCCGGCGGCGGATCGAGATCCTCGACGGGGTGCGCGAGGTCCGCGAGGCCTCGAGGCGGATCGCCCTCGAGGATGACGAGCCCTCCCCCGTTCTCGAAATCGTGCCGCAACGCTATCGTGACCTGCGGGGGATCGCGCACATCCTTGACTCGAACGGCGGCTACGTGGACCATCGGCTGTTCAACGTGGACCTAAGGTTCAGCCAGCGGTACGCGGTCGAGCATGACATCTTCCCGATGGGGCTCGTGCGCTACGCGCACGGCACATGGCGCCCGGAGGAGGAGCACTTCGCCCTCGACTATCCGCTGCCCCCGTTGCGGAGGTCCCTCCTCGATCTGCACGTCGACAACCCCGCGGGCATCCCGCGGATGCAGGACAAGCTCCTCGGCGCGCGCATCGATGACATCCACATCGACGGAGACGAAGAGGCGATCTTGGAAGGGATCGAGGATGTCGTGCGGACGAAGGACCCGGACATCCTGATGACGGATGGCGGCGACGCGTTCACGATGCCATACCTTGCTCGGAAGGCCTCAGAACTTGGCGTGACTCTACAACTTGGACGGGATCCGGACAAATTCGCGGAACGGAAGGGAAAATCGTATTTCACCTACGGGAAGATCGTCTACAAGCCGGGTCAGTACATCCTGCGCGGTCGGCTGCACCTGGACCGCGGACACTTCACATTTCGCGAGAGCGATTTCGCGGGCCTCGCAGAGCTGTCGCGCCTGTCCACGCTCACGCCACAGGAGCAGGCGCGGCTCACGCCGGGTACCGCGTTCTCCGCGATGCAGGTGAATCAGGCGTACCACGACGGCTGTCTCGTGGTGTGGAAGAAGAATCGGCCCGAGGATTTCAAGGATGCAGAGAATCTCTTGCTCGGCGATCGCGGCGGCTTCACGTTCGAACCGGAAGTCGGAGTGCACGAGGGCCTCTACGAACTCGACTTTTCCTCCCTGTATCCGAGCATCATGGTGAAGTACAACATCTCCGCGGAAACGCTCGACTGCTCCTGCTGCGCGCTCGATGGCCTCACCGTCCCCGAGTTACGGTACCATCTGTGCACGCGACGGGTCGGGATCGTCGGCCGCGTGCTGAAACCGTTGATCGAGCGGCGGCGGTACTACAAGAAGATGAAGAAGGAGCCAGGCCCGCTCCGAGATGTCTACACGGGCCGCGACACGATTCTCAAGTGGACTTTAGTCACGGCATTCGGCTATCAGGGATATTCGAATGCTCGCTTTGGCCGCATCGAATGCCACGAGGCGATCAACGCGTACGCGCGAGACATCCTCATCCGCACGATGGAGATCGCTGAATCCCACGGATACGAGGTTGTCCACGGCATCGTCGACTCCGTCTGGTTGCGGCCCAAGCCGAACGCGGACCCGATCGAGAAGGTCCGCGAGCACATCGCCGGATCGATCGGCCTCCCGATCGAGCTGGAAGGCCGCTACAAGTGGATCGTGTTCCTGCCATGCAAGACGACCGGGGTAGGGGCGCTGAACCGCTACTACGGACTGTTCCAGGACGACGAGTTCAAGCTCCGCGGGATCGAGCTCCGCAAGCACGATACTCCGGAGTTCATCAATATCTGCCAGGAGGCGATGCTCGGCGAACTCAGCCTCGCGTCGAACGCGGCGGAGTTCCGCGAGCGGATCCCGAAGGCGGTCGACATCCTCCGCTGGACGGCGAAGTGCGTCCTCGACCGATCGATCCCGGTGCACCAGTTCATCCTCACGAAGAGCGTATCCCGCGCCCTCCCGGAGTACGTCGTCCTCACGGCGACCGCCGCGGCCCTGAAGCAGATGGAGAAGCGCGGCTTCCCCGTGGAGCCGGGCGAGTTCGTGCGGTACGTGCTCTTGGATGCTCGCGCCCGCGACTCGGAACGGAAGGTGCGGGTCATGGAGTTCCTCGAAGGGGACGAGGCGCCGGACGCATGGGAGTACATCCGCCTCCTGTGTCGATCCGGACAGACCCTCCTCGCGCCTTTCGGGTACACGGAGGAAAAGCTCGTCGCGATGTGCAGAGACCTCGGCGACGCGGCCGTTGCACCGCCGGATCGTGCAATCATGGTGCAAGAGGACTACAAGTCCGTCGGGCACAGCCGCGCCCGCGGTGGTGTCGGATACAAGAAACCCTGGCGCGTCGAGGTCGAGGAAGAGGCGTCCGCCGATATCCCCGAGGAAATCTGACGCGCAGCGTTCTGTCCTGTCGCACGCGGTCGGCCTCATGCACGCCGTCGGAATCGACCTCGCATGGTCCCCGAGGAACCGCTCGTGGCTCGCTGTCGCCGACAAGACGAGGGATGGATGTTTGGTGCGCGACGCAATCAGAGGGAGGCCGCCGCATCCCCGAGGAGACCCGGGTGATCACGTACAAGGACCGCACGGGCCGACCATGAGTTGCGAGGGCGCAGCTCATCCGGGCAGGAGCGGCTCCTCGACGAGTCCCTCCGTGGCCGCCACGAGCCTCGTGACGCGTTGCTCCGCGCGCGCGAGGATCTCGTGGCAACGGCGATAGAGGGCCAGCCCCTCTTCGAAGGCGGCTAGGGCCTGGTCTAGGGGCACGTCGCCCCGGGCCAACGCCTCGACCTTATTCTCGAGAGCCGCAAGGGACGTTTCGAACGACACTTCTTCCGTCATGATACCTCCTTTCCTCGAACGAGGACATGAAGCCGGCCGTCGCGGAGGCGGACCGAGAGAGAGTCTCGCGGCCGCGCGTCGTCGACGGAGGTCACGAGACGGCCATCCGCGTCCCTGACAATCGCGTAGCCGCGCTCGAGGGTCGCTTGGGGGCTGAGGGCTTGCAGGCGGCGGGCCGCGAATTCCGCGAGCTGACGCGATTGTTCGACGGCCCGGGCCGCCGCGGAGACGAGCAAGGCAGCGAGGGAACGCAGGTGCGCGCGGTTCGATGCGATGTCCCGTGAGAGCCCCTTTGGGGAGAGGCGCTCCTGGGCGGCGGCGAGACGAGCTGAATGCGCCCGCAGGGCGTCGCGAATCCCGCGGACGAGGTCTTCCGCGAGGGCCCGCGCCTCTCCGCGAACCTCCGGCAGGTCGGGCGAGACAAGTTCGCCGGCGGCGCTCGGAGTCGGCGCACGAATGTCGGCCACAAAGTCTGCAATCGTCACGTCCGTCTCATGGCCCACCGCGCTCACGACCGGCACGGGACAGGCGGCGATGGCGCGAGCAAGGCCCTCATCGTTGAAGCACCAGAGGTCCTCGAGGGATCCGCCGCCCCGCGCGAGGATTACGATATCCACGCGTCCGCCGATGACGGCCAAGGCCGCGCGGAGGCTCGCGGGGGCCTCCGGCCCCTGGACCAAGGCGGGCGCGACGACGACCTCCGCAAGGGGCCAGCGTCGGCGGAGGACCGCGACGACGTCATGAAGGGCCGCGCCCGCCTCCGAGGACACGATTCCGATCCGCGCGGGGAACCGAGGGGCCGCGCGCTTCCGAGCCGCATCGAAGAGCCCCTCCGCGGCGAGCCGCTTCCGCGTCCGCTGGAAGGTCGCCCAGAAGGCGCCGACGCCCGCCGGCATCAATGCACAGACGGCGAACTGCACTTCCCCGCGCCGACCGTAGAAATCCAAACTCCCAGAGGCGACGACCTCCATCCCGTCGCCGAGCTCGACGCCGAGACCCTCCGCATCATCCCGGAACACCACGCACGAGATCTGGGCGTTCGCGTCCTTGAGGACGAAGAAGACGTGTCCCGCGGCAGCGGCCTGGACGCTGCCGACCTCGCCGCGCACGAGGATGCGCGCGAGAAGGGGATTCGATCGGAGGGTGTCTCGCACCAGGAACGTAAGTTCCGTCACGGTGAGAGGCCGCGGAGCCTCGGATCGGGATTCGCTGGCGAGCATGGCGCGGGTCATCGTAGAGCCATCGGTCGAGGCGGAGGATGCTATTTCAACCGGCGGCCGGGAGGTGCGCGAAAGTGGTCACGCCGCCCCCGTGAGCTCGGACGAGCGCAGGAGGGCATGAAGCCGGACGCCGATTTCCGCCAGGGCCATCCGACCGCCCTCCTCTCGATCGACGACGGCCACGACGTCCTCGACGACGGCGCCATGGCGCTGCAGGCGCTCGACCGCCCCGCGGAGGGTGCCCCCCGTCGTCACGACGTCCTCGACGAACAGGACCTTGTCTCCCTTCGCGAGATCCCCTTCGAACTCCTTCCGCGTGCCGTACTCCTTCGATTGCTTCCGGACGATGATGTAGGGCTTGTCCGTCGCGAGGCTGACGGCCGCCGCGATGGGGACCGCACCGAGTTCCACGCCCGCGAGGCGATCCGCCCCTCGGGCGTAAGGTACAATCGCATCGGCGATCGTGCGGAGGAGGCCCGGCCGCGTGATCGCCCGCTTGATATCGACGTAGTACGTCGACGTCCGGCCGGACGCGAGGGTGAAGGTCCCGAACTGGAGGGCGCCGCTCTCCCTGAGGGCCGCCACGAAGGCGTCGCGATCGAATTCACCAGGGCTCACGCTTCTTCCCCATGCGGTGTCCGGCGATGTTCACGATGCGATGCAAGGCCGGCGTTATCAAGATGATGGCCAGGAGGCCGAGGAGGGCCTCGCCCTCAAAGAACCGCGGGAAGGACCACTCGCGGATAACGAGGGACGCCAGCAGGGCTCCGGCGACGAAATCGTACTGGTCCAGCCCAGGTGCCTTCGCCCCCCGCGGCAGGTGTCGCCGACGCTTGATGAACGCGCCCATGAGATCACCGAGGAGGGCCCCGAAGGCGAGGACGAAGGATGCGACGGCCGCCTCCCCGGCCGGGCCGAAGGACCAGTCGGGGGCGACAGGAGCCACGAGGGTCGATAGGAGGAGGCTGAGGGCGATGCCGGAGGCCACCCCGCCGGCGAGGCCCCGCCAGGTCTTTCCGTCCCCGAAGATCCGCTCCCCGTCCCTCAGGAACCGACCGAAGTCGATCGGCGTGCCGCCGCCGAAGACGACGGCCAGGGGATTCGCCGCATACGCGGGGAGAAAAAACCAGATGGCCTGGGGGATCGCCTCGAGGGCCACGGGCGCGGCGAAGGGGCGCGGACCGGAAATAGGTAACCCCGCCCCTTCAGGACGGCCTCGGCTCCTCGATTCGATAGCGGGGAGCAAACCCTCTTGTGCGCCGTAGTCTTTGGGGTATGACCATGTCCGCGGCGCCGATGGTCACCGAGGGCGAGGCACCGAAGGCCTCGGCGGTGAGCCGCGTCAGGACCTACGTTGCGGGTTTCGACGAGGCCCTCTCCGGCGGCATCCCGAAGGGGTCCGTCGTCCTCGTCGCCGGCGGCCCGGGCACGATGAAGACGGCCCTCACGTTCTCGGTCCTGTACAACAACGTCCGCGCGGGCTCGAAGGCCCTGTACATCTCCCTCGAAGAGAGCCAGGCGGCCCTCCGGGCCGCGATGGCAGACTTCGGCATGGCGGGCCTCGACGACCTCGAACTGTACGTCCTCGACATCGGGAAGATCCGCCTCGAGCACAAGGACGAGGAGATGTCGAAGAACTGGATGGAGATCCTCCAGAAGTACATCGAGCAGCGGGTCCGCGTGAACGGCTTCGACCTCGTCGCCCTCGACAGCCTCGGGGCCCTCTACGGCCTGAGCCCCCTTGAGTATCCACGCCGCGACCTGTTCCACTTCCTCGGGTTCCTGCGCTCCCTGGATGCGACGACCTTCCTCGTGTCGGAAGTCCCCTCGGGGCAGGGAGGCCGGCTCGGCACCCACGACGAGGAGTTCCTCTGCGACGGCATTTTCCACCTGAAGCATGTCGAGCGAGGGGACACGGTGCAACTCTGGCTTCGGTGCGTGAAGATGCGACGCACTCGCCACGCGCCGGGCTACTTCGCCCTTCTCCACCGAGACGGTCGCTTCGCCGTCGCCTCCGCGATCTCAGAGTGACGTCTTCTGAAGGAGCTTGAGGAGCGCGTCCGCGTAGCGAGAGGCGAGCTTCGGGTCGCCAAAGGTCCTCGACGCCGCGGCCTTGTTCTCCTCGATCGCCTCGACGGTCTTCGTCAGAACGGACACGACGTCTTTGCCTGGAGCCCGCCGAAACAGGGCGACGATCGACGTGCCCTCTCCGTTGTTGAGGACGAGCCGGCCCACGGGAAGGTGCATGACGAAGGTCCCCCGGTCCCGGCGCGCGGTCTCTCGGGCGATAGACACGGCGATCTCGGCCTGATCGAGGTACGCCGTCTCCCCCGCCTTCGCGAGGGTCCGTCCGCCTCGTTTCATGATCATGAGGCCCATCGCATTCGACTCCTTCCCCGTCGCCGCGAGTTCGGAGTAAAACGCCGCCTGCAGGGAGAGCGACCGAAGCCGACGGCGGACCCTCCCCATCGCGGCACGGTCGTGGGTCTTCGCGATCTCCCGGAGTTCGAGTTCGATCGCCTGGGCCTCGTGGGGGCTCAGGAGGTGTCGGAACGTCTGGAACTCCTGATTCAGGGCGTCGAGTTCCGTCGTGGGCCGGGGCCGCACGGGCTCAGGGTCCGGCGCCTCAAGGCTCCCTTCCCGTACGCCCAAGGTCGGATTCTCCTGCTCGATCAGCTCGACAGCTTCCACGAGGTTCATGTCGGGATGCCGGAGCATCGCCTCCATGACGAGCCTCCCGTGGCCCTCCAATTCCCATTGGAGCAGCTTCGCGGCGGCATCGTCGCGCTTTCCCATCCCTTCTCGCGCGGGTGGAACCAGAAGGGCCTACAAAAGGATTCCCACGGGAAATCTAATCGGGCTCAAGGACGCGGAGGCGGAGGCGTCGCGGTGACTGCAGGCCCGGATGCCGATGGCGGAGCGGGGATTTCTCGCCGATTGATCCGTGACCACGCGAGGTAGTAAGCGGCGCCGAAGATCGCCGATGGAACCGCATAAAGGAGGCTGTACACGTCGGCTAGCGTGGAGAAGGCGAGGACATCGATGTTCCCGGCGGCGAGGGCCGCAGCGAGCACCGGGCTCAGCACGTAGGAAATGTAGATCGCCACCGCCGTGGTCCCCGCGTAACCGGCCCAGAGAAGGATCTTTCCTATCCGCGGCTCCAGCTCGTGGGTGATCAAGACACTCGCGATTCCTGCGGTCGCCGCGATGGTGGGCAATCCGATCAGGAGGGCTTGGAAGGCAGCGATGGCCTCTTCAATCGTCGGGCCCGCCACGGCGGTGAAGCCGATCACAAACCCGAGCACGAACGCAGCGGCGACGCCGGCAAGGGTAAGCACGAAGGCGATTACGACGTAAAGCGAGTGGCGGGCGCCGAAGACCTTGCGACCGAGGAGGACTAGGACGGCGCCGATGAGGACGAGGACGCTACCAACGAGCTCGATGACCGGGATCCAACCGATGAGGACGCCGATGACGAGCAGCAGGACCCCCGTCTTTGTCCGACCAATCTGCTTTTGCCTCTCGGCCTCCCATGCCATCGCGTAGTACCCGGAGGGCGGTCCCGGATAGAAGACCGGATACCCCGGGGCGAGGGGAGCACCGTAGGATGGCACGGGCGGCACCACGGCTGCGCCGAGCGCGTTTCCGCAGTTCGTGCAGAATTGGTACTCTACGGGGTTCGCAAGACCGCATCTCGGACAGAAGCGCGGCGCGGCCACTTAGCATCCCTGGGTGGCGCAAAGGATCCGGGGGCGGGAAATAGTTTTTGGGCGCGCCCGTCACCGCGAGGAGCGGCGCCGCATTCCAAAGGCTTTTCCCTCCCCCGAGCCCTAGGCACATCGGATGGTCTCCGACCGCGCGATAGAGCGCTGGATGTCTCTCGAAGTCGGACGGATCAACGCAGGACTCGTCCTCGAGAAGAAGACCCTCGCCGGACTCCTCAAGGAGCCCAAGCCCTCCTGCCGGACGCGGGAGGGGGAAGAGCATACTTTTGACCGAGGGATCTTGGAGCGACTCGCGTCCCTCCTCACCGAAGAGGAGACCCGGACCCTCCGGCTGCCGATCACGTTGTTCGTCGCGGGAGAGGTAGAAGACAGCGCCTACCTTACGGATTCCCTCGCGGCGAATGTACTGCGAGGCCTCGAGTCTTTCGGGACAGCATTCCCTTACCGGGACGGGAGGATGTACCTGCCCCACTCCCTCGCGCTCGACCTCGTGAGGCGATCCGGAGGAGCGGTCCAGCTCGCCTTCATATGAAACTCAGGTGGCGCCCGCGGGCTTCTGCCGGCGCGAGGCCCAGAAGTCGTCCGGGACATCGTCGTAGATAGAGGCGGCTTTCTCGGCCTCTTCCTTCGCCCGCTGGGCGGCCGAAAGCTCCGCGATCCGGTCTTTGCGGAACATCCAGTAGTGGATCCGCCACTCCCGGCCGTCATAGAGCGTCGTCTCCTCCCGCTCCGTCGTCAGGATCCCGGAGTCCTCGAGCATGTAGAAGGCGTCCCGGTCCTCGGGCTCCAGGACATTATCAATAATGCGTTCAGAGTAGCCGAAGAAGTTGAGGACGTGCTGGGCCATGGCACGGGCTTCCTCCTCCTTCATCCCGGTCCGATCGATCGAGTTCTTGATCGCCCGCGTGAGATCATCGACCGTGAGGGTTCCGGCGGGCCCCCGCTCGGCCTTCGCCTTGATCGCCATGCGTTGCTCCGGGGCTGTCCAATTTAGGCCCCATTCTATATAAGCCTTCTTTAGCGCGGGCCTCTGCTGATTATCAGGCTTTCCCTCCACCGGCCCGAGATTGTCAACTTAACACCCGCCAACTGTAGAGCCGAACCCACGCCTCCATCCAGCCCATGGCCGACCGCTCCGACGACCTGTACAGAAAGACGTTGCGGAACCTCCTCGTGCGACGCTTCGGGAGCCCGAACCACCGCCCGACCGCCGACCTCGGTCCGGACCTTCGTCTCGTCCACGGGGAACGTCCGACGTTCCCGCCTCTCCGGAGGAGGGAAGAGTTCCCGGCACCGGCCCTCCAAAAAGATTTAACCCGGGCCCCGGGAATGTATGTCGGAGGATGGCGCACGGCGTCGAGTGGGTCGAGCCGTCCCCGGGCCGGGAGGAGGTCCCCCGGGCTCCGGAGGACGTGGAGGAGCAGCTGGGGGAACTCCGGGACCAGATCCGTCGACTCCAGGAGCAAGTGAACGCGCTCGCCGCGCGTTCAAAAGAGGCCCGAGGTCGGGTGCGGACCCACATCCAAGGCCTCGACGAACTCCTCCAGGGCGGGATCCCGAGTGGCCACGTTGTCCTAATCTCAGGCCCCGTCGGCTCGATGAAGACCTCGCTTGCCCTCTATACTCTGATGAAAAACCGCGCTGCGGGCCTCCGCGGCCTGTACGTGACCGTCGAGGAGGGCCGCGAGTCGATCCTTGCAACGATGCGCAACCTCGGCCTCGGCACGGCGGAGGACTTCATCGTGGACATCGGGCGGCTGCGGATGGATCACGCCGGCGCCGAGGCGGTCCGGGATTGGATGCAGGTCCTTCGGGAATATCTCACGCGACGGCGCGAGCGCGACGAGATTGGGCTCGTGGTCATCGACTCCCTCAACGCGCTGGCGGCCCTCGCTCAGGTCCAAGACATGCGAGGCGACCTCTTCCACTTCTTCAATTTCCTCCGCAGCCTGGGTGTCACATCCCTGATCGTGTTGGAGCAAGACGCCTCGAGGCCGGGCGTTGCCGATCCCCTGGCGGACGGCGTCCTCGAACTGAGATTCAGTGGCGCGGGAGAAGGCAAGGTTCAGCTCCTCGTCCGTTGTTCGAAGATGCGTCAGACGAACCACTCGAGGGACTACCTCGTGCTGACGCACGACGGCGGGAAGTTCGTCGCGAAGCCCTACGAGACCCCGCGTCCGCCTCGGCGAGGTTTCTTCGGCTGAGGCTTAGAAGTTGCCCTTCACCTTCGCCCGGTCGATCTTGATTCCCGCAGGCGTGGCCATGAGCAGGTTCTTCCCCACGACGGCCACATCGCCGCCACAGTCCCGAACCGCGCTCTTGAGTTCCGCCGTGATGCGCTTCAGGGCGAGCTCGTCGCTCGCGACGCTCGTGTAGTCAAGGAGGAGGATGTTCCCGTTATACACGTGGGTTGCGAAATCGGATACATCCTCGTAGCGGTAGATCTCGGCGACCTTGACCAGGTGCTCCGCCGGCTCCCCGAGCGCTCCGCCCTCGCCCTCGAAATTCAACTCGCCGAGGTCGATGTACGTGTCGGCCCCGGCCGCGGTTTCACCATGACGTCGAAACGGCTTCTTGATGAATGCCATCTCAAATCCCTTCTGCGCTGTGCATATTCGGAACCACAAATTTAAAAGTATCGCGGGGAACTGCGGTCGAGAAGACTACGGCTTTTCCCGATGGATGAAGCCATATAATAACCATGGTGAGCTCTACCACGGAGGCCTCACCGCGACCTTCGCCTCACAACGTTTAAGAAGGTGGCTCCTTTGTCCGCTGCGCCATGCCCTATGATGTCCTCATCGTGGGCGGAGGCCCCGCCGGGCTCACCGCGGGGATCTACGCGAGGACCCGAAAGCTGTCCACGCTCATCGTAGAGGCCGAGGCCCTGGGAGGCCAGCTCGCATGGCTCTACCCGACGAAATCCGTCTACGACTATCCAAGCTACATCGCAATCGAGGGCGCGGAACTTGGGGAGCTGTTCACCCTCCATGCGCGCGAAAGCGGGTCCGAGATCGTCCAGGGAGAGGTCGTCGATATCCGCGGCGGGGACGGCGGTTTCCACGCGGTCCTGCGCGACGGGCGCACGTATGACGCCAAGGCCGTCATCCTCGCGATGGGGATGGGGCTCTTCGAGCCGCGACGACTCGGGATTCCGGGAGAGACCGAGTTCGAAGGCCGCGGGGTCGAGTACCGGGTTCGAGATCGTCACGAATTCAAGGGCCATCGGGTCCTCGTCGTCGGCGGGGGCGACAGCGCCCTCGAGATCGCATTGGAACTCGTCGCCCTGGCGAGACACGTCGTCCTCGTCCACCGCCGTGGGGAGTTCCGAGCCATGGAGAAGAACGTGGAGGCCGTGCTCAAAGCCCCGATCGAAGTCTTGTACAACGCCGAAGTCACGAGCCTCGAGGGGGATGACCGATTGCGCCGCGCCGTCGTCTATGACAACCGGACCCTGAAGAAGACGGAATTCGACGTCGACTCGATCATCATCAACATCGGATTCAAGCCCAAACCGTCGCCGCTGCCGAAGTGGGGAATCGAACTCGAAGGGGAGCGGCTCATCAAGGTCCGGGCGGACATGTCCACGTCCGTGCCGGGGATCTTTGCGTGCGGGGACATCGTTTCCTACCCGGGCAAGGACAAACGCATCGTCACCGGTTGCGGCGAGGCCGTGACGGCGGTCATGTCCGTCTACAAACACCTGAAGTCGCCCTACTGGGCGTGACCGCCCGCCTACCCTCCGGTCCCCTCCTCCCCGAAGGCCCAGAGGTCGTCGCCGACATGGTGGACGGTCTCGATCGCCTTCCCCCGCTCTTCGCGAGCCATCGTGGGCCCGTCCATGAGGGCCCGGCCGACAGCCAGGGGACGGTGGTTCCGCTCGTCCTGGATCCAGACGAGGTCCCCCGCCCGGATGGTGGGGTCCGCGTCGACGATCCCAGGCGCCATCACGTCCGCCCCGTTGCGGATGTAGGGCACGGCGCCCATGTCCACGGTAACGGCGCGCCGGTGCGCAGGCCGCGCCAGGAGGGTCCGAAGGGTCGGACCGACCGCGTCGCCAACGACGAAGGCGAAGGGAGTGTCACCGGAGAGAAGAAGGCGCAGCACGCCGGCCTCCGCCTCATCGATGGGCACGTCCGCATCGGGGACCTCGATTCCGAAATCCCTGGAAAGCCGGGCGAGCAGGGACACGGCCTCTTTTCGTCGGAGCCGCTTGCGCCGGCGCACCTTGAGGCCCACGGGGACCAAGATGAGGGGGAGGGGGATAATGCTTGGCCGCCGTCGAACGCGGGGACCGCTGGCGATCGAAACCATCATCCGGCGCCCGAGGAACCTCGAAGGCGCTGCGCTCGGTCGTTCGCGGGATCGAGCCGGAGGGCTTCCTGGATCATCCGTTGGGCCTTTGCCTTGCGCCCCAGCATGCGGCACGCCAGCGCAGCGTCGCACCAGTATTCCTCGTTGTCCGGGTTCAGCCCGATGGCCATGTCGAACGCCGCCAACGCTTGGCGGGGACGCCCCAGCTCCAGGAGGATCGTGCCCTTTCGATGATAGGCGACATCCTTCGCATCCGAGCTCGCTCGAACCGCGTCTTCGCACGCCGCGAGGGCTTCCCGGTTCCGCCCGAGGGCTCGAAGGACGTCCGCTCGCAGGAGACGGGCCGCCGCATCGGGGGTGGGGACCCCCGAGAGGGTCTCCAAGGCTTCCTCTCGCCGCCCCACGGACTCCAGGATCCGTGCGAGTTCGAGCCGACCCTCGGTCGAATCGCGCACAGCCAAGGCCCGCTCCACGAGAGGCAGAGCCTCGGTGCCTTGCCCGAGCAGACGCCTCGCACGGCCGGCCAGGAGCCATCCGTCCGGATGGTCCGGGAAAGCCTCGCGGGCCCGATCCGCCGGGATGATCGCCTCCGCCGGGCGATGCACGGCGATGAGGGCGGCGGCCCATCGCACGAGCGGCTCGAGGCTATCTCCGCGTTCCGCAGCGGCACGATAGACGAGGATCGCCTCCTCCGTCCTCGCGAGATACTCCAAGAGCTTCGCCTTGGCGAGGAGGACCTCTCGGTTCTTCGGATCCGCCTCGAGGTTCGCGTCGAGGCACCGGAGGGCTTCTTCGTAGCACCGCTCCGCCTCGATCGCGTTTCCGATCTCTTCCAAGATCCTCCCGCGGAAGGTCCACGCGTCGTCGTAGGCCGGATTCAGGATCAGGGCGTTGTTCAGGGCGTCCCGGGCCTCCTCGAGGCGCCCGAGGTTGTGCAGGACTTCGGCCTTCGCCATCCAGGCGTGGTCGTAGTTCGGATTGAGTTCGAGGCTCTGGTTGATGAGCTCGAGGCCTTCCTCGTGGCGGCCGAGCCGGTCGAGGGCATGGCCCTTCGCGTACAACGCGTAGTCGAAGTCCGGCTTGATCTCGAGGGACTTGTCATGATATCGGATCGACTCCGCATGCTTCCCCATCTTGTTCAGCGCGTTCCCGATGTTGTTCCACGCGATCTCATAGCGAGGGTTGACGCCAATCGCCTTCTCGAAGTAGGGAATCGACTCCTCGTAGCGGTCCAGATTGTAGAGGGCGTTCCCGAGATTGTTCCAGAGGACCTCATCGCCCGCATCGAGCTCGATGGCCTTCTGGTAGGCCGCCACGGCCTCCTCGAGACGGTCGATCCCATGGAGCGTGTACCCTTTGTTATACCACGCCTGCTTGTACCGCGGGTTAATCTCGAGGGACCGGTCGTAGCAGCGTAGGGCCTCGTCGTGGATCCCCAGCATGAAGAATGTAAAGCCTTTGTTGTTCCACGCCTCTTCGTTCCTGGGGTTGAGGGCGAGCGCCTTGTCGTAGGCGTCGACGGCCTCCTCGTATTGCTCGAGGGAGTACAGCGCGTTCCCGAGACCGCACCAGGCGCGCTCGGAGTCGGGATTCGCCGCGATCGCAGCCCGAAGCGCCTCCACGGCCTCCTGGGACTTCCCGAGTTCTTCGAGGAGTTGCCCCTTCCGGATCCAGGCCTCCGCGTTCGAGGCATCCGCCCGGTTCAGCTCGTCGTACACACCGAGGGCCGATCGTGTGCGGCCGAGGCGAACGAGCGCGATGGCCTTGTCGTACAGCGCCTCCACGTAGCCGGGGCGGATTTCGAGGGCCTTCTCATAGGCCTCGAGGGCCGCCTCGTGCCGGCTCAGATACGCATACGCGTTCCCGAGGTTGTACCACGCGATCTCATAGTCAGGCTTCTCGGCGATCGCCTTTCGGTAGGCCTCGAGGGCGGCCTCGTGCCGCCCGAGGTTGTCGAGGGCGACACCTTGGTTGTTCCACACAACATGGTCCTCATAGCCGAGCTCGACGGCGCGCGCGTAGCACGGCAAGGCATCCTCATACCGGCGCTCGTCGCAAAGGGCGTTCCCTCGCAGAAACTCCGACTCGCCCCTGGAGAGGTTGCGCGGTTCGGCGAGGACCATCCCTGCGAGCATGCCGGCTCATCCTCCTTAAACGTTCCGCGGTCGGGGTCAGGGATGAAACCAAGCGCGAACGCGCGGCCTCAGTTTTAAGTAGGGACGCCCCCTTGGACCGAGCCCGAGGCGACCCGTGTCGACCGTAGACGCGGAACCCTTCTCGAAAACGAAGAGCATGGAACTGCCCCGAAACGTCGTCGTGGGCCATGAGGCCATCCAGCAGGTCGGCGACGTGTGCCATTCCCTCAAGCTCGGGCGACGCGCGCTCCTCGTGGCGGACGAGATCACGCTCAAGGTCGCCGGAGACACCGTCGCGGCGCTGCTCGCGAAGCGACGCATCCGCGCGGAGGAGTTCCTGCTGCCCGATGCGACGTGGGAGGTCGTCCAGGAGGCCAAGGCTCAGATCCGCAAGGGCGACCTCGACTTCGCCCTCGGCGTCGGCGGTGGCCGGCCCATCGATGTCGCGAAATGCGCGTCCTTTGAGGCGGGAGTGCCGTTTGTGAGCGTCCCCACGGCCGCGAGCCATGACGGCGTCGTCTCGTCCCGGGCCTCAATCACGAAAGGCAAGGAGAAAGTGAGCCTCGCGGCCCACACGCCGATCGCGGTCATCATGGACACCGGAATCATCGCGGAGTCTCCCTTCCGGCTCCTCGCCGCGGGCTGCGGGGACATCATCTCGAACCTCACGGCCGTCAAGGACTGGGCCCTCGCCATGAACCTGCGGAACGAGTACTATTCGTCCTATGCGGCGGCCCTCAGCGAACTCGCCGCGCGGCTCATCATCGAGAACGCGCCCAACATCAAACCGAGGCTCGAGGAGAGTGCCTGGTCTGTGTGCAAGGCTCTCGTGTCCTCGGGCGTCGCGATGTCGATCGCAGGGTCCTCACGGCCGGCCTCGGGGAGCGAGCACAAGTTCTCCCACGCCCTCGACCGAGTCGCGAAGAAACCCGCTTTGCACGGGGAACAGTGTGGCGTGGGCACGATCATGATGATGTACCTCCACAGCGGCAACTGGCAGGAGGTGCGGGAAGCCCTGCTCGCGATTGGCGCGCCGACGACCGCGCGGGCCCTCGGCGTCACGGATGAGGAGGTCATCCAGGCCCTCGTCCACGCTCACGAAATCAACAAGGAGCGATACACCATCTTGGGGGATCAAGGGCTGACGCTCGAGGCCGCCGAGAGACTCGCCCGGATCACGAAAGTCATCTAGGCCTCCCTCCGGATGGCCAAGTTTGCGTGTCGGGGCGGACTCTCGTAATCGGACGCATCGCGGGAACTCTAACCGAGACCGTCCATGGTCCGAACCGCGACGCCTTCGACGTCGAGAGCCTCGTCGGAGCATGTCGGACGGCATGGAACGCCGCCTCCACGGGACGCTGCCCAGGCGATCGACCCGTAGCGCGCCGGAGGAGTCGATGGCCCAAGGTCCTCCGCGGAAGAAGGGGACGTTGACCGCGTTGAGGCCGGTGTGAACAACGCGAGCCTCTCCACGCCTTCGAAGACCTGTGCCAAGGGAGTTTCGGGGTCGTCGACGCGGACATCGACGAGCCGCGGTGCGGGTCCGTCCGCATCGGCCAAGTAGCGCATCGCGAGCAGGTTCTCAAGTCACGCGAGATCCCGACTGTAGACCGTCCGGCCCAGCGTCCGGAAGCCCATCGACTTCCAGAAGGCCGCGGCCGCCGTGTTCATGGGCAAGATTTCGAGGTCCACGCGATCGATTCGCATCGCCTTCGCTTCTTCGAAGATGCGCGCCGCAAGGGCTCGGCCGACGCCCTTCCTTCGTGCGGAGGGAACGACGTAGAAGTCCTGGATCACGAGGGTCCGCCCCAGCTGGGCCGAAGGCAGATAGACAGCCAGGGCCACGCCGAGGGTCGAGCCCTTCTCCCTTGCGACGAGGAGCACGCCGGGGAAGCGGCTCCGCAACTGCTGTTCGACGGCCCACGTGATTCGTTCCTTCTTCGGCGTGATCCCCTCCGACGTTGCGTACTCCGCGAGGAGTCGCTCCACCTCCGCGCGGTCCTGAGGGGTCGCTCGCTCGACGAGGATCATCGCCGCGCGGGGACTCCGGTAATGTGGCATAAGCCTTGCGAAGCTCGGCAGCCTCGTGACGCGAGGAACCTGGCTTCTTCACAACCATGATAAAGACGCCGGCCGCGCTGCGGACTCGGGTTTCGCGGACTCAGAACAAGACGACGCGCACCCGCTCTCCCTTCTCAATCAAGTCCACGTTCGCGGGGATCTCGATGTACCCATCGGCATGGGCCATCGACGTGATCGCGCCGCTCTCCTTGTACGCGGGCACCGCCATCCCATCCTTCACTCGCACGGTGTGGAACTCCACCCGTCCGATCGTCGAGACGAGCCGTTTGCTCAGGGGGACCTCAACGACGGTCGCGGAGGCGGGCGGGAGCCTTGCCATCTTTCGCAACATCGGAGCCAGGATCATGTAGCAATTCGAGAGGCACGACGTCGGGTAGCCGGGCATCCCAAGGATGGGGGTGCCATCGACGACTGCGAAGACCGTGGGCTTGCCGGGCTTTACGGCGACGCCATGGAACTTGACCTCGCCCATCTCCTGCAAAACATCGAGGATCATGTCTTTCTCGCCAACGCTCGAGCCGCCCGAGAAGACGACAAGGTCCTCACCCCGCGCCCGTCGAATCGCCGTCCGGAGGGCATTGAGGCGGTCCGAGACGCGGCCGAGGAGAACGGGCTCGCCGCCATGCTCTCGGACCACAGAGGCCATCGTGGGGCCGTTGATGTCGTAGACCTGCCCGGGGCGGATGGACCGGCCCGGCGGGATAACCTCATCCCCTGTCGTCAGGATCGCCACGCGCGGCCGCACGTATACGAGGACGCGGTCCAGACCGACCGCCGCGAGCGCGCCGATTTTCGCCGGCGTGAGCGGCTCTCCCGAACGTACGACAACGGAGCCTCGCTCGATGTCCTCTCCCTTCGGCGAGACGTTCTCCCCCGGGTGCACAGGGGCGTAGACCAACACCCGGTCGCCCTCCTTTTCCGTGTCCTCGACCATGGCGACAGCGTCAGCCCCGGGTGGCATCGTCGCGCCCGTGGCCACCTCCGTGCACTCGCCCTTCACCACTCGTTTCGTCGGCACGCTGTCGGCGTACAGGACCTCCAAGCGCCGCAGCGCGATGGGCTTGAACTTCGTCGCCCGGAACGTATCCCGCGCGAGGACCGCGTAGCCGTCCATGGCCGCGCGAGCCGCGAGGGGCACGTCGATGGGGGCGCGTACCTCCTGCGCGGCAACTCGATGGAGAGCGGCCAGCAAGGGTACCTCCTCGGTGCGCTCGACGGCGCGGACTGCGTCCATGCAGGCACGAAGGGCCTCGTCGAGGGAGACGAGGGCCCTCAGGGGCCGCATCCCGCGACCTGCGGACCCGTCGTGATCATGGTCGGCCCTTGCCTCCCTCCGCGTCACCGCCGCACCACCCCGATCGCATGGCCAAGTTCGGGCAGGATCAGCTTTTCCATGGCAAGCCGACAGGCTTCGGGAGATCCGGGAAGGCAGAAGAGGAGGCGCCCACGGTAGAGGCCCGCGAGGGCACCCGACAACATCGCTGAGCTGCCGATCGCCTCGTAGGAGAGCACGCGGAACAACTCGCCGAAGCCGGGCAGGATGCGGTCGAGCATGGGCACGAGGGTCGGAATGGTCACATCGCGGCGGGCAAGCCCCGTGCCGCCATTCGTCACAATGGCCTCGCAGCGCTCGGAGGCTCGCTCGACGGCGTCCCGAATCTCTTTCGGCTCGTCCTTCACGACAACATAGAAGGGGACTGTGTGGCCCGCGCGCGAAAGGAGGTCCTTGATGAGCCGACCGGAATCATCCGTTTCCGGATTCCGGCTGTCCGAAATCGTGACCACGCCGCAGGCGACGGAGACGGGCCCCTGGGCTTTGTGCTCCTCGTGAACCGCCATCGAATCCTCGGACCCATAGACGGCGCGGGGTCAAAAGGTTCGCCCCGCGGTGCACCTCTTTCGGGCGTCTACCGATCGCGCCAAGTCACGGCGGCGCCGAGGAGCCAGCCCCCGATTCCCGCGACGAAGAACGGGACCGCGAATTCCGCGAAGGCATAGGGCACGACGATGACGAAGGCTACGCCGAAGAGGACGGCGGCCAACCATACGAACCACGGCCCCCATGGATCCTGCGGCCGGAAGCGCAGGGCGAAGCGGACGAATAGGCTGGCGGCACCGAGGGCCATGAGGGCCTGCTGGCTCAGGATTGCGAACTGGACACCCGCCGTGCTCGGGAGTATGCCGGCGAATTCCAGCGCGAGGAAAGTTGCCACCCCGACAAAGGCAATGAGAATCCCGACCTGCGCGACGTCCCACCTTCGCGTCGTCTCCAGCCGGTCGCGCAGGCGCAGGTACAGGAGCGTCGGAGACGCCAACTGGAGTCCCACCGTGGCCGCGATGACGGGGATGAAGTAGACGGGGTCCGTGAGACTCGCCCGGACGAGCAAGAAAGCGCCGACGGCCGCCGCGATCATCGCGGTCGCGAGGGCGAGGATTCCGGCCCGCGAGGTCCCGTACGACCACGCATGGCGCAGGAAGGGCGTGAGAAGCATGAGGAACGCGCTTACGGTCAGAAGGATCGAGAACAAGTAGGCGATCGAGGCTTCGGAAGCCACGGATGCACCTTATCCGGCGAGGCCAACGAAGGGCCGGACCTTCGCGGCCACGGTCGGGTCGTCCAAGCACCCGGCGAACGCAGTGAAGGATGCGAAGGGTCGCGCACGGACGATACGCGCGGCGCGCTTCGCCCCGACCCCGGGCAGGGAGGCCAAGGCCCGAAGGGCGGCGCGGTTCACGTCGAGGGGGTGCTCCACCGCCGTAATGGACCGTCGACCGTGGCCAGTGACTTTGACATCGAGGAACCTGCCGACGGGAGCGTCGTAGGGAAGCCCCACGAGGATCGGGTACGTGCCGATCTGGCGCCCGTACGTGATGTGGCCCTCCTGAATCTCGAGATACACGTCACGGAGCACGGTCCCCTCGGGGACGACCCGGCGCAGCATCTCGCGGTCGATCTGCGCCCGCACGGCTTCCTTGAAACGACGGAACTCGCGATAGAGTCCGGTCGGTTCATACGCGCGACGCACGGGCAGGACCTGACGAATGTTGATGCGACGGACCCAGAGGTCGTCCTTCATGACTCGCTTCAGGAACGCGAGGTTCAGTTCGAAGGTGTTCCGGGTCTCGCCTTCGAGGCCCGCGATGAAATTCAGCCCAGGGAGGAGGCGCGGCATTCCGTTCTCACCGCGCTCGCGCCCGACCGCGTTGACCATGCGGATGGCTTCGAGGCACCCTTCCGCATCAATGTTCAGGTTGTTCGCCTCCGCGACCACGGGATCTGCGGTTTCGAGCCCGAAGGACAAGATATTGCCGGGGCTCGCGTGGCGCACGAGGCTGCGCATCGCCTCCATGGCTTCCTCGGGGTGAGCGACCATCATCGCGGGATCCGCGTTGTCCGTGTGCAGAATCCGCAGATTGGGCGCCGCTTGACGAATGCCTTCGAGAAGACGTCGGAGGACCGCAACGTTCGGCGTTGGGGTCGCCGTCGTGCCCACGCCTTCGGCGTGGTAACTGAAGAAATCCGCCATGCCCCCGAGGCGAAAGTTCACCGCACCGAGTTCCGCGAGGCGCCGCACCTCGGCAATCACGTTCTCGACTTCTCGGAACTTCGTCTTGCCATAGAGAGGTTCAATGCAGAACGAGCAGCCGCCGTTGACGTATCGGACGCACCCCTTCGATGTGTCGAGTTCGAGGATCAGCGGCTCCGGAAAATCCGGATGGCTGAGGATCGCATCGGCGCCCAGCAATGCCCACCGATCCCATTCCTCCATCGTACGATCCCGGTTGTTCCACTCGCCCCCCGTCAGATAGTCGAACACGCAGGTGTCGAGGTCCCGTGTCGCAACGAAGTCAAAGGGCTCGATGAGCTCCTCGTCGAAGTAACGGAATCGCGCGAGGGGGCCGCCGAGGACCTTGGAACCGTCAAAGGCGATGGCGTGCCGGACGATCTCTCGCTCGCTGATCGGCAGGCTCCGAAGATACTTGCCGGGGACGATGGGGCCGGAAACCACCGCGAGGACGTCCCCGCGAAGCGGGCGGCCTTTCCTGACCTGATCAATCGTGACGTATTCCCACGCGTGCCCGGCGTCTCGCGTCGCGCCCGCGAGGTATCGCGGGTACGGCGAAATGTATGGAGGCACGCCAAAGTTGGATGGCTCGTCGACGTAGCCATCGAGGATGACGACCTTCACGGCCGCATGCAATGGAAGGACAAGCCAAAAACCTTGGCGACGGGTCTCAGGTCTTGCTCCCCCAACGGCTCACGAGGAATATCAGGACGATCATGATGGCGGTCACAAGAACCCCGATGCCGAGCGTGACGAGCCAAACGTTCCATGCTCCCAGCTGCGCCTGGGCCGGGGTGAGACCCGCGGTCGTGAGCGCGCCCTGAACGATTCCGTTCCATGTCAGGCCAATCACAAAACCAAAGGCTGCGGCCAATGCGGTCGCGATCGTCCGACGAACTTCCGCGATGGACATCTCCTTCGCATCCGCCATGGAAACCCTCCGGCCGGACGGCGCGTACACGGGGCCTGTGCTGATATAGGTTTCGGCGGAGGCAACACGGGCCCGTTCACGCTCACATCTTCCGGGCCGGAGGACGGCGCGTCTTATGTTTCGTGAGAACCTGCACGCCCTCGAGCCGGGCGACCGGATACTGGCCCGCCTCGTCCTTCTCGAGGGACTTGACCATGTCCCAGACCGTCAGGAGGGAAACGGCACACCCATAGAGGGATTCCATCTCCACGCCGGTCTTGTACGTGGCTTCGACGGACACCGTGCAAACGACGCCATCCCGGGAGAGGGTAAGGTCGACGCTCGCGGACGTGATCGGGATCGGGTGGCAGTGTGGAAGGACTTGCCATGTCGATTTCACGGCCTGGAGGCCGGCGATCTCGGCAGCGGCGATGGGGTCCCCTTTCGCCACCCGGCCACGTCGGATCGCAAGGACCGTCTCGGGTCGGAGACGAATCGTCCCCCGCGCGACCGCGCGTCGACGAACATCCGGTTTCTTCCCGACATCGACCATCCGGGCCATCAGGCTCGAGGAACGGCCGCGTCGGTATTTCACGCTTGGTGTTCGGTGCGTCGTCCTCTCCGCGGACCGCGGGGACCGGATGCGGCCTCCGCCTTCCAGATCGGGACGATCCGCTTGACTTCGTCCATCGCCCACGAGCAAGCGGCGAAGGCCGCCGATCGGTGCGGCGCCGAACATGCAATCGCAACGGCGTCCCCTCCCACCCGGATGCGGCCCAGCCGGTGGACGATGGACATGCTCAGGACCCCGAACTTCTTCTTTCCGCGCTCCACGAGTTCGCGCATCTTCTTCACGGCCATGGCTCGGTAGACCTCGTAGTCGAGCGATCGGACACCGGGATCGGCGCGGACGGTCCCCACGAACACGACGACTGCACCCGCCTCCGGCCGGCGGACGGAATCGATCACGCGCTCGACGTCGATCCGGGTCCGCTGGAGGGCAATCATCGGAGGCCCCCGCTCACGGGTGGCATGATCGCCACGACATCGCCGTCCCGCAGGCGTGCAGATGGTTTCGCGAACTCCTGGTTCACCGCGAGGAGCATCGTCTCGCGATGGGATTCGAGGGAGGGATGCCTTTGGAGCAGGTCATTCAGGAGATCGCCGAGGGTCGCGCCCGCGCTCCCGCTCCAGGTGACCACGCTTTCACCCACGATGTCCCGATAGGCGGCGAAGAACTTGACACGCACGCGCATCGACGGTGACGAAGGAGGAGGGCCATTTGGCCTTTTCTTCGGCCCGAATCGTCAAGGGTGGTTCCGGCCCCAGCCTCGGGCGCCGCCCCCACGTCGCCGCCAAAGGATGTAGGCCGCGACGACCAGGGCGGCCGGGACCGCGATGGCCAACGTACCCGCAAAGGTCACGGGCGGGGCGGCAGGCTGAGTGGGACCCACCGCCGGCGCGCCGACCATTAGGGTCCACTCGAATGAGGCTTCGGAAGACTCCGAGGCAAGAGGGAGGGTGGAGAGGGCGCGGATTCCACGACCCAAGGCTCGAGGGATAAGCTTACGGTTGTTCATCTAGCCTTTTCGAGACCGGTCGTCTCGGGCCGATCCCCCGCCCCCTCCCCTCCGTTTCCGCTGGAAAAGAATAATGCGGATCCCAGGCATGGAGGTCCCGTTGGACGTCCTCCTGGTCTCCCTTACCCCGGAGGTCGGGGAGACGACCGCCCTCGTCACGTCCGCGGGACACCGGCTCGTCGAGACCATCGTCCAGCGCCGGCGGCACCCCCACCCCCGGACGTTCGTCGGCCGCGGGAAGCTGCGGGAAATCAAGGACCGCGTGGCGAGGGGAAACATCGGCATCGTGGTGTTCAACGGCGACCTGCGACCCACGATGCACTATCACCTCGAACGGGAACTGGGCGTGGAGTGCTACGATCGGCTCCGGGTCATCCTCGAGCTCTTCGCCCAGCGGGCCGGGACCCGGGAAGCCCAGCTCCAGGTGGAACTCGCCCTTCTCCGGTACGAGGTTCCCCTGCTCCGAGAGTGGATCCACGAGGCGAACGTCGGGGAGCGACCCGGCTTCATGGCGGGCGGCGAGTTCCGGGTCGATGCGTACTACGAGACGGTCAAACGGCGGATGAAGAAGATTCGCGACGAGCTCGAGACCGTCCGACTCGAACGGGAAGTCCGCCGGTCCCTCCGCAAGGACCGTGGCTACCACCTCGTCGCGATAGCGGGCTACGCGAACGCGGGGAAATCCTCGCTCCTCAATGCCCTGACGGGGGAGCGCGTGCTCGTCGAGGAGCGAATGTTTTCGACCCTGTCGACGACGACCCGCGCCCTCCCCGGTCCCCGGCGGCGGGTCCTGCTCACGGACACGGTCGGTTTCGTGGACGCCATCCCTTTCTGGATGGTCGAGGCGTTCAACGCGACCCTGGAGGAACTCTTCCAGGCCGACCTCGTGTTGCTCTTGGTCGACGCGGCTGACTCCGACGCGGAGATCCGGCGGAAGGTGCAGCTCGCAGCCCGTACCCTATTGCCCAGGATTGCCGAGGATGCGGTGCTCCCAGTCCTGACGAAAGCCGACCGGTTGGACGAAGGAGCCTTGGAGGCGAAGGTCCGCCTTCTCGAAGAATCCGAGTTCCACCGTCCACCCGGGGTCATCTCCGTCCGGTCGGGCCGGGGCCTCAATGACCTCCGCGAGGCAGTCCTCGCGTCATTCGCGTATCCCCTCGAGGTCCATCTCGTCTTAGCCCGTGACCGAGACACGGGGGCGAAACTACATTGGCTCTATGAGCACACGCAGGTTGTGAGCATCGCGCACAAGGCCGACCGCGTCGAGGCCGTCCTCCTCTGCCGTCCCCGAGACCGCGCCGCCGTCGCGGGCCTCGGCCGAGTCGTGCTCGCGCGGGAGCGCCTTAGCCCTTGATCCGGAACTCCCGTTTCCGCTCGACGAACCGGCGCTCGTAGTCCCTCGGTAGGTGGTAGTACGCGAGTTCCTCCATGCGCGCCATGTTCTTCAAGAAAGTTTCCTTCGAGTTCGTGGACACCAGGCGGTCGAACTCCCTCCCCTTCCGGACCGTGTCGAAGAAGAAGTAGCCGCCAAGGAGGAGAGCGAAGAAGCCCACGATCCCCACCCAGAAGATCCAGTTTCCGAGGGCCTGGTGAATCGATTGGAGCCATCCGGGGCTCTGCGTCGGAAAGAAATATCCTGTGATCGCGATGATCATCCCGAACACTCCGAGGCCAAAGACGAGGGCGCTTAGCTCATAGCGGAACTCGCGCAAGAAGCCCATGGGCCGGTCGGCAACGGGAGACTTTCCAATAAGCTTTGCCGGTTCGGCTACGGCGGGACTCAAGATTCATCGCCTGCGAACCCTTCCTCGGAGACGACCATATGTCCTTGCGGACCCCCCTGTACGATTGGCACGTCGCCGCGGGTGCGCGCATCGTCGAGTTCGGCGGATGGGAGATGCCGCTGCAGTTCACAAGCATCGTCGAGGAGCATCTCGCCGTGCGCCGAGCCGTCGGGCTCTTCGACGTGAGCCACATGGGGAAGATCCTCGTCGATGGGGAAAGCGCGGACCGCGGCCTGGACTACCTGAGCGCGAACGAGATTCCTCGTCGGCCGGGGCGAGCCCGCTACACGCATCTGCTTCGTCAAGATGGAACGATCCTCGATGATGTCATCGTGACGTGCCTCTCTCCCGACCGCTACCTTGTCGTCTGTAATGCGGGCCCTCGACCGGAAATCTTGGGTTGGATCAGGGACCACTTGACCGAAGGAGTTCGGATCAGCGACGTCACTGCGACCGTCCTCTGCTTAGCGTTGCAAGGACCCGGCGCGCCGGCTCTCCTGCGGCGTCTTGTGGACGTGGACCCGGCAAGCCTGAAGCCGTTCGAGGGCGCCTCCTTGGGGTTCCGGCCGCCAACCCCCAGCGGGCCAGCCCTTCCCCCGGCTCCACCGGAAGTCCAGGGGTGGGGGGCCTCCATTCCAGCGCGCGGCGGCGGGGGGACCACCGGTTCCGGTGGAATGCTCCCCGTCTTCGTGACGAGGACCGGCTACACGGGCGAGCCGGGCTTCGAGCTCTTCCCGCCCGCGGCCTGGGGTCGCTGGATCTGGGAGTCCCTCCTCGCGGAGGGATCTGACCTAGCCATCCGCCCCATCGGGCTCGGCGCCCGCGACACCTTGCGCCTGGAGAAGGGCTACCTCCTCTCGGGCCAGGACTTTGACGGCCGCCAGACGCCCCTGGAGGTCGGCTGCGAATGGCTCGTGAAATGGGATCACGCTTTCCTCGGCCGGGAGAGCCTCGCGGCCCAGAAGGCCCGCGACGTCCACCCGCGGCTCGTCGGCCTTCGGATGCAGGACCGGGCGATCCCGCGCCGTGGCGGCCTCGTGCGGGCCGAGGGGCGCGCCGTCGGTACGGTCACGAGCGGGACGCTTTCCCCCTCCCTGCGAGTCGGGATTGCCTTGGCGTCGGTGGACCGGAGCCATGCCTCGGTCGGCACCGAGCTTGACGTGGAGGTCCGGGGAATCGCTCATCCCGCGCGGGTCGTCCGCCTGCCCTTCCTGTGAAGGGTCGCCGCCCACCCCTCGCGTATCTTGAAGTATTTGGGCGCCCTCGTGGAGTCGGTAACAGACACGATAACACACCTCCGTCCGGCAAGTAACAAACCTGCTTCAAAAAGAACTATACCGCCAAACCCCGTTCGACGGCGGCACCCCCAGGGTCGTTCCAGTCCGTTCCTCCCTGGTGAACTGCTCGACTGACGCAGGGGGTCATTCCATGGAACAAATGAAGGCTGCCGAATCGAGGGGTGTCGGGATCCTCGCCTCCGAGCCCGAACCGAAGCTCAGCGAGAACGCGAGGCGGGTCCTCGAGAAGCGATACCTGCGCAAGGATGAGAGCGGGCGGGTCATGGAGACTCCCAAGGAGCTGTTCGCCCGTGTCGCCTGGAACCTCGCTCAGGCGGAGCGCGTCTACGGGGCGACGGACGAGAAGGTGGTGGAGATGGCCCGGAGGTTCTACCGCTTGATGGCGAACCTGGAATTTCTCCCGAATAGCCCGACCCTCATGAATGCAGGACTAGAACTCCAACAACTGAGCGCCTGTTTCGTGTTGCCCGTCGATGACAGTCTTGTTGGGATCTTCGAATCCTTGAAACACCAAGCGCTAATCCACCAGTCAGGCGGAGGAACTGGATTTAGTTTCTCGCGGCTGCGCCCGAAGGGCGACTTCGTGAAGTCCACGATGGGGGTCGCCTCCGGACCCGTATCTTTCATGAAGATCTTCGACTCCGCAACCCAGCAGATCAAGCAAGGCGGATGTCTCTCCACCGCAAGCCTGCTTCGCACGACGGGGGGCCTGCAGCCCCTGGGTCGCCTGTTGAATGCCCCCCCTCTCGGCGAGAACTTCACGCGCCACCAGGTCTTCGACGGAACCGGATTCTCCCACGCCCTTGTCGCCCAAGACAACGGTGTCGCAGAGGTGTATACGATTGCGACCGAGCTCGGGTTGCAGCTCAAGGCAACATACAATCACGCGGTCGCCGTCGTGGACGATCATGGGCAGATCGTCTGGCGCGAGGCCCAGGACCTCCAGCCAGGCGACTGGCTCGTCGTCGTCAAGGGCGGCCACCGTGGGGCCGATTGTCCACTCCCGCCCCCGCCGCCACAGCACGCGAACGCGACGAAGATTCGCGTCCCACCTAGAATGAACGCGGAACTCGCCGAGTTGCTCGGCCTCTATATGGCGGACGGATGCACGAGTTCGGGCGGCCGATTGGTTTTCACCGTCGGGACGATCGACATCGAGGTCTCGGAGCGAATCCGAATTCTGATGGAACGATGCTTCAGCCTTGCGCCGAAGCATGTTACGGAGGGCGAGGGAGGCGGCTATGTCGACATTCAGTACCAGTCGCGGGACCTCGTCCGTTGGATGGAACGCCTCGGCTGGGTGAAGTTCTCCTCGCCGGACGCTTTCATCCCTGCGGCGGTTCTTGGCGGATCTGCGGAGACCGCGCGAGCGTTCCTGCGCGGCCTGTTCGAGGGCGATGGGCACGTCCGCTCAGAGAGCGGATACCCCTGCCTGTCCACCACGTCGCTGCGGCTTGCGGAGGAGGCCCAGCAACTCCTGTTGTCCACAGGGGTCGCTGCCCGCCTGACTAAGGTGACAAATCGTCGCGGCGCTTTCGGGCGGCGGCCTGTCTACGTCCTCACAATCGTGGACGAGGATAGCGTCCGAACGTTCCGCGAAGAGATTGGTTTCATCGGGGACAGAAAGCAGGGCCGCTTGGAGAGTGGCCCGCGTCCGAAAGTGAACTCGTCGGATGTCATACCGAACCAGCGTGAGGTCTTGCGGTCTCTCTATTCGTACGTCGGCCGGGGGAGTGGCCCCGGTCGGTCGAAGAGGGGGGCCAATCGTTTGCTTTACCGCGCCCTTATGCACTACATCAGCGAGCAGCACCCCCGACAACTGACTCGGAAGCGACTCCTCCGTCTGATTAGGGACTTCCCTGAGGTCGCTGCGGTTCAAGCTCTGGCGTCGATGGCCGACCCGTCCCGAGTCTACACCCGCGTGATCGCTATCCGCCGCGACAAGGCCGCGACGGGCGACATCGAAGTGCCGGGCCCGGCGCGATTCATCGCGAACGGAATCTTGGTGCACAACAAGCGGCGCGGCGCAAACATGGGCATCCTCCGCGTGGACCACCCGGACATCCTTGAATTCATTACGTGCAAGGACAGGACCACGGAGATCACGAATTTCAACATCTCCGTGGCCGTCACGGATCGGTTCATGGAGGCCGTGAAGAACGGAACGAAGTACGACCTCGTGAACCCGCGGACCAAGCAGGTCGTCGGACAGCTCGATGCACGGGAGGTCCTCGACAAGATCGCCGGGCAGGCGTGGAAGAATGGCGAGCCGGGCCTGTTCTTCATCGACGAGAACAATCGCCGCCAGCCCACCCCCCACGTGGGGGAGATGGAGGCGACGAATCCTTGCGTGACGGGCGACACGCTCGTGTCCACGGAACTCGGCCTAATCCCCATCGCGGATCTTGCCCGCGACTACCCTAACGGAGGCCTCTCCATCGTTACTGACCGCCGAGTGCCAGCGGAAGTCATAACGGAATCCCAAGGGATGCTCCTCGTGTCGAAGGACGAGGCGGTCCGCGGGACGAGGCTTGGGCCCGTCACCGCAGTATGGAACTCCGGCGTGAAGCCCGTGTGGCGGGTCCGAACGAAATCTGGCTTCGAACTCGCGGCGACCGCCGATCACAAGATCCTGACAACCCAGGGCTGGGTCGCGGTGGAGGACCTCACGCCTGGTCAGCACGAGATCCTGATCCAGTCCGGGGAAGGCAGCTTCTCCACGAATCGGCGGCTCCCCTTTGCTCCCGTATCCGTCCATGTGAGCCGGGACGGAAGGGTTACCAAACTGAACCTGCCGTCGGAATGGTCGCCCGAGCTTGGTCTCGTCCTCGGGTGGTTGGTCGGCGACGGTTGGTTGCGGTCTGGCGACAAGGACTGCCAAGTGGGTTTCGCCTTTGCAAGGAGCGATGCGCCCATGTTCGCGGCCCTTCGACGCTCTCTGAATGAGTGGTACGGCCGTGACATTCGGGCGGTGCGGAGGACGAACGGAGTCTATCACCTCTCATATCCCTCGAGGCTGTTCGTGGACTTCTTCGAACGCCTCGGTGTCAACCCCGTCCATTCTGCGGAGAAGGAGGTTCCGGCCGCTGTCTTCCGTGCGCCGCGAGAGGTCGTTGTCGCATTTCTTCGGGCCCTTTTCACCGCGAGCGGGACCGTGAGAAGGCGTCCGGACCCGGGCGCATACTGGATTGCGTTGTCGTCGAAGAGCCGCCGGTTGCTGCGGGGCGTTCAGCTCCTCCTATTGAATCTGGGGATTCGCTCCCGAATCTTGCAACGCAGCAGATCGCCTCGGGCCGGCCAGTCCTCCGACGTCGAAAAGTCGGGTGAGCGTCGCGAACATTCGAGCGATGGGGTCCGCTTCGAACTTGCCCTGTTCGGCGAGGGTCGAGATCGTTTCAGGGACCGCATCGGCTTCCTGGATGAACGGCAAGCCCAGCTTGTCTCCATGGGGGTTCATGTCGTCCGTCCGTCGAAATTCGCGGACCCCCTCATCGCGAAGGATTTCGTCGGAGAGCGGAGTGTCTACGATTTCACGGAAATCCACTCCCATTCATGCACAGCAAATGGCATCATTGTACGGAATTGTGGCGAGCAACCCCTCTTGCCCTATGAGTCGTGTAATCTTGGATCGATTGACCTGCAACGCCACATGATTCGCGGTCCGAACGGAAGGTGGCAGGTCGACTGGAAGAAACTCGAGGCGACGATCCGCACATCGGCCCGGTTGCTTGACAACGTCATCGACATGAACGCGTACCCAATCAAAGAAATCGAGGAGATGACGAAGGCCACCCGCAAGATCGGTCTCGGCGTGATGGGCTTCGCCCGCATGCTGTTCATGCTCGAGGTCCCGTACGACTCGGCCGACGGCGTCGAGTGGGGCCGCAAGATCATGAAATTCATTCACGAGACGGGCTACGACGAGAGTCAGCGCCTCGCGAAGGAGCGCGGCACGTACCCCGCCTGGGAGAGAAGCCGCCACTGGGAGAAAGGGCTCCGGATGCGGAACTCGTATGTAACGACGGTCGCGCCGACGGGGACCCTCTCGATGATCGCGGACACGTCGGGCGGCTGTGAACCCGAGTTCAGCCTGATTTGGTACAAGCGTGTGATGGAAGGCGAGGAGCTTCCGTACTTCCTCGACTACTTCGAGGAGGTCGCGAGGCGCGAGGGCTTCTGGTCGGCGGACTTGGTGAAGAAGATCCTCGACAATCGCGGCTCTCCTCGCGGCATCCCTGAGATCCCCGAGAAGTGGCAGCGGGTCTTCGCGGTGGCCTACAATGTGTCGCCGGAGTGGCACGTGCGCATGCAGGCCGCCTTCCAGGATTACTGCGATGCAGCGGTCTCGAAGACGATCAACCTGCCGCGCGAGGCGACCGTCGAGGATGTGAAACGCGCGTATCTCCTCGCCTATGAACTCAAGTGCAAAGGCATCACGGTGTATCGGGACGGTTCCAGGGAGGACCAGGTGCTCAACATCGGCGTCGCGGAGCCGGGGAAGCCGCGCGAGGTGCGCGTCGAACTCCCGACGGGAGCGGCCGTGACCCGCCCGCGACCCCGCCCGGACGTGATCACGGGCCAGACGCAGAAGATCCTCACAGGCTATGGCGCCCTCTACGTGACGATCAACGAGGACGATAAAGGCCTCTTCGAGGTCTTCGCGCAGATCGGACGGGGCGGAGGCTACACGGCTTCCTTCACGGAGGGGATTGCGCGCCTCGTATCCCTGTGCCTCCGCTCCGGAGTGCCCGTGGATGAGATCACGGATCAGCTCGAGGGCATCCGAAGCCCTCGCATCGCACTGGACCACGGGGAGCGCATCTACTCGATCCCGGACGCCATCGCGAAGGCGATCAAGCGGCACATCGGGATGCACAAGGCCGGGATCCAACCTCCCGTGGAGTCCTTCGATGAACTCGGGGGTGCCGTGGAGACCGATGTCGAGCTGGAGAAGGAGGCCCGCGACGTCGAGGCCATGGTGCGGAAGGGCCTCAACCCCGAATGTCCGGAGTGCGGGAAGCAGCTCGTCTACGAGGAAGGCTGCGTGAAGTGCCGCGCCTGCGGGTACTCGGAGTGCTGAGCCGCGGCGGACCGTGAGGCCGAGGGAAAAGCGCAAAGGGGCCGGCTGCGGTCGGGTTGCGGATGGCCCGGGTCCTGTTCTCCGTGCGGATGGACGAGGACCGGCGCGCATCCCTCGCGGGGATCCCCTCGGGTGCGTTCGAAGCCATCGTCCTCGAAGACTTGCCCTCCCCCGCGCGGGAGAGCGCTTGGGCCGAAGCGGATGTCCTCGTGTGCGGGGGTTTCCGCGCGGACATCCCGGAGGACTTACCCGCCCGTGCCCCGCGGTTGCGCATGGTCCAAGTCCTCCTCGCGGGTGTCGACCACTTCCCCTTCGAGCGCCTTCCGCCGGGGGCGGTGCTGTGCAGCAATGCGGGCGCGTATAACGTTTCCGTCGCGGAGCACGCGATGGCCCTCCTCCTGGCCGCGGCGAAGGACATCCCGAGGCGGACGGAAGAGATTCGACGGGGCACGTTCGATCAGGCAGCTCCCAGCAAGGGTCTCCATGGATCCACCCTCGTCGTCCTAGGCCTGGGAGGCATCGGATCCGAGGTCGCGCGCCTCGGTCATGGGTTCGGCATGCGGGTCCTGGGCATCTCACGCTCCGCCCAAGGTCCGCCCGCGGTCGCGGAAGCCGCTAACCTCGACGACTTGCCCCGGTTCGCGAGCCTCGCGGATTTTCTCGTCGTGGCCTTACCTCTAACGAGGCGGACGGAGGGCCTCATCGATCGGCACGTCCTCGCCGCGATGAAGGATGACGCGGTCCTCGTGAACATTGCCCGCGGCAAGATCATCGTCGAGGACGACCTCTACGAGCACCTGAAGGTCCATCCCCGCTTTCGCGCGGCCCTCGACGTCTGGTGGGCGTACCCGGCGGGCCGCGAGGGGCGCCCCTTCCATCGCCCCTTTCATGAGCTCCCGAACGTCCTGATGACGCCCCACGTTGCGTGGGCCGTCCCAGCGCAGCGGCGAAGGACGATGGACGCGGCTTTGCAGAACGTCCTGCTCTTCCTCCGAGGCGAGAGGCCGAGGAACATCGTGGACCCCGCGGAGTACGTGAGGGAGCTGCCTCGCCAGGCGTAGGTGGCTGATGAAGAGAAGGTTCCTCCGCTAGCGTGCATACATTAAGGAAGCAAGTTTTAAGTCCAAGCGTCCTTACTCGCGGCCCACTCCAGATACCGTGCGCGGTGTCGGGGGTGCTGCACATGGCGAAAGCGAAAGAATCTCTGAACCCCTTCGAGGTCGCCCAGAAACAGATCGAGCGTGCCGGGAAGCAGCTCAACCTCGACCCTGGGCTCCTGGAGGTCCTCAAGCATCCGAGGCGCGAACTCACCGTGAACTTCCCCGTCAAGATGGACGACGGGGCCGTGAAGGTCTTCACCGGTTACCGGGTTCAGTACAACGATGCCCGAGGTCCGTACAAAGGCGGCATCCGGTACCACTGGAACGTCTCCCTCGACGAGGTTCGGGCCCTCGCATGTTGGATGACGTGGAAGTGTGCCGTCATGGACATCCCCTATGGGGGTGCGAAGGGCGGAATCATCTGCAACCCGAAGGAGATGTCGAAGGGGGAGCTTGAGCGCCTCACCCGTCGGTACGCTTCCGAGATTGCGATCATCATCGGACCGGAGAAGGACATCCCCGCACCGGACGTGTACACGGACGCCCAGACGATGGCATGGATTATGGACACAATCTCGATGCACGCGGGATTTCCCGTTCCGGGAGTGGTGACGGGCAAGCCCCTCAGCGTCGGAGGCTCCCTCGGCCGGGACGAGGCCACATCGCGAGGGCTCATGTACGCTACGCGGGAAGCTGCGAAGCACCTCCAGCTGAGCCTGACGGGGGCCACCGTGGCCGTCCAGGGTTTCGGAAATGTCGGCTACCACTACGCGCGCCTCATGCACGACGAACTCGGGGCGAAGATCATTGCCGTCTCCGACAGCCGTGGCGGAATTTACAGTGAGAAGGGGTTCGACCCGAAGGAGGTCCTCGTCTTTAAGGAGAAGACGGGCACCGTCGTGGGCTTCCCGGGGACGAAGAAGGTCACGAACGAGGAACTCTTAGAGATCGAGGCGCAGATCGTCGCGCCATGCGCGCTCGAGGGCGTGGTCACATCGGAGAACGCGCCCCGCATCCGTGCGAAGATCCTCGCGGAAGGCGCCAACGGTCCGACGACCCCCGAGGCGGACGACATTCTCTACCGCAAAGGCGTCCTCGTTGTGCCGGACATCCTTGCGAACGCCGGCGGCGTGACCGTATCGTACTTCGAGTGGGTCCAAGACCTCCAGAACTTCTTCTGGACGAAGAAGGAGGTCGATGAGAAGCTCGAGGGCATCATGGTCCGCGCCTTCGACGCCGTCTGGAGCATGCAGAAGGAGAAAAACGTCGACATGCGGCAGGCCGCGTACATGGTCGCGCTCGCCCGCGTCGTCGAGGCGTACAAGTGGCGCGGCATCTGGCCGTAGGCACGAGGTTGCCGCTTCCCGTCACGGTGCGCGGCGCCGGAGGTTCGCGGTGCGGGACGCCCGTCGAGTGCCTTCAGGCCGGGGCCGGCATGGCTGCCTTCGCGGGTCCCTTCCTCCACTGAATCATGTAGCCGATCCCGCCGAGGAGCACGCCCAGAGCCCCGAGGCCCATGAAGATTGCGATGGGCGTGACGAAGACCACGAGGCGCGGATGGATCTCCGCGGTCGGGATCCCTGAGAGCAAGAGGGATCCGCCGATGTGGCCCGCGTAAATCAGGAGCCAGGAGGCGCCCGCGGCGCCGACGTTCATGAGGACGAGATGGAGCCATGCGAGGACGTTCGTCGCTCCACGGTAGTTCTGGCCTCGAATCACTTCGATGTAGTGATAGAACAGCGCGCTGAGCCCCACCCCGAGGACGCCCACGATCAGGAAGCCTGCGAAGCCGACCAGCATCCACGTGCCCGCGCTGCCTGCGGCAACGATCCGGGAGGCCGACGGTGTCCCATAGAGGGTCAGGAACAGCATCAGGCTCGCGATGACGAAAGCCGCTGCTCCTTGAATGATCGCCGCTCCGATGAATCGCCTTGCCCATACACTCTCGCCTTCCACCATATCGATTCCCGGGCTGGCGCATCCACTCTCCGAGTATTTGACACGTGCGTAAGGACCGTTCACATCCTCCATGGCGTGCGCGACACGGTTAAATAGCGTCCCTAGCTACGCCTCGCCCGCATGCCTCTCAATATCATCGTTTGCCTCAAGCAGATCCCGAATCCTGACCTTCAGTTCCAGATTGCCCCCGATGGGACCGACATCAGGCGCGAAGCCCTGAATTACAAGATCAACGGCTCGGACGAGTACGCCCTTGAAGAGGCCGTGCGCATCAAGGAGAAGGCTGGTGGCCGTGTCGCGGCGATCACGGCGGGGCCGAAGCGGACGGAACAGATGCTCCGGGAAGCCCTCGCGAAGGGCGCCGACGAGGCGGTCCGCGTCGCCTTCGATGAGCCCGCAGCCTTCGACGTCGTCAAGGTCGCCCGGGCCCTCGCGGCGGGAATCAAGACCCTGCCTCACGACCTGATCCTCACGGGGGTCCAGTCGGATGACTATATCAATTCGGCCACGGGCGGGCTCCTGGCGGGCCTCTTGGGCCATGCCCACGCGAGCGTCGTGACGCGGGTTGAACTGAAGGGGAAGGAGATCGAGGTGGCCTGCGAACTCGAAGGAGGCTTGCAGCGGGCCTACGCCCTAGGGATGCCCGCAGTCCTCACGATTCAGTTCGGCGCCAACCAGCCCCGGTACGCGTCCCTCCCCGCGATCATGAAAGCCGCGCGACAGCCGATCAAGGAAGTCACCCCCGCGTCCCTCGGCGCGCCCTCGTGGGATGCCCTCGGCGGCGGCTATACATTCAAGACGCGACGCCTCGCGCCGCCTCTCGTCAAGGGCCACGCCGAGATGATCTCAGGCAAGGTCGGCGAACAGGCGAAGCGGCTCGCTCAACTCCTCCGGGAGAAGGGGTTCGTCCGAGGTTGATGCCATGGGCCGAGACATCCTCCTCGTGGCGGAACATCTCGAGGGCAAGCTCGCGCCATCGACGTTCGAGATCGTCACAAAAGGTCGGGATCTCGCAGGTCAGACCGCCGGTGTCCCCAAGGTCGCGCTCCTCGGTTCCGGGACGGCCCCCCTCGCGGAGTCCCTCGCCTCCTTCGGCGCCGAGGTGCTCCATGTCGAACATCCAGCCCTCGAGCACTATACGGGCGACGGATATGTGCAAGGGATCCGCGGGCTGCTCGCTTCGCTGTCGCCGCGCGTCCTCCTGATTGCGCACACGTCCCAGGGGTACGACCTCGCGCCGGCCCTGGCCGCAGCCGCCGACCTGCCCCTCATCACGAACTGCGTGGATGTCCGCCTCGAGGGTGGAAACCTCGTCGCCACGCGGCGGCTCCTGAACGAGAAGGTGCAGGCCGAGTACGAGCTGGCGTCCGACGCGACCTACGTCGTGACCCTGCGGCCCGGCGCCACGAAGCCCGCGGCGGCGGCGCCCGGTGGGAGGGTCACGGCCGTCTCGGTGCCTATTGATGCTCAACGGATTCGCGCGAGGTTTCTGCGTTTTGAGCGACCCGAAGTCCAGGACATCGACATCGGCGCGGCAGACGTCATCGTGTCCGCGGGCCGCGGGATCCAGAAGAAGGAGAACCTTGCTCTCATCGAGGAACTCGCCCGCCGCCTCGGCGGCGTCGTCGGCGCGTCCCGTCCCTTGACGGACATGGAGTGGTTGCCGAAGTCCCGTCAGGTTGGACAGAGCGGAAAAACGGTCCGGCCGAAGCTCTATGTCGCCTGCGGGATCAGCGGGGCCATGCAGCATGTGAGCGGAATGAAGGACTCCGGCCTCATCGTCGCGATCAACACGGACCCGGGCGCGCCCATCTTCGAAGTCGCCCATTATGGAATCGTCGCGAACGCCCTCGAGCTCCTCCCCGCGGTGCTGAAGGAACTCCAGGCCTAAGTCGGGCGAGGGGCGCCCCGGAGACTTCATCTAGCCTCGGGGTTCTTGCGGGCGCGTGCAACCATCCCATCCTGTACCCCCGTCCGGCTGGACCGTCGCGCCGGGCGGCCGCCGTTCGACTCCAGCGGTGCTCGCGGGATCCGTCCTGCTCTTCTTTGGCTTCCTCGCCTTCGTTTTTGGCAGCCTCGTCGAAGGACCCGGCGCCGCGATTGCCGGATTCGTTCTCGTCCTCATCGGAATCGCGCTCCTGGCCTTCGCGGGAACGAAGGGTCGGCGAACGATCCCGCCTCCACCTCCGATCCAGCCTCCCGCCGGGCAGCGTGCGCCCGGCGGCGCGGCGGAACTCGCCTGCCCGAACTGCGGCGCGCCGCCCGGGCAGGTGGACCGCTTCGGCATCGCACTCTGCGGGTACTGCGGGACGAGGTTCCTCGTCCGGTGACAGGCGTATCTGGGTGAGAGCGTGCCTCGCGAAATCCGCGTGGAGTTGCCCCGAAACGCATTCTACACGAGTGAGGTCGTTGAGGGGGCTGTCGTCGTCGAAGTCACGAACGAGGTCGCAAGCCGGGGGCTCTACCTCGACTTCCGCGGCCGAGAGGAGACTGAAATCACGAGGGGTTCGGGGAAACAGCAACACACGTATCGATCGCATGTGGATCACGTGCACTGGAGGCTGCCGCTCCAAGGCGAAGGGCGCGTGCCGCCGGGCCAGCACCGGATCCCCTTCCGGTTCCAAATTCCCGAATGGGCGCTGCCTTCGTACGAGGGCCGGCATGCGTGGGTGCGGTACAAGCTCACGGCCCGACTCGACGTGCCGCTGTGGCTCGACACGATGTGGGATGGAGAAATCTTCGTATTCTATGATCGCGGCGCCGTCCGATACTTCGCGCAGCCCGTTCGTTTCCGGTCCGGAGGCGAGGGCCCCGAGGTATACGTGGAGCTGGATGGGGACCGCTTCTTCGCCCGCGAACTCATCGGCTGTCGCATCACGCTTGCGCGCTTGGGCGAACGCCGTCTGAGGCGGGTGTACGCACGTCTCATCGGCGGGGAGTGGGCGAGGGCGGACAGCCAGGAGGAGATGACGGAGATGTTCCGGAACGAGGTCGAAGTGCCGGCGGATCGGATCCGAGTCGGTGTCCCCTTCGAGGTCGAGATCCCAATCCCGGGGGATGTGCAGTCGAGCTACCACGGCAAGCTCTCGTACTACTCATTCGTCGTCCAAGTCGGGCTCGACCTCGCTTGGGCCTCGGACGTCATCGCCCAGACGCCCATCGTGGTCGTGCGGTAGGGCTGTCGACTTCCGCAGCCGTCCCAGATCCAGCGAGGCTTTTTGGCCGCCTGCGTCTTTCGAGTGCCATGGCCCGCACGTTGCTTTCCGAGGGCGAGATCGCATCGCGCATGATCGAGGTCCCGGGGTGGTCCCTGAGGGGCAAGGCGATTCAGCGGACGTGGAAGTTCAAAGACTTCAAGCATGCCCTCGCTTTCATCAATCGCGTCGGCAGCCTGGCGGAGGCCGCGAACCACCATCCCGACATCTGGAACTCGTGGAACCGGGTGAAGCTCTCTCTCACGACCCACGACTCCGGCGGCCTGACCGCGCGGGACTTCGAGCTCGCAAAGCAAATCGACGCGCTGTAGGGGCGCCTCGACGATTAGCTCTTCACAGACTCTGCGAACTCGGGCGAGGGCACCGCGGCGAGGGTCTCCGCCCGGATGCTCACCTTTTCCGCAACGAGGGCACTGATTTTCATCATCGTTTTGTTGTCCGGAGCCTCGACGACCGCGATCAAGTCGTATCGCCCGAGGGTCGACCACGAGTGCAGCAGCTTTCCACCGTTCGCCTCGACGATCTTCCGCGCTTCCGCCATCTGGTCGCCCACCGCACGCACGTTCCGCATTCCCTGTTCCCCAAACTTCACGAGCCGGATGTAAATCGGCATGATTTCTCCCGCGTGGGGAGGCCCCTCTCGCTACTTCAAAGGTGGCGGGCCGAGGCGGACGGAGGTTACCCGAGGACGGCGGGCGAGGGACCCCGGCCGTGGTTCCCTCCGACCTTTTGTCCGCCACGGATAGCTCGACAGATGCCAGAGCCGGTCAGGAGGAGCGTGGTCACAACGCCCGCTCGACGAGTTCCGCGATATCGTACCGCTGAATGTCCTCGCGGTCCTTCGTCTTTGCAGCGTCATCGAACATAATCAGACAGTACGGGCACGCGGTCGCGACGACCTTCGCGCCGGTCTCAGTGACGTGCTGGAGGCGCCGGTGGTTCACCCTTTCCCCGATCGTCTCCTCCATCCACATCCGCGCGCCCCCCGCACCGCAGCAGAAACCTTTGTCCCGGCATTGCTGCATCTCGACGGTGCGAACACCTGGGATCCGCAGGAGGACGTCGCGCGGCTCATCGTAGATCCGGTTGTAGCGACCGAGGTAGCAGGCATCGTGGTAGGTAAGGAGCTCCTGGAGTTCTCTGGTCGGCCGCAGCCGTCCGGCCCTGAGGAGCTCTTGGAGGAATACCGAATGATGGACGACCTCGTAGGTCCCGCCGAAATCCGGATACTCGTGGCGGAGGGTGTTGAGGCAATGGGGGCATGCGGTGACAATTTTCCGAACGGCATAGCGGTTCAGCGTCTCGACGTTCGCCTTGATCATTATCTGTGCGAGGTACTCGTTCCCGAGCCGCCGCGCAGGATCTCCCGTGCACTTCTCCTCGGGTCCTAGGATTGCGAATCGAACACCCGCCGTCTTAAGGAGGCGAGCGACGGACTGCGCGACTTTGCGGTTGCGGTCGTCGAACGAGCCCGCGCATCCGACCCAGTAGAGGACGTCGATTTCGTCCCCCGATGCGCTGCCCTCGGCCATCGTTCGGACACCGAGCCCCTCCGCCCAGCGCGCCCGCTGGTCCCACCCGATGCCCCAAGGATTGTAGTTCGTCTCGATGTTTCGGAGCATCGCTTGGCTCTCCGGCGGGATCTTGCCGAGTTCCATTGCATAGTTTCGGCGCAGTTCGACGATGAAGGGAACGTGCCGGATCGACACGGGGCACTCCTGCATGCAAGCCATGCATGTGGTACAGGCCCACAGTTCGTCGTATCCGACAAAGTCCGCGAGCGGCTGCCCCAGGGTCACCCCCTTCGCCTCCGCGCCCATGACGTACCGCAAGTCAAGGATGACTTTCATCGGATCCAGTGGTTTGCCGGTGGCCCATGCCGGGCAGACGGAGGTGCATCGGCCGCAAATCGTGCACGCGTCGAGCTGGACCCGATCGAACCAGGTGAACGTCTTCGTCGTCGCGGCTCCGAGGGTTGGTGGCGGCGCCTCCGGCTGGGCGAGCACGTCGATGTCGAACGGTTTCTCGAGCCTTCCGTAGGGCGCGATGCGCTCGAAGTACGTGTTTGCGGGGCTGAACAGGAAGTGGCTTGCCTTCGTCCACGGGAGGCTCGCAGCGAAGAAGAAGGTCGTGGCCGCGTGGAACCACCAGAAGGCTCCATAGACGACCGCGAAGGCGGCCGTCGCGGTGATCGTGACCGTCTGTCCATCGGATGCGACCGCGACGAGGTCTTGGTCGACGCCTACCGCACGGAGGGGCAAGGACAGCGCGTAGCCCACGAAGGACCATTCCTGCCATGCGGGTTGGAGCACGGCGAGCCGCATCGCTTCGAGGAGGAAACCCTGGAGGAGAAGGAGGAGCAGGATCCCCGGGAGATACAGGTCTCCCCGGCCGGTCACGAGGTACTTCGGCCGCGAGACAAGGCGACGGTAGAACACGAGGGCGAGGCCGACGAGGAATGCAAGGCCCATGAACTCGAGGGCGAACTCGTAGACCAGGTACGGGTTCCCGACGAGGATGTCGATGTCGAAGTTTGCGAGGATGTCGCTGTTCAAGAACACGATGGTCGTGCCGATTCCCAGGGCGATGAAGCCCGTGTAGAGGAGGATATGCATCGTCCCCGCGAAGCCGCGGCGGAGGACTTTCTTCTGAAGGACGGAGACCGCGATCAGGGTCTTGAGATGGAGCCAGAAGGAAGCGCCCGTCGAGCCCGCCGCGCCCCCCTTCCACATTCGCCAATGGGACCAGAGGCCATATGCGAGGATGGCGACGACGATCGCGTTGATGATCCACACCGCGAGCTGGGTCCACTCGGGGAGGAAAACGAGATTGACCCGACAGGGCTCCGAGCCGGTCGGGTCGCACACGGGGGCCACTCAGCCCCTCTCCTGGAGCCCGAGGCGAGTCACGCGTGGCCTCGAAGGCCGCGACTCTATTTAACTCCGCGCGGCCTCAGTCGCCCTCGTCGGTGCGGAGCCTCGCGATGACGGCGTCTGCGAACGCCGAGGTGCCCACTTCCTTCGCGTCCTTCATCTGTCGCGCGAGGTCATAGGTCACGATCCTCGCGGCGATGGCGGCTTTCACCGCGTCCCGCAGTCGGCCCGCCGCGTCCTTCCAGCCCAGGTATTCCAGCATCATGACGCCGGCGAGAATTTCCGCGGTGGGATTCACCTTGTCCATGCCCGCGTACTTCGGCGCGCTGCCATGGATCGGCTCGAAGACGGCGTAGGCGTCCCCGATGTTGCCGCCGGGCGCCACGCCGAGTCCCCCGACCTGGGCGGCCGCCGAGTCGCTCAGGTAGTCCCCGTTCAAGTTCGGCGTCGCGAGGACATCATACTCGTCCGGCCGCAGGAGCAGCTGTTGGAACATGTTGTCCGCGATCACGTCCTTGATGATGACCCTCCCCTCCGGGACCCGCCCTCCTTGCTTCTGGGCCTCGTCCCACGAGGTCGTCTGATCTGCGAACTCCGTACGCGCGAGTTCGTAACCCCATTCGCGGAAGGCTCCCTCCGTGTACTTCATGATGTTCCCCTTGTGGACGAGGGTCACCGACCGGCGGCCATGGTCCAGGGCGTACCGGATTGCCCGACGGACGAGGCGCTTCGTTGCGTATTCGCTGATGGGCTTCACGCCTATGCCGCTGTCGGGCCGCACCCGGACGCCGAATTCCTTCTCGAGGAGGCTTACCATCCGCAGCGCCTCTGGGGAACCCTTCGCCCACTCGATCCCCGCGTACACGTCCTCCGTGGCCTCGCGGAAGATGACCAAGTTCAGTCGCTCGGGATGGACCACGGGGGTGGGCACACCCGGCAGCCAGTAGATCGGCCGGACGTTTGCGTAGAGGTCCAAGGTTTGCCGCAGGGCGACGTTGACGGATCGGAATCCGCCGCCTACGGGCGTGGTCAGGGGTCCCTTGAGAGCGACGACGTACTCCCGGATCGCCTGGAGGCTCGCCTCGGGGAGGAGCTCGCCGTACCGGAACATCGCGGTCTCGCCCGCGGGGATATCATACCAGACGATCTCCCGGCGTCCGCCGTAGGTATCCTTGACCACTGCGTCGATCGTGCGCCGGGCGGCCTTCGTCACGTCGGGGCCGATTCCATCCCCAGGAATGATAGGGACGATGGGATCGTCGGGGACTTTCAGCCCGTCCCGCGCGATGAGGATCTTATGTCCGCTCGAAGGCGGCTCCGGCACGAAACGCTCGTAGGGCATCGTGGGCCAGCCCGGTCTATGAGGACGTCCGGCTTAAGGTCTGCGGAGATCGGGTCGTTCACGTCCGCTGATCGAGCGGGACATACGTCGCTTCGGTGGGCCCCACGTAGTAGTCGAGGGGCCGCAGGATCCGATTGTCCTCCCAGTACTCGATGACATGGGCGGTCCAACCGGCGATCCGGGCGACAGCGAAGAGCGGCGTGAACAGATCCGTCGGGATGCCCAGGTGGTGGTACACGAGGCCCGTGTAGTAGTCGACGTTCGGATACACGCCTTTCGCGCGCAGCTCCCGCAGGCCGACCTCCTCGACCCGCTCGGCGACTCGGTAGAGCCGGTCATCGCCCATCTCCTCGGCCAACCTCCGAGCTAGGTCCTTCAGGATGAGGGCTCGTGGGTCGTACGTTTTGTAGACCCGGTGCCCGAAGCCGAAGATCTTGCCGCGGTTGCGCAGCGCCTCGAGGACATAGTCTTCCGCGTCCGCGGGTCGGCCGATTTTCTCGAACGTCAGGAAGGAAGCCTCGATGGCGCCCCCGTGGAGTGGCCCTTTCAGGGTCGCAATCGCCGCGACAATGGTGCTGTACAAGTCCGAGAGCGTGGAAGCCGCGACCGTGGCCGCGAAGGTCGAGGCGTTCATGCTGTGATCCGCATAGAGGACGAGGGCGAGGTCCATAGCCCGAGCATGGAGAGCGTCCGGCCGCCTGCCTTTCAGCATGCGGAGGAAGTCCTGCGCGTGGCTGAGCTTCGGGTCCGGAGGCAGGACCCGCTGGTCCTTCCGGATGCGCTCATAGGCCGCGACGACGGACGCGAGTTGGGCGATGAGGCGCTGGGCTTTTCGCATGTTCGCCGCCCGCGTCGGATCATCCCGTTCGGGGTCGAGGTTGCTCATGTACGAGACCGCCGTCCGAAGGATGTCCATGGGTGGGGCATCCTTGGGCATGGCGCGGAGGAGCCGGACGATATCGGGCGATAGTTTTCGCGCGGCGGCGAGATCCGCTCGCACTTTGGTGAGCTCGGTCCTTGTCGGGAGGCGGCCATGGATCAGAATGAAGACGGTCTCTTCGAACGTAGAGAACTTCGCGAGGTCACGAATATCATAGCCGCGGTAAAGGAGGCGACCTCGTTGCCCGTCGACGAGGCAGATCGAGGTCTCCTTCACATAGATGTCGTCGAGGCCCTTATCGATTCGAGGGACAGCCAAGGTCGGCTTCGCGACGGAATCCAGACTTGCTCCCTCCCCACCCTCGACCTCACGTCCTCGCGATGATGAGATCCCCATGGTTCTTGATGTACTCCGCGAGTCCGCCCTCCGCTAGGATGCGCGCCATGACGGAAGGCAGCGGCGGGAACTTGAGTTCGAAACCCTTCGTGCGGTCCCGGACGACGCCCCGTTCGAGGTCGATTTCGAGCTCATCTCGGTCGTCGATGCGATCCGTGTCCACGACGACCGCGGCGAGGCCGATGTTGATGCAGTTCCGGTAGAAGATCCGTGCGAAGGACTTCGCCAGGACGGCCTTCGCGCCGGCGAGCTTGATGATCACGGGCGCGTGTTCCCGCGAAGACCCCTTGCCGAAGTTTCGGCCGCCGACGACGAAGTCCCCGGTCTGCACTTCCGCGGCAAACTCCGGGCGGGCGTCCTCGAGGACATGCTTGGCGAGTTCGGGGAGGTTCGACCGCAGATGGTAGTACCGTCCGGGTGCGATGAGGTCCGTCGAGATGTCATCCCCGAACTTCCACGCGCGGCCCACGCTCACATGCCCCTCGGGTCCGTGATGACACCGTAGATCGCAGTGGCCGCGGCCGTCGCCGGCGAGGCCAGGTACGTGAACGCCGCGGGATTTCCCATCCGACCTACGTAATTCCGATTCGTCGTGGAGAGGACGTTCTCCCCGTCTCCGGGCACACCGAGGTGCACCCCGGGGCACGCCCCGCAGCCGGGGGAATTGATCGTCGCGCCGGCTTCGAGGAGGATTTGGAACAGCCCTTCCTGGAGGGCTCGCACGTAGGCCTCTTTCGACGCCGGAGTCACGATGAGCCGTGTGCCCTTTGCGACCTTCTCGCCTTTCATGTAGTCGCAGAACACCTTCATGTCCTCGTAGCGAGCGTTCGTGCACGAGCCCAAGTACACCTGCTGGATCCGGAGGCCCTTCACGCTGGGGTGGGTGACGGGGACGACGTTGTCTTCCTGGGGCGGACGGGCGACCATGGGCTCCAGGTTCGAGACGTCGTACTGAGACACGCGCTCGTAATGGGCATCCGGATCCGGTTGGATTTCCCTCCAATCCGCGCCCCGGCCGTGCTCCCGCAGGTACCGCCGCGTCTCTCCATCAGAAGGCTGGGGGCCACACTTGCCGCCAGCTTCGATGGCCATGTTGGAGAGGACCATCCGCTCCGTCATCGGCATCGACGCGATGGCCGGACCGCCCCACTCCATCGCCATGTACGTTGCGCCGTCCGTCTTGATGTCCCCGATCACCTTGAGGATGAGGTCCTTTGCGTAGACGCCGCGGCCGAAGTGTCCGGCGACGTGGAAGCTCCACGAACTCGGGACGCGGAGCCAAGTCTTCCCCAGGCCGAGCGCGACCGCGACGTCGGTCGAACCCATCCCCGTTGCGAAGGCCCCCATGGCCCCACCCATGACCGTGTGGCTATCCGCGCCGATGACGACATCCCAAGGCCGGACGAACTTCTCGAACGCGACTTGATGGCAGACGCCCTCCCCGATGTCCGAGAGGACCATGCCCGTCTTGTCCGCGAACTCGCGGAGGTAGACGTGGTCCGACGCGAGCTCCTTTCGAGGCGGGGGGCTCGAGTGGTCGATGAAGACGACGGACCGCGAGGGGTTCGCCGCACGCGCGAGCCCCATCTTCTCCATCTGTCGGAAGGTGAGGGGCCCCGTGCCGTCCTGGACGTAGGCGAGATCGACGCGCGCGACGTCGATGTCGCCGGCGCGAACCGGATGGCCGGTGGCGCGCGACAGGATCTTCTCGGTGATCGTCTGCCCAGGCATGCCTGCCGTCCCCGTGCGCCAGGATACTAGAGCGCGCCCCTATTAAAACCAAAGGTTGTGTCCGCGCGCGGTCACGAACGGAGGACTACCGGGCGAACACGAGGGCATCTACGATCGCCGCGAAGAGGATCACCGCAAGGTAGGTGCCCGAGAACCGGTATCCCGCCCACGCAGCGCGGGCCGAGGGGTGGCGCACGAAGCGGGCCGTGAGGGCGAGGAGGACGGCCCCGACGGCCACTGCCACGAGGAGGAACGCGACCTGAAAGGACGGCGTAAGGACGAAAGCGAAGGTCGCGGCGGGGACGAGGACGGTGGAAACCGCGATGGCCCAGACGGTCGTCCGCTCGCGATAGACGGCGGGAAGCATCGGGATTCCGGCTCGGCGGTAGTCCTCGCGATTGCTATAGGCCAAGGCCCAGAAATGTCCGGGGGTCCAGAGGAACACGAGGAGCGCCAGGAGGGCCGCCGGGACCGAAATCGCGCCCGCCGCGGCCGCGGACCCCGCGAGGGCGGGGCACGAGCCGGCGAAACCACCGATGACGATGTTGCTCGCATGGTGCCGCTTCAGGCCGATCGTGTATATGCCCAGGTAGAAGAAGGCCCCAAGCGCGATCATCGCGGTTGTCAGCGGATTGATCCCGACGAAAGAGACTAGGAGGGCGATCCCAAGGAGCCCCCCGCCGAAAAGGAGGGCCCGTGAGGGAGGCTCGATCCGGTGCTGGGGGAGAGGCCGGCCCCGGGTCCGGCGCATTGCCGAGTCCAAGTCTCGGTCGAGGTACTGGTTGATCGCGCTTGACCCGCCCGCGGCCAACAGGCCGGTGATCATGAGGAGCCCGAAGGCCACCGGGTCGATCCCGACGCCGCTCGTGGAGATGTAGCCCGCAGCCGCGACGAGCAGGAGCAGCGACGCGATGCGGAGTTTCATCAACTGGATGTAGTCCGACACAGCCACGTGACTCGGGGCGTCTAACGCCTCGCCTTCCTTAATCCTTTGTTGAAGCCACGGACGGACGACAGGAACCAGTCGCAGTCGGCGGCGACCGGGCACTGTGAACACCGGGGACGCCGAGCCGTGCACAAGGCCCGACCGTGGGCAATGAGGGCGAGGTGCCAGGCCTTGCGGTCCTCCGCGGCCGTCCACCGCTCGAGAGCTGTCCGGATGGCCTCGTAGTCCTGTCCTTGGGCAAGCCGCCATCGTTTCGCGATCCGCGCGATGTGGGTGTCGACCGGGAATGTCGGATACCCCGCGGCCATCGCGAGCACGATGTCCGCGGTCTTCGGGCCGACGCCGGGCAGGCCCATGAGGGCGGCCCGCGCTTCCGCAACGGGCCGCGCAAGGACCCGGTCCATGGTCCCGCCCCACTCTCCTTGGACGACGCGGGCCACATCCCGGATCCGGCGGGCTTTCTGTCTCGCGAGACCGGCATGCCAAATCGCGCGTTGAATGCGAGGGATCGATGCGGTTGCCAATACCGCCGGCTCAATCCGTGGGAAGGCAGCGCGGAGTCCCTCCATGCCTCGTCGTTCGTTCGCCACCGTTGTGCTCTGGGAGAGCATCGTGGAGATGAGAATCTCAAAGGGCGTCATGCCGCGGGACCAGTCGTCGACGGGATACGTCTTGGTCAGGACCCGCATGGCCCTGCGGAACCGGCGACGGTCCACAGATGGGGAAGGCCTCCGCGACGAAAAGGCTTGGCTGGCTCAACCGGTGACGAAAGACCGCATCATTGTGACGACATTCCTCGGACGCTCCTGGAGGCGCCGCGTGAAGTACGGGAGCCATGCGGCCCCATAGGGAATGTACTCGAGCACCCGGTGTCCTCCGCGGACGAGCTCGTCCTTCAGAGGGTCCCTCACTCCTTGCAGCATCTGGAATTCGAAGGGCGTTTTCGTGGAGGCGCCGAGTTCGAGGGCTCGCTGGATCATCCGGCCGTCGTGACTCGCGACCGCGAAGTTGCGCCCCTCGCGGAAGAGCGTCTCGAGGTGCCGCAGGAATTGTCGGTCCACCTCCGTGCGGGTCGCGAAGGCGACCTCGGGCGTCTCCCGGTAGGCGCCTTTTGTGAGGCGGATGCGCGCTCCTTCGTCGAGGAGGGATTTCAGATCCGATTCCGTGCGTCGCAGGTTCGCTTGGAGGCAGAGGCCAGCCTGGTCGTAACGCGCCAGGAGCCGGTCATAGACCCAGATCGTGTCCGTCGTCGTCCTCGCCGACTCCATGTCCAACCAGAAATCCCTCCCGTCCGCGCGGACAACGTCGAGGAGCACGAGAAGGCGTGAGAGGGCGTACTCGCGTCCGATGAGGAGGCCGAATTGAGTGGGTTTGACGCTGATCGTCCCACGGACCTGAGTTTCTCGCATCCGCCGGAGCAGACTCGCGTATTCGTTGAGGGTTCCATCGACGAGGGCCTTGGCCTCGTGGTGCTCGCCCAGATGGTTGATGATGGCGTCGATCCCGCGGGCGTTTGCCTGGTGGGCCGCTCTCAGGGCATCTTCTTGGGTCTCTCCTGCGACCCACTGACGGGCGAAGCGCATGAGGAAGCCCACGGACGGCCGATTTGCCCCTCCCGGAGAAAAACATTCCGCTCTCCCGAACAGGAAAGTGTAAATGAAAACGCAAGAATCCGAGGTCAAGTGGGACGCGTTCCGTGCCGTTACTGCGCAACAATTCGTTCTGCGAAGCCGAGGTACCGTGTCCGGCGATCGGTCCACGCCGTCGACTCATCACACCCGCGGTGTGACCTCCACTGGCGATTCGTCTGCGCGAAATGCGGGAATGCGAGACACTACCACGCCACGGCGTACTGTCCGCGGACGGAGTCGTTCTACTGCATCGATTGCGCTCCGGAGCATCGAGCGGTCTGGCGACGCTTCTGGGCTTGGTCGTATTTCTATCGCCTGAGGTGTCCTTGGCGATCCGAGTGGCATGAGGCCCTTGACCGGCTCGAATTCGAAGGCCACCACCCGTGGCAGCTGAATCCGCTTTTGCGGCGCCGACGGTACGGCATGAGCCCCTCGGAAAAGATTCCTCCGCGCTGGAAGTTCCGCGTGGCTCCGGCAAAGGACGTGACCGATGCGGATATTCGCAAGGGTTGGGACGCCGTGGCCCGGTGGTGGGTCTCTCGCTCCGGTCCGCGGGGGGACGTGAACCGCGAATGGATCATCGATCCGGTCCTCCTCGGTTTCCTCGGCGATGTTCGGCATCAACGGATCCTGGACGCTGGGTGCGGCAGCGGGTATCTTGCGCGGATCCTCGCACGGCGAGGGGCTCAAGTCGATGGCGTCGATCTCGCTCCGGCGCTCCTTGCGGCGGCCCAGGCCGAGGAGGCCCGCCAGCCCCTCGGGATCCGCTACCGTCGATCCGATCTCGCGGACCTGTCGATCTTCGGTTCGGGGACCTTCGATGCCGTCGTGTCGAACATCGTGCTGGCAGATGTAAGGCGCTATCGCAGGGCGATTCGCGAAATCGCCCGGGTCCTGAAACCGGGCGGACGCTTCGTCTTCAGCATCACACATCCCGCCTTCGAGGGTCCCGTGCCCGGCCAGTGGGTCAGAGAGCCGACCGACACGGAGCGCATCGAGGAGCGTCGTCATCTCATCGTCGACCGGTATTTCGATCGCGTCGCGGTCTTCTGGGCGCCTCCTGGTAAGCCGCTCATCCCGGGCTTCCATCGGCCTCTCCGCGACTACTTCGACGCCCTTCACGCCGCGGGGTTTGTGGTCGCACGGTTCGAGGAGCCCGGGCCCAGCCGCAAGGCGCTCGAGCGCCACTACCGGGTGTTCGCTGACCTCCTTCGAATCCCGCTCTTCCTCGTGATTGAGGCCAGGAACGCAGCCGGCGGGATCCCAACGGGTCCCGTCACCGCAGATCAGGGGAGCCGACGACGATCTCTGCGGAGAGGACTCCCTTCACGGTCCGGAGCCGGTCCGCGAGTTCGCTGATGCGGCGGGCATCACCATCCACGATGAGGACCTCGAGGCAGGTTTCCTCGTTCAGGTGGGTGTGGGCCGTGGCTCGGATCGAGCCCAGGAAATCGTGTTGGCGATGGAGGATCCGGTGTGTCACGCCACCGACATCGTGCCGGTACACAATCGTGAGGGTGCCGACAACCTTGCCGCCGGATTCCCAGCGTTTCCGAATCAGAGCGTTGCGGATCAGGTCCCGAAGCGCTTCGGAGCGACTCGAGTACCCTTGGCTTGCGACGAGGCGATCAAACTCCTCGAGCAGGGGGCCTTCCAGGGACACGCCGATTCGTTCCACGGTCACGTGCTACCCTCAGGTGTGGGAAGTGCTACGTGGCTCATGAACTCCGCGGTGAAGCCTTAAGCCGTGTTACGCCTTTGCCTGTCGTGCTACGGGCCTCGCCATCGAGGCCCGAGGTTGTCAATCATGGCCGCCGATGCGCTGCTCTTCATCCTCCTTGCCCTCGCCCTGGGCTTCAAGCACAGCTATGACGCCGACCATCTCGTCGCCGTCTCGAATCTGCTGACCCGAAGCCGGAGCCTGCGCAAGACATCCCTCATGAGCCTCAGCTGGGCCGCGGGGCACATGCTCACGGCGGGCATCATCACCTTCATCCTCTTCTCCTTCCGGGAGACCCTTCTCGTGCCCTTCCTCGCTCATCTCGAGTTGGCGGTCGCGATTATGCTCATCGTCATCGGAGTCGTTGGCCTCCTTCTTGAGTTCGGCGTCCTCCATAGCCACGGGCATCGACACGGGGACAAGGAGCATGCCCACGCCCATGTCCACGTGCGTCCGACGAGGGAACATCAGACGATGTTCGGAATCGGCGTCGTGCACGGCCTCGCGAGCAACGACGAGCTTCTCCTCCTCCTGTTGGCATCCCTTGGTGTGACGACCCTGCTCGGGATCCTCGGCGGTGTCGGAGTCTTCAGCCTCGGCGTCGTCGTCGGCATGATCGTGTTCGGCATCGGAATCTCATATCCCGTCCTCCGGTGGGGGTCGGCGCGGGTGCGCCGAGTCGTCAACACCGCCGCCGCCGTCCTGAGCTTGGTCTACGCGGCGTACCTCATCCTTGGCTTTGAGGGGATCAACCTCCTTTCCGTGATTCCCGGATGATGGGTTAGGGAGCAATTCTTTAAGCGGAACGGGCGCGCTTGATCGATGAATGGACTTCCCGAGAGAGCTCGACCATGCCAAGGACCTCGTGGCCATCTTCGAGCTCGTCAAGCGAGCCACGCAGGCCATCACGGGCCGCAGCCGCGCCGGGCTGATGCTCGCCCTGGCGGACCTCGGCAATCACCCCCACGGATTCCTGGGCGCGTTCTATCCGTTGGCGAGCAATGTCATCGTGATGAACAAAGTGCCGCTCCTCCGCATCCAGGAGACGAACCCGGAGCTCTACCGCCACTACGCGTTCTACGTACTCCTCCACGAGTACCTTCACTCGGTCGGGATCGTCGACGAGGCCCGCTGTCGTGAGGAGGCCCACCGCATCGCCGAGACCCTCCTCGGACCCGACCACCTCGTCACACAGATCTCCGCGGACTTCACCAAGTTCTTCCCGAACTTGGTCTTCCCGGATGTCGCTTGGCAGCCGAGTGGCCTGACCCTCGAGTTCGTGCCCAATTTCGACCGCGGCTCGGTTTCCTACATCGCGTAGCGACCGACCCGTGGCGTGGCGCGGGCCTCGGAAATCGCGGGGAAATATTTCTGCGAAAACGTTTAAATGAGACCCTATCGTGCCGGGATGGCCATGATGCGGGAGCCGGCGCCGGCCAAGTCGGCGGTGGCTGTGAAGCCGGCCTTCCAGGAGCCCCCCGTCCGGTTCCGTTCGGGCAAGCACACGGCCATCGTCAAGGAAGTCTTCGACATCACGCCGAAGTACCCGGAGACGTACGTGATCCGGTTCACCTTCGAGCACGAGCCCGTCTTCGATTTCGAGCCTGGACAGTTCATCTCAGTCTTCGCGGAGAAGGAGGGCAAGCGCATCTCCCGGCCTTACTCGATCGCCTCGTGGCCGGAAAACAAGGACTTCATGGAGCTGTGCATCAAAGTCGTGGAGGGTGGGTTCATGTCGAACTACCTCCACCACGTGCCTCCGGGGACTCGACTCCAGACGATCGCCCCCCTCGGTCGGTTCGTCATTCCGGAGCCGATCGACATGGACACGGTCTTCGTGGCGACGGGCACGGGCGTCGCGCCGTTCATCGCGATGCTGGGCCACATTTGGAACCAGGGGCTTGACGACGGACATGAGTTCACGGTCGTGTTCGGCGTGCGATACGTGTATGACCTGATCTACCGCGACCTGCTCGAGACCTGGGCCCGAAAGCACTCGAACTTCCACTTCTATCCGACGATTTCGCGGCCGGAGACGCCGGACTGGCACGGCCGGGTCGGCTACGTCCAGAAGATCCTCCAGAACGAGCTGCATGACTACAGCAACAAGCAGGTCTACATTTGCGGGCTCCACGACATGGTGGAGCAGGTGAAGACCCTCTGCCAGAACCTCGGCTTTTCGCTGGTTCGGTTTGAGAAGTGGGACTGACCCGAGTCGCGGGTTGCCCTGTTACAGGCGCCAGCGGCGACGAAGGTAGAGTCCGACGCCAACGACGGTCGCGAATGCGGCGGCCGAGACGGCGAAGGAAAGGAGGATGAAGATCATTGTCGAATCGGGCGGCTGGACGGCTTCCTGTTCGACGACGAGCCGTCCGGCCATCCCGGAGTAGCCACCGTTCAATCTCGTCGCGTGTCCCGGGACCTCGCAGTAGAACCAGAACTCGCCTATGCGATCGGCTCTGAAGGTCGCGCTGGAGCGGTTTCCCGGACCGATTGGGGCCGTCGCGTTGCCGATGCGAATACCGAGTTCAGGGATGAAGAGGTTGTGGCCGACCGAGTCCTTGTTCGTCACGGAGAGGGTGACTGTGTCGCCGACGGTCACCCTCAAGAAATCTGGGACGAACCTGAACGCCCTCATCTCGATCTCGAGGGCGCGGTCCGCAGCCTCGACGGGCTGGGCCAGCGTTGCGGGGAGCGTGGTGCCGAGAGCCAGGACGATGACGGCCAGAAGGATGACGCGCCGGATGACCACGCGGCCCACGGTACGTAAGCGAACGACGGCGCCCACTTATCCTTTCGCCCTTCGCGTTCGAACCTTGTTCGCTTGGGCGACCCGCTCGGCCGGCACTACACGATTCGGGGATCCGGCGTGACGAATGGTTTGGCCTTACGGCTTCGCGGTGGTGAACGCCTTGCCGACGATTCGCCCCCTCGGGATAGGCCCGAACTGGCGGCTGTCTACGCTGCGATCCGGATTGTCCCCCCGAACGATTACATCGCCCCCTTCGGTGACGGACGCGACGCGCTTGACGAGGACCGTGTTCGTGTGCGTCGGGTGGCGGACGACGACGATGTCCCCCGGCGAGGGACGGCCAAGGAGGTAGGCCCAGCGGTTCACGAGGACATAGTCGCCCGGGTTGAGCGTCGGGACCATGCTCGAATCGCTGACGCGGAACCGCGCGATAGGCCACATCGTCCCGCAGGCTCAGTGGAACTTCGGATAGACCGTCTCGCGCTCCGTCGGGTACGGAGCCTTCGCCTTCAGGACGTCAAGTCCCTTCGTCCTCCAGAAGATCGTCGCGATGTCGTTCGTCGTCCGGAGGAGGTCCTCGGCGGCCTGCAAGTTGATCTCCTGCCTCGCCTTGGAGCCTGACTTCAGCGCTTTCCACACGAGGTCATGGAGTTCGGGGAACTTCTGGAGATGCTCGGGCTTGAAGTAATCCCCCCAGAGGACGCGGACCTCGTGCTTGGCGATCTCCGCGTGCTGTTCCTTCACGAGAAGATATCGGGCGAGCTTGTTGTGGTACTCTTGCCGTTGTTCCGGCGTCGAACTCGGCCCAGGCTTCTCGAGCTGGCCAATGAGGTCGACCATTCGGATGACGGTGTGGGCGGCCATTTGGGCATGGTGAGGATCGTAGATGCCGCAGGGGATGTCGCAGTGGGCGTACGCGATCCGGGAGGGGAAGACACGGTCGAGGGCTCGGAGTAACCTATGGAGCGCTGACATGGTTGCGGCCTAGCGTCCGACGATATATAAACGTGTGGCACCGTGGGTCAGCGACCGAGGGCCGCGGTGCCTTCAGACTCGGCCTGCGGAGCGAAGGACGCGGAGTGCATTGAGCGTTACGAACTTGTTTGGGCCCCGTCGTCCCCAGCTCGTCACCTCCGATCCCGTTGCGGTTCCGCCGACGCGGCGCCAGTACGGCGGGGCGACACCCCATCGCCCGTCGGGGCGGCGTCTCGATTCCACGAGGTCGAGAGCTTCGCGCAGGCGGGAGTCGCGCAGCGCTCCGAATCGGGAGAGGATGAGCAGGCCCTGGAGGACATCGAAGTGCCAGTAGGGCGGGTAGTGAAACCGCAGCCACTCCGGATCGATAGCTTCCCCCGTCCTCTCGGACCGGAACATTCCGTGCCGCAGGAACAGCTCCCTCGCCCGCTTCGCAGCGGCGAGGGCCCTTCGGTCGCGGGTCCTCCGATGGAACTCGAGGAGACCCCACATCGGCGCGAGGCTCTCGTGGAACGATGAGTGATCGGCGCGCGGGTTGCGATCGCAGTTCCATCCTCCGTCGGGCCATTGCCATTCCGCAAGGGACCCGGCCAGCGTCATCACCCGAGGATCGTCCGCCATCCCGAGGAGGCTGCACACGGCGACCGCGTTGCCCTCCTGGGACGCACAGCGGCGGACGCGGCCCTCGACCGAGGGGATGTTGTCCCGGTGGGCGCTCCCGAGGAGCCACCCGAGCACCTGTCCCGCCGCCCGCCGAGCGGCCGGGTGGCCCTCCCCGATCCCCAGCTCGACGAGGGAGACGAGCCGCCAGTGGGCGCCCGTCCGCTTCTGGTACGGGTGGACCCCGAACCCCCCGTCTGGCTTCTGCCCGCGCAGAAGCCTCCGGATCCTCGGGTCCTCCCCTATTCGGGACTGCGCCTCGCGCATCGCCCGCAACGCGGGGTCCTCATGGAGGATGTCCCTCAGGGTGAGGAAACGCACCGCGGGATCCCGGGTCTCGAGGAGCCATCGGACCACAGGGTCGCGCCTGTCCATCCGTCGTCACCCTGCGGGGGAAGACGGTCTCTTCCAATAAAGCCAGTCTTCCGACACGGGGCCTTCGGCGGCCACGTCGCCAGTTCTGCGCCAGGACGTATGGACGCAACAACATGCGCCGCGGTTCCCCGACGAATTCCTTATACCGGGGCGGTCTTACATGACTGGGCACTCGTGAAGATCACCGTCGAGGTCGGGGACATCGCCCGGTGGGAGGACGAGGTCATCGTCGTGAACCTTTTCGAGGGCGTAGCCCACCCGGGAGGCGCCACGGGCGCGGTGGACGCGGCGCTCGGTCATCAGATCTCCGCGATGATTTCGACGGGGGACCTCACCGGGAAATTCAGGGACACGGTCGCGTTCCCGACCTTCGACCGGATCCCCGCGAACCGTGTCCTGATCGTGGGCCTAGGGGACCGGGACGCGTTCACCCTCGACCGCGTGCGCGAAGTTTCGGCGAAGGCGGCGCAGCAGGTCCGGGAGATGGGCCAGCGGACCTTCGCGACGATTGTCCACGGCGCCGGCGTAGGGGACTTGGACCTCGAGGACGCCGCGGAGGCCCTCGTGGAGGGCACCCTCCTGGGCCTGTATCGCTACCGGGAGCACAAGACGGAGCCGGACAAGAAGAAGATCGAGGCCATGACGATCGTGACCCTTGAGAAGGCGCGCGCGGACAAGATTCGCTCGGCGGTCCACCGTGCGTCGATCATCTCCGGGTCCGTGAACTTCGCGCGCGATCTGATCAATGCACCAAGCAACGACAAGCCCCCTCGGGTCTTCGCGGAGCGGATACGCACGGCCGCCAGGGAGGCCGGCGCCAAGCTCACGATTCATGACGAGAAACAAATCGAGAAGATGGGCTTCGGGGCCCTTCTCGGGGTCGCGAAGGGGAGCGACGAGCCGCCCCGATTTCTTGTCCTGGAGCACAACGGCGGCGGCAAGGAGAAGCCTGTGGTCCTCGTCGGAAAGGGGATCACGTTTGACTCCGGCGGGATCGCCCTGAAGCCGCTCGAGAGCCTGACCACGGATCCCATGTGGATCATGCGCTACGACATGGCGGGTGCCGCGGTGGCCCTGAGCGCCGTGCTCGCGGTCGCGCGCCTCAAGCTCCCTGTGAATGTCATCGCCCTGGCGCCGCTGACGGAGAACATGCCAAGCGGGAAGGCCCAGAAGCCCGGCGACATCGTGACGACCTTCGGCGGGAAGACGGTGGAGGTCATCAACACGGATGCGGAAGGCCGCTTGGTTCTCGCGGACGCTCTCGGCTATGCGAGCACTCTCGGGCCTCGGGCCATCATCGACATCGCGACCCTCACGGGCGCGGCGAAGGTCGCCCTAGGGCGGATGGGGTGCGCGATGTTCGTCACGGACGCCTCCCTGCGGGATCGGCTGCTCCGCGCGTCGCAGGCCACCGGGGAACGCGTCTGGGAGATGCCCCTATGGGACGATTATGGCGAGCAAATCCGGAGCGAGTCCGCGGACGTGAAGAACACGGGCGGCCGATCCGCGGGTGCGATCACTGCGGCGAAGTTCCTCCAGATGTTCGCAGGCGCCGCGCCGTGGGCCCACCTCGACATCGCAGGCACCGCATGGATCGAAGCTGCGCCGGATTCGCCGAAGAAGGAGTATCTCCCCCACGGGGCCTCCGGTTTCGGAGTCCGCCTGCTCGTGCGACTTCTCCGTGAATGGGCCCGCGCATCATGACGAGCCCGTGGACGGAAGCCCGTTTCCTCTCGAGGCCGAACCGCTTTCTCGTCCGCGTCGTCCGCGGCCGGCGTGCCTTCTCGGCGTTCCTGCCCAATCCGGGCCGGCTCGAGGAACTTCTCCTTCCGCGTGCGATCCTCCGCGTTTGCCCGGCTCCGGATCTCCGCCGCAAGACGCGCTACGACGTCCTGGCGGTTCGGTCTGGGGAGGAATGGGTGTCCCTCGACACGCGCCTGGCGAATGCTACCCTGGCGGCCGCGCTCGATCGGAAGGGCCTGCCGGAGTTCGAGGAGTTTCGGCGGTACCGAAGGGAGGTGAGCGCCCTCGGCTCTCGCTTCGATTTCCTCCTGGAGGGGGCTCGCCGGTGCTGGCTCGAGGTGAAGCACTGTTCCCTGGTGCGAGACGGCACGGCGCTCTTCCCCGACGCGCCGACCGAACGCGGAGTCCGACATCTGGAGGGTCTTTCGCAACTCGCACGCCAAGGGGATCGCGCGGCGTGCCTCTTCCTCGTCGTGCGCTCGGCGCGATCCTTCGCGCCGAACGAGGCTACGGATCCGGCGTTCGCATCCGCCCTTCGGTCGGCGGCCCGAGACGGCGTCGAGGTGTACGCCCGCCGGGGTTTTCTCCGCGGACGGAATCTCCTCGTTGGAAGGGCCATCCCCACAGAATTATGATGGTCGTCTTCCTTCTGCACATCCTTGAGTTCTCGCTACCGCGACATTGCGACCCTTCGCAAGGAGTATGCCGGGAAACAGGACTCGATACGTGCCCGACTGTCGGAGTTCGACGCCGTGGGCCGACGGTCGGATCAGGAACTCTTCAAAGAACTCTGTTTCTGCCTCCTGGCGATCCAGACAAAAGCCCGAGCCTGCGACGAGGCGGTGCGAGGGCTCGATGCCAGCAACCTGCTCTGGCGAGGGGACGCGCGTGCGATCGCCGGATTCCTGCGGCACCGGGTCCGATTCCACAACCACAAGGCGGCCTACATCGTGCACGCTCGCCAGAGATTCCTCCCGCCGGATGCGCCGCGCCTGCGGGACTCCCTGGCGGTGCATCGGACGCCGGCGGAGGTCCGCGGCTGGCTCGTGCGGGAGGTTGACGGGCTTGGCATGAAGGAGGCGAGCCACTTCCTGCGAAACATCGGCCGCGGCGAGGGCCTGGCAATCCTCGATCGTCATATCCTCCGGAACCTTGTCGGCCATGGCGTGCTCCGTCGTGTGCCCGCGTCGCTCTCGCCGCGCAGATACCTGCGAATCGAGGAGAAGATGCAGCGGTTCGCGGTGGCCGTCGGGATCCCCATGGCCGCCCTTGACCTCCTGTTCTGGAGCCGGGCGACGGGAGAGATTTTCAAGTGACCCGGCCGAGCGATGCCCGCGACGATCGGCAACTTGCAGGTCGTTAAGTAGGGCGCATGGATTCGGAGTTCCGGTGGATCCTCCCGCCGGCGTGGTTCGCAAAGCATTGCTCGCGTGGTACCGTCGGCGAAGGAGGGATCTGCCGTGGCGGCGCACCCAGGATCCGTATCGCATTCTCGTTGCGGAGGTCTTGCTCCAGAGGACGCGGGTGGTGTCGGGCGGTCCCTACTACGAACGGTTTCTCGAGCGCTTCCCGGATGTCCGATCTCTCGCGCACGCGCCGGAGGAGGACGTCCTCCGAGCTTGGGAGGGCCTTGGCTTCTATCGACGGGCACGGAACCTGCACGCCGCGGCGCGGGCGATCGCGGAGGACTATGGAGGCGTCATCCCGCATGACGCTGTGGCCCTCGAGACCTTGCCCGGGATCGGTCCTTACACGGCGGGGGCCATCGCGAGCATCGCCTTCAGCGAGCGCGTCGCCGCGGTCGACGGGAACGCGACCCGTGTCCTCGCGAGGCTCTACGCGATCGAGGACGACGTGACCCGAGGCCCCGGCGACGCACGGATTCGGGACCTGGCTAGGTCGCTGGTCCCTGCGGAGCGTCCGGGGGAGTTCAACCAAGCCCTCATGGAGCTCGGAGCAACCGTGTGCCATCCCCGCGCGCCGGACTGCTGTCGCTGCCCGCTCGAGGCTTGCTGCCTCGCGCGTCGGAGGGGGATTGAAGTCTCGTTGCCGCGGCGCCCGCGCGCGCGCCAGATGATCACCGTACCCGTGGTCTTCGCCCTTCTTGAGTCGAAGGGCCGCGTCCTCCTGATCCCGAGGCCTCCCGGGGGGCTCCTCGCAGGACTGTGGTCCCTCCCCGGCGGCGAAAAGCCGCTTCGGACCGATGACCGGGAGATCCTCGTGGCGACCGTCCTCGCCCAGACCGGGCTGCGCACCCAAGTCGGTCCGCGCGTCACACGGATCAACCAAATGTTCTCGCACCGACGGTGGGCAGGCGCCATCTACCGGTGTGAGCCAATGAACCCCGAAGGGATCGCTCCGCCGGCCCGATGGGTGGATCGGGGAGAACTCGCGTCGCTCCCGGTCGTGCCCGCCCATCGAAAAACCATCGAAGCTGAAGCCCGCCTCGCGTCGATCGGACCGCCTCACTCCTGACCGTTGGACGCTGTGTGGCCTGAGTCTCGTTCGCGGTCATTGATGTACTTCCCGAGACGGATGCGCTCGCTCCAGATACCGGCGCCAGCCGACGGTGTAGCAGGAGGTCTGGCCCACGTCGTCCGGGCCTCGAGGGATCCAGATGCAGACGGGCTTGCCATCAGGCAAGTACCGGCGTCGGGCGCCGTAGCGAATCGGGCGGGCGCACACAGCGCAGTGGGCATCGACCGAGGTACGGTAGGTCGGTTCGACGCGCGGAGTCGTCATGGACGCTTCCCATCCTACGGATTGTCGCCGAACCTGCCCCTGCCATCGAGCGCGTGTTCCTGTTCGTTCGAACTATCCGGTGTGGAGATATTTGGCCTTAACGCAGCACATCTCGAGGTGCCTTCGCGAAGGGCGGGTCGGTGCTCCAGGAACAATCAAGCCGCTAGCTCGGAGGCGGCAACACGGGTCTGGCACCAAAGGCTATAATACAAGATGGAGGTAGACCGGCGCTACGCATGCCGAGGGCTGCGGACGAACGCGGTTTCTATCTCGCAACGGACGAGGATATCCGGGAGGGCCGCACCACGGATATCTACTTCCTGCGCACGCTCGAAGTTCTGAGGAAGGCCGGGAGGGACCGCGAACCGGCTGTCGCCGAGGTGACGACCCAGAGCTTGCCGAACGGATGGCCGTGGGGCGTCCTCTCCGGGGTCGAAGAGGTTGTGCGCCTCCTGAGCGGCAAGGCGGTGAGCCTCTGGTCCCTGCCCGAAGGTTCTCTCTTCCCTCCGAAGACAGTCCGAGGCATTCCGACGCCGGTGTTGGTCCTCGAGGGGCCCTACGGTGAGTGGGGCATCTTTGAGACGCCCCTCCTCGGGATGGTTTGCCAGGCGAGCGGCATCGCGACGAAGTCGGCCCGGATTCGCAAGCTCGCGGGCGGCCGACAGGTCATCTCCTTCGGCGTGCGTCGGATGCATCCCGGGATTGCGCCCCTGATCGAGCGTTCCGTGTACGTCGGTGGTCTCGACGCGATTACCACGCCCCTAGGCGCGGATCTCCTCGGCGTATCCGCGGTGGGCACGATGCCCCACGCTCTCACGATTCTCATGGGTGGGCCGCGGGAGGCTTTCGCTGCGCTCCACAAGCACCTCGAGAAGAAGATTCCGAGGATCGCCCTCGTCGACACGTACTACGATGAGAAGACCGAGACGATCATGGCGATGGAGGCGATCCCCGACCTCGCGGGCGTTCGCCTCGATACGCCGTCCTCCCGCCGCGGCAACTTCGTATCGATCGTGCGCGAGGTCCGCTGGGAACTCGACCTGCGGGGGCGGCGGGACGCGAAGATCTACGTGTCCGGCGGTATCGATGAGCAGCTCATCCCGGCGCTCGTCGAAGCCGGCGTCGACGGATTCGGGATCGGGACATCTCTGAGCAATGCTCCGACGATTGACTTCGCCCTCGACATCGTTGAACTCCGCGGCAAGCCTCTTGCGAAACGAGGAAAGTTCAGCGGGAGGAAGGAGCTGCTGCGCTGCGGCAAGTGCGGCTCCTACGAAGTCGGGACGAGCAGGTGCCCGCGCTGCGGCGGCGACATGGGACCGGCCTACGAACAGTATCTCGACGCAGGCGAATCCAAGGCACCGCTGCCCACCTTGCAGGCCATTCGAAGGCGCCTTCTCTCTGATCTCGAGCGAGTTGTGGTCTGACCGAGGCTTTTATCCTGCGCCCCGGGCTCCGCTCCCTGTGTCCATGCCGAGCAAGGGTCGCGTGCGGGAGGCGTACGAGGCCATCGCGGAGTCCTATGCGGTGGCTCGACGGGACCCGTGGCCGGAGGTCCTGGCGTTTGCGGACCGTCTCCCGAGAGCATCGACGATCGTCGACCTCGGCTGTGGCCACGGACGTCACATCGGTCCGTTGGCCGCACGCGGGCATCGTGTCCTCGGACTCGACTTCTCCCCGAGCCTGCTTGCCTTGGGCCGACGCGCGGCGTCCCCGCAACCGTGGGCGGATCGTGTGCGTTGGGTCTTGGGCGAGGCGACGCGGCTGCCTTTCCGGGACCGAGTCGCGAGGGCCTGCCTCTGCATCGCGGTCTTGCACCACCTGCCGAGTGGAGAGGACCGGCTGCGCTGCCTGGCGGAAGCTCGACGGGTGCTCCGGCCAGGAGGCCGTGTCCTCGTGAGTGTGTGGGCCCTCGACCAACCTCGCTTCGAGGGTCTCTTGCGCGAGCGGCAATCGGTTCCCGTGGAGTCGCGCGGAGATGTCGAAATCCCGTGGCCGCTCCCCGACGGGACCTCGGTTCCGCGGTACTATCATCTCTTCCAAGCAGGCGAGCTTGAACGGATGATTATCGAGTCTGGCCTCCGCGGGGAAACGTTTTTCGAGAGTTCGGGAAACTACTTCGCGGAGGCATCGCGCCTTGGCTGATATCGGAACGACGGTCGAGGCCTTCTTCGCGACCCTACTTTCGAACCCGCTATACGTTCTCCTGCTCATTGGTGCGATTGTCTTCATCATCCTAATCCTCGTCGTGTACCACATTCACAAGGTCCGAAGCGAGGACATCTTCGTGCACCAGGCCTGGGGTGCGAACTGGAAGGGTCGCTGAGCCACCAGGTTGAAGTTCCGCCTCGATCTCACCGTGTGCGTGGCGCGCGCGATGGAAGTGTTCACCGGCGGCTGACCCCTCTGCAGGAAGACCGTCGAGACTGTCGAGGTCAGGAAGTGAGCGTCCTGCGTGCTCATTGAACGAAATCTCGAGGCCGAGCTCGGGACGCACGCGGACCTCGGCCGGCGCTGCGCCGTGTGCGCGGTGCCCACCGTCGTTGTCGACAGCCGGATCAAGGTGGAAGGGGTGCCGGACTTTCCCTGGTTCCGCAGCGACGAACTCTTCGCTCGGCTCGAAGGAAAATATCCGCTCCGGTAGGTCCGAAATCCTCTTATCGGAATGCCGGCATCGCGCCGCAGGTCGACCGTGTCGGAAATCCCCGAGGGATTACGCTACACGAAGGACCACGAGTGGGCGAAGATCGAGGGGAACCGCGTCCGCATCGGGATCACGGACCATGCGCAACAAGAGCTAACGGACGTCGTGTTCGTCGAATTGCCCGCTGCGGGCAAGGCCGTCAAGCAGGGCGAGGTCCTCGGTGTCGTGGAGTCCGTGAAAGCGGTCAGCGAGATTCTTGCACCCGTAGGCGGCAAAGTCGTCGAAGTCAACAAAGCCCTTGAAGAGAAGCCCGAAGCCGTGAACAAGTCCCCCTACGAGCAAGGGTGGATCGCGGTCCTGGAAGTCACGGATCCGGGGGAAGTCGACCGCCTCATGGACCCGGCGGCGTACCGGGCGCACATCGGTGAATAGTCACACGTGCTCCGGCTCCACCCGCCAGAAGGCCGCGAAGATCATGAGGTCGTAGACGATCTTGAGTCCGCCGCCGATGAGGAACGGGACGGAGAGGCCGAGGGCCGCCACGACGGCCGCCGAAGAAAACGGCCCTCCGGCCTGGGCGACGTTTCGGGCCGTGTTCGTCGCCGCGTTCGCCGCCGTCCGTTCCTCCCGCGAGACGATACCTGCGAGGAACGCTTGGCGGGTCGGGACGTCCATCTGGGACAAGGCCATGCGAGCGAGGTAGAATCCGAGGGCGGGCAGAACGCCCGGCGCGAGGGGAACGAGGATCAAGAGGACGTTCGAGGGGATGTGCGTGAAGACCATCGTCTCCAGGAGGCCGAATCGCTCCCCGAGCCGGGCTGCGACGAGGAACGAGAAGGCCGTGAGGACGCCCGCTGCGGAGAAGATGAGCCCGAGGGTGGCCAGAGGGACTCCATACACGGTGAAGAACCAGAACGAGACGAAGCTTTGGATGACGAAGCCGCCCGCGAAGCTGTCGACCGCGAAGAGCCCCGACATCCTCGCGACCCTTGAGCGGGACCGCGGGCTCAGGGCGACTCGTCTGGATGTCTGGCCGATTTCGACCGTCACGGGGAGCGCGCGGCTCAGGGCCGCGGCGAGGAGACCGAGGACCGCATAGACGAGGAACATCGGGCGCAGCAGACCCGGGGACGTCAACCCCGGCCCCACGGGCAGCCCCAGGACCGCGATGGACAGGGATCCCGCCGCTGCCGCAAGGGTCCCGACAAGATTGTATGTCCCGAATGCACGCGTCCTTCGCCCCCGCGCTGCAACCTCGGCGACGATCGATTGTTCCACCGAAAGGAAGGGGGAGACCTCCGTGCCCGTCGGGCTCAAAGCGCCCAGAGCGAGGGCGACGAGAGCGAAGGTGAAGCTCGGCGCGAGGGCCATGACCGTCCCCGCGACCGCCATCAGGAGGCCGAACACCACCATCGCGTTTCGGCGGCCGAAGCGGTCTCCATAGAGTCCCACGAGGACATTCAGGCCGGCGCCCGACGCGAGGGAGGCCCCGAGGGCTGCGACGACGGCCGCGTCTCCTCCGCCGAGGAGCTTCAGGTAGATCCCAAGGAGCACGCTCACGAAGCCGTACCCAAACATTCGGACGGCGCGGTTCGCAATGAGCACCGCCAATGCCGACGACAAATGGCTTGCCTCACTCGCTGTGCTCGAGCTTTCCGGCCTGCTCGACTCGCCATCGGCAATACGCGTACAGGGCGTCGTAGAGCGGGAACTGCAGGCGCATGTTCTCGTGGTCGTCCTTTGCAATCTGGCGGAACCCCAGGGCCGCGGCCTCCAAGCCTGCCCCCTCCGGTCGGGCTCGGGGCACGCGCTTCCTCGCGTCCGCAGTGCGGACAATTTCCGCCAAGTCGAGGAGCGCCGGATCCTTCAAGCCGTATTTCCGGATGATCGCATCGAAGCTCACCCGCTCTTCTCCGTCTTCCTGATAGTGCGTCAGCTCAGCGCTCGCCGCGTCGAAGGGTATGGCATGCTCTCGGTTCGCGACCTCATTGACTTTGTCCGTCGGGACAAAGAGGAATTCGGCTTTGGGATCAACGAAATGCGAGATCAACCATGGGCAAGCGATGCGATCCACCTTCGCCTTTTCGCGCGTAACCCACTTCATGGAATCACTCGCTCCGGGTACGCTCCCCGCTTAGATGTCCTTTCTGTTAGCTCGGGCAGGGAACTCTTTTATTGGGAGGGATGGTTCGAGAGCCGGGCACGTAGGCTAGTGGACTAGGCTAGAGGCCTTCGGAGCCTCCGACTGGGGTTCAAATCCCCACGTGCCCGTCCGGACTTGACGGGATCTCAGAACGTCCGGTCCCGAAGAGGATCGCGGCTCAGTCTCTCGCGCTCCGCGGTTACGATGGCCGCGGTTGGGCTCGTTGCTGCCCGATCCCCGTCAGCGCCATTCCTAGGCCGGGTCCCATGGGCCCGGCGCCGTCCCCCGTCCAGACCGGGGAGCGTCTCCCACCTCGCGTCATCGGCGTACTTGCCCAGGAGAATTTTCGAGCCTCGCTTCATGAACGGGAAGGCGCTCATGCACATCCCGCCTCGGGACAGCTCCCAGAATCCGTAGGGTGATTCGCCTTTCGAGAGCCAGAGGAACGGTCCTTTGCCTGCCATGGATCCGCCAAGCTGGACACGCGGGAAAAGTTGTTCGTGCCCTAAAGAAAAAGGTGCAGGCCGTTGTCACAGCGGCCCGCACCGGTAGGAGGGGTGGTTAGGCATCCCGAATCCGTCCGGCCGCTCAGCCCAGAACTTAAGCTCGAAACTGCCGCGGGATTGCGGGTGGATTTCCATGAGGAACCCGTCTTGGTCGGAGTCGTCGGCGACAAGGCGGTCCGAAAAGGGCATCGCGAGGGACCAGTCGGCAAGGTTCGTGCTCTCGGCCGAGGACGTCCGGACCATCCCGAAGTAGGACAGGACCTTGAGGACGACGGACGCCGAGTTCCGGATGCCCCCCGTCGCATTCGCTCCGGGGTCGATCAAGGATCGGTAGCCGAGGGGATCCCGTTCCTGGACCTCATGGAGGACCGCGGCCCAGTAGTCCGCGCTGCCAACGGAGTTCTCAAGGGTCGCCAGGCTCGTCCCTACGGCGAAGAAAGTCCCCTTCGGCGCGAGGAGCGGCCCATGCCACCCGATGTAGTACAGCAGCGTGCGGCTGCTCACGACTTCCTCCGAGCCGCAGCCGGCATAGACCGTCACTTCCTGGGGTGTCGTGCTGTTGGGATTCCGGACCTGCATGCGCAGGACTGCCGGGACGGGTCGGTTCGCATTGTTCGTCAATGTCGCTTTCACGCGAAACAGGTCGCCCGGCGCGACCGTGTCGGGGACGCCCTCCACCGTGAGGGCGATTGCATTCCCGTCCACGCGCACGTCTTTCTCCACGGTATTGCTCAGGGTGGGCGTCAGGATGCCCACCGCGGTCGCCGCGAGGACGACAGCCAAGATCACCGCCGCCCGCGGCCCCCATGTCCTTCGACGCCACATCGCTTGCACCTCGCGAAGCCCCAGGGGGCTTCGCAGGCCTGGGACCGTCCTCGCGCCGGAATAAGCGGCCGCGTACCTGCATCGTGCCTGTAACCAAGTACAGACTTGCTTGCCGACAAGTTCAATACGCCCCCGCGGCTGGCTGCCCCTACCCGGGGCCGCGGGATGACGGAGGTCGTGATTGCGGGCGCCTGTCGGACGCCCGTCGGGAAGTACGGCCGAGCCTTCCGGAACGTGGAAGCCGTGAAGCTCGGCAGCGTCGTCGTCGCGGAGGCCATCAACCGCGCAGGGCTCGTCGGCGCGGACGTCGAGGAAGTCATCCTGGGCAATGTGATCCAGGCCGGACTGGGGCAGAACCCCGCGCGGCAGGCAGCCCTCATGGCCGGCCTGCCCGATCGAGTCGCCGCGGTGACGGTCAACAAGGTCTGCGCGTCCGGAATGAAGAGCGTCGCGATCGCCGCGGACGCGATCCGCGCGGGATCCGCCGAGGTCCTCGTGGCCGGCGGGATGGAATCGATGAGCCGCGCGCCCTACCTCGTCAAGGAGGCCCGCTGGGGCGTCGGCTACAATCACGTACAGTTCCTCGATGCGATGCTCCACGATGGCCTCTGGGACGTCTACAACCAGTTCCACATGGGGATCACGGGGGAGATCGTGTCGGAGCGGTTCCACGTGTCGCGGGAGGACCAGGATGCATTCGCCATCGAGAGCCAGCGCCGAGCGGGCCGTGCCACCCAAGACGGCGGCTTCCGCGCCGAGATCGTCCCCGTGGACGTGCCCGGAGGCCCTCGCATCGAGGTCGACGAGGGCATCCGATACGACACCTCCGCGGAGAAGATCGCGAAGCTCCCTCCCGTGTTCCGGCAAGGAGGCCTCATCACTGCAGGGAACGCCTCGCAGCTGAGCGACGGGGCCTCTGCGATGGTCGTCCTTTCCTCCGATGCCGCGAAGCGTCATGGCATAGAGCCGATGGCCCGCATCCTAGACTACGTGACGGCGGGCACGAAGCCCGAGTGGGTGATGGAGGCTCCGATCCCCGCGGTGCGGAAGCTCCTGAAGCGGACGGGCCTCTCGATCGAGGACTTCGACCTCTTCGAGCACAACGAAGCCTACGCCGCGGCGAGCGTTGCAGTCATGCGCGAGCTCGGCATTCCGCACGAGCGGCTCAATGTGAACGGTGGCGCCGTGGCCCTCGGCCACCCGCTCGGATGCAGCGGCGCTCGGATCCTGACGACCCTGCTGTATGCCATGAAGGCACGGAGCGCGAAGCGGGGTCTCGCGACCTTGTGCCTCGGTGGCGGAAACGCGATGGCGATGGCCATCGAGAGGGCCTAAGGTTCGGATTCGCCGACCGAGCCCGATGGAGCTTGGCGTCCCGTTCGATTCCGATGTCCAGCTCCACAAACTCTTTTAGGTTTGGCATCGTTACGCATTGATTTCCGACCCTTTCGCGGGGCCTATACGTGCTACATAAGGTAACCGAGACCTCGAGCTGGGAAGAGGTCCTCGACCTCTTGCAGCCCTTGGTTCGGAAATGGTTCGCCTCGAAGTTCACGGGGCTAACGGAGCCTCAGGCTTTCGCGGTACCTTTGATTCATGCCGGGAGGAACGTCCTCGTCTCCTCCCCCACGGGCAGCGGGAAGACCCTCACGGCCTTCCTGTCGATCATCAACGAACTCTACGCGAAGCAGCTTCGAGGCGAGCTCGAGAACCGCATCTACTGCGTCTACATCTCCCCCCTGAAGGCCCTCGCGAACGACATCAATCGGAACCTCTCGGAACCTCTGCGGGAGATGACCGAACTCGCGGTGCTGGAGGGCGTGGCGCCCCCGGAGATCCGCGTCGCCGTCCGTTCGGGTGACACGTCGGCGCAAGAACGCCAGCGGCAGGCCCGTCGACCCCCGCATATCTACATCACGACGCCGGAGAGCCTGGCGATCGTCCTCAGCAGCCCGAAGTTTCGAGAGCGTCTCGGAGGCGCCGACTGGGTCATCGTCGACGAGATCCATGAGGTCTGCTCGTCGAAGCGCGGTGCCCTCCTCTCCATTTCCCTCGAGCGACTGCGCGAGCAGATCGGACGAGACTTCGTTCGGATCGGCCTGAGCGCCACGATCGCGCCGATTGAGGAGGAGGCGAAATTCCTCGCGGGTTACGCTGGCGGGAAAGTCCGCGACATGCATATCGTCGAGGTCGACACACGGAAGTCCCTCGACCTCTCGGTCCTGTGTCCCGTCCGGGACATGACCGCGGTGCCCTTGGAGGTCGCGAACGCGAAGATGTACGATGTGCTGAGCGACCTCATCGACTCGCATCGGACGACCCTCATCTTCACGAACACACGGAGCGGGACAGAGCATGTGGCCTTCAAACTCAAGGAACGCGGCGTCGAAGACCTCGAGGCCCATCATGGCTCGCTCTCGAAGCTCACGCGGCTCGATGTGGAGGAGAAGCTGAAGAATGGGCAGCTGAAGGCCGCGGTCTCGTCAACCTCCCTCGAACTTGGGATCGACATCGGGTACATCGACCTCGTTGTGCAAATCGGGTCCCCCAAGTCCGTGGCGAAAGGTCTCCAGCGAATCGGTCGCGCCGGCCACGCCTATCGGGAGACCGCGAAGGGCCGGATGGTTGTGTTCGAGCCCTGGGACCTCATGGAGTGCGCAACCCTCGCGAAGGCCGCCTACGATGCGGCCATCGATCGGGTCGACATCCCCCGGAACACCCTCGACGTCCTCGCCCAGGCAATCGTCGGTATGTCCCTGGAGCGTCGATGGGACCTCGATGAGGCCCTCGCCCTCGTTCGGCGGTCGTACTCCTTCCACGACCTGCCGAAGCGGGACTTCGTCGCGGTCCTCGATTATCTCTCGTCCCGGAACCCGGACATCAAGGTCTTCGCGAAGATCTGGTACGACGAGGAGGAGAAACGGTTCGGGAGGAAGAGGGGCACTCGGATGATCTACTTTACGAACGTGGGGACGATCCCGGAGGAGGGCACGTACCACGTCTACTCCGAGCGAGGGACGCCCATCGGCGACCTCAGCGAATCCTTCGTCGAGCGGCTGAGCGCGGGCGACATCTTCGTCCTCGGCGGCCGGACGTACCAATTCGTGCGGGCCCGGGGCATGGCCGTCTATGTGAAGGACGCCTCGGGCCGTCGGCCGACGGTCCCCTCCTGGACGGGAGAGATGCTGCCGAGGTCCTTCGACCTGTCCGTCGCAGTCGGACGGTTCCGACGCGATCTCGCCTCGAAGATCGAGGCTGACGGAAAGGATGCGACGTGGGCATGGCTCGTCGAGAACTACCGCGTCGACGAGGGTTCGGCCCAATCCCTCATCTCCTACATCCAAGAGCAGCGGGGACTCATTGCGGACCTTCCCACGGACAATCGGGTCCTCCTCGAGGGCTACACGGACCCGAAAGGATTCTGGAATGTGATCTTCCACTTCCCCTTCGGACGACGGGTGAACGACGCCCTGAGCCGTGCCTACGCCTTCGCGGTCACGCAGGCATATCAGACGAACGTCCGCGTGAGCGTCACGGACGACAATTTCATGCTCACGGTTCCCAGGCGGATCGAGATCGAGCGCCTCCCCGGGCTCGTCTCGAGCGGGAACATCGAGGATCTGCTGCGACGGGCGGTCCGGAATACGGAGCTGTTCAAGCAGCGGTTCCGGCACTGCGCGACTCGCTCCTTCATGGTGCTCCGGAACTACAAGGGCCGCGAGGTGTCCATCGGCCGCCAGCAGCTGCGATCCCAGCGGGTCCTCGACTGGCTTCACGAAGTCGAGGGCTTTCCGGTCATCAAGGAGACGTACAACGAAATCCTGAACGAGGTCATGGATCTCGGCCATGCAAAGGAGGTTTTGCGAAGGATCGAGGCGGGGGAGATTAGCGTTGCTCGAAGCGACTACCGGGGCCTTCCGTCCCCCTTCGCCCACAACGTCGTCCTTCAGGGTGTCTCGGACCTCGTCCTCATGGAGGACCGATCGGCGCTGCTGCGGGAACTGCACCGAAAGGTCCTCGAGCGTGTGATGCCCACGGAGGCCATCCGAGCGATCCAGTTCGACGAGGCGGACGTCCGGGCCTTCTATCGCAACAAGATTCCGAAGGTGGCCCGCAAGCCGGACATTACATCCTTCCTCGAGCGGGTCGGGGACGCGAACCTCGTCCAGCAGAAGGGACGGAACGTCTTCGAGTACGCGAGCGCTTCTTTTGCGGATGTGCGCAGGTGGGCGGAAGAGCTCATGGACGAAGGCATCCTCGAGAGCGTCTGGACGCCTCAAGGGATCCATTGGGCGCTCCGGGAGAACGCAGCTTTCTATGCCAGCATCTATGCGCAGAAATCCCGCCTCGGGCCGGACGAGGAGAAAGTCCTCGCGCTCGTCCGGGAGAAGCCACGGTCTCACAAAGAGCTCCTTCGCACGACGAAGATGCGGAAGGACGAACTCAGCGAAATCCTCCGGAAGCTCGAGCGCGCCTACGTCCTCGGCCGACGCGGGGTCGAGGAGACAATCTATTTCGTGAGGGAGCCGAAGAAGGCGGGTTTCGAAGAGGCCCTCGATCGCCTCCTCCTGAGGCGCCTCGACGCGGACGGCCCCCAGACCACGCAGGAGTTGTCCGTCGCGCTGGACGTCGAACTTGAGGTCGTCGAGGAGGCCCTCCGAGGACTCGAGGCCGAGGGGCATGTCTCGTCGGGTCGGTTCCTCGTCGGCGCGGAGGTCCAGTACATCCTGACGCGGGACCTCCAGCGACTCGGACGGAAGGAGGAGACCCGGGAGGTCTTCGACGAAGGCCAGGTCAAGGCGTTCCTCCTACAGAAGCAGTTCCGCGGGATCGAGACCATCGACGATTACTTCGACCGATTCCTCGAGGCCGGGATGATCCTCGATATTTGGAACCACGCGACGCGGTTCGACTACACGGAGTGGCTGCGGCGTCGGGCTTCCGGCGACATCCTCGAGGGCCGCTTCCTGAACGGCCGCGTGCGGTACGTTCGCGCGAGGGACGCCCCCCTGTTCCTATCGGCCTTCCCCCGGCAGCCCCTCACGGAGCTCGAGGCGAAGGTCCTCGAGATCATCCGAGCCTCGGACGGCATCGATCTGTTCGGCATCGCGAAGAAGATCGGCGAAGAACGGGAGCGCATCAAGGAGGCGGTCGAGAAGCTCGATTACGATGTCTACGTGATCCGCAAGTTCCAGGGCGACGGATGGACGGCGCGGAACGTGTATGTCGCGTACGAGGCGGCCGTGACGCCGGTCCCTGATGCGATGGAGAAAATCGTCCTGCGTTTCCTCGAAGCCAACGGGCCGACGACTTTCTCCGGGATCCGAGAGTGGGCCCGATTCGAGTGGGCGGAGATCGAAGGGCTGATCGAGCGTCTCGAGGAGCGCGGCGCCGTGGCCCGAGTCCTTGTGACCGGGAGGGCGGAAGCGGAGATGTACGTTCTCACCGCCGACCTGCCGCGGCTTCGCGAGACCCCCGCGGCGGGAGCCCGGGATGCCATGCGCGTCCTGAGCATCTTGGATCCCTGGGCCCAGCCCCTCTGGGCCCAGTTGGCGAGCCGCTACGGCGAGGGATGGTACTTCCCGCTCGTCAAGGACGGCGACCTGGCGGGGATGGCCGAGGTCTGGGAGATGAGCGGATGCATCGAGGTTCGGGGGCTCGACCTCCTTGTTTCCGAGCTCCTGGACGATGCGATCGCCGCCCTCGTACGCATGATGGATTATTACCGCCTTCGCAGCTACGATGTCCTTCGCGTCACGAGGTTCCTCGGGAAGGACGTGTCCGAGGTCGAGGACATCGGCCCCTGGCTCCGAGCGGGCTTCGTGCGTCTCTCCGACTTCCTCGCCCACGGCGCCATCGTCCCGAGGGACTTCGATCCGAAGCAATTACGGAGATGCGTGCTGCACCGCCAGGGAATCGCGGAGGAGTCGCACTGGCCCGATGCAGTCATGGCCGCGACCGCCTTGGGGGGCCTCCGCTCCGACTACGCAGCACGCCTGCGCGTGCGAGACTTCCGCCCCCTGGAGCAACTGCATCGAAAGGGCCTCCTCGCGAAGGGCCTGGGGATTCCGCGGTACTGGACGTACTGCACGGAAGAGGACCTCCAACTCTTCAAGGCGGCCAAGGCGACGAAACTCACGAAGGGGATGAAGGCTCTCCTGCAAATCGTCGAGGACGAGGGTCCTCTCTCGCGCGAAGGGATCCTCCGGCGGTCCGACCTCGGGCGGACGGAGGCCGCGGCCGCCCTCCGGCAGCTGTACGAGGGCCTCCATGTGATCCGGGATGCCGGGAACCGATACCGGGTCGTGAAGGGCGCGAAGATCGGACGATCCGAGGCCCGCCGGGAGGTCCTCCGGCGGATGCTCCGGAGCCTCGGGGTTGCCTCCGCCGAGGCCCTCGCGCACTGCACGCTCTTCGAGTACTCGATGGCGGAGATCCGCCAGTTCCTCCGGGAGTTCGAGGCCGAGGGGTGGCTCGCCAAGGGATTCCTCGCCCGGGGCGACCGGACGCTCCTGTGGGTCATGAAGGAGGATCTCGGTCGGATCGAGGACCTCGCGTTTGACCGGCAGTTCGTCCTCACACCTCTCGATAATCTCTTCCTGTACGTGCGCGAAGAGGTCGCCCAAAGGTTCCGCATGGGGTCGTGCTACGTCGTGTTCGACGGGGCCGAGATGGTGGCCGCTTTCAAGGCTCGCCGCCGCAAGTGGCAGTTCGTCGTGACGGAATACGAAGGGGACCCTGCAGGCCGCAGGATTCTCGACGCGTGGGAAAAGGAGAACGAGGTCGAGGTCGGGAAGCACGTCGATCGGATCTCCGACGCGGAGGTCATGGAGTGGTATGCGAAGATGTACGGGCGCCGCGCGGCGGAGCGGTGAACGCGCGTTTACTCAGCATGGCTTCGAGCGGCGGGCGTCTCGCCGACCGTTGTGGTCGCGTTCTGAGTCAGCAGAACAAGGCTCATGCTATCGAGCATGACCTCGACGCCGCACTTCGGACACGCGATCGTCCGCCATGTGTTCATCGAGTTCTCGAAGCCGAGGGACATCGGGGCGGACTCGCAGCGGGGGCATAGGAGGCTCACCCGCAACTGCTTATCCCGGAGTCGTTCGAGGGGGACTTTGTCGATAATGCGGTGCAAGGTGCGCCTCCGATGCGGTTCCGCTTTTCGCACCTCTGCCTAATGAACTCCATTGAACGCTCGTCGAAGGCGTCGCGTCAGGCCGTCTCGGCTTGCGCGAATCCCACGAGCGGGATCACGCGGTCCGCGCATGCGGCGGCCTCTTCGTATCTTCCGAGCCTCGTCAAGACGTAGCCTTTGTTCGCCCACGCGTCGCGGTATCGAGGATCGATCGTGAGGGCCTGCTCGTAACATCGGAGGGCCTCTTCGTGCCGGCCGAGCCGCGCGAGCGCGTTCCCCTTGTTGTTCCACGCCACCTCGTACGCTGGGTTCACCTTGATTGCTGCATTGAAGCAGCGCAGGGCATCGAGGACCCGTCCGATTCGCATGAGGGCGTTCCCCTTGTTCAGCCACGCCACCTCGTTCTTCGGATTGATGTCGAGGGCGCGGTCGATCGCCCGGAGGGCCTCCTCGTAGCGGCCCAGGAGGACGAGGGCCGCCCCCTTCCCGTACCAGGGCAGGTCGGCATCGGCGATTCCTTCGTCCGTGAGATGAATCGCGCGATCGTAGCCGGCCACGGTCCCCTCGAGGTTCCGCCGCGCATAATCTGCCTGGGCCCCGGCCAGGGCGGTTCGGATCGCGTTTGCGCGCCTGCGCCTTCGGATCTCTTCGAGGCCCACGGCGATCGGCCACGGAAGGGCGACGAGCAAGGCGACGGACCAGGCAGGGGACGCGGCGAAAGCCATGCCGTGCGCGGAAGCCACCCCGAGGCCGATCAACGAAAACCCCGTCGACGCGGCCAAGAGCGGGTAGGCGGGGGTCCTCAGAAGCCTCCGCGTGGCCCACGCAAGGGGAATCGTGTCGGAGGCTGCGAGCAACGCGAGCAGCTCCGTTCCGGCGCCAAAACTCGCGTGGACGACGAGCGCGAGCCAGGGCATCGACGCCCCTGCGATCAACAGCGCGCCGTCGACGGGTCGGAGCCTCGGCCGCCAACTCGGGTAGGACGCGGCCATCGCGTAGCTCGAGAACGCCGCGAGGGCGAAGGCAAGCGCCCAGCCGGCTGCGTCCTGGCCGAACGAGCGGGAGGCGAAGAGGCCAACGGCGGCCGCCGCGACGGCCGGGCCCATGTACTCTGCGGGTGGCAGACCGAAGGCGAAAGCCTTCTTCCATCCGCGTCGCACCCGACGTGTGGGATTGAGCTGGTCCGCGGGCCGTGGCGGCGTCAATTGTTCGTCGCGATGCAACTGGGTATCGGCCTCGGTCCACACCCCGCCGCCCGAGGTTTCCCGAAGGTGGTTGAGGGTGTCTGGGATCTCGTCACGACCTTCACCTTCCCGGGGATCGAGCGTGGCCTCGCTCGGCTCGGGCTGAACCTCCGTCGTCTCGGGACGTGCGAGCGTTACCCCGGGTTCGCCGGGCCGGTGGGCAGAGGCATCCGGAGTGGGTGGAAGATCCTGGACCGCCCGGGGACGGTCCTCAACGAGATTCGGTTCCTCGAAACGGGCATCGCATACGGGGCACCGGGGAGCTCCGGCCGCCACAAACGCGCCGCAGTTTGTGCAGAGGAAGATCGAGTCGATATCGCTCGACGGATACCCTTGTGCGTCATCGCCGGCCGGCGGTCCACGGACGACCGGTTCCTCCGACGGAACTTCTCCCGGCGCGCCGATTTCCCCGGTGGGGAGGTCGGGATCGAGGTTCGAGCCGCACCACATGCATACCGCGGCACCCTCCGGAATCATCCCGTGACATACGGGACAAAATGCCTCGACCGGCGGGCCGCTCATCGGCCTCTTCGGACGCGTCGAAAGGGGCCATAAAGGATTGGACGCGGTTGTCAAGCCCGATAGAGCGCGGGCGGGGCGCTTAAGTACGTTCCTCCGCCTCGGGCCTGTCGCCGTGCCGACGCAGCTGGATTTCATCGTTGCATTCCTCCTCGGCATCCTCCCTGCCCTGTTCCTCGTGTGGTTCTCCCTCCGACGCTTCGACAAGCCTCGCGTCGACCACACGCTCTTCGACGACCGGCGGGTCTTCGGGTCCTTCGCGATTGGGATGGTCTTCGGGGCCGTGTCGAGTTTCCTCAACGTCGGGTTGCCCCGTGGGAGCCCGGGGGAGTGGATCCTCGGACTTGCAGGGATCTTGCTGCTCGAGGAGTCCTTCAAGCTCGTGTACCTGAACCGCCGCGGATACCGCGGCCGGTTCGACACGACCTTCACGGGGGTGGCCCTCGGAGCCGGCATGGCCGCAACAACGACCATCGCATCCGTCTACCTTTCCGACCTCTCGATGCTGTACCTGCCGCAGGTCCTGGCCACCTTCGCGCTGATTTCCGTCAGCCTGGGCCTCGTCAACGTCGACACGGGCGCGCTGATCGGCTTCGGGGCCTCCCGCGGCGTCATGTGGTTCCCTCTCGCCCAAGCCCTCGGAGTGCGCTACCTCTACGCCGCCCTTCTCGCCCCGACGGGCCTCGCCGTACCGCCGGAGTGGCAGCTGCTGGCTGTCGCCGCCGCGACGGTGTTCGCGCTCTGGCTATACCGCTACGTGTACGCGCAGGTGCTTCCGGGGACCTTGCCCGAGGACATGCGACGAAAGGCACGGAGGGAGCGGCGCCGAGAGCAGATGCTCAAGGATTAAGGTCGAGGGCACGGAAGAAGCCCGGCTTCGGCTCGTAGACTTCGTTCCCTCGCACGAGGCTCTGGAGGGCGTTCTCCGGATCGCTCTCTCCGAGTCCTTGGAGGACGCGGCGCCAGTCGTCCAAGGAGAAGAGAACGAGTTCCTGCGTGAGGCCGACGGCCGCAGCGCGGATGCGATGGGCGCGGTCCCCCGCCTTCGATGCGGTCGCCACGACCCGCGCATGGACATCCCGGGAGCGCCGTCGTCGTCGAACTCGACTCGCCTCCTCGTAGGCCGCAAGGCCGCCTGCGAGCTCCGCGTTCACGCGCGCGACGAGCGGCCGGAGCTCTCTCGCCGTGGATGCCCGGGCTCGGACACGCGCCGGCACGATGCGGATCTCGAACCCGCACGGGCATGTCGTCGTCTTCTGGGAAAGGTCGACGCCCTTGGCCCTCCGGCATCGGGGGCAGACGACGACGCCGTACATGGCGCTACGCCAGGAACACGAGGGCGGCCAAGCATGCGCCGTAGTGGTCCATGGGGATCGACAGCTCCTCGATGCGGTACTCCAAGCGCTTGAACCGAATCCCGCGGAGTTTCGCCATCTCTCCCATTTTCCACTCGAGGACCTCCTGGAGCGAGGTCTTCGTCCCGTGCATGTGTCCCTCCGCCACGTACCCACCGCGGCCGTCCTCGCGGAACCCGAAGGCGATCCCCGCCGAAATCATCTCGCCCTCCCCGCCACGTTGCTGCGCGAGGACGCAATGGGTGATTGCTCCCATGGGCAGGTCGCGGCGCCGGACGGGCTTGATGCCAATCGGGAGGACGGAGGACACCGACACGAGGTTCTGCTCCGAGAGGCCCGCGTTGAGCAGCGCCTCGTCGAAGGCGTTGAGGTCCGAGACCTTGGAGACGGCCTTGCCGGAGGTCACGAAGAGTTTCGTGGGGACGGGCAACATGTGATCTGCGGGCCCGCATCATCGAGGCCCGCGACTTAAGCGTTTGCGGGCGCCTTGGCTGTCGGGGTCACCGCGAGGCGCTTGTGCATGCCGTGGGCATCCTCTCCCCAAGAGTAGTATCCGGGCAGGAAGCCGTCGACCTCATAGCCGAGCTTTCGATAGAACTCGAGGGCCCCCGCGTTCGCGGTGCTCACTTCCAGTCGGACGAGGTCGCAGTGGTGCTCGGCCGCGATTCGCTCTGCCTCGCGCATGAGTTCGGTGCCCAGCCCTCGGCGTCGGGCTTCGGGAATCACCGCGATCGAGAGGACGCGCCCGACCTTGCCCTCGAAGAGGAGCATCACGGCTCCCAAGAGCCCGGGAGTGCCATCCTCGACGACGGTGACCGCGTGCTCGTTCGTGAGGATCCACCGGATATGCTCCCGCCGGAATCGGTGCTCCTTGAAACACACGGCTTCGATTCGGTAAATCGCCTCGAGGTCTCCGACGTCCGCGCGGCGCAACACGCCGTCCCGCGACTCCGTCCTCCGCTTTGTGCCTTTCGTCGCTCGGGTCGCTGCGCGAAAGGATAATTTAGGCGCACCAGGATGGCCTGCGGGTTCATGGTCGCGATCGTCCACATCCTCCATGGCAAAGAGACGGGCCGCGAGGTCGAGCTGCGGGGCTGGATCTACCGAACCCGTTCCGTCGGCGGCAAAGTCTTCGTCGTGCTCCGCGACGCCACCGGGATCCTGCAGGTCACCGTCGCGCGGGACGCGGTCTCCCCCCCGGCTTTCGAGGCAATCGAGAGGGCCCTCATCGAATCCTCCGTCGTCGTCCGAGGGAAAGTCGTCGAGGACAAGCGGGCTCCCGGCGGCTTCGAGGTCCGCGCCTCCGACGCGCGGGTCGTCCATTACGCGGAGAAGTTCCCGATCCAGGAGGACCTCAGCGAGGAGTTCCTCCTCGATGTGCGCCATCTGTGGATTCGATCCCAGCGCATGACGACGATCTTCCGCGTGCGCCACACGGTCTTCGAAGCGGTCCACGAATACTTCCGGGGCCAGGGTTTCTGGGAAGCCCACCCGCCTATGATCACCCCCGCGGGGAGCGAGGGTGGCGCGACCCTCTTCGGGGTCGATTACTTCGGTCGAAAGGCCTTCCTTACGCAATCCTGGCAGCTTTACGCCGAGGCCCTCGCCCTCGCGATGGAGAAGGTGTACTACATCGCGCCCTCCTTCCGCGCCGAGAAATCGCGGACGACCCGGCATCTCACGGAGTACTGGCACGCGGAGATGGAAGAGGCCTGGGCGGGCATGGAGGAGGTGATCCGCCATGCGGAGGCCGTGATCTCCCATGCCTGCCGACGGGCGGCCGAGGAGCGTGCGGACGAAATCGTATCCCTCGGTCGAACCCCGGAGTTCCTCAAGGCCGTGAAGCCGCCCTTCGAGTGGATCACGTACGACGAGGCCATCGAGATCCTCCGAAAGAAGGGAATGGAAGTCGAGTGGGGCAAGGACCTGCGGACCCTTGAGGAGCGTCGCCTCACGGAGGGCAAGACGAAGCCCATCGTCGTCTACCGATATCCGCGGGTCTCCCAGGCCTTCTACAAGGCGAGGGACCCCAAGGATCCGGAGTATGTCCTGGCCTTCGACGTGATTGGCGGCGACGACGTTGGCGAGATCGTCGGCGGCAGCGAGCGGGAGACGGACCTCGAGACGATCCGGAAGGCCCTCCTCGAGCAGGGCGAGGACCCGAAGGCGTATGAGTGGTACCTCGACTCCCGCCGCTACGGGTCCGTCCAGCACGCGGGTTTCGGGATGGGCATGGAGCGACTCATTCAGTGGATCTGCAAGCTCGACCACATCCGAGATGCCGTCCCGTTCCCGCGCACGCCGGCGCGATTCGCGCCGTGACTTAGGCGCACAGGGGCGGTGGCCGGACGCTCACCGGAATCCACCCGAGGTTCAATAACGCGTACGATTCCGTGACCGTCCACAGGTCCCCATCGATGCTCACCGGCGTCGCGTACGTCGCCCGCTCCACGGCACCGGGCCGGATGAGCTTGCCGTCGACGAGGGCCGATGCGCCCGCGGCGCGGATGCTGAACAGCAGCACGCTCTCGTTCACGGCCGAGCGGATCGGCGCGCCGTCGTCGGGTAGGATGAACGCCAGGCCAACTCCTTCCCCTACCGTGAGGAAAGGGGTCATCGGTTCGTACTCAATGAGAACGACTCCGATCGCGTCCCTCGGAAAGGACGCGATCTCGATGACGAGCCCGGCCCAGGGAACGAACCGGGCGGGCGCGCAGTGCGGCCCAAAATCCGCTGGAATCCCAACTCCCTCGGGGGCGTCGGAGACCACCACATCCGTGGCCCTCACGACGAGGAGGTGGCCGGGCGGGGGCAGGTCCTGGCGGTAGACCAGGATGCCGTAGAATGCTCCGAGGCTCGCAAGGGCCACAGCAATTCCGATGACGACGATCCGTCGTGTTCGTCCCATCATCGCGCGGATCGCACGACTGAAGCGTGGATTGATAAGCTTTCTCGGACATCACTCGGTCTCTGGCAGAGGAAACTCAGGAACCGGATCCCTTCCTCCCGCTCCTTCAGGACCACGAGGCCTTCCTTGAACGGCTCAAGGTACTCGAGGGAATCCTGGACTCCATGATGACCGTGAAGCGCGCGACGGAAGCAGACCACGCGGTCCTCGACGAAACCGTCCGCTTCTTCCACGAAGACTTGGGCCGGCATTTCTCCCTCGAGGAGGACCTCGTCCTCCCATCCTTGGAGGCGAAGATCGGGCGGTACGGCACCCTCGTGAGCGTGATAGCCTATGAGCACGATGAAATTCGACGGGAGATCGTGAAGTTTCAGGAGGCCCGGGAGGCGCTCGCGTCGGACCCGCAAGCGGCGATCGAAGAACTCAATCGTCATGGGATCTTCACGATCCAGTTCCTGTGGGACCACTTCCGGAAGGAACGGACGAGCTTGTTCCCGACGGCCCGAGCAGAACTTTCGCAAGGAGAACTCGAGAGAATCGGCGACGAGTTAGGACGACGATGAGAGGTCGATGGCGAGGCGAATCTTCGCGGCGATGCGATCCCGTTCGGATGGGCTCAAGAAACCGCCATATTGAGGGCCCGGCCGAATGCGATGCCCATCTCGCGAGAAGCGGGGAATCACGTGGAGGTGTACGTGGGTCACATCCTGCCCTGCGGCACTGCCGTCCGCGAGATGCAGGTTCACGCCCTCGCAACGCAAGCCGCTCCTCCGGAGGGCGGAGGCCACGGCCATTGCCACCTCGAACACCCTACCGCCGCTGGAGGCCGGCAACTCCTCCAAGGTTGCCGCGTGAGCTTTCGGGATCACAAGGGTGTGGCCCGGGTTGATCGGTAGGATATCGAGGAACGCGAGGATGGCGTCATCCTCGGCGACGATGCCCGCCGGCTCTTCTCGCCGCACGATTCGGCAGAAGACGCAATCCCGTGATGTCGGTCCTGCCATGCTCCCGTCCTAGGTGCGCTTCGACGTCGGCCCGAGGATTCGCTCCGCGATGACCAGCTTCTGAATCTCATTCGTGCCTTCGTAGAGTCCGAGGATTCGAGCATCCCGGAAGAAGCGCTCGACCTCGAAGTCACCGCTAAAGCCGTACCCACCGTGCATCTGGATCGCGCGGTCCGTCACTCGCATGGCCATCTGTGCTCCATAGAGCTTCGCCATGGACACTTCCATGGTATTGTCGAGGCCCAGGTCCCGTCGTTGCGCGGCCCGAAGGGTCAGGAGCCGGGCCGCATCGATTTCAAGGGCCGACTCGGCGACCATTTCACGCATCAGCTGGAAGTCGGCGATAGGCCGCCCGAAGGCCTTTCGCTCCTTCACATACTTGATCGCCGCGTCGAGGGCGGCCCTCGCGACGCCGACCGCGCCCGCCGCGATTCCGAGGCGCCCGCTGTTGAGCGTCTTCATCGCTTGGTCCCAACCGTCCCCCTCTTTTCCGACGAGGTTCCCCTTCGGGACGCGACAGTCCTCGAAGGCGAGGTCGGCGGTGGGACTCGCCCTCAGGCCGAGCTTCGTGTTCGTCTCGACATGGGTGACCGTGAAGCCCGCCGTCCCCTTGGGGACCATGAAACAGGAGAGCCCCTCATGCCGCGTCGTGCCGGGCTCGCGGGCGTACACGAAGATGTAGTCCGCGAGGCTGCCGTTCGAGATGAACCGTTTCTGGCCATCGAGCACGTATTCGTTGCCCTTGAGACGCGCAGTCGTGGAAAGGTTCGCCGCGTCGCTCCCCGCCTCCGGTTCCGTGAGGGCCCAGGCCCCGAACTTCTCGCCTTTCGCCAAGGGCACAAGCCATTCCTGCTTCTGCGCCTCGCTCCCGAAGAGCATCAGGGTCGTCTCCGACAGGGACGTCTGGACGGAGACCGTCGTGCGCACGGAGGAGGACCCGCGGCTGATCTCCTCCATGAGGAGGGCGAAGGACACATAGTCCATCCCCGCCCCGCCGTACTCCTGGGGAACGGGGGCCCCGAGGAAGCCGAGCTCGGCCATCTTCCGATAGAGGGACATCGGGACCGCTCCCTTGTTGTCCCACTCCCGAGCGTAGGGTACGATCTCCCGGTCGACGAAATCCCGGGCGCTCTCCTGGACCAGCCTCTGTTCCTCCGTCAGGCGGAAGTCCATGGGCTCACCGACGTTGCGGCAAAAAGGCGTGGACCCATAAAGGTTCGGAACGTGCGCCTGCGGACGGGCGACCCCGAAACCTCCTTCCTTCAGAACGAGAAGTCCTGGTTCTCCGGGCCGCTCGGGGAAGGGGCCACGGGCCAGAGGAGGCCGTCGATCGTCGCGAGGATCCCGCCACAGTCCTTACACTCAAACAGCGTGTCCTCGTCCCACGAGTCCAGGAACTTCAGATTCTCGTGGGGACACGCATGCGGGTCGAGACGGATCGAGGCGAGTCCCGCGCTCATCTTCGCTCGAGGGGAAACGAAGCGACCCGCTCCGGCTAAGGGTTTGGTAAATACTCTGCCGAGGCCTCGGTTCGTCCCCGAAGGCTTAATCACGGATTCCCGGATACCGCGCCCCGTGGGCGTCCTCTCCGATGCGGACATCCTGCGATACATCGCGAAGGGGGAGCTCCGCATCCTTCCCTTCGAGGAGCGAAACCTCACCCCGAACGGATACGACGTGACAGTCCAAGAGGTCTCGATTCCCTCCCGGGACGAGCGCATCGCCGAAGGCGTGGCCCGGGTTCCGCCCGGCCAGCGGTTCCTCGTGAGCACACGCGAAGTCGTCGAGCTCGGCAAGCATCTCGCGGCCCAGATCTGGCTTCGGACCACCTGGGCCCGGCGGGGCGTCGTCGCATCCTTCGGGATGATTGACGCCGGATTCTCGGGCACGCTGACCCTCGGCGGCCTGAACGCCTCGAAGGATCCACTCGAGGTCGCCATCGGGGAGCGCTACGCCCAAGTCGTGTTCCTGTCCCTCGAATCGCCGGCCTCGGCCACGTACGAGGCGAGATCCGGGAACTACCAGGGACAGCGGGGCGTCACCCTCGACCCACGGTGACGTCGAAGGCGACATGATGCCGGGACGGTGAATAGGCGCGCACTTCCCGAATGCGGACCTCCTCGATCCGCCGGCCCAAGGTCTCGGCCAGGGCTCGGATCTCGGCGAGGCGCTCGATCCGTTCCGATACGCCGAGCATTCCGTAGAGATGGACGACGCCGGCCGCGCTCAGGGACTCGAAGGCGTCGGCTAGGTAGTCGAAGGCCGCATGGGGCAGGTCCAGGATGATGCGGTCGAGGGGGGCGGCCTCCGCGAGAATACCGCGGGCGTCTCCCTCTCGAACGACGACCTGGCCTGCGCGGTTCTCGCGGACGTTCCTGTGCAAGAGGGAAACAGCGTCGGGGTTTGCGTCCGAGGCGATCACGCGCTCGGGTCGGCGGCGCCGCGCAATCAGGATCGCATAGGGGCCGACCCCCGCGAAGGGGTCCGCGACCGTCTCTCCTGGCCTCACCTGTTCCGCGATGCATAGGCGCTCGGCGGCGAGGCGGGGGCTGAAGTACGCGCGGGCGACGTCCACATGGTAGCGGAGCCCATGCTCGACGTGGGCCGTCGTTGTGCGCCGCTCTCCGGCGATGATCTCGATCTGACGCACCCGGTAAGCCCCGGCGACCCCGCGATCCTGGGCCACGACGCGGATCCTCGGATTCCAAGTAAGGATGGACGCGCCAATCTCCGACCGGTAGGGACCGAGTTCCTCCGGGATCTTGAGGACCGCAATGTCCCCGATCACGTCGAAGGACCTCGGCAGGAGGGGCCGCACCGCTTCGGGGACCCTCACAGCATCCCGGTAGCTACGGCTCGGAGCGAAGGCTTCCTCGAAGTCCGTCCGGCGTGTCGGGGATCCGATGTCCGCCCGCTCCGACGTGGGGAGGAGCAGGAAGTCTCCCTCGCTCCGGATCTTCAAGTTCTTCAGGAGGAGGCCGTCGTCCCGTAGCCTGCGCCGCACCGCCTCGGCTTGTTCTCGTGGGACGACGACGCACCACGTCTCCATCCGTGCGCCGCGATGCAGGGAGCCTATGAAGAACTTTCGAAGCCATCAAAGGCTACCGCCGGTTCTCTCAACGGGGCTCATCGCTTGGCCGCAGGCACCTCACGCATCGAGGAACCTACGGAACTCTTTCGCCGCTACTTCGTGAATACCCTCTTCGACTCGACTTTCGTCATCCTCGGAATTCTCGCAGCGACGAGCGCCGAACCGCAGCCAAATGTGGACTTCGCTCTGGGGACGATCTTTGCCGCGAGCCTTGCGATTGGGATCTCGACGGGAGTCAGTGTGTTTGAGGCGGAACACACGGAGGCCGAAATCCGGCTTCGTCGCCTGGAGCGGGCGATGCTGAGCCCCATGGCGGACACGGAAGTCTCTCGACGGCTCCGGACCTCGCGCCTCGCGATCTCGGGGGTCAATTTCGTGGCGCCCCCCCTCGTGGCCCTGATGACGAGCATCCCGCTTCTCCTCTTCCGGGCGGGCTGGCTGTCCGATTTCGTCGGCGCGGCCTTGGCGTCGAGCATCATCGGCGTGGGGATTATCTTCGGCGCGGGTTACTTCCTCGGGCGACTCACCGGTCGGAAGCCATGGAGGAAGGCCGTGAGGTTCTCTGCGATCGCCCTTTTGACCTTCGGGGGCCTCTTGCTCCTCGAGCGTGTCCTGTAGGAGAACCTTCTTGCCGTCCCGGCTCCTACGATGCGTCGTGGGCGAGCTCGTGTTGATTGGCCTTGGCCTCCACGACGAAAAAGGGATCACCCTCCGAGGCCTCGAGGAGGCGCGCTCGAGTGAAGCGATCTTCGCGGAGTTCTACACATCGAGGCTCGTCGGGGCCCGCCTGAGCGCCATCGAGGATCTCCTCGGGAAGAAGGTTCGCGTCCTCGCTCGTGAGGAGGTTGAGAGCGGCAAAGCGATTCTGGAGGCCGCCTCGCGAAGCCGGGTTGCCTTCCTCGTCGTCGGGGATCCCATGGCCGCAACGACCCACGTGGACCTGCGTCTGCGGGCCCGAGCCGCCGGGATCCGTACACGGGTCGTCGCAGGCGTCTCGATCCTTACCACCGCAGCGGGGGCCCTCGGACTCCAAGCCTACAAGTTCGGACGCACGACAACGATCCCGTTTCCGGCGCCGGGCTTCCGGCCGGTCAGCCCCCTTGAAGCGATTCTCGCGAACCGGCGTGCGGGCCTGCACACCCTCATCCTCTTGGACCTCCGAGAGGACGGCACATTTCATGGCCCCAAGGAGGCCCTGCGGCAGCTCCTCGATGCCGCCGAAGCGAAAGGGGCCCCCGAGTTCGGTCCCGAGGCTCTCGTGGCCGTCCTCAGTCGCGTGGGCTCGCCGGAAGAGCGTCTCGTCGCCGGCCGCGTCCGGGAACTCCTCCATCAGGACTTGGGTCCGCCGCCGCATTGTTTCGTCGCCCTGGGCGCGTTGCATTTCCTGGAGCGGGAGGCTCTCGAAGCCTTTGCCGGGCTTCCTCAGGGGGTCTGAGGCGCCGCGGCCAACTCAAGGAGCCGCTCGACACGCCAGAAGGGGATCTCGATCGTGAACTCGCGCGGGATTTCGCGCCCGGACCAGCGTTCCCGTAACGTCCCCATCGCCTTGCGGTGCACGTCCTCCGGGACCTCCCATTGGGAGGAATAGTCCCGCCGGCTCAGCTCCGCGAGGATGCCGTCCGCGGACACGACTTCGTGGAAGGGGCCCACGGGGAGCACCATGTCCGGCCGCAGGAGGTCCGGCAGGTCGCGCTCGTGGATCCCCGGTGCCTTCCAGCTGTGGCCGGCCTGCCGCACGAGGTCATCGTACTCCCGTTTGACCCCCCAGGTCGCGTCCGTTCGCTCGATAATCGTGAAGAAGCTCTCTTGGGTCACGCGCACGATTTCCTGAAGGATCTCTCGCCAGTCCGGGACGAGATGAAGGAGGTGCATCGTCGCGGCAACGTCGAAGGACTTCGCGGCGAAGGGAAGGTGAGCACCATCGGCGAGGACCACGTCCCGGAGGCCTTTCGCGACCCCGATCTCAACCATCCGCCGCGAGATGTCCGCGCCCACGAGGCGGATGCCGCTCTTCTGGAGGGGCAGCCCGTACCGACCCGTCCCCACGCCGACGTCGAGGACCCGCTTCCCATGGAGTTCGTCCGTGAGGAGCCCGAGGGTCCGCGCGAGCACCTTCGGCGGGAGACCCCGCGTGTCGTCGTAGACCGTCGCGACCCGATCGAAGGAGAGGCGCGCTCGCATGGTCCCCACAGGATGGGAGAGGCGAGATAAAGATGTCCCGGCCTCGATCACCTCTCGGACCCGGCCGTGTGCCCCATCGCCGTCCGACGGATCGGCGGCACTGAATCCGGCAAGACCCGCGGATCCTGTTTCACGCGGTACCGGAGGCGAATCCGATAGTTTCACCCACCCCCCCAGCATACCTTTTACCAATGGCCAGGGATGAGAAGAAAGGTGACAAGATGGCCGTTTCAGCCAAAGCCATCGAGGAACTCCCTGGCGTAGGTCCCGCGACTGCGGAGAAGCTTCGGGAGGCTGGATTCACGGACCTCATGGCCCTCGCCGTGGCCTCGCCCCAGATGATCGCAGACGCCGCGGAACTCGGGACGAATGTCGCCCAGAAGATCATTATCGCAGCCCGGGAGGCCGTCGATGTGGGCGGTTTCGAGACAGGCGACGTGATCCTTGAGCGACGGAAGTCCGTCTCCAAGCTGGCGACGGGCTCGAAGGCCCTTGACGAGTTGCTCGGTGGCGGGCTCGAGACGCAGGCGATCACCGAGGCCTTTGGTGAATATGGGTCGGGAAAGTCACAGCTGGCGCACCAGCTCGCGGTGAGCGTCACGCGGTCCGAGGACGAAGGAGGCCTCGACGGAGACACCGTCTGGATTGACACCGAGCAGACGTTCCGACCTGAACGCATTCGCCAGATGGCTGAGGCCCTCGAGCTGGATCCCGAAAAGGTCCTCAAGCGCATCCACATCGCTCGGGCCTTCAACAGCCACCACCAGATGCTCCTCGTCGAGAAGGCGCACGAACTCACTCAGGACTTCCCGGTCCGGCTCATCGTGATCGACTCGCTGACCTCGCATTTCCGCGCGGAGTACATCGGCCGGGGCGTCCTCGCAGAACGGCAGCAACTCTTGAACAAGCACATTCACGAGCTCATGCGCTTCGGGGATCGTCACAACGCCGTAATCTACGTGACGAACCAGGTGCACGCGAAACCGGACGCGTTTTTCGGTGATCCGACGCGTCCCATCGGGGGGCACATCGTCGGCCACAGCGCGACGTTCCGCATCTACCTGAGGAAGTCCAAGGGAGGGAAACGGATCGCGCGCCTCATCGACTCGCCCAACCTCCCGGAGGCCGAGGCCGTCTTCAGCGTTACGGAAGAAGGAATCCGGGACTGAGCGCGACTCGTGTCAGCACGCGTCGGGGCATCTTGAAGTATCGCCGAGCGGATAACACCTTGGCGTCGGCGTGGACGAACCGCTCCTCCTGATTCCAGGGCCAGTCCCCTTGCATCCCCGCGTGCGCGAAGAGATGGCGAAACCGGCGCTGCCGCACTACGGCGAGATGTGGGTCCGCGCTCACGCGGAGGTCATTCAGTTTCTCAAGTACGCATGGGACGCGCCCAGGGCGAGGGTGTTCCCCATCGCGGGCCCGGGCCACGCAGGACTGGAGTCCCTCTGCCACACGTTCGTCCGGCGCGGGGATCGGGCCGTCGTCGTCGACAACGGGTTCTTCGGGGACCGGATGCGAGAAGTCTTGGCCGTCCACGGCGTGCAAGCCGATGTCGTGAAGTCGGCGTGGGGCGGGGGCCCCGACATCGATGGGCTCCGATCTGCACTGCGACAGCCCACGAAGGTCGTCGCGTACGTTCACAACGAGACGTCCACCGGGGTCACGAATCCTCTTGAGGAGATCGTCGAACTTGCCCACGCCCGCGACGCCTTCATCCTCGTCGACGCCGTCTCTTCCCTTGCAGGCCTTCCTCTGCCCTTCGACGATTTGGGCATTGACGGGGCCTTCAGCGCCTCCCAGAAGTGCCTCGCGGCTCCCGCGGGAATCGCCCCAGTGGCCGTCGCGCCATCCCTTTGGGAGTCCGTCGAACCGTCGTCCGTCGAGGGTTGGTATTTCAACCTCTTCATCTGGGACCGATACGAGCGGGAGTGGGGGGAGTGGCACCCGACTCCCACGACGATTTCCTCGAACCTCTTCTACGGGTTCCACCGCGCCCTCCATCTCGTGAAGGAGGAGGGCCTGGAGGCGCGCATCGCGCGCCATGCCCGTGCCGCGACCCGCTTGCGCGAAGGCCTCGCGGACCTCGGTTTCCGCCTTGTCGCACCCGAAGAGCTCGCTTCGAACACGGTCACGTGTGTCGCTCCGCCAGCGGGCCACGAACCCGCGTCGATCATCCGTCGCTTGCGGGAGGAGCACAACATCTTCCTCTCCGGTGGCCTCGGGCCTCTCCGCGGCAAGACGCTCCGCATCGGGACGATGGGCACGCAAGCCGAAGCCGGGGTCCTCGACGTCTTCCTCGCCGCCCTCGGGGCGGCCCTATGACGCGGCCTGGATCCAAGCTCGCTCTCACGCTTCGAAGGCCCAAAACTCGTTCCCGTCCGGGTCCGCGAACATGAAGTATGTGCCCCAGTCCTCCTTCGTGGTCGGGGTCGTGATGCGCATGCCTTTCTTTCGGAGCGTCGCTTCCTCCTTGGCGGCGTCCTTCCCGTGAAACGAGATGCCGGCGTCCCCTTCTCAGGCGGCGCGTCGGGGCAGAGATGGAGTTCCACCTTGCCGCCCCGTGTCGCGACCGTGTGCCAATGGGGCCATCTGTCCACGAGGCGCATCCCGAGCTTCTCGGTGTGGAACTTTCGCGTCCTCCTTCTCGTCCCGCATCACGACGGCGATGGTGCTGAGTTTCAACATCGACCTCAAGAGGACGCGGCGCCGGACAAGCCCATCCCTCGCCCCATGCGCGTCCCCGATTTGTCGGGAAAGTCCATTAGTCCGCCGGGCCTTCCTGTGGCGGTGGCGATCCTCCTACCGGCGACCCCCATCGGCGAGAAGTTCGTCCTCGACGCGGTATCGGTCGAGAAGTGCGAGGCGACTTTGCGGGCGGGTGGCCTCGTTGTTCACCCCACGGATACGGTCTACGGTTTGGCGGCCGACCCCTTCCAGGAAGTTGCCTTGGTCCGGCTCTACGCCGTGAAGGAGCGGCCGAGGGACCTCGCCGTGTCGATCTGCGTCGGAGAAGCCCCGGATCTCTTCCGGTTCGGGGAGCGAACCGCCTTGGCCGAGGCGTTCTGTGCGAAGAACCTCCCGGGGCCGTACACCGTCGTCCTTCGGGCGACGCCCGAGGCGCCGAAGGGGGTCATCGCGAAGGACGGCCGCATCGGGCTGCGGCTGCCGGCCCACCCGATTCCGCGTCTCCTCGCGAAGCGGTTCGGGCCGATTACCTCGACAAGCGCGAACCGACACGGCCAACCTGCGCCGGTGACGTGCGAAGAAGCTTGGCTCCAGCTCGGCGATCGGGTCGACGTCTACGTCGACGGCGGGCCGACCCCCTACGGTCAGGAGTCGTCCGTGGTCGACCTCACGGGGCCCCGCGCCAAGGTCCTTAGGCAAGGGGCCGTTCCGATGGCGGGAGAGGCCTGATGGACCCGGAGGTCCTCGAGAAGCTGCGCCGCGCGGGACGCATTTCCCGGGAAGCGCGGGACGTCGCCGTGGACGCGACTCAGGAGGGTGCGTTGCTCCTCGATGTCGCCGAGGCGGTCGAGGGTCGGATGCGGGAACGGGGGGCGCAACCCGCATTTCCGACGTGTATCTCCATCGACGATATCGCGGCCCACTACACTCCGACCCACGACGATCCCTTGCGGTTCCGCCGAGGGAATGTCGTCAAGCTCGACCTCGGCGCCCATGTGGACGGGTGGGTCGCCGACACGGCCGTCACGGTCGAAGTCGGCTCCCGGAATTGGACGGAGCTCATTCGGGCCTCGGAGCTGGCCCTTGCAACGGCGATCGAGGCCGTGCGGGCCGGCGTGGAGACGCGGCTCCTCGGCGCGGGGATCCAGCGGGCAATCGAGGCCCACGGCTACAAGCCCGTGCGAAACCTGACGGGCCACACGATCGAGCGGTATCGGCTCCATGCGGGAAAGAGCGTCCCGAACGTGGCCCACGGTCACGATGCCCTCGTCGCCGGCGAGGTCGTGGCGATTGAGCCCTTCGCCTCCTCGGGCGCGGGCCAGGTCGACGGCCGCCGCACGGGCAACATTTACCGAGTCGTTCGTGCGGGCTCCCAGAAGGATCCGGCCCTCGGTGGGTTCCTCGAGGAACTCGCGAAAGCGTTCCGCACACTCCCCTTCGCGGAGCGATGGGCGTACCGGATCGATGCGCGGGCTCCCGCGATGCTGAATCGCCTCGTCCGGACGGGGACGCTCATGACCTACCCGGCCCTCCGAGATATCCAAGGCGGCGTTGTGTCCCAAGCGGAACACACGATGATCGTGGGGCCCACCGGGGCGGAGGTCACGACCGCGTAAGTCCTCCCGTCCGGGCCGTCCGACGTTTCGCAACGTTTATCATCGCTGCCCTCGATGGCTCGAGGCCTTCGGAGCGAGCCCCGCGTGACGGATATCAAGCGCTTGGTTCTCGATGTCCTCAAGCCCCACAAGCCGTCCCTCATCGAAATGTCGAAGAGGCTCAGCGGCCTGAGGGGCGTCGACGGGGTGAACTGCGCGCTCGAAGAAGTCGATCAAGAGACGGAGAGCGTGAAGGTCACGATCGAGGGGAGTGCGATTCACTTCGAAAATGTCGAGGACACCCTCCGCGAGCTCGGCGCCGTGATCCACTCCGTCGACATCGTCGCGTCCGGGAAGCGCCTCGTAGAGGACGTGCGGACGGCGCAGGACCACGGGTGACGTCACCGGGACGCCTTGATCCGCTCCGCGACCTTTCGGACGACGGAGGTCTTGTAGTAATCCGCCCGGACGAGGACCCGGCCTTCCTTGCGCCAGGGCGTCGAGGGAAACGCCTTTCCCTCCTCGACCGTCGGCGCAAGGCCCAAGGCCCTCGCCGCCGCGGCCACTTCCTCGACGGAGGGCGATTCAACGGCCCACTTCTTCGCGACCCGCCGGCCGCGTTGTCGGGACCGGCCGAGGTCGAAGTACGCGGGGTACAACACGATGGGCCGCTCGCCCTTCGGCACGGATCAAGCCGAACCCCGAGCGTTGCCATAAGGGTTTGCGCGCCACCGCGTGGGTCAGGGTCGATATCTTCATTCGTGCTGTTGCATTGGTCCCCGCACTTTCGGGGAGCAGGGCATGGCGGATCCGGATCTCGTTGACTACGCCGTCGACTACGCGCGCACGAAGGGCGCTTCGTATGCCGAGGCGAGGTATGAGCAGCACCGGCAGCAGAGTTTCATCCTGAAAAACGGCGTCTTGGACGCCCTTTACTCCGGGGAGGACCGGGGAATCGGCGTGCGGGTTCTCGCGAAGGGGTCCCTCGGCTTCGCGGCGACGAACACGCTCACGAAGCCGGAGGTCCGCGCGACCGTCGATGACGCCGTGAAGATCGCGAGGGCCTCCGTCCGCAAGAACCCGATCGTGTTCGCGCGGGAGGAGGCCGCCGTCACGGACTGGTCCGTCCCCGAGGCGAAGCCCCTCGCGGATGTCTCCATCGAAGAGAAGATCCAAGAGATTCGACACGTCGACGATCAGGTCTTGTCCCTCGGCTACAAGGTCCCGGCGCGGTTCTTCTTGATGAGCGAGAACCGAATCACGAAATACTTCGCGAACTCGGAGGGTTCCCGGATCCGGTCGTACAGCCCGCGCCTCCGGTTCTACCATTTCCTCACGGTCGCGCACAACGGGGGCGTCGAGCAGAGCCATCGGGACTTCGGCTGGTCCGGCGGCTGGGAGGGCATCCGGGCCTGGGACCTCACAGAACGGGTCCTCGCCGAGGCCCGCTCCATGCAGCGCTCGCTCACGGAGGGGAAGAAGTCCCCGGAGGGGAAAATGGACCTGGTCGTGGGCCCGCATGTCTCGGGAATCGCCGCCCATGAGTCCTGCGGCCATCCAACGGAGGCGGACCGAATCCTCGGTCGCGAGGCGAGCCAGGCGGGAAAATCGTTCATCACGCCGGAGAGCCTAGGGACCCGCGTCGGGTCCGAGGTCGTGAACGTCGTCGACGACCCCACCGTCGAGCACGCGATTGCGTTCTATCGATACGACGACGAAGGCGTGCGCGCCCGTCGACGCTACATGTACAAGGAGGGTCGCATCCATGAGTTCCTCCAGAATCGAGAGACCGCGGCGGCCTTCGGCACCCAGAGCAACGGGGCCTCCCGGGCGGTCAACTACAACGTGGAGGCGATCGTCCGCATGTCGAACACCTTCGTCGAGCCGGCGGATCACAGCCTCGAGGAGCTCCTCGAAGGCGTGAAGTATGGGGTCTACATGAAATCGTTCATGGAGTGGAACATTGACGATATGCGGTACAACGCGAAGTACGCCGGACGGGAGGCCTATCTCATCGAGAACGGAGAGATCACGCACCCCGTCCGCGACACGGTTATCGAGCTCACGACGCCCGCGTTCTGGTCTGCGGTGGACGCCGTGGGGAAGGATCTCGAGTTCGAGGGCGGGTTCTGCGGCAAATCTGACCCGGGGCAGGCCTTGGATGCAAGCCTCGGAGGGCCCTCGATGCGACTTCGGAACGTCTACCTGAGGTGATCCGATGGAAGATATCGCGGAGCGCATCGTGAACCTGGCGACGAAGCTTGGATGCGAGGATGCGATTGCGGACGTCATCGCGAACCGCTCCTACCAGATCCGATTCGCCCGCAACGAGCCCGTGATCAGCAACCGGTGGCGGGAGACCTCGGCCTCGGTCTTCCTCGTGTACGACCGGCGAGTCGTCGCGAGCGATATCAAGGACCTCTCGAAGGTCGAGGAAGCCGTCGAAGGCCTCGTGAAGGTCGCGAAGGCCTCGCAGCGCAACCCCGAATACGCGGGGATCGCGAAGAGCCCGTTCAAGTACGACCGGGTCCGGCCGGATCCGAAGATCCTGCGCCTCGAGGACGGAAGCGACTACGTGGAGGCCGCCGTCGCGGGCGCGCTGGAGGAAGGCGCGAAGGAGTGTGCCGGTTCCTTCTGGAAATACGAGGACGAGCACCGTCTCGTTACCTCGAACGGCGCGGTCGGGCGGGATCATCGGGCGAGCCTGTATCTCTCGATCCGAGCCCTCACCTCTCCCGTCTCGAGCGGCCATGGCGTCGCCTGCGCCACGAAACTGTCACAGTTCAACCCCTCGAAGGCGGGCCACAAGGCTGGTCGGATCGCGTCCCTCGCGAAGGCCCCGAAGCCCGGGCAGGCCGGGCGGTACACCGTGGTCCTGGACCACCTCATCTTCGGGGCCCTCATCAGCCAGCTGGCGGCCCGAGCGAGCGCCTTCGCCGTCCTCGCGGGTCTCTCGCCTCTCGGCAGGAAGGTCGGGAGGAGGATCGCCTCGGAGGCTCTCACCGTCGTCGAGGATGGCTCCGCCGACTCTATCGGAGGCCGACGGTTCGACCACGAGGGCGTCCCCACCCGTCGGAAGGTCCTCGTTCAAAAAGGGGTCCTCAAGACCTACCTCCACAACACGTCCACCGCGAAGCGGTTCAAGACCCGCACGACGGGCAACGCCGGGCTCATCTCCCCCGAGCCCCACGCCGTCTTCGTCGGGCCGGGGGACTGGAGCCGGGACGAGATCTTCTCCGAGGTGAAGGATGGCCTGTGGCTCACGAACACGTGGTACACGCGGTTTCAGTCGTATGTGACCGGGGACATGAGCACGATCCCCCGCGATGGGATCTTCCGCATCCGGAAGGGGGAGATCGCGGAAGCTTGGAAGGACATCCGGGTCACGGACAACCTCCTCCGGCTCCTCAAGAACATCGTCGCGTTGAGCGACAAGGCCGAACAGGTGATGTGGTGGGGCGAAGTCGAGGTCGCGCACCATGTGCCGTACGCCCTGATCAAGGACGTCAGCATCACGCGATCCGCCGAGTAGGCATCCAGCCACGGAAAGATTGGGGTCGCAGGCCTCTCGGAGGACCTGCGACCGCATGAACTCGCGTCGGACCTAGGTCTCCACGACGAGCTCGCTCGTGTACGGGACCGCGCGCAGGCTGTCCTTCACGGGCGAGAATCCCTCCGCCATTTCCTTGAGCTTCTCCAACTGGGCCCGGGGCGCACGGCTCTTCACGTGGATCTTTGCGTGGATCCTCTCGTACCCGGGACGCACAATTCCAGGCGCCGGCAGTCCGAACATGCCCTGGAGGTCGATGTAACCCGTGAGATCCATCCGAACGCGCTCGATGGGAATGTCCAGAGCCGCGCCGTAGGTCGTGAACCCGCTCGAGACGCACGCGCCGAGGGCCGCGAGCAGCGTTTCAACGGCCGCGGGTCCTTCGTCGTGCCCAAGGAGTTCCGGCGGGTGTCCGCCCTCAGACCGGAACGACTTTCCCCGCCCGGCGATGGGCCGCCCCCCCAGGGTGGGCTGCAGGGTCCGGGCACGGACATTGAAGCCCTGCTCGAGCTCCGACTCCACGACGAACGTCGCCCTTGCGATCGCGGGGGTCGCCTTCACGGCCTCGATCGTCCCGTTCAGGGCGTTCACGTCGATCCCGTTCAGCACCTTGTTCTCCTTCTCAACCGATTCCGTCTTTGATTGTGGCATAGTTGTTCCACCGGAACGAGGCACGAACTGGGAGGGTAAGGGGTTGGCGGAAGGGCCGTCCGAGATCCCGGACATTCCTCGCCGTACCCTGTCCCAATATGGGAATCGCAACCTGGATCTGGGTCAGCCGACCCGGACCCGCTCGTCGATTGCGGCGTCGAGCCAGTCAGTGTACTCCGTCCAGCCATGGAACACGAGCGGCACGACCTTCGTCACCTCGGGGATCGCCCGCCCGCGCTGCCGCATCTCCTCGATCTCCCCCGCGGATTCTGCATAGAGCAGGGCATCGAAGTTCCCGAGGGCTCGCGATGCAGGCGCGTAGTGATAGATGCACCTCTCCTCGAGGGCATGGAGGATCCGGCTCACAGTGGATTCGTCCGCCTGCGGGGTTGTGTAGAAGAGCAGCTCGTAGAGGAGAATGCCTGCGGCCTTCCCAGGGTCCACGGCGGGAACGACGAAGAAGCTCCCTTCGCGGGCCATTCGGTCGTAGCGCCGCCGGACTGTCTTCCGGCTCACCCCGACGTCGTCCGCGACCTCGGCGAGGGGTCGGCGGGCACGGTACCGGAGGGATTTCAGGATCCGCCAGTCCAACGGGGTGAGGATTCTCGTGACCTCCGGCATGCGACGGTCGTAGAACCGGTCCGGGGATGGGTCACCGGTGAAATCGGAGAGGAGTCGAAGCTTCCGGCTGAGGTCGTGCGGCGAATGATAGGAGAGGTCCACGCACATTTCGGGCCCCAGGAAATTGTGGATCTCCACGAGGCCGTCGACCGGCTCAACCCGCCGGATCGCCTCGGCCTTGCGGTCCTCGTCCGGAACCCGGAAGAGGTATGCGGAGCCCTCCAAGCCGAGGTGGCGGAAGTTCGGGTAGACTTGGTAGAAGCGAATGAAGCCCGCCTCTTCCATGCGTGCAAGGCGGGCCTTCACGGTTTCGGGCTCGACCCCGAGCTGGTGCGCGATGTATGACGGCCGGAAGCGCCCCGGCTCCTGCGGTCGGCTCCCGTAGGGCCGGAAGCCCATCGTCCGGATGATCTTCAAGTCGAGCGGGTCCACGCGGTGTAAAGCGTCCGCTCGCTACAAGAACGTTGAGGAGTTCGGGGCCTCAGCCTTCCTTGGCCGAGATGATGAGGACCGCGTTGATGATGCCGTCCTGGCCGGGCTGGCTCGTGACCTTTGCGAGTCCGGCATCGGTCTGGATCACCGCGCCCCGCGTGATGATGTTCCGCGTGACGAAGTGCGGGTTGCTCGGATTCTCCTTCACGGCGACGATCTTGGAGCGGATCGTCTTCCCCGCCTTCGGGTCCACGATGTTCGCGAATTCGGCTCGCAGGACCCGGACCTTGCGGTTCCGGCCGCGGGTCCGGTACAGCTTCACTTTCTGCGGACCGAGGAAGGCGTACTGCTGTTCCCGGCCGATCTCCCGCTTCCGCTTCTTCCGAAGGGGGCGGTATCGGCCACCTGTGGGCTTCCGCCTCGCGCGACCTTGCCAGAGGGCCATCTCGAGCCTCGGAGGTCGGCCTATTCGGCGGGCCTATAAGACGGTTGCGCCGGGTCCGATGGAGATGTTTCAGTACAACACAAAGTAGGCGGCAGCAAAGGCGAGGATGGCGCCTCCGTTCAAGAGAGGCAGTCCCGCCTGAGGCCGACCGCTCAGCACGAGGCGCATGAGGACGAGGAAGCCGAGGAGGCTTCCCAGCATCGTCACGAGGGCGACCGCGGCATTCGAGGCCAATCCCCCGATCGCCGTTCCCCCGGCGTCGAGGGAGACGTAGGCCGAGACGGCCAGGATGCCGGGGATGATGACGTCCCCGAGGCCAATGAACATCGCTTCGCGCTCTTCCCCGGATGCGAGGTGCTCTCGGAGAGGCTTCTGGGATCGGAACGAATAATCCGCACGCTTGGGGACCACGAGCAGGACCGGGAGCCGCTGGCTCGTCATCTCGTCCGCGAGGGCGACCATGTGCTTCGTCCGGTACACGGCCCACGCGTCGTAGGCCGCGAGCCCGACGAGCAGGAGGATCGCCGGCACGATGGCGAAGGAGATCCCCATGATTGCGGTCACGCCTGCGGCGGTCGTGATCCCGATCGCATCCACGACGTACCATTCCGGGAACTTCGCGAGGACCCACACGAGGACGGCCGCGAGGGTGAAAGCCAGCACCGCGGCGAGATTGCCGCGGAGGATTTCGTCCGAGATGAACGAGAGCAGGTACCAGAGGGGTACGAGGAGGACGAACCCGAGGGTAAGCAGGATCGACGCGAGGATGAGGCGCTTCGCGAAATTGCGTTTCCGGAAGCGGACCAGCAACAGGATGACCGCGGTGAAGACGAGGATCAGGACGATGTAGAAAAGGGCATTCAGCGGGTCTGCCGGCTCCGGGAAGGCTTGGTAGCCGATCGCGCTGAAGGCAGGCGCGATGAGAAGTGCGATGAACTGGGAGCCGACGAGGATGAACCCCATCGCCGCGATCGGGGCGAGCTCCCGGCGCATCGACGGATTACTCCCGCGCGACACGCCCGAAGGCCACGGTCCCCGCAATCTTATCGATCTGGACCTTCACGATGGCGCCCTTCGCCACCCCGGGGACGTAGATGATGTACTTGTCGAGCTTCGCGATCCCATCGCCCTTCTTCCCGATGTCCTGAATCATGAGCTCGTAGACCTTGCCCTCCACGAGGGGGGCCTCCTCGACCTTGGCGGCCTTCTTCACGGACTTCACGGGCCGTCGGGCACCGCACGCGTCGCACTCGAGAATCGCGACGCGGTCCTCCTTGACCAAGCGAGTGTCGGGCCTTCCGCATTCCTGGCAGAGGACGTAGAGGTCGACGTAGGACTGGATCCGCTCGGCGACCTGGGCCGCCGTGACTTTTCCCTTGAACACCACACGGCGTCCTTCCTGCGCACCCGCGGTCCCGAGTTCCCGGAGCATGTACGTGAGGACCATGTTCGGATCCCGCCGGATTCCGTCGCAGATGTCCTCGAAGTTGCGCAGGATCGTCGTCTTGCCTTCCACGACGATGTCCGGCTCGGGGATCCGGAATCGCTCACCCGAGGACAGGGCCTCCGGGAGGGCGGCCTTCGCGCGCTTCAGGAGCGAGCTGTAATCGGTGGCCATTCGCTGTGTCCAACTGGTCGGCCGTTATAGAGTTTTCCCGCTCGGGAATCGACCGTGAATCAGTGGGGCTTCACCGGGCGCGCCTATTTCCGCTGGGCGGCGGCTTGGACGAGGCCGAGGTGAATCGGCGAGGGACGCAAGGGTCTCGACCGCAGTTCCGGGTGGAACTGGGAGGCGATGAAATACGGATGGCCCTTCAGTTCGAGGACCTCCATTCGGCGCCCGTCGTCCGACCGGCCTACGTACTCGAGGCCCGCAGCCTCGAGCTTCTCGATGTACAAGGGATTGACCTCGTAGCGATGGCGGTGGCGCTCGTGGATCGTGGTGCTCCCGTACAGCTTCGCGGTCTTCGAGTCCGGGTCCAAGAGGATCGGGTGGGCGCCGAGTCGCATCGTCGCGCCCAGGGCCCGCACATCCTTCTGCTCCGGCAGGAGGTCCACGACGGGGTGCGCGGTCTTCGGATTGAACTCGGAACTGTTCGCGTCCTTGAAACCGAGAACATGTCGCGCGAAGCCCACGGTCGCGAGTTGGAAGCCCAAGCAGACGCCCTGGAACGGGATTCCGTTGTCGGCGGCGTACTGCGTGGCGGTGATCTTTCCCTCCGTACCTCGCTCGCCGAAACCGCCGGGCACGAGGATCCCGTCCGCGCCTTCGAGGAGTTTCGTGCCCTTCTTCTCGATGTCGAGGGATTCGACCCACTTCAGGTGGACCCGTATCCGAGCGGCCGCGCTTGCATGATGGAACGCCTCGATATGGCTCATGTAGGAATCCTTCAGGTGCGTGTACTTGCCCACGAGGGCGATCGTCGCCTCTCCCTCGGGGTTCTTGAGCCGATGCAGGAACGCCTTCCAGGCCTCCAGGTCTTCCGCCTTCTTCTCGAGGTGCAGGCGGTCCATGATGTAATCCGTGAGGCCTTGTCCGTCGAAGAGCAGCGGGACGTCGTAAATCGAGGACGCGTCTGGGGCGCTCACGATGCCCTCGACGGGGACGTCGCAGAAGAAGGCGATCTTCTGCTTGATCTCCGGTTCCAGGGACCGTTCGCCACGGGCGATGATCACGCTCGGCTGGATCCCCATCGAGCGCAGTTCCCGGACGCTCTGCTGGGTCGGCTTCGTCTTCTGCTCTCCCACCGCACCCATGATCGGGACCAAGGTCGTGTGGGCGTAGAGGATGTTCTCCCTTCCGACCTCCTGCCCCATCTGTCGTACGGCCTCGAGGAAAGGCATCCCCTCGATGTCTCCCACCGTTCCGCCCAGCTCGATGAGGACGATGTCCGCGTCTTCCTTCTCCCCGACCGCACGGATCTCGGACTTGATCTCGTCGGTGACGTGGGGGATGATCTGGACGGTCTTGCCCAGATAGTCGCCCCGGCGCTCTTTTTCAATCACCGCGCGATAGACCTTTCCCGTTGTGATGTTGTGGTCGCCCGTGAGATTCACATCGAGGAACCGCTCGTAGTTGCCGAGGTCCAGGTCGACCTCGGCGCCGTCGTCCAGGACGAAGACCTCTCCATGCTGGTAGGGGTTCATCGTCCCCGCGTCGACGTTCAGGTACGGGTCGATCTTGACGGGGCAGACCCGGAGCCCCTTCGACTTCAGGAGGACCCCGATGGAAGAAGTCGAAATCCCTTTCCCGAGGCCCGACAAAACGCCTCCCGTGACGACAATGAACTTCACGTCAAATCACGGGAATGCTCCATCCGGCGCGTCGCAGATATAGTTTGCGTCGTGGCTGCCGCGAAGTTCGCGATTTCATCGGCGGCTGACGCGAAGGAGGTGGCCCTCGGGCGCAAAGTCTTATGGCCCGGCCTTTCGTAGGCAGGAGGGATTCGCATGAGGCAAGTCCCCGGGCTCCGGCCGGGTGAACGGGCGCCCGATTTCGAGCTGCCCGCGGCCGACGGCAGGACATACACCCTGCGTTCCTTCGCCGAGAAACCGGTCCTCGTGGTCTTCTTCTCGTGCAATCATTGCCCGTACGTCCAGGCCTGGGAGTCTCGGTTCATCGAGGTCCAGCGGGACTACGGCCCCAAAGGCGTACAGCTCATCGCGATCAATTCCAATGACGCGGCGAAGTATCCGGAGGACGACTTTCCCCACATGGTCGAGCGGTCGAAGCGATTCGGATACAATTTCCCGTACCTCAGGGATGAGAGCCAAGAGGTTGCGAAGGCGTACGGCCCGGTGGCCACCCCCGACTTCTACGTGTTGGACCGGAAGCGGGTGATTCGCTATCGCGGTCGGTTGGACGACAATCACAAGGACCCTGGGGCTGTCGAGCACCGGTACCTGCGAGACGCGTTGGACGACGTCTTGGCCGGGAGGAGCCCGCGCGTGCCGCTCACGCCGCCCTACGGTTGCTCCATCAAGTGGAAGGCGAATCCCTTCGCGTGACGGCCCGCCTTCGCCGTCGCCGCCCCAGCCGGCCAAGCCGCCAGTTCAAGAAGGAGTACACGGCCCTGAGGTTCCCCTTACGGTCGTAGGTTCGCCGGATTCTCGCAGCCTCCGCCGGGTTCCCCCGCAGTTCGCGGACGAATCGCCCGATGTTCGGCAGCGCGCGCCGTACCTCGTCGACGACGGGAACCGTGGCCCTCCGGGAGGTCCGCGAAAGAGGGTTAAGGTCGACGCTGATCACGGCCTTGCCCATGCGTGCGAGGGCCTCCGTGCGATCGCCATCCTCCAATGGGACTAAGACCACGTCGGCCCCGTAGAGTCCGCCGCGGTGGCAGAGCGCGCGCTTCGACTCGAGCCCCGGAATTCTCGCATCGGGCCGGAGGCCTAGCACTTCCTTTGCCCCCGCCTTCGTCAGGAGTCGCACGATCCGACGGACCCGGCTCTCCGTGCGGTGGAACAGGTTCACCTCAATCCTCGCGGGAATCGCCTTGGCCAGCGCGACGACCTCCTCGGCCGCCAAGGCGGCGACATTCCCATTCACGGATAGCACCGGTCTACTGGCGCCGAGCAAGAACGCGGCGGCCGTTTTCTCTGCGACGAGGGCCGGGGCACTCGTTTCCTCTCCGAAGAGGTAGTCGAAGGCTTCGCCGCGTCCATGGGCGATGAGTCCCTCCGAGACGACGATGCCTTCTTTCCAGGCGCGGACGAGCTTCTCGCGGGTGATGAGGGACCGGTACCTCGGGTGGGACTTCGGGATGCTCATAGCTCGACCCTGATTGCTTCGACGAATTTCCTGCATCCGTGCCACAGTGGGTCCGCCGCAGGCAATCCATACTTCGCCTCCCACTCCCGCGCCGTCCGATCGGCCTCCTCGGGCGTCATGCCCTCGTGATTGATTCCCAAGGCGACGATCTTCGCGTTGGGAGCGAACAACTCAAGCCACCGGATTTCCTCGTCGAGGGTCGGCATGGGCCAAGCGACGACGTCGCGTCGGAAGTTGCGGGTCATGCGCGTCGGCGCGTGCATCAGTACGATCCCTGTAGGCATCGAAGCCATGATGATCGCCCGCGTCCCGCAAACGTATGCGGGATGCGAGATGCTCCCTTGGCCTTCCACGATGATGACCTGCGGCTTCGTCTCCTCGTAGGCGCGTGCGACTTCGGCCTCGAGTTCCCCGACCATGAAGTCCGCTTTGATTGCGTCGATGGGAACCCCGTAGGGAGAGCCCTGGAGGAGGCCCGTCTGTCCGGTGGCAACGAACGTCGCACGGATGCCCGCGTCGTTGAGGGCGTCCGTGAGCAGGAGGGCGCACGTCCGCTTCCCGATGGATCCGTCCGTGCCGAGTACGGGAATGCGGGCACACGGAAGGGAGCGCGCCCGATCACTGAACTGCTGGGCGTCGCGGATCGGGCGCGGTCTCCGGACATCCACGAGGCGGACGCCGTGCGCGTGGGCGAGGGTAGAGAATTCCGGATCCTCGCTCAAGTACTCATGGAGGCCCGCGACGACATTGAGGCCGTTCTCAATCGCTTGTCGAATCACGGGGCGGAATTCGTTGGGGATGTAGCCGCCGAAGGTCGCGACGCCGATAATGAGGGTCTCGGGCCTGCACCGCTCGATGGACTCGTGGAGGTCCTCCACGATTGGGATGCCTCTCGGCGTCCCATCCAGGACGTCCCCGGCGTCGCGCCCCGCCTTCGTGCGGTCGATCACGCCCACGATCTCATAGCGTCTCGAATATCGCACGAGCCCGTTTGCGGTCTTCCCCGTGCTCTCCCCGAAATAACCGTCGCAGAGGATCACCGCGCGTTCCATATTTGCAACGACAGTGGAGGAAACCCGCGCTTCGCTATAAAAGGAGACACACGCGCTCCGGACACCGTCCTCTTCGGACGTCAAACTCGGGCGCCGACAAGGTACTTGAGTCGGCAGCTCGTTCCCATGGGGGATGGAGCTCGGCGTCGTCGGAAAACCAAACGTGGGTAAGTCCACCTTCTTCGCTGCCTCCACGCTGGCCCCCGCGCAGATTGCGAGCTATCCATTCACGACAATCCATCCAAACCGCGGCATCGCCTACGTTCGGAAGCCGTGTCCCCACGTGGACCTAGGTCGCGCATGCGACCCCCACAACTCCCCGTGCCAGGATGGGACCCGGTTGGTCCCCGTCGAACTCCTCGATGTCGCAGGCCTCGTGCCCCGGGCCCACGAGGGGCGGGGCCTGGGGAACCAGTTCCTCAATGACTTGCGTCAAGCGTCCGCGCTGATCCACATCGTCGACGGCACGGGCGGGACCGACTTCGAGGGAAACCCCGTGGCCCCGGGGGCCCATGACCCCCTCGAAGACGTGAAGTTCCTCGAGGAGGAGCTGGCCCACTGGATCGCCGGGATCCTCCGGAGGAACTGGGAGAAAGAAGCGCGAAAGGCCGACCTGGAGGAAGTCCCCGCGGAGCGGGTCCTCCACGGGCGGCTCACGGGCTTGGGCTTCACGGAGGTTCAGATCCACGTCTCCCTCCGGGACACGGTCCTGGACCCCAAGATGGCCCGCTGGAGCTACGAGGACCTCGTGCGCCTTGCGCGGAGCCTGCGCCGCCATGGCAAGCCGATGATCCTCGCCGCGAACAAGGCGGACCTGATGACGCGGGAGCAACTCGAGCAGATCGGACGAGCGGAGGGCTATCGAGTCGTCCCGACCGCGGCGGAGTACGAGCTCGCGCTGCGGCGGGCCGCGAAGGCGGGCCTCATCGCGTACGAGCCCGGGGCCGCCGCATTCGAGGTCCTCGAGCCCGCGAAGCTCAGCCCCGCGCAAACAAAGGCCCTCGACCAGATCGCGCAGTTCCTGAAGGATCGACGGACGACGGGAGTCCAGGCCTGCATCGAGGAGGCCGTCACGAAGCTCCTCGGCCTGATCGTCGTGTATCCGGTCGAGGACGAGCAGAAGTGGACGGACAAGCAGGGCAACGTGCTCCCGGATGCCTTCCTCGTGCCCCAGGGGAGCACGGCCGTGGACGTAGCTTTTAAAGTCCACACGGAGTTGGGTAAGCACTTCATCCGCGCCATCGACGGCCGCACGAAGATGGTCGTGGGTCACAACCACGTGGTCCGCGATGGCGACATCCTGAAGGTTGTGGCGAAGGCATGACGGGCGCATGGGACGTTCGGCTTCTCACGGCATCCTACCGGCGGGAGGGCCCCAAGGAGGAGCCCGTGGTCGAGCTCTTCGGCCGGACCCGAGACGGCCGCTCGATCGCGGTGGAGGCTTGGCACTTCAAGCCCTACTTCTATTGCATCGAGCCGACCCAGGCCCTCCTCGAGTACCTGAAGCGGGACCCGGAGGTCCTTGAGATCCTGCCCACGGAACTCGAGGTCCAAGGGAAGAAGCGCCGCTGCGGCAAGGTCGTCCTCCAGCACCCATGGCGGACGCCCGAGTACCGCGAGCGCTGCCGGAAGTTCAACTCGGAGGTCCTCGCGGCCGACATCCCTTTCGCGCATCGTTTCATCTACGATCATGACCTGCCGTCGTGCTTCCGGGTCCACGGCGAGGAGACGAAGGGCCCCTACACGACGGGGCTCGTCGTGCGCGCGGAGCGCTTCGAACCTACGGAGCCCTTCAATCCGCCGCTCAAGGTCCTCTCCTTCGATATCGAGACGACGCTCCTCGAGCCGAAGATCCTGTGCCTCGGCATGGCGTGGCGCGAGGACGGCGGCATCCGGACCGAGTGCCTCTCCGGGCCGGAACGGGAGATCGTGCGCGGTTTCATCGATTCCGTTGGCAAGCTGGATCCGGACGTGATTACTGGCTACAACATCGACGGCTACGACCTCCCGGTGCTGGAGCAGCGGGCAAGGGCCCATGGCATCGTCGGGCTTCCACTCTCCCGGGACGGCATGGCGATCACGAACATCGGCGAGCGGTTCTGGAGGGCCCACGGGCGGATCATCGCAGACGCGTGGTGGTCCGTGAAGCTCGAGCTCCATCCGAAGCAGGAGACCCTGGACGCGGTCGCGCGGTGGCTCCTCGGGGAGGGGAAGCGCGAAGTCGACCGCCGGAACATGGACCAGGAGTGGGCGCGGGACCCCGGCAAGGTCATGGAGTACTGCAAGAAGGACGCGGAACTTGCGCTCCGGATCCTTGAGAAGGTCGCTCGCTTGGACAAGTCCATGGACCTCAGCGTGGTCTCGAAGCTTCCGCTCGATGACGTCTTCAACGGTCGCACGTCCCAGCTCATCGACTCGATCCTGATCCGTGCGGCGGATCGGGGCGGTTTCGGCGTGCCGATGACCCGGCGTGGCCGCGGCGAAGGCTCCATCGAGGGCGGCTACGTTCACAGCCTCGAGCCGGGGCTCTACGAGTGGGTCGCGGTCCTCGACTTCACCTCCATGTATCCGTCGATCATCATCGAGAACAACATCTGCTTCACGACCCTCGACGACAAGGGCTCGATCGTGAGCCCCACGGGGGTCCGGTTCCTCGACCGGTCCCAGCGGGTCGGCCTGCTTCCCGGGATCTTGAGCGACCTCATGCGCCAGCGGAGGGAGGTCAAGGCGAAGCTGAAGACGGAGGCGTCCCCGGACCGGAAGGAGTACTACGATCGCCTCCAGTTCGCGATCAAGATCCTGATGAACGCCTTCTACGGCGTCCTCGCGTCATCCTTCTACCGCTTCACGAACCCGCAGATCGGGGCGAGCATCACGGCCTTCGCGCGGGAGAACATCAAGTCGATCATCGGCCAGCTCGAGAAGGAGGGCACTCGGGTCATCTACGCGGACACGGACAGCGTGTTCTTCGAGTCCCCCCACAAGGACCTCGAAAAGACGCGGGAGTTTGGCCGAAGCATCGCGGAGCGGTTCAGCCACGGCACCGTGAGCCTTGAGTTCGAACGGGTCCTCGAGACCTTCTTCAGCCACGGGAAGAAGAAGCGGTACGCCGCGAAGACTGCGTGGCCCGTGTCGGGGGAACTCATCGTGCGCGGGTACGAGATTCGGCGCACGGACGCCTTCGACCTGCAGAGCGAGGCCCAGAGGTGCGTCTTCGGGATGATCCTCGACAAGGACATCGAGGGCGCGGTCCGCTTCGCCCGGGACCTCGTGCAGAACGTGAAGGTCGGGAATATCCCCGAGGACTTGCTCCCGGAGGAAGGCGATCCCATCGAACCCCTCGTGATCTCCCGCACCGTCCGCGAGGAGACCCGGTATGTAAGCCCGGAATCGATGGCCAACGTCCAGGCCGCGGGCAAGCTGAAGGCCTTGGGATACGAGGTCGTGCCTGGAATGAAGGTGTCCTGGATCGTCCTCGACGCGAAGAAGACGCCCATGGAGGTCGAGCCCTACGTGTCCGGCCGGCCCTTCACGAGCACGCCCGACTGGGAGTACTACGCGCGACGCCTGGCCCAGACCCTCGCGTACGTCACGGAAATCTACGGATGGGATGAGAAGGCCCTCTTCACGGGCAGCCAGCAGGCAACCCTCTTCCAAGGCAGCTTCGGGGAGAAGCCGAAGAAGTCAGGGCCGACGAAGACGGAGAAGAAGCTCACCCTGGAGGACTTTTTCTGACCTCCGCGGACGAGGCCCTCTGCCGGTTCTGCGGGTGGGAGGGAACGAATCCGCAGAGGGACGCCCACGGTTCCCTCTTCTGCCCGCGGTGTGGCCGTCCCGCGGATTACAAGCTCGTCGTCGAAGCGCTGAGGCGGCAGGGCCTGTGGCGGGAGTGAACGTCATCGGTCTTGCAGGGCCCGGGCGGTGCCTGAGGTCGGAGCTCGAGCCCAGAGCCGGGACACGGCGACGCAGATTCCCGCCGGGGTGACCGCGGCCCCGACAAGCGCGATCGGTTCAGGGCGCCTCGCCGACTTCGGGACCGCGTACGGATGAGAAACGCGAAAGCGATCGCGAAAGGGCGCTAGACTGTTCTAGCGATAGCGATTCTCTGCGAGGCGAGGGGCTGCAGATCGTCGCGGTTTTTGCGACGGCTGTGACGCCGATGACTATGCTCGTCGGCGCGGCCGGAGATGACATGGCGCTGGCCAGACGCGCCCCCGCGAGGTCGAGCGGCAAAGACCCGGTCCTCCTTAAGGGGCATCGAGGTCTCCACTCGGCCGGAATACCGTGACCTCGGCCCTGGCTATGCAAGCTCGTCGCTGGGGAGATGAAGCGGCACGGCCTGAGGCGCGAGTGAGACATCCTTCTCGACGCCTGCGGAGGTCTTGAGTAGGCCCCGCCCGTTCCAGGAGCCGTGGCCCGGACGATGTACGATGCGGTCGCCGTCGGCGACGCGATTCTCGACGTCGTCACCCCACCATTGCCCCCCGGCGTGGGCGATCGGCAATCGCACGTCGAGCGGTTCTCGTACATCCCCGGCGGCAACGCAACGAATTTCGCCCTCGCGTTCGCCGCGCTCGGCGGTCGTACCGCTCTCGCTGCCTGTATCGGACGGGACTGGGCGGGGAGCGTCCTTCGGGGCGCGTTTCGTCGCGGGGGAGTCGATGCGCACCTCCGACTCTCCCCTACGAAACCGACGGGGATGACGTTCGCCCTCACGTTCTCCGATGGCACCCGCCGCCTCGTCACCTCCCTCGGCGCGAATGCGGATCTTCGGCCATCGGACGTTCCCACCTCGTGGATTGGGAGGACGCGTCACGTCCACCGCGCAGGGTACTGGTGGGCGACACGACTCATCGGCCCGCCCACGAAGAGGCTGCTCCAGCGGGCACGCGCCGCGGGAGCGACCACGTCGCTGGACGTCTCCACGGACCCGCTCGGATGGCCTCAGCATCGACGGGACGCCGTCCTCTCCGTCCTCCCCCACGTGGACATCTTCTTCGGGAACGAGGAGGAGGTCCGTGCGTTGGCCGGGGTCGAGGAGCCCACGCAGGCGGCGAAGGAACTCTGTCGGAGAGGCGTCGGAGCCGTCGTGGTTCATCGGGGCGCTAGGGGCGCCCGTTACATCGCGGGGTCCGCTATGCACGAAGCGCGCGCGTACCGAGTACCCGCCGACAACCCGACAGGATGCGGCGACGTGTTCAACGCGGGATTCGTGCGCTCGAGGTTGCTCGGACGCGACATTCCCGAGGCGCTCCGATTCGCCAATGCGTCCGCTGCCTTGCATCTCCGTGACCGGTCGCGGCCTTATCCTTACTCGCGGAGTGTCATGGACTTCCTTCGCTCTGCGGCCTCGCTCTGAGGAATTCGGTCGTTGCCGCCGAGACCTCGAAAGGCGAGCCGAGGCTCTCGCACCCGTACCCCGTGGGACCATGGAACACAATCGGTTTCGGCTTCGGCCTGGCGGATTTTCACTTTCACGGACCTCCCCCCGGCCCCTCGGTTCATGTTGTCAGGAGCCATCGTGAGGAGCCGATGGCGCTCGGGCGTCGTATCCAAGTCGAACGGGATCCCGTCGCGCCTTCGGCCTGGGCTGCCCTCGGCCGCGCCGACCTCGAAGCGACGACGTGTTGGGACTTTCCTGAGCAATCCTGGAGCGGGATCCCGTGCGGGGACCCTTCGTTCCATGGCGTGACGCCCGCGCGGTGCGTCGTGAACCTCGTGCGCCGGTACAGCCGTCCTCATGACGTGGTCGTGGACCCCATGGCGGGATCGGGGACCGTCAGCGACGTCGCAAGAGCCCTAGGCCGACGCGCCGTAGCCTTCGATCTCGTGCCGCGCCGCCGAGATATCCTGCGGGCCGATGCGAGGGCGTGGCCCCTGCCTGACGAGGTGGCCGCCCTCGCCATACTGGACTCGCCCTACTCGAACAATGTCGCATACAGCGAGGATCGGCGTTGTCTCGGTCGCGTCTCGTGCCGCGAGTCGCGGTTCTATGACGAGATGGATCGTGTCGCTTCGGAGGCGCGCCGGGTCCTCCGGCCTGGGGGAGTCCTCGCGTGGATCGTCTCTGACGAATATCGGCGCGCCGTCTTCACGCCCGTCGGCTTTCGTCTCTTCGATCGGCTCCGGCGGAGCTTCATCCCGGTCGACACGGTGAGTCTCGTTCGCCGGAATGATCGATCCTTGGAACCGATGTGGGAGCACCGGGCCCGCCGGTTCAACTTCCTCCTCCGGGGCTTCAAGTACCTCTTCATCATGCGCAAGCCGGGTGATGGATAGGAGGGAGCCCAACGAAGAGTGCCTTGCAGCGAACGAGCGACCAGTCGAGGGTGATCGTGAAAAGACTCCGTGACCGCCTGCGTACCTTTGAGCGCCAGAAGGAGGATCGAGTTCAGGAGACGGTGAGCCCCGATTGGATCGGGTGGAGAAGCCGGCGGCACGCCCGCGTCTTCGCCGAGCTCCGGCCGCTCCGTGGTCGGGTGGAGGTGTTCATCCTCCCGAGGCCGAAGGACCTCCAAGATCCATCGGATCTCGCCCGCGCGGCTCCACGAACCCAAGGATGGGGCTGGTTCCGGACCCGATTCGACGTGAAGGGGCTCGCCGAAATCGGCCCGGCGTTCCGCCTCATTCGTCAGTCCTACGACTGGTCCGCACGGCCAGGGAATGGAGGCGACTCGCGACGTCACCGACGGTCGCGAACCAAAACCGCTTAATACCGCCCTCCCCTTGGCTCGCCCCTCTCCACGACGTGGGTCGGAAGAATCGGGAATGGACGAGCAAGGAAAAGCCCCGGGGCCCGAGCTGGGGATGCCCGGGGAGGCAGAGCCCAAAGCTCCCTCGCGACCTCGGAACCTGTACAGCTACGTGAAGCGCGCATGGAAGAACCCCCACGCGGGGGTCGTCGGGGAGACACACTGGCAACGGCTCGTCGAGTGGCGGAGGGGCGCCGCCTTCGTGCGGCTTGAACGGCCCACCCGGATCGACCGGGCCCGGGAACTCGGCTATCGGGCGAAGCCCGGGTATGTGGTCGTGCGGGCCCGCGTCCGCCGCGGAGGCCGTCGCAAGCCCCACCCGATGGGGGGCCGCAAGCCGAAACGCCGGGGCCTTCGCAAGATCACGATGGCGAAGTCCATCCAGCGCATCGCGGAGGAGCGCACGGCGAGGCGGTACCCGAACCTCGAGGTCCTCAATTCGTACTGGGTCGGGGAGGATGGCATGCACAAGTACTATGAGGTCATCCTCGTGGACCCGCACCATCCTGTGATCGCGAGGGATCCGAAGATTCGATGGATCGTCGATGCCGCCCATCGCGGGCGCGCGTTCCGTGGACTCACCTCCGCGGGCAAGAAGGGGCGCGGGCTACTTTACAAGGGGAAGGGCGCTGAGAAAGTGCGACCGAGCATCGGCGCCCACGACCGCAAGGGCAAGTGAAGTCGCTTACGCCGCGCGGATGTTCGCTGCAAGCTTGGCGATTTCTTCGTCGGTAAGACCGATGACCGCGTCGAAATAGGGGACCTCGATTCCCGGACGCGAGGCCGGATCGAACCGTCCCCATCGTGTGCCAAGGAATACGGCCTCGGCGCCGGTGCTCGATACGAACTCGGGCAGGTCTTGGACCGACTCGACTCGAAGAATCCGGAGGTGGGGATCCCATCGGCGGAGGGGCTCGGGGTCAGCCCCCTTCGGAGCCGCCGCAATCACTCGGCAGCCACGTTTCATCCCGAGCCACGCCGCGACGAGACCGGGTTCTCCGTCGACGAAGGCGAGCGCTCGACCCTGGCTCCCAAGAGGGAGGCCTCCGGGTCCACGCCGGATTTCGCGGAACACGAATCCGCGGCTCTGCCGTGCCTCGATGTGAATCTCGACGTCTGGCCGGGTCAAGTCGACCCGCGTTCCCGGATTCGCTGCGAGCACGGCCGCGCCAATCTCGCGTGCGAGGTCCTGGCTCGTGAAGGAGTGGGTCCCCGTGCGCCGGACCCGGAGGGCGAAGGACGTGCCCCGAGCCAGGGCCCCTGAAGCTTCCGCAATCGCGAGAGCGCGCAAGGAGTCGAGGTCCGCCCGAGTCTCCGAGGCCGGACTCATCGACACGATGCCGAACACACGCCGTAGGATGCCCAGGGCTTTCTGGGGATCGTCCGTGTGGACGTAGATCCGGGCCTCGTCCGCCTCTGTGATGCACTCGGCGCCATTCGCGGCGAACATGTCTTGGATGTTTGCGACGAGCCGATCCCGAAGGTGGCGGCGCACGAAGCGCGACTTGAGGGCGAGTTCCCCGAAACGGACGAGGATGACCACGGCCGCCCATGCCGCGGGTTCGTACATAAGGTTCGCGTCGCACGGCTTTAATACGGATCAGCGTTCGCGAGCGATGGGCTGTACACGCGAATCTTCCGGAGCAATTGGGCACTGGGAGGCTTTCTCATGGCACTTTTCGCCGGTCCTGTTGCTCCTGTTCGTGTAGACGCGAGACAAAAATCCAAATACGCGGGACCGAGTGCCCGGCACTCTCCGACGGAGGGATGGGATGGCCCAGGGGAACAACTCCCGCTGGTTCTACGCGTATCTGCCCAACGGCATGTCCGGGGGCGCCACCTCCACCTTGATTCCGCTCTTCGCCTACGCCCTCGGAGGGAACCTCGCAGAGGTCGGCATCATCGCCGCGGCGACGAGCATCGCTTCCGTCCCCGCGTTCGTCCTCTGGGGCCTCCTCTCGGACCACCTGGGCCGCCGGAAGGTCTTCCTGCTTCTGGGCTTTGCGGGCTCCGCGATCAGCTTCGCGGCGATGGCCGTCTCCTCGACGATGCGCCAGTTCTACTTGACGAACTTGCTCTTGGGCTTCCTGGGGGCGGCGGCGGGTCCCGTCGGAGCCGTCCTTGTCATGGAGACCGCCGAGCGGAGGCAGTGGCCCGCTCGTCTCGCGCTCATGAGCCGAATCGGCGGGATCGGCTGGATCGGAGGGCTCGTCCTCGGCGTCGTCTGGCTCTTCATCGGACCGGCCTTCGTGGGGGAGATCGGCGCGATGCGCGCCCTCTTCGTCATCGGCGCGGCCTTGGGTCTCCTGTCGGCGTTTCTCGGAGCCGCATGGCTCTCGGAACCGAGGGAGCGGGTGGAGCGCCGGGCCATCCACCTGGCCGACATCTACCACCGCATCGAGCGCGTCAAGTTCCTCCCCATGCGCGTGCTCCATTACATCGATCCGCGAAATCATCGGAAGCAGGGGCACCTCTCCCGGTCCCTTCGCGTGTACCTCCTGAGCGTCTTCTTGCTCTTTGCCGGGTTCACGGCCTTCTATGGTTTCTTTCCGATCCTCCTGCGCCAGGCGTACGTCCTCTCGAATCCGCAAGTGTTCGCGGTGTTCATCGCGAGCCAGGTGGCCTCGACCGTGCTGTACGTCCGCGTCGGCAAGTGGGTCGAGGACCGCGGCGGTCGGCCGATGCTAATCTCTGCGTCCCTCGCCCGCTGCATCCTGTTCCCGGCCTTCCTTTTCGTCGCGTTTCTGCCCTTGCCGGCCCTCGGGCTGTTCGCGGTGGCTTTGGTCCTCCATGCCGGGATCGGTGCCTGCTGGGCCGTCATCAACGTTTCGAGCACGACGATTGCGTCGCGGCTCGCCCCCGAGGACATGCGGGGAGAGGCCCTCGGGGCCTTCAACGCGGTGCAGGGCTTCGGGGCCATCCTCGGCCCCCTCGTCGGGGGCTTCGTCGCGTTGTTCACGGGGTATGGGCTCGCCGTCGGGGCGAGCGTGGCCTTCATCGCCGCCGGGACGGGGATCCTCGTGAAGAACCACTTCTCCGAGCGCTGATCGGGATCCGCGATCCGGACCCTCGGAAAGCATATCCGGAGGTCGTGCCTTGCGGGCCGCGCGGGGCGGTTGCATGGAAGTTCTCGTCCTCGGCGGGTACGGGGCGATGGCCCAAGCCACGGTCCGGGACCTCCTCGAGAGCCCGGGCGTGGAACGGGTGGGGATCGGAGGCCGCAGCCTCGGGAAGGCGAAGGCCTTCGCGGAGCGGCTGAAGGACGATCGCGCGATCCCCCGCGGCGTGGATGCCCGCGACGGAACCTCCCTTTCGCGGGAGCTCGGTGACTGGGACCTGGTAATCAACAGCGCGTGGTACGACCTGAATGTACCCATCATGAAAGCCGCCATCGAGGCCGGAATCCATTATGTCGACCTTGGCGGCCTGTACCACCAGACCCTCGAGCAGCTGAAGCTCGATGCGGACGCAAAAGACGCAGGGGTCACGTGCCTCCTTGGAACCGGATCCACCCCGGGGACTATGAATGTCATGGGCATGTACGGTGCGAGCCAGCTGGATCGGATCCATCGCGTCCTGCTCCGGAGCAGCGGGGCCGTCGTCTCGGGCGGACGGCCCGACGCGTTCGTCCCTCCGTACGCGATCCGGACAATCCTCGATGAGTTCTCCTTGGATGCTCCCATCCTCAGGGAAGGGCAGATCCGGTTCGTGCCGGCCCTCACGGGGCTCGAGCGATCCGAGTTTCCACCGCCGGTTGGCGTGGTCGAAGGCTACTACACGATTCACTCCGAACTCGCGACGATGCCGCGGACCCTCGGGAAGGGCGTCAAGGAGATGGATTTCATCGTCGCCTTTCCGCCCCCCTTCGCGCAGGCCATTGCGACCCTCGTCCGCCTGGGGCTCGCGAATCGGGAGGAGATCGACATCGACGGGACGCGAGTCCGACCGTTTGAGGTCACCGCAACCGTCATCGACCGCCTTCCGAAACCAGCGGAACCAGAAATGGACGTGGACATCCAGCGCTGCATCGTCATCGGCGAGCGGATGGGCCGGCCCGTGACCCTTCGGTACGAGGCCGTCACGGGGCCCCATCCGCGATGGCAGTTGGGCGGCGGGGTGGTCGACACAGGCGTGCCGCCGTCGATCGCCGCCCAGTGGATGCTGCAGGGGAAGATCAAGGCCCGCGGGACGGTCCCGCCCGAGATGGCCTTCGATCCATTGCCGTACTTCCGAGAGCTGAACGCGCGCGGCCGCGGGATTCTCGTGACGGAGCACGACGAGGAGGGGCAGCGTCGGCTCGGCTGACGAGGGCAGGGGACCCGTCAGGAGGCGCGGGCGACCGTCTCCCGGTATCTCCGGGTCTGAGCCTTCACGGCCTCGAGTTTCACGGCCGGGGCCCGCGGCTTGCGGCGTCGCACCTCCTTCGAAATCGCGACGAAAGCCGCGTCCGCGACCTGCAGGGCATTATCAATGTCCTCCGCGGTGTGCTCGGTGCAGATGAACGCACGCTCGCCGGTGTTGGGGATGCCGAACAAGACGTTATGGCCCAAGCAATGGATGAACCAGTTCCACCAGCGCCGGTCGTTCTGGGCAAGGGTGTCCCGGAAGTTCCGCATGTCGTCCTTCGTTGTGAAGTAGATGTTCCCGATGGAGCCCACGTACTCGACCCATGCGGGCAGGCCGCGGTCGTCCGCGAGATCTTGGAGCCCGCTGAAGAGCCGCCGACCGAGGCCGTTGACATGCTCGTAGTACTCGGGATGCTCCTCGAGGATCCGCAGGCATTTCAGCCCGGCCGCCAGGCTCACGGGATGGCCATTGTACGTCCCCGCGTGGAAGGTCCCGGAACGCCAGCCACGTCCGGGCTCGAGGACCTCCATGATCTGGGCCTCCCCGCCGAAGCCGGCAAGGGGGAAGCCTCCGCCCGCGATCTTCCCGAAGCAGGTCATGTCCGGTCGCACGCCGTAGTATTCCTGGGCGCCGCCGTAGGCGAGGCGGAAGCCCGTCAGGACTTCGTCGAAGATCAGCACGATTCCCATCCTGCGCGTGAGTTGGCGGAGCCGCTTCAGGTAGTTCGCCTTCGGGATGATGACTCCGGGCCCGCACAGGACCGGCTCGACGATGAGGGCGCCCACCTCGTCCGCGTTCGCTTCGAGGACCTCTGCGGTGCCGTCGATATCGTTGAACGGATAGATGACGACCGTCTCCGCGATCGCCTTGGGAATACCGCGGCCGTACGTCACGGGACGGTAGCCGCTCATCCGCCTCGCCGTCCGGCTGTCCATGTCGAGGCTCTGGAGCACGTAGTCATGGGCCCCGTGGTACGCGCCCTCGGCCTTCGCGATCTTTTCCTTCCCGGAGTAGGCACGGGCCGTGCGGATCGCATGCATCGTCGCCTCCGTGCCTGTGTTCGTGAGGCGCACGTTCTTGAGGCTCGGCATCGCCTTCTGGATCTGCTCGATGTACTCGATGTAGAGTTCCGTCGTGACTCCGAGCATCGAGCCCGACTCGAGCTGCTTGATGACCTCGAGGGCGATGTCCCGGTTGTTGTGACCCAGGAAGAGGGCTCCGAATCCCATCATGAAGTCGAGGATCTTGTTCCCGTCGACATCGTAGATGTAGCCACCGTCGCCGTAGTCGGTGAGAAAGGGGTGGGGTCGGAAGTACCGGATGTTGCTCTCGACGCCTCCGGGGGTGATCTTCGCCGCGCGCCGCCAAAGCCTTGCGCTCTTCTTGTGTCGCGCGAGGTACCTTCGGCTGAACCTCTGGGCGGGCATAGGATCACCGCCGAGCGTTTCTGGTCGGCGGCCGCCCGACCTTGAGGATGCCTTCGGCGTAGGCCTGCCGCGCGGACAGGCACGCTCACCGGCGGCATCCCCTCGCTCGGCCTTTCAAAGAAGGTCCCGAGTCTATGAATAGCTTTCGTATGCAGGTATTATATCACAAACGCGCAGGTGATACGTCAACTATTTTATGTTGAGGCTATACCTTACGCCGATCCCCGCCCCGGTTCAAATAGGGGTCGGTCGGGTTCGACGCCGACCGCTCTTAAAACCCCGCGTTACCTTTATGCCATCCGGGGTCCGCGCCGACGGACGGAACGGGCCAGGATGCGTGGGGCAGGATTTGAACCTGCGAACCCCTACGGGACAGGATCCTGAGCCCTGCGCCTTTGACCAAGCTTGGCAACCCACGCGCGCCGCGGTCTCCACAGAGCTTGAGGGCCGCGTAAGAACGTTACGGTCAGTACGCGCAAACCCCTTATGGTGGACCGCCCCATCGTTCGGGCCATGTTCGAGAAGCGAGAAGTGCGGCATCTGGCGAGCCGGAGGGACGAGGTCTGGAATCGCTCATGGGACTGGTGGTCTCGCCAAGGATTCGTCCTGACGCAGACCGGCCCGTATCGTTTCCATGGCTCGTCCTTCTACGCGCGCATCGGCCTGCGAAGGGAATTCGATCTCATCCTCGACGAGGCGAAGGACGGGACGTCCGCGGACCTCACGTTCCGTGCGAAGATCACGGAAGAAGGTCTCATCGGCGGCGCCGTGGCGGCCATCGTCTTCTTCCCCGTGGCTGTCGTCGGCGGGGCGATTTCCTACATCGAATACGAATCGGACTCCCGTAATGTCATCGCGGCATTCTGGCAGTCCATCTCGGGGACGCCCAGCGCCGGCGGTTCCACTGCGATCCCGCCCCCGTGCAAGGGGTGCGGCTCCGCTCTCCTCCCGGATTGGAAGGTGTGTCCCTACTGCGGGAAGCCGGCCGGGTGAGGTCGCCGTGGACGCGAAGGTCACCGCGCCCGCTTCATGATCTTCATCCAGCCTCCGGACTCGCAGACCTGCAGCTTCCGGTCCTGGAGGGTCTGGCGGAACGCATCCCACTCGATGACCTCGATCCGCGGGTTGCGTCCCTTCGTGAACTGGATCCCATCCGTCCCCTTCACCCGCCCCGGCTTCAGTCCCTTCCGCTTCGCCTTCTCGATGGCCGACTCGACGCTGATGGGCTCCATGACCATGGCGGTCCCTTACCCTTCCTCGGCGGACAAGCCGCCTCGAGCGAACGCATCGGATGAACGCTATTTAACCCCTCTTCAGGGAGGACTTGCCGCGTCCTGAGGTCCGCCGCTGACGAAGGGATTTCTAGTCAGCGGCCGGTACCCCATGCGTGCCTCGGTTTGGTTCCTCCGGCATCCGGGGCCTCGCGAACGTGGAGGTGACGCCGGACCTCGCGATGAGCCTCGGGAAGGTCCTGGGCGAGCTGTACGGAACCACGCTCATCGGGCGGGACCCGAGGACCACGGGGCCGATGCTCGCTTCGGCCCTGGCCTCCGGGCTCATGAGTGCCGGCGCCGATGTTGCCGACGCGGGCATCGTCTCGACGCCGACCCTGGCGCGCGGGGCCGCGGAGTATGCATGCGGGGTCATCGTCACGGCGTCCCACAACCCCGCTCCGTACAACGGCCTCAAACTCTGGAACCCAGACGGGATGGCTTTCGACGAGACGCAGCAGGCGGAGATTGAAGCCGCGCTCGACGCGGGCCGCTACCGCGCGTCGGCGTGGGACCGGGTCGGACGCATCGGATTCCGAGACGATCTCATCGACCGCCACGTGGAGGCGATCCTGCGTGAGGTCGGCAGCGCCAACCTGCGGGTCGTCGTCGACTGCGCGTGCGGAGCGACCGCCACCATCACGCCCCGCCTGCTCCGAGCGATGGGGTGCGACGTTCTCGCGATCAACGCGCAGCTCGACGGGCACTTCCCCGGGCGCGACCCCGAGCCCGCGGAGGAGAACTTGGGCCTCCTGAAGGCGACCGTCCGCGGATCGGGAGCCGACCTCGGGTTGGCTCACGATGGCGATGGCGACCGGCTCGTGGCCGTGGACCGCGAAGGGCGTTTCGTCGGCGGCGATCAGCTCCTCGGGATCTTCGCGCGCCGTGAGGTGCGGGACGGACTCGTCGTCCCCGTCGACGCGTCGATGGCCCTCGAGGACCTCCTGCCAAAGGCGAAGGTCTGGCGCACGCGGGTCGGCGATGTCTACGTCGCGCGGGAAGTGAAACGGCGCCATGCGGACTTCGGCGGGGAACCCTCCGGCACGTGGATCTTCCCGCGCTCCAGCTTGTGCCCCGATGGAGTGTATGCGGCGGCACGCCTCGTCAACCTCGTTGCGGAGCAACCCCTCGACGCGTTGGCTCGTGAGGTCCCCGCGTACCCCATCGTCCGGGGCGCCGTCGTCTACGACGCCCCGCGGCGTGCGGCCATTGCAGCGACGCTTGATCGAGCGCTCCGAGGTCTCGGCGCGGACGTGACGACGGTCGACGGCTGGCGCCTCGCCTTCGACGACGGTTGGGCCCTTGTGCGTTTCTCCGGGACGGAACCGAAGATCCGCATCCTCGCAGAGGCGCGCGACGAGCCAAGGGCGAAGGAGTTATACGGGAAAGTCCTATCGAGCGTCCAAGGCGCCGCATGAAGGCCGTCGTTCTCGCCGCGGGGGAGGGCACGCGGATGCGCCCCCTCACGGCGAACCTCCCGAAGCCCCTCCTGCCGGTCGCGGGCAAGCCCTTCCTGCATCACACCCTCGAAGCCCTGCGGGATGCGGACGTCCGCGATGTCGGCGTACTCATCGGATGGCACGGGCACCGTGTCCGCGAGAGCTTCGGTCGGGGGGAGGACCTCGGCCTCCGGATCGCCTACGAGGAGCAAGCGAACCGCCTTGGGACGGCCCACGCCCTCGGCTGCATGCGGTCGCACGTCGATGGGGCCTTCCTGAGCATCAACGGTGACGTCGTCGTGAGCGGCGAAGCCCTCAAGGGACTCCTCGCTTTCCATCGCCAGGTCCGTGGCCCCATCGTGGCCCTCGCGGAGGTACCGAATCCCCAGGCCTTCGGTGTCGTCGAGCTGATGGACGGGAAGGTCACGGGTCTCGAGGAGAAGCCCCGGAGCCCGAAGTCGAACCTGATCAACGCAGGTATCTACCTGTTCGAGGAGGACATCTTCTCGCTCATCGACAGGACGCCGAAGTCCGCGCGCGGGGAGTACGAGATCACCGACACGATTCGCCTCCTGATGGCTTCTCGGGACGTCTACGGATTCCGGCTCCCCGGGGAGTGGATTGACGTCGGCCGGCCTTGGGACCTCCTCCGAGCGAACGCGACCCTCCTGAAGTCCCTCAAGGGGGGCGTCCGGGGAGAAGTCGAGGGCGGGGTGACGCTCGCAGGCCAGGTCCTGGTGGAGGAGGGGGCCCACGTGCGTCATGGCTCCTATCTCGAGGGCCCGACGATCGTAGGCGCGGGGGCCGAGATCGGCCCGAACTGCTATGTCCGTCCCTCCACCTCGATCGGGTCGGAGGCGAAGGTCGGCAACGGATGTGAGGTGAAAAACTCGATCCTGATGGCCCACGCTCACGTTCCCCACCAGAACTACGTCGGCGATAGCATCCTCGGGGAGCGGTGCAACCTCGGCGCGGGGACCAAGATCGCGAACCTCCGGCTCGACGAGGGTCCGGTGAAGGTCCTGTGGCGCGGAGTCGAGGTCGACACGGGCCTTCGGAAGCTCGGGGTGATCATGGGCGACGACGTGAAGGTCGGCATCAACGCCTCGATCGACGCGGGCGCGATCATCGGCGAGGGGACGTTCATCGGCCCCGGGGCCCACGTCCGAGGGAATGTCGCGCCCGGAAGCCGGATCTTCTGAGGCAGGCGCGATGCGGATTGCACACGTGTGTCCGTGGTTCTATCCGCATCTCGGGGGCGTGGAGAGCCATGTCAGGTCCCTCTCCCGAGAGCTCGCCGCGCGGGGCCACGACGTGACGGTCGTGACGACGCGCCACGACCCCGCCCTCCCGACCGACGAGGCCTTCGATGGCTTCCACGTCGTTCGAGTGAAGCCTCGGGCGGTCCTCCTGCGCACGCCGGTGGTCCCGAGACTCAAAGCGGTGCTCCGGGAGCTCCCCGTCGATATCATCCATGCGCAATCTCCGCCTCCCCTGAGCGCGTACTACGCGTCGGGGGTCGCGAAGGCCCGCGGGATCCCCTTCGTCGTCACGTACCAATGCGACCTCGAAATCCCTGCGTTCGGAGGTGCTCTCGTGGAGTCCGCCTTCCGGAGGACGTTGGGCGCCGCGACCCTGCGTCGCGCGGACCGAATCGTCGTGACGACTCGTACGTATGCGGCGACGAGCCGCCAAGTGTGGCGGTACAATCCGGCGGTCATCCCGGCCGGAGTAGACCCCCATCGATTTCATGCCGGGATTGATGGCTCGGCGCTGCGGGAGAAGCTCGGGATCCCCCCGGGTCGCCCCATGGTCCTGAGCGTTTCCCGGCTCGTCCCTCATAAAGGCCTTGAGGATTTCATCGAGGCCGCGCGCTACGTGCCCTATGCGGACTTCGTCATCGCCGGGGAGGGCCCCAGTCTCCCTGCCCTGCAGCGGCTCGCCCGGAGACTCGGCGTCCAGGACCGGGTCCGATTTGCGGGCCGGGTGTCCGACGAGGAGCTACCGGCCCTGCATGCCGCGGCCGATGCCTTCGTGCTGCCGAGCATCTCGCGGCTTGAGGCCTTTGGCATCGCGGCCCTTGAGGCGATGTCCACGGGGACGCCCGTGGTCCTCTCCGATATCCCCGGCGTGCGGGAAGTGATCGAGGACGGCCGGGAAGGCCTCCTGGCGGATCCGTTGAATCCCGGGGACCTCGGGGCGAAGATCCGCGTGGTCCTCGCAGACCCGGGCCGCGCCGAGGCGATGGGACGCCGGGGACGGGAGAAGGTCCTCGCGGCCTTCAGCATCGAGCGCATTGCGATCCAGCTCGAGGCCCTTTACGAATCCCTGCAGAGTCCCATCAAGCGATGATGCGCAGCGGCACACGCTCGCCCGTGTACCGCCAGGCGGCCCATGTGTCCTCCGTGTAGGGGGACCCAACGATGAGATGGATGCCCCCGAAGCTGTTGAAGAAATGGAGGTCCTCCGCGGACGGCGCGTAGATTCCGTTCGGGTGGGAGTGGACGGTCCCGACGATGGAGAAATCCGCGGGCATCATGTGGATCTGCAAGATCATGTGCCGGTTCCCGGAGATCGTCCCGGGGATGAGCATGAGCTCGTGGATGACGCCCGCCTCAGCCTTCAGGATCGCTCCGAACTCGTTCGGATGGGTCTCTCGAGAAGCCTCGAGGATCATCCGAAGGGTCTTGCGGGCGATGCCATCGACTCGTCTCGGCATGGGATCTTTCACTGACGGGAGAGCTTCTCCTCGATCCGGCGGTAGAAGTCGTCGCCGAACCGGATAAACTTCGCGCGCCGTTCCGAAGCCGAGATGGTGACATCCTCGGTGCCCTTGAGCTGGACCTCGTGCTGGCCGTCAAGGACGAGGAGGCAGGCCCGGGGCTTCTCCACGCGAACGCGCACTCGGCTGCCCGCGGGAAAGACGAACGGGCGCGCCGCCGGCTTGAAGGGCGCAATCGCGGACACGATGATCGCGTCGATGCGCGGGTCCACGATGGGCCCGCCGGCGCTCATGGAGTAGGATGTCGAGCCCGTTGGGGTCGCGATGATGATCCCGTCCGCCTGCACGCGCTGTGCAACTTGACCATCGATCTGGACCTCGAATTGGCGGATTTTCGCCACGTGGGCTGTGTGGACGACGGCCTCGTTCAGGCAGTCGAACATGCGGTTTCCATCGACGAAGACGGCAAGGCGCAGGCGCTCCTCCACGCGGTAGTCGCCGCGCACAAGCCGATCGAGGTACCCGAGGGCCTCGTCCGCGTCGGCCTCGGCGAGGAAACCGAGGGATCCGGAGTTGATGCCGAATACCTTCGCAGTCGAGAGCTGGAACGCTCGCAGGATCGTCCCGTCTCCCCCAATCGCGAGGAGGACGTCCACGTCCATGTGGGCGAGGGGAAGGCCCCGCCGACCCAGGGCAGTCGCGAGGTCGGATTCCAGCAGGACCTCGTGCTTCGGCGCGAGGTGATCGAGGACTTCCAGCGAAGCTTCCTTCGCACCCTCGATCCGGGGGTTCGCGGTGATGCCGAACTTCATCGCAGGGCCTCCCATGCCCTCGGATCCCCATAGGCGACGAGGTTCGTTCGGGCCTCGAGGTCGAGCGGAAGGTCGAGGTCCCGGCCCTGGAGGTCGACCACCCGGCCGCCGGCCTCGCGGACGATGAGCGTCCCTGCCGCCATGTCCACGATCCGCAGCTCGGCCGCGCGGACCGCGCTGTTCAGGTAGTACATGTCCATGGCGCCCCGCGCGACGAGGCAGAGTTCGAGGGCCGCCGACCCGAGGCTCCGGGTCCTTCGGGCACGCGAGGCGACACGGTTCGAATCCGGATGCGCGTTCGTTCCCAGGTAGACCGAGGCGACAGAATCCTCGGGGTCGAACGGCCTCACCCGGATCGTCCGGCCGTTGAGGGTCGCCCCCCGTCCCTTGGCCGCGTAGTAGGTGGCCCCGGACACCAGGTCCCGCACGAGACCCTCCTCGACGCCGACGAGCTGGTCGCGACCGATGGCGATGGACACGCCGTAGAACGGGATGCCGCGGACGGCGTTGTGGGTCCCGTCGATGGGGTCGAGGACGAGCGTGGCCTCCCCCCCGCGGTCGATGGACCCGGCTTCCTCACTCAGCACGTTGAGGCGCACCTGCTCCTTCGCCAGGAGATCCAGGACCGCACGCTCCGCGACCCGATCGATTCGGAGGCTCGGAGCACCATCCGCGCCCCGCCCCAACACCTCCCCAGGGTCTCCGGCGATCTGCCCGACGGCCCGCTGAACCGCATCGGCGAGCTCGAGGAGGAGTGCCTGCACGGGGGGTCCTAGATGCGGTGCCGATATAGAGTTATGGGGACGCGAAGGGCCTCGATTCGACGGACACGGCGGAGGAGTCCATGACGTGCCCGCGGCCGTCGGGGCAGGTCGAGGCGGCCCAGCGATCTAGCGAAGCCCCCATCACGTCGTCCGCTCCCCCCCGATAAGGAACCGGCTTCCCGCGAGGACGATCCCCTTCTCCCTTCGCAGAGCTGCCTCGACCCCGCTGAGGTCGTTAAGATCGCCCTCGAGCGGAGGAAGTCGGGAACCTCTCATAAGGGCCATGCACAGCGCATTCGCGAGCTGACCCATGCCGGATCGGCCAGGTTTGGCTAAGTTTATATAGAAGTCCCAACATAGGACGCGCCCGAATCCCACTCGGGAGGCAGATCGTATGATGCCAGCTGGTACGCCAATCTTGGTTTTGAAGGAAGGAACACGTCGCGAGCGCGGGAAGGGCGCGCAGTTCAACAACATCGCGGCCGCGAAGGCGGTCGCGGACGCCGTACGTTCGACCCTGGGCCCGCGAGGCATGGACAAGATGCTTGTCGATAGCCTGGGGGACGTCGTCATCACGAACGATGGCGTCACGATCCTGAAGGAGATCGACATCGAGCATCCCGCGGCAAAGATGATCGTCGAGGTCGCGAAGACCCAAGACGAGGAAGCAGGCGACGGGACGACGACGGCCGTCATCCTCGCCGGCGAGTTGCTCAAGAAGGCGGAAGACCTGATCGAGCAGAACATCCACCCAACCGTCATCGCCGCAGGATATCGCCAGGCGAGCGACCAGGCCCGGGACATCCTGGGGAAAATCGCGAAGAAGGTGTCGATCAAGGACACGGGCATCCTTGAAGACGTCGCCGTCACCGCGATGTTCTCGAAGTCCGCGAGCGGCCACAAGGAGCACCTTGCCAAGGTCTCCGTGAAGGCGGTCTCGACGGTCGCGGAGCAGCGGGCGGACGGTTCCTATTTCGTCGACGACGACAACATCCAGATCGTCAAGAAGCAGGGCGGCTCCATCGCGGACACGGAGCTCGTGGACGGCATCATCGTCGACAAGGAACGCGTCCACCCCGGGATGCCCTCCGAGGTCAAGGACGCGAAGATCGCCCTCGTCGACGCGGCCCTCGAGGTCAAGAAGACCGAGATCGACGCGAAGATCGAAATCACGGACCCCACCCAGCTGCAGGCCTTCCTGAATGAGGAAGAGGCCATGCTCCGCCGGATGGTCGACACGGTGAAGAAGAGCGGCGCGAACGTCGTGTTCTGCCAGAAGGGGATCGACGACCTCGCCCAGCACTTCCTCGCCAAGGAGGGGATCTACGCCGTGCGCCGGGTCAAGAAATCGGACATGGAGAAGCTCGCGAAGGCCACGGGCGGGAAGGTCGTGACAAAACTCGACGAACTCTCGAAGGACGACCTCGGGTACGCCAAGCTCGTGTACGAGAAGAAGATCGGAGAGGATGAGATGACCTTCGTCACGGGCTGCAAGAACCCGAAGGCCGTTTCCATCCTGATCCGGGGCGGGACGGAGCACGTCGTGGACGAGGTCGAACGTTCCCTGGAAGACGCCACGAGCGTCGTCGCGGTCGCCATCGAGGACGGCAAGGTGATCACGGGCGGCGGCTCGAGCGCCACGGAGATCGCCCTCGGCCTGCGGGACTATGCCGCGACGGTCGGAGGCCGCGAGCAGATTGCAATCGAGGCCTTCGCGGACGCGGTCGAAATCGTCCCGAGGACGCTCGCGGAGAACGCGGGGCTGGATCCGATCGACACCCTGATCGACCTCCGGAAGGAGCACAAGAAGGGCAGCAAGAACTCCGGGATCAACGTCTTCACGGGCAAAGTCACGGACATGATGAAGGAGAACGTGATTGAGCCGATCCGCGTGGGGACGCAGGCGATCTCCTCGGCAACGGACGCTGCCGTCATGATCCTTCGGATCGACGATGTCATCGCGGCAAAGGCCGGTGAGGCCGGTAAGGCCCCCGGCAAGGGTCCGGGCGAGGGGGCCGGTGAGGGCGAGGGCGAGGAGTTCTGAGGGCCTCGGGGAGGCCCCGATGGTCTCCATGCGCGAGGGTCCAGTCGGAGGGGAACCCCGAGGGCGATGGGATGCCGGCCTCCTCCACGAGCCGGACCATCGCCGTTGTCTGCCCTGCCCGAGCGTCTTCCCCGGAACCCCCGCGCTCGCGTCGGCGACCGCCGTGGCGACGCCCTATCGGGACCCGCCCGCGGACATCGTGTGGGCGCCCAAACAGGTCTATGTGACCATCGAGGTCACCGGCCTCTTCCGAGAACCGTTCGACATCCGAGTGGCGAAGGGGCAGCTGACGATCCGCGCCTCCGACGAGGAGGGCATGCAACGCGAGCGGGTGGTCGAGCTCTCGGAACCCGTGGACAGTGCGATCGTGCACGCCGCCTTCCGGAATGGCGTGGTGGACATCACCCTGACCCGCCGACCCAGGGATTCGCGAGGAGGGTAGGATGAGGAAAGAGGATCCCAGCATCCAGGAGGCCCCGACGACGCCCGATGTCGAGGCCGAGCTCCGCGCGCAGCTCGAAGCCTCCCGTCGAGAGGCCGAGGAGCTTCTCTCCCGGCTCAAGTACCTCCAAGCGGACTACGAGAACTTCCGAAAGCGGTCCGCGCGCGAGATGGAGTCGACAGTCAAGTTCGCCCACGAAGCCCTTCTCAACGGGCTCCTCCCCGTCCTCGACGAGTTCAACGCGGCGGTGCAGAACGTCGAGGGACCAACGGGCGAGGGTCTCCGGATGGTCCGGGACAATCTCTGGAAGGCCTTGCAGGAAGTCGGCCTGAAGGAGATCCCGGCGGAGCCGGGATCACCGTTCGATCCGTACCTGCACGAGGCCATCGGCCAGGTCCCGGCCGGCGACCTGCCCGAAGGCTCGATCAAGGAGGTCCTGCGCAGAGGATACCGCTACCACGAACGGGTCCTGCGTCCCGCTCAGGTAATTGTTGTTCGAGAAGGAGGTGAGGTAAGTGGCTAAGATCATCGGAATCGACCTCGGTACGACGAACTCCGAGGCCGCGCACATGGAAGGGGGAACGCCCAAGATCATCCCGAGCGCGGAGGGCAGCACGTACGGCGGGAAGATGTTTCCGTCCGTCGTCGCCTTCACGAAGGACGGGATCCTCGTGGGCGAGCCGGCCAAGCGTCAAGCCGTGCTGAACCCCGAGAAGACGATCATGCAAATCAAGCGGAGGATGGGAACGGACCACAAGGTCCGCATCGAATCGAAAGAGTACACGCCCCAGGAGATTTCCGCGATGATCCTCCGGAAGATCCGGACGGACGCCGAGGCGTTCCTCGGCCAGCCGGTGACCCAGGCGGTGATCACGGTGCCCGCCTACTTCAATGACAACCAACGCCAGGCGACGAAGGACGCGGGGAAGATCGCGGGCCTTGAGGTGCTGCGCCTCGTGAACGAACCGACGGCGGCCGCGCTCGCCTATGGGCTCGACAAGAAGGGGGAGGGGAAGATCTGTGTGCTCGACTTCGGCGGAGGCACGTTCGACGTTACCCTCATGGAGATGGGCGAGGGCGTTTTCGAAGTCGCGTCGACTTCGGGGGACACCCAGCTTGGCGGCATGGACATGGACAACGAGATCATCCAGTGGCTCGTCTCGGGGTTCCGGAGCCGGCAGGGGATCGACCTCTCGGGAGACCGCCAGGCCATGCAACGGATCCGAGACGCCGCGGAGAAAGCGAAGATCGAACTCACGAGCACCCTCGAGACGACGATCAACCTCCCCTTCATCGCGCAGAAGGCCGGCCAACCCCTCCACCTCGAAGAGAAGGTGACTCGCGCGAAGCTCGAGGCCCTCGTGGAGCCCGTCCTGTCCCGCCTCGAAGGGCCGATCCGCCAGGCCTTCAAGGATGCCGGCTGGCAGTTCAGCGACGTGAACCACGTCATCCTCGTCGGGGGCCCGACCCGCATGCCGGTCGTGCGAGAGCGGTTCGAGCGGATCCTCGGTCGTCCCGCGGAGCGCGGGGTCGACCCGATGCAGTGCGTCGCCCTTGGCGCCGCCATCCAAGGAGCCGTCCTCAGCGGCGAGGTGAAGGACATCCTCCTTCTCGACGTGACCCCCCTGAGCTTAGGCGTGGAGACCCTCGGCGGCGTGTTCCACCGGCAGATCGAGCGGAACACGACGATCCCCACGCGAAAAGCCGAGGTCTTCACGACGGCCGCGGATGGCCAGACGATGGTGGAGGTCCACGTCCTTCAGGGCGAGCGCGCGATGGCGGGAGACAACGTGAGCCTCGGGCGGTTCTACCTGACGGGGATCCCGCCCGCGCCGCGCGGGGTGCCGAAGATCGAGGTCACCTTCGACATCGATGCGAACGGCATCCTGACCGTGACGGCGAAGGACATGGCCACGAACAAGAGCGAGAAGCTGACGATAATGGCGCCTCATCGGATGGACCAGGCGAAGATCGACTCGGCCGTCCGCGACGCGGAGGTCCACGCGGAGGAGGACCGCCGGCGGCGCGAACTCATCGAGACCCGTAACCAAGCCGACTCCCTCCTCTACGCGACCGAGAAGATGCTCAAGGATTTGGGCCCGCAGATCTCGGAATCGACACGGAAGTCCGTGGAGGAGAAGGTGGAAGCCCTTCGGCAGGTCCTCACCACGGATGATATCTCGAAGCTGCGGAAGGCCATCGACGACCTTCAACAGGAGACCCAGAAGATTGGCGTCGAGATGTACCAGAAGGGCGCGACGGGCCAGGCAGCCCCGCCCCCGACCGGAGGCCCCTCGGGCGGCCCCGGGGAGCCCGGGGTCGTCGACGCGGACTTTGAGGATGTGGACAAGAAGTAAACTCGGAACGTGCGGTCGGAAGAGCGAATGGCGGAGCAGGACTACTATGGGATCCTCGGCGTCCCTCGCGGGGCGTCGAAGGAAGACATCAAGCGAGCCTACCGCAAGCTCGCGAAGAAATACCATCCGGACCTAAACAAGGAAAATCCGAAAGCCGCCGAGGAGAAGTTCAAGCAGATCTCGGAGGCCTACGAGGTCCTCATCGACGAATCGAAGCGGCAGATCTACGATCAGTTCGGCGCCGAAGGACTCCGGCAGCAGGTCTGGGGTGGCCAGCCCTTTGACTGGTCCCGCTTCACGCACTACACCGATGTCGAGGACCTCTTCGGGCGCGATTTCTTTGATTCCTTCTTCGGGCGCATCGGATTCGGCGGGGGCCTTTTCGAGGATTTCTTCGAGATTCCCGGGGGGCGTCGACGCGTCGCGGCGGGTCGGCACGTGCGTGCGGATGTCGAGCTGACCCTCGAGGAACTCTTGGAGGGAGCCCGCAAGGAGATCAGCCTGTCCCATCCGACGACGTGTCGGCACTGCGAGGGGACAGGGGCCGAGAGTGGAAAGCTGGTCACGTGTCCCCAATGCGGCGGCCGCGGACAGGTCAGCCAATCCCGGAGGAGCGGGTTCAGCCAATTCATCACGATTACCCCTTGTCCGAAGTGCGATGGCCGGGGTCGGTGGCCCGAAGTCCGCTGCCGCCAGTGCGGCGGGTCTGGACGCGTGGCCGAGACACGGACGATTGCGGTCGAGATCCCTGCCGGTGCGCCGGACGGTCTGCAGCTCCGAGTGCCGGGACGCGGACAACCGGGAGAGCCAGGTGAACGCGCAGGCGATCTCTTCGTCGTGGTCCACGTTCAGGACCACCCCATCTTTGCGCGGGACGGGGACGACGTGCGGATGGACCTTCCCGTCTCTTTTGCCCAGGCTGCGTTGGGCGCCGAGGTCGAGGTCCCGACCCTCCGTGGCCGGGCGAAACTCAGGATTCCCCCGGGTACGCAGACCCACTCGGTCCTGCGCCTGAGTGGCCGCGGTCTCCCGCGATTCCAAGGACACGGCCGCGGCGATCAGCTCGTGCGTGTCATCCTCCGAGTTCCCGACCGCATCTCGAGCGAGGAGCGTCGCCTCCTGGAGGCACTTCGAGACTTGCAGAGAGATGACGCCTCGAAGGGCTATCGCTGAGCTCGATCTTGCAACCGATGCGCTGCGATCCCGATCCTCCTGGGGCCCTCCCATTCTGCCTGGATTCCCCGCGATCCGCTGCGGCGGCTGTTATCGCCGCTCCGCCAATCACGGAAAGGGGATTCCGGAGAGGAACGACACGAGCTTGAGCATCCCGTAGAAGGCCACGAGGGCTCCAACGACGGTCAAGATCGCCAAGGCGTCTCGCAGAAGCAACCCCTTCGCATCGAGGTCTTGCGTTGCAGGTGGCAACGGAACATTCCCCTCGGAAAACATGTCCCAGGTGAGTATGAATCGCTTGTGAGTTAATTTTCAGTGGTGTTAATCATTTCCGAGAACACGCGTCCCACCAAGGATTATGAGATTCGACCGCGTTGGCCGTCCCGATGCGGAAGGCGCTCGGCGTCCTGACCCAGGATTTCCGGCTGTACCACGATCTCGTGGCCGGCCTCAAGGCGCGGGACGTCCCCTTCTTGAGCCTCTCGTTCTCCCGGAAGGTGCCTGAGACCGTCGGGGCCGTGTTGACGTCCAAGGAGGAGGCGCCACGGGTGCGCGGGCCCCACGTCATCCCCGTTGAGGACATCGACACCGCGATCGCGAAGGCCCTCCAGGTGATGAAGGGAAGGGCGACGTGGCGCGAACTCCTCATCGGGGTCGACCCGGGACGGACGCCCGGGGTCGCCGTCCTCGGGGATGGTGAAATCCTCGACACGCACCTTGCGGCGAGTCCGGAGGCCGTGGCCGGGTACGTGCGACGGGTCCTCGCGGCCTTCCCTGCGGGATCCGTCCGGCTGCGAATTGGCCATGGGGATCCGACGAATCGGAACCGGATCCTGCGGTCCCTTGCCGGGGACATCCACCATGCGGAGATGGTCGATGAGGCCGGAACGACGCGCAGGACGGCCCAGCCCGACCTCGATGCAGCTGTCGTCATCGCACGCACGCCGGGAAGGCGCGTCAAGCCCCCCTTCGAGATCGAGCCAACACCCGGGGAGGTGCGGGAGGTCCAACGGCTTTCGCGGCTCCAGAGCGGCGGCCAAGTGACGATCTCCACGGAGCTGGCCGTCGCGGTCGCGCGCGGCGAGGTCTCCCTGGAGGATGCAATCGGCCATCAACGGCGTCACGCGGCATCACAAGACTAGCGCGTACCGGGTCTCGATCTCCTTTCGCCTGCGAAAGTACATCTCCTCGGCGATCTCGCCGGAGGCGAGCTTCGTCTCGAGGGCTTCGAGTTCGCGCTCGAAGTCACCTCGGAATGCGAGGCTGTATTCCTGTGCGGCCCGCTCCAAGAGGTCGATGAGATCCTTCCCGCGTTGGGTCACCTGGTAGATGATCCGAGGTCTCCCGTTCGGCGGGAACACCGCCGCGCGATCCACGAAACCCCAGTTGAACAGCTCGAGGAGCTGCTTGTCCACAGAGGTCCGTCGGATCTTCAGTTTCTTCGCGAGATCCTCGGGATGGTCGAACCCCTGTCGCAAGAGATGGAGGATCTGGCGCCGGGTCTCCGAGGCCGCGATCCGAACGAGCTCCAGGGGCTCGGGCATCTGGCCGCGGCAAAGCTCCTCGGTGCTCATGAAAGTTCGTCCCTCTCGAATCGGAGGCTATCTCCCTCCGGGGAGAGGATGTTCCAACGGTAGCGGACGATATCCTTTGCGCCCGCGAGGCTTCGCTAAATAGGCCGGCGTTGTTCGACGCTTCATGTTCCGAAACAGGACCGCGACGATCGCGGATATGATGGCTGGTGTGCGCGTCTCCCGAGTACGAAACTCGGCCGCCGAGGCCCTCCCCGCGCCTGCCACGTGCGGGTACGTCGTCATCGACTCAAGCCCGCTGTCGGCAAACGTATTACTGCCGGCTGCATTCCGTGGGATTCGATGAGGCGCACGGATATCCTCCGAAGGCTCGAGGAGCGTCTGGCACGGGGGGAGATCTCGGAGAAGACGTATCTCGAGATCAAGGCCCGGTACGAGGCCGAACCCGAGGAGGTGCCGGAAGAGTCCGCAGAAGTGTCCCTCGGCGAGGCGATTGCTCGAATCACGACGGAGGCGACGCGCATGGCTGGCGCCGCAGCAGAGGAGGCTATCCGCGCCGTGGACTTCTCCGGCATGGGGGTCCGACTCAGCGACGAGGCGATCAAGATCGCCGGATCCGGCGTCGTCAGCGGGAACCCCGTCCGGACCCGCATGTTCAAGGCCGCAGGGAGCGCGAGGGTCCAGGGAAACCTCGAGGCGGACGAGGCCAAGGTCGCGGGCGCCTGCTCGATCGAGGGCGACTGTCGCTCCAAGGAATTCAGGTCTTCGGGCTCGACCAAGATTGCCGGGTCGCTTCGAGCGGACGAAGTCGAAGCCAGCGGCTCCCTGCAGGTTGAGAAGGACATCGAGGCGAAGGAGTTCGTCGCCAGCGGTCGCCTCGACGTGGGTGGGAACGTCAGGGCGGAGGAATTCCGCGCCTCCGGCAGCGTTCGGATTCAGGGAGAACTCACGGCCGAGGAAGTGGACATCGAACTCGGCGGGAGTTCCAACATCACGACGATCCGGGCTCAGGAGATCGATGTGAAGGCCACGGGTGGGTTCTGGCGCGGTCGAGGCGACCTGACCTCACGGCGCATCGAGGGACAGGAAGTGACTCTGGAGGCGACGGAGGCGGACTTCGTAAAGGGACAGGAGGTTCACATCGGGCCTCACTGCCGCATCGGGGTCGTCGAGGCACAGGAACTCATCGTCCACGAGTCAAGTGAAGTCAAGGAGCGGCGCGTGCTGTCCGCGTGACGGACCCTTGATTCCCCTTCGCGATAGGTTCGCGATCGCCCCACAATCTTGATATAAGCCCAGGGGCTTGAAAGCCTCGTGCCCGAGCGTGTCACGTTAAGGGTCGCCGAGGCACCGCAGTCCGACGTCGGCTTGGGGCGCGCGCGGGTGGACACGAAAACGCGGGTCGCCCTCGGCGTGGACGTCGGAGAAATCATTGAAATCGTCGGGAAGAAATCGACGGCCGCGAAGCTCTTCCGCGTGATGCAGGAGGACGAGGGCAAAGGGATCGTCCGGATCGACGGCCTCGTCCGGAGGAATGTCGGCGTGAGCCTCGGGGACAAGGTCGAGGTCCGCAAGGCGGACGTCTCCTCCGCGGAACGAGTCACGATCGCGCCGATCATCAGTGAGGGTCACAAGATCTCCTTTGGCCAGGGCATCGAGAATTTCGTCAAGCGGGGGCTCCTGAAGCGGCCCGTGAACAAAGGCGACGTCGTCATCGTTCCGGGGATCGCGCTCATGGGCGGGGCCCTGCCCTTCATGGTCATCAAGACCCAGCCGAAGGGCGTCGTCCAAATCCATGACGACTCGATCATCGAGATGAAGGAGGAGCCCGTCCGCGAGGGCGAAGTCCTCACGCCCGCGGTGACCTACGAGGACATCGGCGGGCTCAAAGAGGAGCTTATGAAGGTCCGCGAGATGATCGAGCTGCCCCTCAAGCACGCGGAGCTCTTCGAGCGGCTCGGCATTGACCCACCGAAGGGTGTCCTCCTGTACGGCCCGCCGGGCACGGGCAAGACCCTCATCGCGAAGGCCGTGGCGAACGAGGCGGGAGCGAACTTCTACTCCATTCAGGGCCCCGAGATCATGTCGAAGTACTACGGCCAGTCCGAGGAGCGGCTGCGGGAGAAGTTCGAGGAGGCCCAGAAGAACGCCCCGAGTGTCCTGTTCATCGACGAGCTCGATTCGATTGCGCCGAAGCGCGAGGAGGTGACGGGCGAGGTCGAGCGACGGGTCGTCGCGCAGCTCCTGACCCTCAAGGACGGCCTCTCCGGCCGCGGTCAGGTCATCGTCATCGGTGCGACGAACCGCGACGAGGCTATCGACCCCGCGCTTCGTCGTCCCGGACGATTCGATCGAGAGATCGAGATCGGCGTGCCGGACCGAAGCGGCCGTAAGGAGATCCTGCAGATTCACACGCGGGGCATGCCCATCGAGGGCACCGAGGATCACCGGGATAGCCTCCTCTCGGAACTCGCGGAGGTCACCCACGGTTTCGTGGGGGCGGACCTTGCGGCCCTCGCTCGGGAGGCGGCCATGAAGGCCTTGCGGCGGTACCTCCCCGAGATCGACCTCGACAAACCGATTCCGTCGGAGAACCTCGAGCGGATGCGGGTCCTGCCTGAGGACTTTAAACAGGCGCTCAAGGAAGTCGATCCGAGCGCGATGCGCGAAGTCCTCGTCGAGATTCCGCGCGTGCGCTGGTCGGACATCGGCGGACTGGAGGATATCAAGACGAAACTCCGGGAGGCGGTCGAGATGCCCTTGAAGGACCCGGAGGCCTTTGCGCGCATGGGAATCCGTCCGCCGCGGGGCGTCCTCCTGTACGGCCCGCCGGGCTCCGGGAAGACCCTCCTCGCGAAGGCCGTGGCCACGGAATCCGAGGCGAACTTCATCTCGATCAAGGGCCCCGAGGTCATGTCGAAGTGGGTCGGCGAGTCCGAGAAAGCCGTCCGCGTGATCTTCAAGAAAGCGAAGCAGGTCGCCCCGTGCATCGTGTTTCTCGATGAGCTCGACGCGATTGCCCATCGCCGCGGGATCGATTCCGACAGCGGGGTGAGCGAACGCGTCGTGAACCAGCTCCTGACGTCGATGGACGGGCTGGAGTCCATGGAAGGCGTGGTCGTGATCGGAGCCACGAACCGCCCGGACATGATCGACCCGGCCCTCCTGCGGACAGGTCGCTACGATCGCATCCTCCTCGTCCCATCGCCGGACAAAGCGGCGCGCCTCGAGATCCTGAAGGTCCACACGAGGGAGATGCCCTTAGAGGGCGTCGAGCTCGAGGAGCTCGCCGTCGAACTCGATGGATATACCGGCGCCGATATCGAAGGCTTGTGCCGAGAGGCCGCGATGATCGCCCTGAGGGAGAATCGCAAGGCGAAGCGGGTCATGACGGCTCACTTCCAAGAAGCGATGAAGACGGTCCGGCCCAGCCTCGACGAGGACACGACGAAGTTCTATGAGGAGCTGGGGAAGCGGCTCGAGCGGGGCGTCCCGCGCCGCCGGGAAGAGGTCCTTGGCTATTATCGCTGAGAACCAGAGGCATCGCCTTTTTGTCCCCTAGGACCTAGCCACTTGCCCATGCAGGCGCCTTCCCCGGCCGCGAGCTGGAGCCGTCGGATGCTTCAACTGGGCCCTTCCCGGATCGCCCTGGCCCTCGCGATTCTCCTCGCCCTCGTCGCGCTCGCGATGCCCCTCTGGGTCGTCGCGGCGAGCGAAACGAATGGGGACCGCTTCTCCAGGCTCTATGGCTGGACGATGGTCACGGACGAGCGCTACGAGAACGGGATCTGGGATCAGACGACGTACCAGAGCTACGGCTCCCCGAACTTCAATGAGCGGACACTCTCGGCCGTCATGGCGACCTCCTATGCTCTCGTCCTGCTGTTCCTCGTCCTGCTCATCGTCGCGATCGTCCTGTTCTCGTGGCGGCGCACGCGTCTCCTTCCCCCCATCGGGCTCCTCATCCTGAGCCTCCTCGTCGTCGCCCTCGGCATCGTCGCGCTCATGTACCCTGTGCTCGCGGTTCCGGCCGCCTACGGGGACCTACAACCCCTGCCCTTGTCGGGCTGGTCCGGGTCGACGACGTTCTTCGGCGCCGCGCTGTCATGGGGCGGCGCGTCGGGCTGGTGGCTCCTCCTCGTTTCCCTCATCCTCGGCGTGATCGGTGTCGTGCTCCCCTACGTGGAAAGCGTACGCCTCGGGCCATCCCCGCAGACGTGGCGCGCGCCTCCCTGATCGTCTCGCTTGGCCGCAAAAGGAGCGGCGACGGCCTCCGGGACCCGCGCCGGCCATTCGCGCCAGAATCTTCATATATCCGCCGTCAGATGTCTGTCAGACGAAGGGATGGGATTCTGCGGCGGTGTCGCGAGGATCCCTCGCCGACGCGGGTGATGGGATGAAGAAGTTCGCCACGGAACTCCGGGGCAAGACGGTGATGACGAACGATGGTCAGATCCTCGGCACGATCGAGAATTTCATCATCAACACGAAAACGGGAAGGCTCTCCGACGTGCTCGTGATGCCCTCGGAGAACATCTCCCCGACGGGGTTCAAGATCGACCCCGAAGGCCGTTTCGTGCTCCCCTTCCAAGGGATGCGGGCGGTCAAAGACGTCGTCGTGATGAACCTCTGACTACGGCACGGCCTCTGCCGCGCGCATTCGGAGGCGACGACGAATCCGAGGCGACCTTACGGGCCCCCGAATTCAGACGAGGACGCGGACTTCCTCCTTCACGACGTTGAGGACGACCTGCGTGTATGTGTTCTCCACGTGCTCCATGGCGCCCAAACGTTTGATGAAGCTATCGAGTTCCCGGGTGTTCCGGAGACGCACCACGACGATGGAGTCCCACTCTCCGGTGACGTCGTAGACGTGGCTCACCCGATCGTCCTTCGCAATCCGTCGCTGGACATCGAGCAGCTTGCCCTTCGTGATCGTCACGCCAACGACGGCCAAGACGTCGTAGCCGAGCTTGGTCTCGTCGATCATCGGCGCGTAGCCGCGGATGATCCCTTCGGCCTCGAGCTTCCGGATGCGGGTCGAAACCGTGCTGATGCTCGCCTGGACCTCCTTCGCGATGTTCCGATACGACTTGCGGGCGTCCGCGTTGAGTTGGCGGAGGATGCTGAAGTCAAGCTCATCGAGGGTTGCCGAGATCGCCATGTCGATCGGGGCGCCCATCCCTTCGCCCGTTAAGACCCTTGTGTGTCGCCATGCGCGGGGGACGTGGCTGCGCCTGGCGATCGGCTCGGGGGAGGCGACAAATGGCTGGACGGCCTTCGCGTGTTGAACGTCGCGCCCGCCCGCCACCGCGGCCGCCGGGGCTCGCCTTTAAGTCCGACGACGGTTCTCGTACAGCCTGACATGGTGGAGCCGCGGGACGTCGTTACGGAGGAACGCCGCATCCTCAAGGCGGCGGGAATCCTCGACGACAAGCTCCTCGACAAGATGGATGTGTTCCCCGGCGATCGCGTTCGCCTTCGGTTCTTCTACAACCAGCACGGGTTCGAGGAAATCATCGGCCACTTCCTCGGCTTCTATACGCTGTACGAGGGCCCCGAGGGCGGCGGGGACCTGAACCTCGTCCTCCGGGTGACGAAGGACGGCCGCAGCACGGTCGTGTACAAAGACCGGAGCTACCTCGAGGAGTTTGAAATCCTCGAGCCAAACCTCGAGGTCCGCGAGAAGATCCGCGACCTAGACACCCGCCATGGCCGAACAGTCGGGCGTGAATTCGGCTGAGAGCCCGAAGCGGGAAGCGGCCGAGGGGACCCTATCGCAAGGTCGGCACACCATCTCGCGTAGAGGATTCAAGTGCGGCCGTCCGAGCTTGCTCCGCGGGACCAAGCGCGAGCGCACCCGGCAGCGCAATGGCAGACAAGCCCGCATCCCTTAGGGCGGAGCTACGGGTGGTGCGGAGGCGGCCCCTGGCGCCCGCGGAACGAACTTACGCGCGCGGACGGCCGTCATCGCCGCGAGGCCAAACAGGAGCAAGGCCACGACGGGGTGAAAGGCGGCGATGTAGGACGGATCCCGGAGGACGGGCAGGGTCGTCTGGAGGAAGGAAAGCCCGAGGAGGACCGCCGAAAAGATGATCAGCGCCCGAGGTCGCCGGCCCAAGGGGGCCAGGACCAGGAGGGCCAGCGGCAAGACGCCGATCCGGTACCCGAAGCCGCGGTGGATGGGAGTGCACGTCGTCTCGGACGTGAAGATCATGAGTCCTGCGAACAAGACTTGGACGAGAATTGCGGCGACGAACGCCATCCGACGACCAAGAACGCCACGCGGACCGCCCTCGCGAAGGCTCCTGGCTGGGCGGCCCCTCCCCCTCCGGCCATCCACGCCGAGAAGGCTGCGAGATGGCCTAACCCTTGCCGCAAGTCGAGATGGAGGTACCGCCTATGCGACGGTGTCCGGCGCCGTCAGAGGCCCAGGATTTCCTGGAATGCCTCCATGTCCATGAACCCGTGTCCCGAGATGTTGAAGGCGATGACTTTCCCCTCCCCAGCTTCCTTGCAGCGGAGGGCCTCGTCGATGGCGCACGCGACGCTGTAGGCGCTCTCCGGCGCGGGGAGGAAGCCCTCGGCCTGGATGAACTGCCGAGCCCTCGCGAACACGTGTTCTTCGTCGGCGGGATACGCGATCGTGTCGATGTAACCGCGGTGCCTCAGGAGGGATAGAATCGGGGAGCAACCGTGGTACCGAAGGCCGTCCCCGCGGATGGGCCGCATCTCCTTCGTGTGGCCCAGGGTGTACATCTTCAGCATGGGCGTGAGCCCCGCGTGGTCCGCGAAGTCGTAGCGGTACTCCCCTTGGAGGTTTGGTGCGGCCTGACTCTGGGCCGCGATGAAGCGGATCTCCCGTCCGCGGATTGCGTCCGCAAGGAAGGGGATCGCGAACCCTCCGAAGTTCGACCCGCCGCCGAGGCATGAGATGAGGATGTCCGGCTCCTCGCTGATGAGCTCGAACTGACGCTTCGCCTCCAGGCCGATGATCGTCTGGTGGAGCAGAACGTGGTTGAGGACGGAACCAAGACAGTAGATCGCCTTCTCGTCTCGCCGTGCGTCCTCGAGGCCCTCGGAGACCGCGATGCTCAGGGAGCCCGGGTGTTGCGGATTCTTCGCGAGGAGGGCACGGCCGACCTCCGTCTCCGAACTCGGAGAGGCGTGAACGTCCGCCCCGTAGAGGCGCATGAAGCTCCGCCGCTGGACCTTCCAATCGTGGACGGCCCGGACCCAGTAAATCGTGGTCCGAAGGCCGACGAGGCTCGCCGCATACGCGAGGGCGGTCCCCCATTGCCCCGCGCCCGTCTCCGTCGTGAGGCGCTCATATCCCTCCTGGTTCGCATACCACGCTTGGGCGAGGGCCGTGTTCACCTTATGGCTCCCCGTGGGGCTGTAGAACTCCGCCTTGTAGTAGAGCCGCGCGGGGGTCCTGAGGCGCGCCTCGAGCCGCCGCGCGCGAACGAGCGGCCTGGGCCGGCCGGCCTGAACGTACAGATCGAGGATTTCCGGCGGGATATCGATCCACCGCTGCGTGCTGTTCTCCTGTCGAAGGCACTCGCCGAGGAGCAAGTCTGGAAGAGCCTTGAGCCGCGAGGGACCTTCCTCCGGATCCACGGGAGGCGGCAGGGGCTCAGGCAAGTCCGGGATGATGTTGTACCACTTCGTCGGCCGGTCCTCGTCGCGCAGCCGCACAACGGTGGACTCCGTGCCCACGCGCTACCTCCTTGGAAAAGACGTCGGGCGCGGGCATCGCGGAGTCGGACTTGAGGGTTTCGAGGGATCGCCGGCGAAACTGATGAGCAGGGCGCAGAATCGGCCGCAGCTCAAAGGGTGAGCCCTCGCGTTTCGAGAACCTCTACCCGCCCTGTCGGCAGGGTGCGGACGACCTCTTCGATCGGCACGTCGAAGGCCATGGCCAGACGTTTCGCGAGGCCTTGCCGGTCCCCCTTCCCGGGCGCCAGGAGCACGATTTTCGAAGCCCGTGCGGACACGGAGGCCACGGGCCCGCCCATGATCTTCCGGTGGCCCTCGATCTCGACCTCGCCGACGGCCGCTCGAACCGGCAGATCGTGGAAGTAATTCCGCTTCCCGCGAATCACGAAGGCTCCCCGGGGCAGATACTCCCCGGATTCCGCCTGCTTCGACACTTGCTCGGGGAGCACCCAGTACGCGCTGCCAGCCGCGAGGCCCGCGGACCATGCCTTGCTGTACGCGAGCGCAAACTCGCAAGCCTCGCGGAGGGTGGCCTCCGTCGCCCTGGACCCGTCCTTGATGACCGTGGAGGGCGCGCCATGGACGTCCGCATGGGCATACCGATCGCCATCCTTCAGGTGCTTCTTCACGAGGCGGTCGTTGGACCGCGCATCCCGGCCACCGAGGATCAGGTGGCCTTCCGAGGAGAGGCACCAGCGGTACGCCTCGAACCACATCGGCTTCGTGCCGCGAACCTTGGGCTTCGCTACGACGCGCGCGATCTTCACCCGAGCGGCCTCCATCTCTTGGCGCGTGACCGCGAGGGCCTCCTCGACGCGTTGGGCTTTGAGCTGGGCCTCGCGGCGCGCCTCGTAGCGGGCCTGCGCATTCGCCGTGACATCCTTTTCGTAGTCGAGGGTGACCGTGTCGAAGTCTCCGATCGCGACGGCGACCGTGTGGGCCTTCCGGTCGACGGCCTTCACCTGGGTTCCCTCGGGCGGCGGACGTCCCTCGCGGATCGATCGGAGCAGTTCGTCGAAGGGCGCGAAGTGGGCGTACAGGAAGTGGGCCTCCGCCTCGAGCCGGCCCGTCGTCTCCCGCAAGGCCCGGAGGGTCTCCTCCTGCTGAGCGATTCGCCGGGCGTACTTCTCCGCGGTGACGTCGGCTTCGGCCTCCTCCGGGTGGGCGGCCTTCAGATAGTGGGAGAGGGCCTCGTTGAAACGGTTGAAAGGCCGCCGCTCGAAGCCGTGATACTGCGCGAGCTCTATCGGGATCGCATCGATCGCGTTGCCGGCTTCAATGATCACCGCGGGCTGCCGCTCCTGTTCGACGGCCACCGCGACGTTGTTCAGCGCGGTGTACAACGCATCGATCTGCGTCTCTGTGAGTTCCTTGACCTTCGTGTCTTTCGGGACGGTTGCGCGGAGGCAGAGTTCCTCGGCGTATTGCCCTCCGAGGTTCAAGACCGCCGCGAGGACTCGGACGACCTGCCCTTTCGCGGAACGGAGGGCGGTCCCGAAAGCGCTACGATCGGCCTCGAGGGGATCCAGCCCGAGCGGTGGGAACGCATAGGGTTCTCCGGGCGAGACGGACCGGTCCTTGAATGTCGTCGGAAAGAGGGCCGCGAGCGTCGTATCCTCCTTGACGACGACGAGGTTGCCCTTCCCGAAGATCTCGAAGACGATCCGGTAGGTCTCGGGGCCCCGCTCCGCGTTCAGGGTCACGATGCGGTCGAACCCTCGCTGCTCGACCGCGGTGATGCGGGCGTTGTCGAGGAGCCGCCGCAAGCTCCGGGCGAAGGGCGGCGGAGCCTCCGGTTTCTCCTCGACCTCGTGGAGGCAGAGCCAGCGGCCCGGTTTGAAAAGGAGCTCCGCCTTGCCGCGCTGCGGGAGGTGAATCCGAAGGACGAGTTCGTCTCCGGTCTGGTAGACTTTGTCGATGTACCCGCCCACGAGGTCCTGCCACTCCGCAACGAGGGCCTTGAGGTCGAAGGAGGAGAGGGCCGTTTTCATCGTTCCCGCGTTCCGTAGGAGCCGGAGCTTACTTGACGCTTCCGCCCTCGCGCACGCCGACCCGGGCCGGCCGCTCCCCCCCCGGTGGTTCAACGCTGTCATCTTCTCCATCGACCTCGTCTGGCCCCCGGAGATCGACATGCGAAGCCACGAGGAATCCCACAGGACCTTCGACCGCTTGGCGAACACCGAGGGCAGCGCAGGGGAGCTGCCGCCCTTCCTTCACGTGCGAGGAAAGGTCGTCTGATGCGTCGACCAAGGATCCTGCGGAGGGCTCAGCGATGCTTGGCGGATTTTCAAGCAGAAAGCCGTCGCCGACCCGGGGCGGATCGCAGCCTGCCGGGAGAGGTGCGCGGGCGCGTGCCTAGTAGTGATCCCAGTGCAGGATCTCCGTCAGCCCCAGCCGATCGGGTGCCCCCGGACGCTCGGCAGGTTTTCCGATCGGGACGAGGGCCACGGGCCGGGCATGCTGGGGCAACTTCAAGAGGTCCCGCACCGCGGCTTCGTCGAACGCGCCGACCCAGGTGGCTCCGAGTCCCGCTTCGTGAGCCGCGAGAAGGAGGTTCTGGGTCGCCGCGGCTGCATCCTGGATTGCGTAGAGGTCCCGTCCCCGTCGACCGTAGTGCGCGATCCTGCGGAGGTTTGCGCAAACGACGATAGCCGCGGGCGCCTCCGCCAGGAATTCCTGATCGAGGGCCGCTCGAGCAAGGGCTTGTTTCGTCGCCGGGTCTCGGACGATGACAAAATCCCGCGCTTGGAGATTGCCCGCGGAAGGGGCCCAATTCGCGAGTCCGATGAGATCCCGAATGAGATCCTCGCGTACGGCGTCCGGCGCGAAGGCGCGGATGCTTCGGCGGTTGCGTATCGCTTCCTGGAGTTCCATGGAACAGGGAGTTCATTGCCAGCCCATCAGGCTGCGGTACCTGTTGTAGGGACTCGGGCAGACCGCGTCGCGCTCGGTCCGATAGACCTAAGTAACGCATGCCCTTTGGACGAGGCGCTGCCGCAGTGGCTTAGGGGTATAGCGGCGCCTTGGTAACTCCTTCGCGGGAGTCCAAACAGGCGCAGGTCGGGGGTTCAATTCCCCCCTGCGGCTCTAATTGCTCAGGAAGCTCGGAGCTACTCCACCGACGCGTCCCGTATTTCCTTCCGGAGGGTTCCAGCAATGATCGCTTGATGCCCCGCGACCACGGAAGCGGCCCGAACCACCAAGGCGATCTAGACAAGTGCGAGCCGTACCGGCCTCCTCACTCGCCCCACCGGCTGGCGGAATCGGGGGGACCGGTGTCTCAGGTGACCGAAAGGTCGGCTTCGTTGGGAGGCGTTGACAATCTCGTGGCCCATGGATCTCAGCGCTCAGCCCGATGCGCTGGGAGGCCCATGATCGCGCGTGCTTCGTCGGGATTCGCGACTTCTCTACCGAGATCTTCCGCGAGGCGTCGCGCGCGCGCGACGAGTTCCTCGTTTCGGGCGAGGACCCCCTTCCTCAGGAACAGGTTGTCCTCGAGGCCGACCCGGACATGCCCGCCGAGGAGGATCGCCAACGTCGTCATCGGCAATTGCATCCGGGACATGCCCGCGACGACATACGTCGCATTCGCAGGCAGCTGGCTTCGCATGTGAAGGAGGTTCTCCGCGGTCGCCGGGATCCCGCCGTCGACGCCCATCACGAGCTGGAAGTGGGCGGGCTCGCGGACAAGCCCCATCTCGATCAGCTTCGTCCCCTGGGCGATGAATCCGACATCGAACGCTTCGATTTCCGGCTTGATCCCAGCGTCGAGCATGCGCTTGGCAAGGAACTGGATGGTCTCTGGGGTGTTCACATACACCACGGACGGTTTCCGGCCCGCGAAGTTGAGGGTTCCCGTCGTGAGGCTCCCCATCTCCGGTGCCGTTTTCAGGGGAGCCGCCCGCTCCTCGTCCGAGGCGCCGGCGATCCCGCTCGTGGACGTCATGACGATGAGCTTCGTCCGCTGACGGATCTTCTCCACGGTCTCCCGGAAGATTTCGTATCGTGACGTCGGCCTCTCCTGTTCGTCGCGGCAGTGGACATGGATGACGGCCGCGCCTTCCTGCGCGCAGAGGTACGCGGTCTCGGCGATCTCGTCCGGCGTCACAGGGACGTACGGCGTGTCCTTCTTGCGCGGGACCGAGCCCGTCGGTGCGACCGTGATGATGAGCTTCGCCATCTCCTCGGCTCCTCTCGGCATGACGAACGACGGCCTAAGGCTTGCGACGATCTCCGGAGGTCGCGGCGAGGACGGTCACGGGTGAAGCCAGAAAGGCTAATGCGCGGCCCGGCGTTGGCATGGCACGGCCCTGCGGGCCCACGCCCGTGGAGGCGAGACCGGAGGACAGATCCCAAGATGGCTCGAGTACCCTCGGACCTGCCTGTGGTCACTCGCGAGGTCGGAGACACACTCATCGTTCTCGGCCCCGGGACGGTGGACCGGCTGCCGGCCTACTTGGACCGTCTCGCCCGAGCCCGGGCCTATCTTGTGGCGTCGCCGAGCGTGGCCTCCGGTCGCGTGGGGGCGCGGGTCACCGCCGCGCTCGGGGGTCGGCTCGTCGGCGCATACGCGCGTGTGCGCCCGCATGTCCCCGTGGAGTCCGTCGAAGAAGCTTTTCAGGAGGCCCGAAGTCGATCACCCGACATGATCCTCGGGCTCGGAGGTGGGAGTCCCATCGGCACCGCGAAGGCCGTCGCCGCAAGGTTGCTCGCGGAGATGGACAATCCGGTCGCATGCGTCGTCGGAGCGCTCCCCACGACCTACGCAGGCTCCGAGATGACGCCCGTGTTCGGGACCACCGACTTCTCGCGGGGGCGAAAGACTGTCGTTCGAAATCCCTTCGTCCGGCCGCGGCTCGCCCTCTACGATCCCGAACTCGCCGTGGAGACGCCGCCAAGGCTGACCGCCTCGACGGGGGTCAACGCCCTCGCCCATTGTGTCGAGGCTCTGTATTCGAAGCGAGCAACGGATGCGGATCGCGAGATGGCCCTGCGCTCGGCGGGCCTCCTGATCGAACACCTTCCCCCATGTGTCGCGAGGCCCACGGACCCCTACCTGCGGTACAGGCTCTTCGAGGCCTCCATGGAAGCCGGGCTCGTGTTGGCGGGCGCAGGGATGGGCATCCATCATGGTCTCTGCCACGCTCTCGGCGGACGGTTCAATGCGCCCCATGGGGAGCTGAATGCGATTATCCTGCCCCACGCCATGCGGTTCAATCTGCCTGTCGCTGAGGGCGCCTATCTCGCCTTGGCCCCTGCCTTTGGGATCTCCGCTCGAGGAAGGGAACCTTCGGTGGTGGAGGAGCAGGTATGCCGCGCGACTTCGGACTTCATTCGGGGACTCGGCCTCCCGCAGCGGCTGAGGGATCTCGGGATCAAGCGCGAGGGCTTGGCGGCGGTCGCGCAGGACGCGCTTCATAGCGACTCGGTGCGGAACAATCCGAGACCCGTCGCCGACGTGGCCGAAATCGTCAAGATTCTCGAAGCGGCATGGTAGCCGGCCTCCGGCGAAATCTCGGGCGGCCCACCGCGTCCAAGGGACCCTAACCCGGGACCGTCCACGAGGAGCGGACGAGGTCCCGGACTTCCCGGAGATCATGGACGACCTTGCCCGCTTCCGCTGAGGCGTCGTCCGAACGCCCGGTTCGCCGCATGAGCGCCGACGCCATTCCCACCGACGATGCGCCAACGACGTCCTCCGCGTAGGAGTCGCCGACGTGAAGGATGTGTGCCGCGGGCAACCCGAGGTATCGGATCGCGCGGCGAAAGAGCGAGCCCGACGGCTTGTACCGCTGCTCCTCGTCCGACGTGATCACGAAGGAGAAGGAGAGCCCGTTGCTGTGAAGCGCCTCGAGGAGGAGTCTCGTCTCCATGTTCGAGATGACCGCAAGGGCCACATCCCCCTCGAGCTCGTGAATGACGGAGGCGACCTCGGGAAAGGCCCGCGCCCGACGGTACGCGTCGAAGGCCTCGTCGACGCACTCGTCGAGCGAGGCCGAGATGCGGAGCGCCTTGAAGACGTCCTCGAACGCATGCTGATGGACTTCGCGGAACGAGAGGAAGGGATCCGCCTGGAAGTACTTCCGCAGGGAGCGGCCCCAGAGGTCGCCCAACGTCTCGAGGTCGTCCGCCGCTCCCGAGTCTCGCGCGGTTCTCCGGAGGACCGCCGGGACCTGTGTGGGCCCCCCGGCCAATAGGGAGCCGAACGCGTCGAAGGTGAGGCCGCGGTAGCCGCGGAGATTCTCCTCGGCGACGAGGAGGCGCGTGCGCGATGGGGGAATCGTCACGGGCAGCGGCGAGCGCCTCACGGCTAATAAATTGTGAGCCCCGGCGAGTCGTGCGGGCGTTCGCCCTTTTGTTTCGGGGAGGTGCGTACCCTGCCTCCCGGCATGATTTCGCGCCGTCCGAGTTTCGTACCAGGTTCGATCCGGGGCCGGTGAAGGCGCTCGTTTGGGGCAACGTTCAAGTGGTCTTTCGGCCATCTGGATGCGGGGAGCCGGGCAGCGATGGTAATGACAGGCAGCATGGAGAACTACACAAAGGGGAGTCTCCTGCTGATCGACGACAAACCGCTTAACTATGCGATGTCCAACGTCTACGAGATCGGCGCCACTTGGCCCAAGGCTTACGACCGCGTCGTCGTGGCGAAGAATGGGCCCTACGTGATCGCCTGTCTTCGAGCCGAGGGCGAGGACCGCCAGTGGTGGTACATGCCTCACGACGAGTACGCCTTGCTCGTGGAGGGCGAGCTGCGGGTCGAATACGTGGAGCCCCGCGATGAACTCACACCGGGACCCCATCGAAACGTCGCCGGGACGGAGATGGGCCACATGGTCCTGCGGGATGGCAGCCTCGCCTCCCTGCCCGCCCGGGTCGCGTATCGGATGCGGGCGCCGAAGAAGTCCCTCGTACTCCTCCAGACAAAGCACAGTCCTTGGCTCACCTACGCGTGGGAGGACATCTGTATCAAGGAGGAATGACATGGTCACAGAACAGCGTGCGTTCATGGGCGCCTCGGAACCGAATGCGCTGGGATACCGGAGCTTCCGGCTCGGCGGCTACACCTTTGAAAGAAACGCGTACTTCGCGGTCATCCACTATCCGGGCGGGGAGTACCACATGCCCGTGGGCGAGTTCCTCCGCGCGGTGCAGCGGGACATCGGTTGGAACTTCTTCTATGGGATGGTTAAGTTCGACCAAGTGTTTGGCACGTTCAACTACTACGAGAAGGGCGTCGACTGCTTCATCGGCAAGTACAACGACGCCTGGCAGAAGTCGGGCAAGGCGTACAGCGAGATGTTCCCGAACGAGAAGATCAGCGCCACGTTCAAGGATATCCTCGCGGACTGGGTGCCGCCAGACTTCAATCCATGGGCGGCCCCTCGAGAGACGGGAAGTCCGTTCGGTCGGAAGCGCGGCGGTCCCCATCCGGCGATTTACCGGAAGCGGATCGTCACGAAGACGATGATCAAGGAGCAGCGGACGGACGAGACCCATCCCGTCAACGAGGCGTTCCTTGACCTCCGCGGCGTCGACGGGGAAATGAAGATCAAACCCGAGTACGCGGAGCGATTCGGCCTGCTCAACCTCTACGAGTACCTCGCGAGGAACGACGTGACATGGAACCCCGAGATCGTGTCGGCGGTCGAGTACAGCCTCTTCTGCCCAACCACGGAGGAGTACATCCTGCCCATCACCCACGGCAACGACCGGGTCGAGTGGTTCCTCCTCCTCAACGGCCAGATTTCCATGGAGATCCGGGACCGGGACACGGGTATCCTCCGGGCGTACATACACATGAAGCCGGGCGACTGTTGCGCGATGCCCGCGGACATCTCCCACAACCTTTGGGCTCCCGAGCGCTCGATGCTGCTGGTCTGGGAAAACGGGGATCCGGAGTTGCCCGAGCTGATCCGGCTCGGCAAGACCCCCACGACGCCGCTCCAGGAGTTTGGGCTCACGTAGCCCCGCCCGCCGGCGCTCGGAAACACGGATTCGATCATGCCGAGCCCGCTCGTCAACCGATACGTCGTGTATGTCCACTTCCAAGACCTGGGCGCGGTCCGAAAGCCCATCGCCCGTGATCCGAGCTTCCTCGTGGCGGTCGAGAGCTGCATCTCGGCTTACCGGACCACGGGCCATCTCGGCTACGTCATCGAGGACCAGAGGCGCCATCGGGAGTTCCTCCTTGATCGCGAAGGGCTGCTCCGGGTTCTTTATCTTAGGACCCACGACGAGTCGCGCTATTTTCAGATCTTGAATCGTTTGGATCGCGCGGGAGACCAGCAGGAACTCGAGGCCTTCCTCGCAGCCCATGCGGCCCTGTAGATCGCGCGCTTGATGCGGCGGTCAGGGCCGATCGGAGGTGCCGGTTCGGTCCGGGCCGCTTCCATGTTCCGCCCGTCCCTTGACGAAAGGAATTTGAGGCTCCCGCCCGCTTTAGCTGGGGAGCCGATGGCTCTGGCGGAGAAGTTCCAGGCCCTCCATCGGGAGATGGAGGGTCGCCTGTTCGAAAGGCGCGAGGAGATCGAAGGCCTCCTCCTGGCCCTGCTCTCCCGACAGCACTTGCTCCTCGTCGGGCCGAAGGGCGCCGCCAAGAGCATGATGATCCGCATGCTCGCGCACTCGATCGATGGGGCCCGGTACTTCGAGCGTCTCCTGACCCGTTTCACGCTTCCCGACGAACTCTTTGGCCCGGTGTCGATTTCCGCCCTCAAGCAGGACCGGTTTTCCCGCCTCACACGAGGATATCTTCCCGAAGCCCATTTCGCGTTCCTCGACGAGATCTGGAAGGCGAACAGCTCGATCCTGAACAGCCTCCTCGCGCTCGTCAACGAGCGTCTGTTCTACAACGACGGGGAGGTCATCCAGTGTCCGCTCGAGACCCTCATGGGCGCGTCCGCGGAACTCCCCCAGGACGAAGCCCTCTCCGCCCTCTACGACCGGTTTCTCCTTCGGTACCGAGTGGACTACATCGCCGAGGACGACCACCTGCTCGCGATGATGGCAGACGTGCGCCCTCCCGCGTTGAACACCCGGATTACGCTCGATGAGATCCACCGTGCGCGCGAAGCGGTATCGACCGTAGAGGTCGACCGGACACTCCTCGAGTCCGTGGCGAAGATCCGCCGGCGGCTCGCCGACGAAGGACTCGTCCTGTCCGACCGCCGGTACAAGGAGAGCGTGTCCGTCGTGCGTGCGAAAGCGTGGCTCCAAGGCCGCTCGTACGCGATCGAGGACGACCTCGCGATCCTGGCCCAGGTTCTCTGGGACGATCCAGCCTCGGAGCCGATGGTGCGGGGAGTCGTCCTCGACATCGCTAACCCGCAAGATAAGCGGGCGCGCGAGATCATGGACGCCATCCAAGTCGCCCTGAAGAACCTCGAGGGACTTGAGGACGAGCGGGACCGGACGATGGCCGCGGTCGAGTTCCTGAGCAAACTGCGCACGGCGAGGGCCGAGCTCCAGGGATTTAAGGACCGACTCCGACGCCGCGGCGCGGATGCGAGCCAGCTCGAGTACGACCTCGCGGAGACGGATCGGTACGAGGCCCAGGTGAAGAAAGGGTACCTGGAGAGCGGGTAGGATCCATGGAGGGGTTCGGCCCGGCGGGGCCCGCCGTATCGAAAAGCACGGTCGTACACGACCCCTTCGACGAGGAGGCGTTCGAGGGGATCCTCCCGCGGGCTCCGGGACTTCGCCTGCTCTTGGACGAGACCGACCACCCGTATGCCCGCGAGCTGGCCTTCGATCTGTTCTGTTCCTTTTACAAGTACTTCATCAAGCTCCTGTCGCCGGAGAGCGTCGCACCCGAGTATCGGCGTCACCGTGATCTCATGCGGCGTGCACTCGATCTGCGGGAACACGAGAAGCTTCGCGCCCTCACCCGCTTGAAATCCCCGGAAACGGCCCTCGCGACTGAGCTCGTCCTCGACGGGCTTCTCCGCAATCTCGCCCGAGCCGAGGAAGCGGAGCCGCCGTCGGGTCCGCGTCGGGAGGAGGAACGGGCTCCACCGGATTCGTCCGAGACGGCGTCGGAGCGGCTCCGCGAGATCCTGCGCGACGCTCGGGACCACCTCCAGCATGCGGTTGAACTCGTGGCGGCATGGTCCCAGGGGGCGGGTCAGGAAACGCGTCTGCCGGGGGAGCTCAAGCTTCGCCTTATGCGCGACTTGGTCCGAGACCCCCGGCTCCAGAGAATCGCCCAGCTGTTCGCTCGATACCGACGGTTTGGGATGCAGGAGAGGGATTTGCGGGCCCTGCGCACCGTCCGCGAGGTCGTCGATTTCGTGCAAGGGGGCGACGTCGCCCGGGCTCTCGCGGGGGAGCTGTCGAGCTTCGCGATGGAGGAACGGGAAGACCTGTTCTATGCGAAGGTCGTGACTCGAAGCCTTCTCCTTTATGAGCTTTGGCGCCAGGAAGCCGAGCCGCGTCCCGTGTATTTGTGCGTCGACAATTCCGGCAGCATGGCCGGGGACAAGGAGATCTGGGCGAAGGCCTCCGCCCTTTCCCTCGCGCACCTCGCGCTTTCCCACCGCCGGCCCGTGGAGGTGGTCCTGTTCGGGGACGTCGCGGATCCTCTGCGGGTCGTGCCTATGGCCCCGGAGGACGACGGCCCGACGCGGATGTCGAAGCTCATGGACGTTGCCACGTACTTCCTCGGTGGCGGCACGGACTTCGTGAAACCGCTGTCCCACGTCCTCGACCGGATTGAGTCGCACGCCCATGTGGGGAACGATCTCCTCTTCGTCTCAGACGGGCTCTGCCCAATTCCCGACGATTTCCTTCGCCGGTTCCGCGAGGCGAAAGCCCGGTACGACCTTCGGATGACGTCCGTCCTGGTCGGCGAGGATCCCCAGAGCCTCACCGCAATCTCCGACCATGTCCACACGTTGGACGAGGCCCTCGAGGAGGCCGAGGCCCTGGCCGCGCACTTTGCCTCCGCGTTTCTCGAGCGGACGCCGGAGCGGGGCGTGCCCACGCCCCATCGGCTAAAGGTCGGGCGGGAGACGCCATTGCTCTTCGACCACTTCCTCCCGGGCGCGGACGAAGGCTAGGCGGCGATGGGCCCAACCGCGAGGCTCGAAGGCGGCCGAGCACTCCGTGTCCAAGGCCTTCCCTGAATCCGATCGAAGGCGTCAGCGAGCGTCCTACTGCTCCATCATCTCGAGCATTCGCTCTTGGGAACTCGCGAGGAAGTAGCCAATTGCAGTGAGGATGAATGTCAGTCCCAGGGCGATGAGCGATTGCCCGACCTCGTGGTTCGGGTAGGGTTCAGCGGGGAAGGTGAAGGAGGACGGCCCCGGCGTCAGGACGGCGCCGACCGCCAACAAGATCACCCCGAGGACCAGCAAGCCGAGGATAATCCACATCGATCGTCCGGCCATTGTCATCACCCCATTCCCGCTGTCGTGCCCATGCCTCGAGCCGACATCCACTTCGAGATCGGCATCGGGTTGAACAGCAGACCGAGGTTCACGCCCCAGATCGTGTGCCAGAACAAGTTCGTGAACAGGGCCTGGACCCCGTACGGCCCGAAGCTCGTGAGGAACGGGCCCACTCCGACGCCGATCGGCGCAAAGAGGGGACCAATCAGGAGAGGCATCCACAGGGCCGAGCTTATGATCCAAAGCGCCCAGCCCCAGATGAGCCCCTTCATGAGGTTGACCGTGGGAGTCATCGGCCTCAATCCCTTGACCCACACGCCGAGCGCGGGATGGACGATGAGACCGAAGATGAGAGCCCATATCACTCCGTCGATCGTATGGACGACTCCGCCGATCACGAAGTTCTGGATTGAGTTCGTGAACCCGGTCGTGAGCCCTAGCAGCAGGTAGCCATTCAGGGTGTTGAAGTCGAATTGTGGCAGACGCGCCCCCGGAAACCACAATCCGGACACCGTGGCGATCATCGTCGCGATGAACCCTGCAATCGCCGCACTCGTTCCCGCAGTCTTGCCAATGAGATACTTGACCTTAGGAGCTTCCGCCCCCCCCTCATGCATCGGCATGCCGACCCCCGGCGGAGACCGTCTCGAAGGATATTTAATCTTTGTCAAGCGCGGGGGTCCTGCGCGGAGCGTCGCCCGCGGGGGCACAACCTCTTTAGCACGGTTTCCTCTCAGAGGAGCCATGACGGAGTTCGGAGCCTACGACCTTCTCATCGGGGGTGAGTTCGTTCCGTCCGCCTCGCGAGCGACTTTCCCGGTCTACAACCCGCACACGGACGAGGTCTTCGCCCGCGTGGCCGAGGCACGGGAGGACGATGTCGACGCCGCGGTGGAGGCTGCCCGGAGGGCCTTCGACGGTCCGTGGGGATCCCTCGCGCCGAAGGAGCGCGGCAAGCGGCTCCTGAGCCTCGCTCGCCTGATCCAAGATCGAGGGGAGGCCCTAGCCCGCCTCGAGGCCACGAACTCCGGCCATCCGATCCGCGACGTGCGTCGCTTCGACCTGGTCCGGACGATTGACTGGTTCGAGTATTTCGCCGGCATGGCCACGAAGGTCCAGGGCGACGTGATCCCGTCCGCGTTCTCCGGGGTCCTCAACTACACGCTCCGGGAGCCCCTCGGCGTCATCGGTCAGATCGTCCCGTGGAACTTCCCCCTCATGTTCGTCGCGTGGAACATCGCGCCCGCCCTTGCCGCCGGGAACACGGTGATCCTGAAGCCCGCGGAATACACACCGGTGACCGCCTTGGAGATCGGCCGTCTCACGAAGGAGGCGGGCTTCCCTCCCGGGGCCGTGAACATCCTGCCGGGCAAGGGCTCCATCGCGGGCGCGGCCCTCGCGCGACATCCCGGGGTCGACAAGATTTGCTTCACCGGTTCCATCGAAGTCGGACAGCGCATTCTCCGGGAGGCCGCGACGAACCTGAGGCGACCCTTGCTTGAACTCGGCGGGAAAGGTCCGAACATCGTCTTCGACGATGCGGACCTGGATGCGGCCGTGCAGGGGTCGCTCTTCGCGGCGTTCCACAACCAGGGTCAGGCGTGCATCGCGGGATCCCGGATTCTCCTGCACGAGGATCTCTGGGATCCGTTCCTGGAGAAGTTCCTCGACCGGGCCCGCTCCCTGCGGATCGGTGATCCCCTGAAGGAATCTACCCAGATGGGCCCGCTGACATCACGCGAGCACCAGGAGAAGGTCCTGAGCTACGTCGACGTCGCGCGAAGCGAGGGGGGCGAGATCCTCTATGGCGGTCGGACCCCGGGCACGCCGGAGACCGCTCGCGGCTACTACGTGTTGCCGACGGTCGTCCGCGCGGACGAACCGACCATGCGAATCTGTCAAGAGGAAGTCTTCGGCCCGTTCATCACGGTCACGCCCTTCTCGGACGACGAGGAAGCGCTTGCCATCGCCAACGGGGTCCCCTTCGGCCTCGGCTCCGGCCTCTGGACCCGGGATCTCGGGAGAGCCCACCGGACGGCCGCGAAGCTGAAGGCCGGGATGGTGTGGATCAACTCCTACAAGCTCGTCGATCCGGCCTCGCCCTTCGGCGGGTCCAAGATGAGCGGCGTGGGGCGCGAGATGGGGTTCGAGACGATGCGGGAGTACACGCAGATCAAGAGCGTTTGGGTCGGCTACGACTTCAGGCCTTGGACTTGGCCGGAGTGACCGGACTTCCCACGACATCCTTTTAGAGCGTGCACCGCGTAGCTGTGATGCGTGCGGCTCTCGAAGCCCGAGGTCCACATCGGGGCAATTGCGGTCCTCTTGGCGGTCGCGTTGTCCCCGGCAACGGTAGCCGCGTGGGAGGTCGACGCGACGGCCACCGTCACGAGGGTCATCGATGGAGACACCTTCGACTCCTCTCCCGCGGGCAGAGTTCGTCTCGCGGACATCGACGCGGCGGAATCCAGCCAGCCGGGATACGAAGCCTCGAGGGACTTCCTTGCGGGCTTGGTCGACGGGCAGCTCGTCTATCTCGATGTCGATGACGTCTACGTCACGGATCCCTACAACCGTCTCGTCGCGGTCGTCTACGTGCGATACAACGCGAGCCATCTCCAGAATGTCAACCGCGCGCTCCTCGACGCGGGGATGGCCGTCGTCACGGACTACCCCAACGAGTTCAACCCAGCGGTCTGGACGCCCTACGTGTACCACCCGTCGGCGCCGCCGCCTTCGCCGAATCCCCTGACGCTAAGCGCATCCGCCAATCCGACCGAAGGGACGGCCCCGTTGACAGTTACGTTCGCGGCAAGTGCATCGGGCGGCACTCCACCCTATGTGTTCCTGTGGGACTTCGGGGACGGAAGCACGAGCTCCGTGCAGAACCCAGCCCACGCGTATGCATCTGCGCGGTCGTATGCCGCGCAAGTGACGGTGACGGACGCGGTCGGCAACACGATGTCGCGGACGATCCTGATTACGGTAAGCGCCCCGACTCTGACGACGTCGGGCGCGGTCCTCTCGACGGAGGCCCTCTTCTTGGCGGTCGTGATCGCGATCGCACTGGCGGCCGGGGGCCTGTGGCTGCGGTTTCGGCGAGTCCGAGGACGCTTCCGTAGGCCTCCGAAGCCCGAATGAACCGCGACAGACGGGTTTAGATTGTGGCGCGGCGCCACGGTAATCTCATCCTTGCGAACAGGACGCCACGCGGGTCTTTATAGCGTCCGAATGCAATATCTGTCTCGGGGGAGGCGGGTGAAGAGGGGTTCACGATCCGCCCTCGATAGCGAAGCCGGCGAAGGCGTTCATTCGACAGGAGCACTGTCCGCTCCAGCACGGCTCCCGTGGTGGAGACGCCTCTTCGGGCGCGGGCTGCGCGCCGCGCGCTTGAAGCCCACCTGGCCCTCGAATCCTCCGGCCGTAATCGTGGCGTGTGAGTACTGCGGGTACGATTACACGTACGAGCCCATCGATTTCGGCGAAGGGGACATCGGCGGTTCGTGGTCCTGTGACTGCGGCGTCCGCTTCTTCCCGCCCGGCGGCTCGATGTCCTACTCTTGGGTGCGCCCCTGACTTCGTGCCTGATTTGTGAGGAGGACTCGCCGGCAGCGGTCGGTCGTCCTTTCCGCGCGCATCCGTCCTAGGCCTGAGCGCGCTCAATCCTGACAAAGGCGCGGAGGGCCTCGACGATCGTGCGCAGGATCCCACGGCGCCCGCCTGTTTTTGTCCGGGCCCCCGAGGTCCGGGACACGGATGCGTCCTCTGAGGCGGGGTGGAGTTCGTGACGCTGACGTTGTGGGAGTCCCTTGACACGGTTCGGGAGTTCGCGAGCCAGGATTACGAAGCCTCCGTGGTTTCTGCGAAGGCCCGGACGCTCCTTTCGAGGTTCGAGTCAATCTCACTCCACTACGACACGATCTTCACGCCGGACGGAGGGGAAACTCCTGCGCAGGGACCGTCATAGGTCGTACACGCGGCCGGGGACCTTCGGGAAGGGCTGGACCTCGCCGACGTGGCGGGCTCCGACGATCCACGCGATGAGCCGTTCCAGGCCAATCCCCGCGCCGGCCGAGGGCTGTAGCCGTCCCTCCCTCGAGAGACGGAGGAGTAGGCCGTAGTTCTCCGAAGGAACAGAGTCTCTCGCCATCTTCGCCAGGAGCTTCGCGTACTCCCACTCCCGACGCGCTCCGGAGAGGACCTCGCCATAGGACGGGAGGAAGAGGTCGTAGTTGTCCCACTGGTCTCCCTCGAAGTCGTAGAACTCGCGGGGGATGTTCGTGACCCAGACGGGCGCGACGATCTCCTGAGGGAGACGGAGCTCCCACGACGTGCCGTACCGAGCGACGAGATCCTCTCGGTCATAGACGCGGAAGGGCGTTCCAGGGACGGCGAGGCCTCCCGGCCGTCCCAGGACCGCGAGATCGTCCCGGCCCCATTGCGACAGCTCTTCCAAGAGCCCGACGAGCGTTCGTTCGACGAGGCGCATGACGTCATGGGATACCGCGTCCCGCATCTCGAAGTCGAACTGGGTGAACTCGTAGGCGTGCCAGCCCGTGGCCTGCCGCTCCCGCCGCTCGACGCGGACGTTCGGCGACAGGACGAAGAGCCTCGGATGGAGGAGGGAGCAAGCGACGAGCTTATGGACGATCATGCTGAGGGTCGTGCGGACCGTCTCGCCGTACAGCTCGACCTCGAGTCGCTTCTCGATCGACGCTCCCGGATCGGGCCAGAGCGGATCCGTCGATCGGGAGAAGACGACGGGCAGGAGCCATTCGAAGCCCTCCCGGAGGAACGCGTCCGTGAGGAAGCGCGCAGTCCGGGTCATCAGGCGCCCGATCGCTCGCTTGCGCCCGAGCCCGGCCGGGTCGAGGGCCTCCAGGGCGAGGGGCAGTGCTGGCAGGACCTCCGTCTCTGGCTTCACGTTTCCACGCTTAGGATAGCGCGCGGTCCGCAAGAACATTCTGACGCTGATTCCGGCATTTCGCCGGAGGAAAGTCTATGAATGCGGGAGTAGATCGGCATTGTGCTGGCATGATCGATGCGAAGGACGAAGCCATCCTCGGGCAGCTCATGAAGGACGGCCGGCGGTCCGTCGTCCGGATCGCCCACGACCTCCGGCTTCCGCGGGCAACGGTCCAGGACCGGCTTCGGCGGCTTGAGGCGTCGGGCGTCATCCGGAAGTTCGTCGCCGTGCCCGACTACGGGAAGCTCGGAAAGGGCACGACGGCCTACGTGCTCGTCTCCTTCGACGGGCGGGATAAGGTATCTCAGCGGGCTCTCGCCGAGGAGATCGCGCGAATCCCGGAGGTCCACGAAGTGTCATTGATCTCCGGAGAGTGGGACATCCTCCTCAAGGTCCGCGCGGCGTCGATCACCCAGGTCGGCAAGCTCGTCATCGATCGCCTCCGAATGATGCGCGGAGTCGAGAAGACCCAGACCTGCGTGAGCTTCGAGACGGTCAAGGAGTCGGTCTGAGCGTCCTCTCAGCGAAGGAGGAGTCGTCGTCGCTAGGTTTAAGCCCCTCACGACATGGGGGGAGGCGAGGAGAGCAACGATGGCTCAATTTGTCCTAGTGATGACGCATACGCCAGACCAATGCCCGAGCGCGAATTCGACGATCCGGAAGCTCGTGATAAACATGTCCGCCGAGCTGCCAAAAATGGCCCGCAAACTGGGGGTCAAGTTCCTGGCGGGACCCACCGTGTCGAACGAGCATCGAGGATTCGCCTTTGTCGAGGCAGAAAAGGTTGAGGCCGTCAACGACCTCATGACGCAAAGCGGCCTCATCCAGTGGCAGAGCATTGAGATCGTTCCCACGCTGAGCCTCGAAGAAGGCATGAGGCAAATCGAGACGCTGAAGCCGATCTACTAGCCGCCAAGAGAAGTCCAGGCCGTCGTTTCCGCGGTCGTGGCGAGGCGTTCCCCGGCGGGTCACGGTACTCCGGATACGCGAGGCAAGATCGCGTTCACGGTCGGCAGGTCTTCCCGAACCTTCGCCCATGAGACGCCCCAGTCCTCCGAGGCGTACAGGTCCGTGTCCCGCAGGACGGCGAGCGCGTGACCATCCGGAAAGGCCGCGACCTGCCATGTGTTGATGTTCTGGTCCACCCGTGGCAGCCCTTTGACCTGCGTCCAGTGGGCCCCGTCGTCCTCGGAACGAAAGAGGAGCGCGCCGGACCCGCCGTTGTGGCGGGCGGTCGAGGCGAGGTACACGTCGCGACCGGGGAAGCATGCAACGGCGCGCTGATAGTGGTACGGCATCCCTTCCTTCCGGCAGTGGAACGAGTCGCCATGGTCATGGCTGATGTGGAAACCGTCCGCTGTCGCCGCGAAGACCGTGGCGGAATCCGTCGGGTGGGCCGCGACCATGTGGACATCGCGATCGAGTCCGCGCCGTACGCTCTTCCACGACTTTCCCCCGTCCCGGGAGCGGACGATCCAGCCGACGTGGACATTCGCGTAGATCGTGCCGTCCGCCGACACCGCCAAGGAGCGAAGTTCCGGAGGCGCTCCGTACGGCGTGTCCCACAGATTGCGCTCCGGGACGGCGTCGAAAGCTTGGATGTATTCGAGGCGTCCGTTTTCGACCCACGCGAGCCGAGCGCGCTCCGTGCCTACCACGAGTCGACCGTCGCTCGCGCGGTCGAGGCAGTAAAGATCTTCGGCCGCCGCGGCGGCTTTCGTCCAGCGCGTACCTGCTCCGATCCAGACTTCGTGCCCATCGACGAGGACGCCGGTCTCCTCTCCGGACACCCCGGCAACGACGTCCCGTTTGGCGAAAGGCGCGGGCAGGGGTTTGCCATCAAGCCCAAGGATGCCGCGTTCGGTCAGGAGCCACGCGTCGAGTTCGAGTCCGCCCATGCGCGCGCCGACCCACACGGGCGATGACTAAGTAGTTTCGGAATTACGAAATTTCGAATCCCCCACATCGATTCGGTTGGACGCGCGACTCGGTTCGAGTCTGCAGTGCACACCATGATGATGGTGGCTCCGCCGGCCCACGCGACTCGAGAGGGGCACCGCTAGCTCGTGGCGACCACGCCGCCGTGCTCCGAGCCCCGTCGTGGAAATCGGCCGCCGCCCGACCTTGCGACCTGGGAGAGGACGGGATGGCTGCTGATCACGGTCATGACGCTTCGGAGGACCTTCGCCTCCGCCTTCCGGAGGTGCTCCTCGAACGTCGTTCGGGACAGGCTGAAGGAACCCGCGAGGCGCTCCGACGACGTACGCCGCGGGCTATCGTAATAGCCAGCGTCCACGGCCGTCGAGAGGACCGCGAGCTGCTTCTTCGTGAGCTGCCCCGCGACCTCGCCAAGGTCGACCTGGACCTGAAGGGCCTCCGGGCCGACCTCAGCGAGGGCCTCGAGGTTCGCCCCCCCGAACTCCTGGAGTCGTTCGAGGAGCTGCTTGAGCCTCTCCCGGGTCGGGGCGATGAGGCGGTAAAGCTCACGGCCGTCGCTAAAGAGGGCGGGGAAAAGGATCGAGCAGCCGTAGGACATGATGCACTCCTCCACCCCGGAAGGCGGGCAGCCGCCCCGCGCCATCGCGACGACGGGCGATCGACACAGGAGGGCGTAGCCGGAAAGGCGGGGTTCGAGTTCCCGGAGCAGGCCGTCGAGGTCCTCGGGACCTTCGCCCGTCACGAGGAAAATCGAGCTGTGGCCCGGCGCCCCGATCTGCGTGATCGTCGACCCGCCGTGGGTCCTCTCCGACACGCATCTCTTGTGGTGGACCCGAATTCGTGCTTCTACGGGCATGCGGGTCAGATGGACGTCCCGGCTATTTAACGAAATACCGTCGCACGTCGGCTCGGAGGGTGCAGGAAACCAACGAGCGATGGTGAAATCCCGATGCGGCTGGGCGTCGATTCGTCCCGCATGGCAGCTTTCGAGGTCCATTCAAGCGGAAGCAAAAGGGCACGGTGGCTCCGGTATGAGGCAGGGTCGGCGCAAGAAGAGGCGCCCTGGCGGCAACGGCTCCGGTACTGGTGGAACTCTTTCCGGGGCTTCGCCGCGTTCGATGTCCGCGGCATCGACCCGAGGTGAAACGACGCAATCGGCCACGGCGGAGACCGACCGCATGGGCACCACGTTTGTCAAGGCTCTGCGCCGCCGGGATTTCGCAAAGCTCCAGGAGCTCTTCCATCCACGGATCCGGTTCAGGGCGCTCGTTCCTCCTGGCCTTCGTACGGCGGAAGAAGCGGCCGCTGCCGCCGAGCACCCGAAGCGGTGGTTCGGCGATGCCGATCGATTCGACGTTGTCGCCTCGAAGGTCGGCCGCCTGGGACCGCGGATTCGCGTCGGCTATCGAATCCGCCTGCGGGAGGCGGGTGTGTGGTACACAGTCGAGCAGCAGGCGTACCTCGATGTGAGAGATGAGCGCATTGTAACCATGGATCTCCTCTGTTCAGGTTTCATTCGCGAATCAGACTCGGGCTGAAGGTTTCAATCGCCCCGCGATCGCGGCTTGTGATCGCGGTGCCGATTCCTGCCAGCGACGTGTGGCCTCGCCTTGCTTGCCGGACTCCGTGAGATGTTCCTTCCAAGCGTAGACATGCGGTCTCAGTATCTCGATGCCCCGAATCGAGGGCTCGCGCCGAGGAATGGACACGCGGGAATTGTCAACGAATTCTCTCGGGCGAAAGGTATTTAGTCCATGGGCCGGCATGGGCCGGCCGCAGGAGGGAGATCGACGGACATCTCGCAACTCGTGCCCTTCGTCCTTGAGCACGCGCTACTAGTCGGGGTCGCGCTCCTGATCGCCGCGGTCCTCGTGCGGGCCCTCGGCCGGGCCCTCAGCTTCTCCCTTCTTGTGGCCGGCGTGCTCGTCACCGCCTACTTCGGGTTCCAAGAGTGGCAGGCGACGCGCGATCTCTTCGTCGTGGGCACGCTCCTCGCCACAGGCCTCGTCGCCGCCGGGTTCCTCGCTTGGGTCGTCCGGGTCGTCGCCCTCGTGGTCGCGATCGGGCTCGTCGCCGCGGGATGGTACCTCCTCCTTTATGGATGGATGGGCCCGGCCTTCCTCGAAACCACGACGGGCCTCACGACCTGGGCGGCCGCAACGATCCTTTGTGCTCTCGGCCTGTTTCGCCTGGGTGGGCCGCGCCGCCTGCGCGCGGGATCCGGGGTCGCCCTCGCTGCGGCGGCCTCGCAAGACTGAGTTGCTGAGACGTGCGTTCGTCGCCACGGGGTCGATTCCCCATTGGCTCAACCGGTTCGACCCGTGGTCCCCGAGGCCCTGGCCCGAGGTCGACTGGGTTCGAGAAGGAAATCGTGGACCTCATTCTCGCGCGCCGCTACGTCGATCTGGCGAACTTCGACCCGAACCGATGGGCGCTCGTCGCCCCGGGAGGAGACTTCGCTCCGCTCTTCATCATGGCCGGGGAGCTCGGTCCCACGTTCACTCCCCGCCGGATCGCGACGGAGCCTGCCTTCGGATCGGTCAGTCTGACGACCCTCGAGTTCCGCGCCGAGTGATTGTTCCGCGCCGTTGCGGTTCTCCGCCGGGCGCAGGGCTTGCTGGGAGGCTGGGATCGAGGTGCCCCGCGCCTCAGATTGTCAGATCGCCGCTGGCCTCCCGGGAGCCTACGCCGGCAGCCCCTTCCCGCAGTAGGCGCAGAACTTGGCGTCCGGCACAACGGGCCGACCGCAGTTCACGCAGAACCGGATCGGCGGGGCGTAGGGCGGGGCAAAAGCAGGAGGAGCGTAGGCCTGCGGCGGCGGCAGGGAGCCATACCTCGACACGTTCGTCAGCTTGACGTAGGTGAGGAGGAAAAAGATGCCGCTGATGAGGTTCACGAAGAGGCCCAGGATGCCCAAGACCAGGGAGGGCGTCTCCGCGGATCGGTACCGGCCCGCCTCGATGTCCTTCAGGATGATCCAGGACCATGCGGCGAGGCCCACCGCGAGGGCGCCCAAGATGGCGAAGGGAAAGAAGAAAGGAAACGCGAAGCCGATTGGAATCCAGACGGCGAGGAAGAACACCAGGACGGGGACCCAGATTGCAGCGGCGATGGCGAAGAAGATGAAGCCCACGAGGGCGAACGTCCGGGCGCTCTGCGCCTCCGACATCGCATAGGGGTTCATGCTTCCTGGAGGCCAGCTCATGCCGCCCGGATGGGTCCTTCCTCAGATAGGCTTTGCTTCTCGGGGCCTTAGGTCGCTGGCACGAGAGCGGATGCCGGGTCGCGGATGGGAGGTGCGGATGACACACCGCTGCCCGATGACGTCCGCTCCTCTGATAACAGGGAGAGAGGTTTTTTGCATGCCCCGGGCGCATCCCAAGGGTTTATGGCCCAGCCAGCATGGGGTGTCCTGCTAGTCCTGCTCTTCCCTGTCGCCCTCCTTCTGGCGGCGCCGACCGCCCGCGCGGATCCCTATCACCTCCAGGTCGGGAACGACGTCCTCGGGACGGAGCGGGCGGTTTACGGGCAACAGTGGGTCGCACAGTCCTTTGCCCCCACCTCGGGATTCTTCCTTTCCCGCATCGAGCTTTACGCACGGGATCGCGGCAACAGCGGAGCCTTGTCCCTAGAGGTCCGCGCAGACTCCAGCGGATTCCCTGCCGCAGCTACCCTGGTCGGGACCTCCGTGAACGGCCCAGGCTCCGCGGGGTGGTTGGATTTCGAACTCAGCCCGTATCTGGAATTGGAGCAGAATCGTACCTACTGGATCGTTGCGAGCGATTCCAGGACGCAGTCGAATGGGTACGAGTGGTGGCGATCCGGCAGCGATACGGCCTACCCTGAAGGCACCGGGGCCTTGTCCCCCGACGGCGTCAACTGGACCTACGATACGGAGGACTATGCTTTCCGCGTGTACGGATTCCAGCAACCGGACCTGAACTTCACCGTGACGGCCTCGAGATTAACCCTCGATGCCGGCCAGTCCGCGGAGTTCTCGGTGATCATGAGGAACGCGGGCCTCGGGTCTGCGAGTAGCGTCTCGGTGAACGTCTCGCTTCCATCCGGGCTCACGTATGTCGACGATGATGCGGCCTTCATCGGGGGTGTTCAGGTTGGTCCTCTCAGTTACAGATTCGCAAACTTGGGCCCCGGACGCTGGTCGTTCCAGCTGACGGTTGCGGCTTCGGACAACGTATCGGACGGAACGGTCGCCGAAGCAAGGTTCGCCTTCGAGCCGACGGACCACAATGGGGTGCCGTGGCCACGGCTCGTCGAGACCGTTGCCATTACTATCCGGAACACGGGGCCCGCGCCGGAGTGGCCGTGGTGGGTCCTCGGATTGGCCGGGATCCCGATCGGCGGGGGGCTCCTCCTCCTGGTGCGTCGCCGGCTGGGCCGGGCCACGGTCGAGGAAGTCTTCGTGGTTCACCGAGACGGAATCTTGCTCGCCCATCAATCGAAAACCCTGACCCCGGACAAGGACGAGGATATCCTTGCGGCCATGCTCAAGACCGTCCAAGACTTTGTCCAGGAGGCCTTCTCCGGGAACGAATCGGTCCCGATGCGCGGAATCCAGTTCGGGGCGTTCAACATCCTGATCGAACCGGGGCGTACCCAGAATCTCGCTGTCGTCTATCGGGGGAGGGACGATGGGACCCTCGCGGTCCGCGCGAAGGAACTTTCCCAGCTCATCGAAACGCGCTACGGCCGTGTACTCGAATCGTGGTCCGGGGACATGCGAGAGGTACGGGGCCTTCGCGATCTTCTGCCGGTCCTCTGGGGGCGAAGACCGGATGTGAGCGGCGTTCGTGGCCAGGGCGAGGAGAGCGGAATTCACGAAGGCGGTGCCTCGCTTGCAGTAAGTCGGGAAGCGTCCACGGGCGGCGACCAGGTGCCCACGAGTCCGTTCCCCGACGAGGAAGGGTAGGAGTCGCGATGACCGTCGGCACGACATTCAAATTCAAGGTGTGTTTGGTCGGGGAGGCGGCCGTCGGGAAGACGAGCCTCGTCCAACGGTTCGTCCTCGACCAGTTCGAAGATCGATACACGTCCACGTTGGGCGCGAAGACGACGAAGGCGGACATCGAGATTGCAGATCCGCAGGGAGGCGGGACCGTCGGGGTATCGTTGCTCATCTGGGACATCATGGGGGAGCGGCAGGTGCCCGACCGACTCCTCGAGGCCTACTTCCGTGGTACCCAAGGCGTGATTGCGGTCTGCGACGTCCTGCGGGTCCCGACGATCGATCGGATGCAGGATTGGGTCCAAATGTTGTACAAGGTTGCCGGTCCGGTCCCGACCCTGTATGCTGCGAACAAAGCCGATCTGCTGCAAGAGGCCTCGGTTACTTTCGTCGAGGCGGAGCTCAAAGCGCGTTTGTCGTCGTTACACGCAGGGCCCATTTTCACGAGCGCGAAAACGGGCGAGAATGTCCGGAAGATATTTTCCCGTCTTGCGGAAGAGATTGTCCGGCAGGCCGGAACCGAGAGCCCCGTCGCGGGAGAAGCCTGACAGGACCGGACTACAGCGCCCGCATCCGGTTATTCTTCGGATTGTGCTCGACCTCGGCCAGGTGGAGCGCCTCCAAGACCGGTGGTACGTACATCCCGAATCGCCCGCGGAGCCCCTTCTTGAGTCCATACCAACCGCCCACCGGGTTCTTCGGCGATCGACCCCATGCCTCGACGGTCCCCTCGGCCGCCGGCTTCTGCTCGTCGGCGCTGCCGAGCAGCATCCAATCGCCGCGGGCCTTGAGCATCGCATGCAGATCCTCGATGCAACGAAGGTGATACCGCAGCTCCGTGCTGCCCGCCTTGACGACGAGCGCCGGAGGGGTCGACGTCTCGTCACGATACGCCAAGAACTCCGACGACTGACTCGGCGACTTCAAGCGCCACGGTTGCTCGCGTGTCCCTTCGCCCGACTTTCCCTTGCTCGCCATTCGAATCCCTTGATCGTGTCGTCCCGATGACCCACGCTGAATCGATTGCAGGGACCTCGCGGACGGACTCGGAAGGACCGCGCGGCCGATATTTCAACGATTCGCCGCCTTCAGGTGACGGGACTTATGGAGAGAAATCTTCCCGAAGGCATCCTTCGAAGCGGCACCCCGGTGCTGACCGCTGCTTCTCACGTGCCGCGCAACGGGTCAGCGTAGACGACGCGGAAGCGCTCCATCGCAAGCGGGGCCTCCCGACTCGGCTCGCGGCCTATGCGCTCGCACTCGGACACGTTCGTTCCCAGTAGATCCTGCGCCACTGGCCGAGGCTTCGGTCTCCTTCGTCGCCTTCCCACGCATACCCCTCGGGGACCTTGTCGTAATGGATGACCCGGACCTTCGTCGTCTCGATGATGCACACAGGCTCGTCCGGTCCCGCGAGGACGATCCAGAGATCGCCCGGCCGCGACCCGGGCTTGCCGTTGGCTTGTTCAACCAGACGAGGGCTCCGCTGGCCGTCTTCGTCCCGTCGCGCACAAGGGGAGCGATCTCCCGGGCGTCGTCCGAGTCGAGGCCGAACCAGGCCGTGTCTAGGTACTCCGACACACGCGGGGCCCGCGCCGGAATAGAGGCCAGGAATTGCGCCCAGTACCGCTCGACGTTCGTGGCCGTGTGCCTCATGCCCGCATCCGCGTGAGATCCGACATGGACGCGACAGGGGATGGCTCTTCTGGAGCATCCGTGGGTGCTCCACGAACATCGCTTTTATCCCGGAACAAGTTTACCGCGCGACTCGATCCATGCCCCGCACCGTAACGTTCACCCCGCGCAGGTTTCTCCGGAAGTTCTGGCAGCTCGGTAACTTCGACGTCTCGCCCGACGGCCGGCTCCTCGCGTACTCCGCGAATAAGGGTGTGCAGTGGACCGTGTATGTGCGCGACCTTTCATCGGGCCGAGAACGGGTCCTGTTACGGTCCAAAGAGTCCGTCCTCAACCCGGAGTTCTCCCCTGATGGGGAGTGGATCGCCGTCCAATCGGACTTCGAGGGCGACGAGAACTTCGATGTGTACATCATCCCCGCCACTGGAGGCGAAGCGCGGAACCTCACCCACGATCCCGCCGACGACGCCTTCCCGCGGTGGTCGCCGGACGGCAGCAAGATCGCGTTCATCTCAAACCGCGACAGGGACCGGGACAACCTGTTCGTCCTCGACACGGAGCGGGGAAACGCCACGCAGCTCACGCACTTCGACGACACCGTCGGGGAAGTCGCATGGCGCCCCGACGGCACGTCGATTGCAATCCTGGTTGGGGACGGGAACCTGGATTGGGTCGGCCTTGTGGACCTGAGCGGCCGGGTCGAACACCTCGTCGATTTTCCCGATTCGGAGAGCGCGATTGGCGGGGACGTGGGCCGACCGCACCCATGGTCCCCGGACGGTCGGGAACTCGCCTTTGTATCAAATGTCCACGACCACCTCGACATTGGGGTCCTCGAGGTGGAGCACAAGAAGGTCCGGTGGCTCGTCACGAGCAAGCGGGACAAGACGATGCCCCTCTGGTCCCCAGACGGCAAACGCGTCGCGTTCCTCGAGAACGACAATGGGAATGTCCAACTCCGCTCGGTGAGCGCCTCGGGCGGCCGTCCCCGCACCCACTCCGACGCCGTGGGCGTTGCGGCCCGTCCCGTATGGCATCCCAATGGTCGAGCCCTGTACTTCTGGTCCTCCACGTCCGTCCGGCCCGACGAGCTCGTCGTCCAGAGCGCATCGCGGCGGGAACGGCTCGTCAAAGGTGCGCGCGTCCCGCTTCCCCTCCATGAGATGTGCCGCGCGCGGCTCGTTTGGTATCCAACCTTCGATGGCCGGAACATCCCCGCGTGGCTGTACATGCCGCCTAAGGTTCGCTCCCGACGAGCGGCCGTCGTCATCCCCCATGGCGGTCCGGAGTCGCAAACGCTGAACGAGTGGGACATCCTCACGCAATTCCTCGTCGCCGAGGGCTACACGATCCTTCTCCCGAACTACCGCGGCGGTACCGGGTATGGCCGTTCGTGGCGGCGAATCTCCGACAAGGACCTCGGCGGGGACGACATGAAGGATATCATCGCCGCGGGCCGGTGGCTCATCAAACGGAGGTTGTGCCCGCTCGCCCGTCTTGGGATCCTTGGCGTCAGCTATGGCGGCTACGCCGTCGCCCACTGCCTTGAGCAGGCGCCCGACTTGTGGGCCGTCGGCGTGAGCATCGTTGGCTACTTCAACTGGTTCACGGCGACGACGACGGAGCGCGGCTACTTGCAGAGGTACGACCGATGGAAGATGGGGGCCCCCGACACGGACGCGGATCTGTTCCGCCAGTTGTCGCCGATCTACTACCTCGACCGAATACGCGCTCCCGTGCTCTTCATCGGCGGTGCCCACGATCCGCGCTGCCCGGTGACGGAAGCTCGGCAAATGGTGGGCGAGATGAAGCGGAGGGGCAAGGTGATCGAGTACCTCGAGTTCCCGGACGAAGGCCATTGGCCCCGGAAGATGTCGAACCAGATCCGCTTGTACGAACGGGCGATCGAGTGGTTGAACCGCTTCCTCCCGGAGCGTCCCGCGCGGCCTTCGTCCCGTTCCCGCCGCCTCTGAACGACGGGGCACGGTTTCGGAGAGGGGGAACAGGGACTGTATCTCCCATGATGAACGGCGGGAATCTATTTATCGACAATCGCCTTTCAAGCCAATATCGGATTGCCGTCGCAGGCATTCGGTCTCGCCGACACCGTGGGGGTTGGGAACAATGGGAGCGTCAGCCCAGAGGAGAGCGCGCTGGATATCTGCCTTGGTGACCTTGACGATCGCGCTATCGGCCGTCGTCCTGAGCGCACCGACCGCACGGGCGCACGATGAGGATGTGATGCGAATCGGGGACACCCAGGAGATCGACAGCCTGAACCCCTTCGCCGCCGTCGAGAGTTCGTCCTACTTCCTGTTCGCCCATGTCTACGACCTGCTCGTGGGCATCGGTCCGACGCTCGAACCCGTCCCGCAGCTCGCGAGAAGCTGGTCCGTTTCCGCGGACGGCCTGAGCTGGACGTTCAACCTGTATGACAACGTCAAGTGGCACGACAACACATCCTTCACGGCGGATGACGTCAAGTTCACGATCGAGTACATCCAGCAGTGCCAACTGGCCTTGTTCTTGGGCTACGTCGGCGACCCGACGGCCGATCCCGTCTACATCGAGACCGTCACCGTGGCGAGCCCAACCCAGGTTGTCATGACGACGAACGTCCCGAAGGCGAACATGCTTTCCCTCTTCGTCTTCATCCTCCCGGAGCACATCTGGTCCGGGATTGCCTGCGAGGATGCGGAGACCGTTGCGAACGATCCACCGATTGGGACGGGGATGTACAGGTTCGTCCGGTGGGAGCAGGGCTCCTTCATCGAGATGGAGATCAACACGAACTATCACCTGATTCCCGAGGTCCTGGCTCGGAAACCCGGAATGGACTTCGTGGACAAGATCTTCTTCCAGTTCTACACCGATGCGCTGCCGCTGTACAACGACTTCCGTGCGGGAGACATCGACGCGACCGCCGACCTCACATCGCGGCAGTTCCTGGAGCTCGCGCTGAACATCGACGATCTTCCTGATGTCGACGTCGTGAAGCTCACCGGCGACGACATCTCGTTCCTAGAGATCGGATTCTGTGTTGCCTCCGACGCGATCATCGGCGACTTGGAGGCCTCCGGTGACTTGCTCCCCGAACAAGGGAAGCGGCACTGGCTCATGACGAACCTCACGACTCGCCAGGCGATTGCTCTGGCCATCGATCGCCAGTCCCTTGTCGACAACGCGTTTCAAGGCCTCGGGAGGAAGGGGGAGTCCCTCATTCCCCCCGCGACGCCTTATTGGCACTACGACGTGCCGGACAGCGAGGAATACAAGTTCAACCTCACCGCGGCGGCCGCGCTCCTCAATGATCCAAGGAAGGATGGGTTCACCCTCCGGACGGGCGCCACGGTGCCGGGCCTGAAGGGGGAGGGTCTCGATCCGGCCGCGGCGAACAACCAGGACGCCTTCGCGGACATCGACGGTGACGGCATCCGCGAGGTCATCAACACGAGCCGGGTCGACGCGGAGGGAGCTCCGAAGGGCAACGAAGGGATCCTCACCTCGCCCGACGAGATGAAGTTCGGCATCTGGATCATCGATGCGGCAACCGAATCGCAGACAGCTGCGGACATCTTCCTCCCGTGGCTCGCTTCGATCGGCATTTCCGTCCAGAAGTTCATCGTCTCCGAAGGCCAGCTCATCGACATCAGCTATGGGGCGGACTACGACCTCTACATGTGGGGTTTCGGAGGCGACGTGGATCCCGACTTCCTGCTGAGCGTGCTGACCACGGACCAGATCCTTGGCTGGCAGGACGCATGGTATAGCAACCCGGAATACGACGCTCTCTACGCGGAGCAGCAGGGCCTCGTGGACCCGGCCGAGCGCCAGGCGGTCGTCCATGAGATGCAGCGCATCGCCTATCGCGACACGCCCTACATCATCTATATCTACCAGTTCGTGACCACCGTTGGACGCATCGATCGATTCACCGGCTGGGGCAACTGGTCCGAGAGCCCAGGCCTGGGGCTCAGTGGCTTCGGGAACTCCTTCCTCATGCTGCAACTCGAGCCGGTCGCGGCTGGTGCGGGCGGTCCCCTCGCGCTCAACCTCTACGCTCTCGGCGGGATCGTAGCTGCCGTGGCCGCCGGAATCGTTACGGCGGTCGTCGTAATCCTTCGCCGGAGACGACGAGAACAGATGCCCCTGGGTCCTCCACCGCCTCCACAGCCGCCGCTGCAGCCGCCGCAACCGTGATGACACCGATCGCCTTAGCAGGAGACGGCGGCTGATGCCACACGGATCTGTCTCCTCAGGGGGGGCCTTCCTCTGTCGATGAGGCGCGTCATTGTCAAGAAGTCCACGAACGCAGCAGCGGCGATCCTCCTGATCCTCATCGCAAACTTCGTCCTGTTCCGGGTGCTGCCCGGGGACCCGGCGACCCAGTTCTTCCGCTCCGCACAGGGCGCTCGCCCCAGCGAGGAGTTGATTGAAAGGCAGCGCCAAATCCTCGGCATCGGCGACCCGATCCACGTGCAGCTGGGGAAGTACCTCGTGAACACTTTCACGGGCGAGTGGGGCTACTCGTTCTTCCGGAAATCTCAGCTGGTCACCGATATCATCGCACAGAAGGCTGCATGGACCCTGCTCCTCGTCGGAACTTCGACCCTCATCACCCTCTGGCTCGGGATTGTCATCGGAGCCATGTCCGCGTGGCGTCGCGGGAAAGCTTTCGACCTCGGATCCCTGGGGGTAGGTTTCTTCTTCTACTCCATGCCCACGTTCTGGCTCGGTCTCCTTCTCGTCGTCCTCTTCCATCGAACCCTCGGAGTCATCCGACTCTTTCCGGGGAGTGGCGCCACAAGCATCCCGCCTCCGACGGAGCCTTTGGCCCTGACGGTGGACGTCCTCTCCCACCTGGCCTTGCCAGTCATCACGCTTGTCCTCGTGCAGCTTGCGGGCATCACACTCATCATGCGGAGTTCCTTGATCGAAGTCCTCACAGAGGACTACGTCGTCACCGCGAAGGCCAAGGGCCTGTCCGACCGACAGGTCCTCAAGCGCCATGCGATTCCCAACGCCCGCCTCCCGATGGTCACCGTGATTGCCCTCAACCTCGCCTTCATCGTCACCGGAGCGATCCAGGTGGAGACCGTCTTCAACTACGACGGCGTGGGCTTGCTCACGGTCGAAGCGTTTCAGGATTCAGACTACCCGGTGCTGCAGGGTCTGTTCCTGATTCTCACCTTTGCCGTCGTCATCGCGAACTTGGTTTCGGACTTCGTCTACGCGTACCTCGATCCGCGAGTGAGGTTCGAGTGACGGGACATGGCGCACGAAACTCGCCGGACCGGTCCCGGAGGCGACCTCCCCGCGACCCCGCTTCCGGCATCTCTCTGGCGGCTGCGACTTCGTTCCCTCCTGGAGCGCTCCGCGAGGTTTTGGAAGGTGTTCGCACGAAGCCGCCTGGGGATGGTCGGTCTCCTCATGCTTCTCGTCTTCGTCGTGATGGCCCTCACGGCCCCTGGGCTCACGAGCGCTGGGATCCTGCAGAACCCCAACCGGCAGAATCTCTCGGACCGATTCGAAGGCCCTAGCTCGGACTACTGGTTCGGCACGGATCAGCTCGGGAGGGATCTCTTCAGCCGCCTCTGGTGGGGCGCTCAGGCCAGCCTTCTCATCGGCTTTGCCGCCACCGCGATCATCATGGTCCTCGGGAGCCTCATCGGGTTGGTTTCCGGCTACTACGGCGGATGGATCGATGAGATCCTGATGCGCGTGACGGATTTCTTCCTCGTCGTACCCTTCCTCCTCTTGGTTCTCATCCTCGCCGCGACGGTCCCGCCGCCCGGCACGTCAATCAGCAAGGTCGTCCTCGTGATCGGGATCTCTCTGTGGGCCTTCACGGCGCGCCTCGTGCGCAGCCAGGTCCTGTCCCTGAAGGAGCGGCAGTTCGTTGAACGGGCGCGATCCGCTGGGGCCGGGGACTTCCGCATCATGATCCGCCACATCTTCCCCAATGCGTTCACCCTCGTGTTCGCCGAGGCCATCCTGACGGTGGCCGTCGTGATCCTGTTGGAGAGCTTTCTCAGTTTCATCGGCATCGCACCCGCGGACATGATCACGTGGGGCAAGACCCTCCAAGAGGCCTATGTATGGAGCGCGACGGAGACCGGCCTTCTGGTCTGGGTCCTCATGCCGGGGCTGTACATCGTCGCCCTCGTCCTGGGTTTCACCCTTCTGGGGTTCGCCCTTGACGAGCTGGTGAACCCCCGGCTGCGGAGGCGCTAGCTTGGCGCTTCTGGAAGTCCGCGGCCTCACGACGTACTTTGACACGATGGCAGGGGTGGTGAAGGCCGTCGACGGAGTCGACATCCGGCTCGCGGAGGGAGAGAGCCTTGGCATCGCGGGGGAGTCGGGCTGCGGGAAGACCACCGTGGCCCTCTCGATCCTGCGGCTCCTCCCAAGGAACGGCCGCATCGTCGCGGGCGCGGTCCGATACGCCGGATGGGACCTCGCGACGATCTCGGAAGACTACATGCGCGGGATTCGTTGGAAACATATCTCGATCATTTTTCAGGGCGCGATGAACGCCCTCAATCCGGTGAAGCGCGTCGGAGAGCAGATCGCGGAACCCATCATGCTCCACGAGGGTTTGGACCGGGAAGCCGCGATGAAGCGAGTCGGGGGCCTCCTGGAGCTTGTGGGAATCCATCGGGATCGCGGGCAGGAGTTTCCTCACGAATTCAGCGGCGGCATGCGGCAGCGAGTGATGATTGCGATGGCCCTTGCGTGCAATCCGAAAATCGTCATCGCCGATGAGCCGGTGACGGCCTTGGACGTCGTGATCCAAGCGCAGATCCTCGATCTCCTTGAGCGCCTGAAGCGAGAACTTGACCTCTCGATGGTCCTCATCTCGCACGACTTGTCCGTGATGGCGGAGACCTGCGACACCATGGCGATCATGTATGCCGGCAAGCTCGTCGAATCCGGCACGGTCCGGGACATCTTCAAGAGGGCCAACCATCCCTACACGCAGGACCTCATCCAGGCCTTTCCGGACATCGAGGGCTCTCAGAGGCTACCCGCCTACATCCCCGGCCTCCTCCCGAGCCTGGTGGATCCGCCCACGGGATGCCGATTTCATCCCCGCTGCAAATTCGCATGGCAGCGATGCATCGACAAGGAACCCGCCCTCCTTCCCGTCGACGAGGGCCATTGGTCCTCATGCCACCTGAACACGCCGGAGCGTCCCGCCGATGGCCGGTGAACCGTACGTCGTCCTCCGGGACTTTCGCATATGGTTCGCGAAGCGCCAGCCGTTCCTCGACGCCCTCCGGGGCATCGAGCCTTCCTACGTGAAGGCGGTCGATGGGATCGACCTGACGGTCGCCAAGGGCGAGGTGTACTGCCTCGTCGGCGAGTCGGGTTGCGGCAAGACCACGACGGGCAAGGGGATCTTGCACCTTGTGGAAGCTACCGGCGGCGACATCTTTGTGGGTGCGCCGCCAGACGTCCTGGAGAGGTACGAGACGGCCCGGACCCATGAAGACCGAAGCACGGCGGAACGCATCCGGCGGCAGTGGTCGCTCGCGTACCGAGAACCTCCGGAGACGCGACAAGAGCGCTCCTTCGCGGTGCTCATGGCACTTTGTGGCACCGCCCTGGGCGGGATCCTTGCCGCTGCCCTCGCGGCTTCCGTGAACCTTGTCGTCCGTGGACTCTGGAGCGCGCTTGCGTTCCTCGCCCTCGCCGTGGTCCTCGCCTTTGTCGGCACGTTGCCCCCGGTCCCGACGACCGAGCGGTTGCCGAAGCGTCTCGTGGCCTCCTCTCTCCTTGGGGTCTTCATCGGGGCCTACCTCGCCACGGCCTTCGGCCTTCGGGCCGCCGGGCTCCCCGCCCACGCGGCGGCCGTCGTCGGGGCCTACTTCGACACCTGGGAGCTGAACCTCCTCCTGCTCTGTTTCCAGATCTTGATCGCGGTCAGCGCGACGTGGTGGATCACGAAGGTCCTCATGCGCCGCCGACGAAGGAAGGAAGGCATCGACGTTGGAAAGGTGGGCCGGCTTCGGAAGGCCGCACAGATTATCTTTCAGGATCCCTACGAGTCCCTGAACCCGAAGCTATCCGTGTTCGACACCGTTGCGGAGCCCCTCGTCGTGAACCGAATCACCCGGTCCCGGCCGGAACTCGACACCCGGGTCCGGCAGGCCCTCGACGACGCGGGACTGCGGCCTCCGGGCGATTTCATGTTCCGATACCCCCACGAGCTGAGTGGCGGACAGCGGCAGCGCGTGTCCATCGCCGCGGCCCTCGTGCTCGATCCTGACTTCCTCGTGGCCGACGAGCCCGTGTCCATGCTCGATGTCTCGATCCGGACGGAGATCCTCGAGCTTCTCTTGGAACTCCGCGCGAAGAAGGGGCTCACGTACCTCTTCATCACGCACGACCTGAGCCTTGCCTGGGTCCTCTCGGACCGAATCGGCGTGATGTACCTGGGCAAGATCGTCGAGGAGGGACCGACCCAGGAGATCATCCGGAACCCACGACACCCCTACACGAAGGCCCTCGTCTCGGTCGTTCCGGTCCCTGACCCGGATCGGCGACGGGAGCGCATCATCCTCAAGGGCGAGCGGCCCGATCCGTCGAACGTCCCGCCCGGCTGCCGTTTCCACCCCCGGTGCCCGGTGGCGTTTGAGAAATGCGGCTGGACGGCCGATGAGGTCGCGGCCGAGTTGAAGGGAGTCACCATGGAGAAGCCTGTGGGGGTGAGCCTGGAGGACATCCGGGTCGAGGGTCCTCCGTCGCTCACGATCCGTGCGGCGTCAGGAGGCGTCGACGCCTGGCTGCGGAATCAGATCGACGCCCACTCCGAGGAATCCCGGTGTCTCAAGGCGGTCCGATCCATCGAGCCGATGGACGGCGGCGTCCGAGTTGCCCTTCATGAGGGATTGGAACCGGCGCTCCGTGATGTCGCACCGAACGTCAAAGTGGCATGCCATCTGTACGGAGAACTCCATGAGGCCTCGGGCTCGTGAACTCGGTCTGCTTCTCGGCATCTTGGAGCCTGGCCCGAGGAACACGATTGCCGATGTTGGCGATGTCCGCGTCGGGCACAGCACCCTCATCGCGGGAGACGGGAAACTCGTGCCCGGCCAGGGGCCGGTGCGAACGGGAGTCACCGTCATCGTTCCGCACCGCGGCAACGTCTGGCGCCAGCGGCCCAAGGCAATGTGGGACACCATCAACGGCTGTGGTGAATTGACGGGAGCGGTGGAGATGCGCGAGTTCGGCGTCCTCGAAACCCCAATCGGACTCACGAATACGATGTGCGTGGGGAACGTCGCGACCGGGCTCATCGTGTCGGCCATGCAGCAGAATCCTGACGCGGGGATCGAGGAGTCGACCGTGGTCCCGACCGTCGCCGAATGTGACGATTCCTACCTCAACGACGCCCGCGGGCTCCACGTGAAAGCCTCCCATGCGCAGGCCGCTCTCGCGGCCGCCACTCCGGATTTCCTCCTGGGGACCGCGGGCGCAGGGACCGGGATGACCTGTTGCGACTACAAGGGTGGCATCGGTAGCGCCTCTCGGAGGATCGGAGCGAAGGACGGCGGCTGGACGGTCGGAGCCCTCGTCCTGTCCAACTTCGGTTGGAAGGAACACCTGACGATCGCGGGAGTCCCGGTCGGTCGGGAACTCCTGGCCCGGGAAAAGGGGCACTCCTCCCGCGCAGGCGCGGGGTCGATCGTCACGGTCCTCGCCACGGATGCGCCGCTCTCCTCGCGGCAGCTCGGGCGCCTAGCGCGGCGCGCGTTCCTCGGACTCGCCCGCCTCGGCTCCTTCAGCAGCAATGGGAGCGGCGATCTCGCCATCGCCTTTTCGACGGCGCAATGGGTCACCTATGATTCCCCCGCGGAACTTCTCGCCGAAAAGCGTCTCCACGATACGCAAATGAATCCGCTGTTCCTCGCGGCCGTCGAAGCCACGGAGGAGGCCATCGTGGACTCACTCTTTACGGCGACGACGGTCGTGGGCCGCGACGGGAATACCTCGCCCGAGATCCCCCTCCCCGAGACAGTCGACATCCTTCGTCGGTATCGACGGCTTGTGTGAATCGACGCGGACGGGATGGCTACGCCAACCCTCCTAGGGCTCCATCGAAGGCCCGCAGCGTCTCTTCGATCGCCTCGTGATCGTGAACCGTGGACATATAGAACGGCTTGCTCGGCTTCACAAAGATGCCACGTCCGAGCAGACCGAAGTCCAGCTCGCGCCGTCTCGCCGAATCGGCGCGCAGAGTGTCGCTGGAGGTGCGCGGGGCGTTCTCCATGAAGAGAATCGAAAAGACGGTTCCCACCCGGGGGATCTGTGCGCGGATGGAATGCCCAATCAGTCGCTCCTGAATCCCCTGCACGAGCGTCTGGGTTGTGGCGAGCAACCCTTCGAACGTGCCAGGGCTCTCCAGTTCATCCAGGGTTGCCATGCCGGCAGCAAGGGCGAGGGGGTAGCCGGCGAAGGTGCTGCTGTGGAAGAATCCATCTCCGGCCGGGTCGGCGAGATCGAGGATGTCCGCGCGTCCAAGGAACGCGCCGCACGGGAGGCCGCCCCCAATGACCTTCCCGAGGCAGGTCAGGTCCGGAGTCACGCCGAACGCATGCTGCGCGCCGCCGAGTCCCAAGCGGAACCCACTCATCACCTCATCGAAGACGAGCGGGATGTCTAGGTCCTCCGTGACCTCGCGAAGCCCATGCAGGAACCCTCGTTCCGGGGCGATGTAGGAGCGCTCGACGGGCTCGAGGATCACGCAGGCCAAGTCCTTCGCGTGCCTGCGAATCTGTCGTTCTGTTTCCTCGAGGTTGTTGAACGGCAACACGAGGGGATTCCTCACCCCGGGGCCCGATGCTCCGTCCGTGGCCGACTCGGGTGCCGGGGGCCTGGCCCTTTCCTCGGTGCTCGGCTCGTGACCCACGAGGAGTTCATTGATGGCGCCATGGTAATGCCCCTCGAACTTCGCGACGAGGGGCCGGCCGCGGTAGGCCCGAGCCAGGCGGATTGCATGGAGTGTCGCCTCCGTGCCTGAGACGGTGAAACGCAATCGTCCGGCGGGTCGGAAGATCCGCAGTAGGCGCTCCGCGTAGATGGCTTCGAGTTCATGAGGGGTGCCGAGCGTCGTCGTCCCCGCCCCATCGAGGGTCTCGTGAATCGCCTTCACGACGCGAGGATGGCCATGTCCGAGGATGAAGGGACCGAAGGAGAGGCAGTAGTCGATGTACGCGTTCCCGTCGAGATCCCAGAGCCGGCAGCCCCTCGCCTTCCGCATCGCGAGCGGGTACGGGTCGAAATACTTCACATTCGCCGTCACGCCGCCCGGCATGACCTTTCTTGCTCGTGCGTGGTAGAGCCTTGACGCTGTGGTTCGAGATAGGAAGTCAGGAGGCGGTCGGGCCGCTACGGTCATCGCGTCACCTCGGCGGCCCATCCCTTGCCCGCGGAAATATCCTTTCGTCGGCAGCATGGGTTAAAGACGCGCGAAGCGCTCCTCCCTGAGATGGCCTTCGACATCCTGATCCAGAACGGCCGCGTCCTCGACGGGACCGGTTCGCCTTGGAGGATCGCCGACCTTGGAGTCCGGGGCGGCAAGATCGTCCGCGTCGGTTCGATGGCCCGTGCGAAGGCCGAGCTTGTCATCGACGCCTCCGGCAAGTTCGTCGCCCCGGGGTTCATCGACATCCACACCCACAGCGACCTCGGGATCCTCCTCGATCCGACCGCGGAGTGCGCCGTGCGCCAGGGAGCAACGACGCACGTGATCGGCAACTGCGGCGACTCCGCTGCGCCCCTCAGCGAGAAGTATCATGACCTCGCGATCCGTCGGTTCGAATACTACGGGAGGTCGAGCGAATGGACATGGTCCACATACGCAGAGTACCTCGACTACATCAGCGGGAAGGGAGTGGGCATCAACATCGCGGGGCTTGTCGGCCACGGCTCGATTCGGCTTGCGGTCATGGGCTTCGAGGACCGGCGTCCGACGAGGGACGAGCTGCGGAAAATGAAAGGCCACGTGGCCGAGGCGATGCGCGCGGGCGCCTTTGGCATGAGCACCGGCCTCGTGTATCCCCCGGGCTGCTTCGCGGAAACGGACGAGATCGTGGAACTCGCAAAGGTCGCGGCTCGCAAGGGCGGTTTCTATGCCTCGCATATCCGAGGGGAGCGCGAAACGATCGTCGAAGCGGTGAAGGAGTGCATCGAGATCGGCCGACGGGCTCACTGTGCGGTCCAAATTAGCCACAACAACCCGAAGTACGGCGCCTGGGGGAAGTCCGCGGAAATCCAGGCGCTCTGGGAGGCGGCGCGGGCGAGCGGCATGGACGTCTCCGCAGACAACGATGCCCACACGGACTTCGGGCCGTCCCTGAGCCATGCCCTCCCTCAGTGGACACAAAAGCTCGGACGTGGGGAACTTCTCGATCGGCTCAAGGATCCCGCACAGAGGGAGGCTTTGAAGGCGGAAATCGGTGCGGACAAGACGCCCAACGCCGGATATGTGGGCCTGCTCGTCCACGGGCGCTTCGACCGAATCTGGCTGCTGCGATGCCCTCACGATGCGTCCAAGGAAGGCCTCACGATCGCTGAACTCGCAGAGAAGCGCGGCGTCGACCCGTGGACGGCGTTCTTCGACGTGATCGTCTCGGAGCATGACGTTGCCGTCGGACTGTTCGACTACCAGGACGCGGAGGAAATCAAGGGCACGCTCCGCCATCCGCTCGTGATGATTTGTTCGGACGGATGGGTGCTCCCCAAGGAGGCGCGGACCGCGGACCCGCCGCCGTACGTGCCGTGCAGCTACGGCGAGTTCCCTGGCGTCCTCGAACGGCTTGTCGTCAAGGAGCCGGTGCTTCGGCTCGAGGAGGCGATCCGGAAGATGACCTCGATGCCTGCGGCGCGCCTCGGATTGCACGACCGAGGGATCATCCGCCCGGGATGCTGGGCCGATCTCGTCGTGTTCGACCTCCCGAGGGTTCGGGACCGCGCAACGAACCTATGGCCTCACGCGTATCCCTTCGAGAACTATCCGCCTCAGCACCCGGAGGGAATCGACTGGGTGCTCGTGAACGGTCGACTCGCGGTCGAGGACGGGAGGCCGACGGGAGCCCTCGCGGGCCGCGTCCTACGCCATGCATGACAAATCACGCGGGGACGCCCCTCGAGATTTGTCAGCCTGCCTCGCCCCTTCGCGGAAGCCTTAGGCATCGCTGCCCCGTGCTCATCCCTGGCCGAGGAACACCTTCCTGAGATCCTCGCTCGCGAGGATTTCTGCGCCTGTACCCTCCATTGCGGTCTTCCCCGCTACGAGGACGTAGCCGCGATCCGCGATCTCGAGGGCCTTTTTCGCGTGCTGCTCGACGAGCAGGACCGAGACGCCGGAGTCACGAATTCGCAAGATGCGGCGGAACAGTTCCGCGACCATCCTTGGCGCGAGGGCCGCCGTGGGCTCATCGAGGAACAACACAGTGGGCCGGGCCATGAGCGCCCGTCCGAGGGCGAGCATCTGACGCTCGCCCCCGCTCAAGGTGGAAGCCCTCTGCTCCCGGCGTTCGCCGAGAATTGGGAAGAGATCGAACACCTCGTTCATCGTGCGGTGAAGGTCCTCCGGATCGCGCGTCAGGTACGCCCCCATTTCGAGGTTCTCCCGGACTCTCAAGTCGGGAAAGGTATTGTCGATCTGCGGGACGTACTGCATCCCGGCCGCGGATTTCTCCTCGGGCCCGAGGTCGGTGACGTCCGTCCCGTCGAGGAAGACACGGCCCTGGAACAGATGGGCCAGCCCGTACACGGCCTTGAGGAACGTGCTCTTGCCGCTCCCATTCGGGCCAACGAGGGCGACGATCTCGCCGCGATCGAGGGAGAGAGACACCCCTTGGACGACGACGGCCTTTCCGTAGCCCCCATGGATGTCTTGCGCGGCGAAGGCGCTCGGCATCGGTCTACTCCCCAAGGTACGCGTCGATGACCCTTGCATCGTTCACCGCGTCCCTCGGATGGCCATCGAAGATCAGCCTGCCCTCGTGCATCACGAGGACTCGCTCGACGAAGTTGAGGAGGACATCGAGACGATGCTCGATGATGAGGAACGTCAATCCGTGCTCACGTTGAAGCGCAACGATCGTCTCGAAGATTTCCACGGCGAGCTTCGGGGCCACCCCTGCCGTGGGCTCGTCGAGCAAGAGGAGCCTCGGCTCCCCCATCATCGCGCGGGAGACTTCGAGGAGCTTCATCTGGCCGCCGGATACATCCGTGGACCAGTTCAGTCGGACGCCCTCGAGTTGGTTCCGGGCGAGGGTCCCGAGCGCGTCCGTCGCCAAGGCCTCTTCCTGGGCCTCCCACCGCGGCGGCCTCGGGGCGTTCACGACCTTCTCGCCCTTCTGACCTCTCGGCGGCACGAGGGCGTTTTCGAGGACTGTCATTCCGAGGAACAGGCGCGGGTTCTGGAAGCTTCGGACAATCCCCTTCGCGAAAATCTCGTTCGGATCCAGCCCATCGACCCGCTCCCCGCGGAACGTGATCGTCCCCGCGTCCGGCTTGTACACCCCGGAGATTACGTTGAACAGGGTGCTCTTCCCACTCCCATTCGGGCCGATGAGGCCGACCAGGCTCCCCTCGTTGACCCCTGCGGTCACGCCGTCGACGGCGTGGACGCCGCCGAAGTGCTTCCGGACGCCCACGAGCCGAAGGATTTCCGCCAGCGCCCGCCCTCCGCGTCCCTCCCGCCTACGCGAAGAACTCGATGTCCTCCGTAGCGAAAATCCAGCGCGCGAATTCCTCGTAGTACGGCTTGTTGCTCGCGTCGCGGGCGACCCGCCATGCCGTGTAATCCGCGGATATCGCGTCCCCGTTCGCGTCCATGGCCTTGTGACCGCTCGCGCCGAGGTAGGTTGCGGCGAAGACCGGCAGCATCTTCGCGATGGCTTCGCCGTCATACTTCCCCGCGAGGAGGACCGCCTGCATTGCCATCCAAGCGGAGTCGTACGAGTAGTACGAGTACGGCGACGCCTTTGGGTTCCTGCCTGGATACTTCGCGACATAGGCTGCCTCGAAGGCCACCGAGACTGGGTTCAGGGACGGTGTCGCGAAGAAGCCCGTGAACTGGGTGTCGAGCAGGAACTGAACGATGTCCGGGATCTTGGTTTCATTGAGGAACGCGCTCCGGCGGGTGCTCTCCGAGCCGAACCATCGGACGCCCCGGAGAACGGTGCTGAGCCGTGCCTCGTCGAGAATCTCGAGGCCATCACCCTCGAAGGCGACCATCAGGACGGCGGTGTCCGCCCCCGGTCCGAGACCCTGGACATCCGCGGCCAGCTGCGTTACTTCCGCCGCGAGGTCCTGCACGGTCGGGTCGTAGGCAATCCGCGTGACTTGTCCGCCATACTCGGTCTCGAAGGTCGACTCGAACAGGTCCGCGAAGCCTTTGCCGTAGTCGTCGTTTCGGGCGATGATCGCGACCTCCGTGTACCCCAGCGTGTCCACGAGCTGCGCGAGGGCTTTCGACTGCGGGATGTCCGTCGGCGGTGCGCGGAACACGTAATCGTTCGGGATCGCGGCCGCGATGCCTGTCGACGACGGGCTGATCGACACGATCTTGTTCTGCGTGACGAAGTCGCGGATCGCGCTCACCTCGCCGGTCGACAGCGGACCGACGACGACTTTCACGCCCGCTGCCGCAAGGAGCTGAAGGGCTTCGCGTGCCCCGTCCGCCGTACCCGTGGTGTCCTCATGAATCGGCTGGAATCGGACCGGCGATCCGGCGGCGGCCAACTGAGCGTTCATCTGCTCGATCGCGAGTAGCGCGGCGTCTCGGCGGATCGGACCGTCGACTTGATACGTGGGCCCGGTCGTCGCGATCGCGAGGCCGATCGGGTAGTTGATCTGTTGCGGCGCTGCCGGGGCCGCGTACAGGGCATACAGGGCCCATCCCAACGCGCCCGCGAGGACGATCGCGATGGCGACCAGGATGATGAGCGCCGTCGACCACTTTCTGGGCTTCGGTTCCTCCATGGCCATTGGACTACTCCCCCGCGGCCCAATCGACCGCTCGGTATTTAACCATCATCCCCGGCGCGGGGCGTTCGCGGTCGGCTTCGGCGCGGTCGAGGGTTTCCCCCACCTCCGCGCGACCTGAAGCGCGGCGGTCTCGACCGGCTGCTCGGGGATGAGACCCTTGGGCCGGAACATGAGGACCACGATGATGATCAGCCCGACCACGAGGTATCGCACGTAGTTCATGTCAAACGGAGGCCGCCAGAAGAGATCGAAGAAGGTCGGGAACACGGGGCGCGTCACGAGGTCGAGGAGGGTCATGAAGGCGGCCCCCAGTAAGACGCCCCTGAAATTCGCGACCCCGCCGACGATGACCATCGCGATGGCGATGAACGAGAGGAGCGGGATGAAGTCCCCCGCGTAGACGGTCTGCACGTAGAACACGTACAGGGCCCCGGCGACGGCGGACATGTCACTCGCGATCATGAGGACGCCGGCCTTCACCCTCGGCGTCCGCTTGCCATACACCTTCGAGGCGAGCTCATCGTCCCGCAGGGATTTCAGGAGCCGTCCGTAGGGGGATCTCGTGAGGCGGGACGCATAGATGTACACGCCGAAGGCAATCGCGAGGACGACCACGGCGTACACCGCGTCGCTCACGCGCGGTGGAAGCCACGCGAAGGGGTTCGGGACGCCGGAGAGGCCGAAGACTCCGCCCGCAATCGGCTCGTAGTTGAACACGAAGACGCGGGTCACCTCCCCGACCGCGATGAGCACGATCGCGAGGAAATCCCCGCGGAGCCGGAGTGCCGGGTACGAAGCGAGCCAGCCGAAGGCGGCGCCCGCAAGAGCCGCGACGACGAGGGAGGCCACGAAGAGACCGAGCATGGCCCCCGGATTGGCGCGGGCGACCGCGAACCGGACGACGCCCCCCGCGTCTTCGAGAAAGGGGATGTCCGCAGGCGACCCGGCGAGGGCCCACAGGGCGTGGGCCGTGAGGGCGCCCGCGACGTACGCGCCGATGGAGTAGAAGAACACCTTCCCGAGGTTCGGTTGCCCGCCGAATCCGTACTCGAGGTTGAAGCTGACCGCGAGGATGAGGAAGATCCCAAACGTCGTGGCGACGAGGGGAAGGAGGAAGGTGAGGTCGACGGGCATCTCACGTCCCCCTGCCCGCGGGCCGGAGTCGCGCGTGGAGCCGGCGAGCGAGGGCTCGGAAATCCGGCATCGTCAGGCCCGTGATCCCTTGCGGCCGGAGGAGGAACACGAGGACGATGATCGCGAGGGCGATCATCGGACGGTAGGAGAGGGAGACCCCGAACAACTGGTTGAGGAGGCTCATCCCCATGATCTCGGCGAAGCCGACGATGAAGCCGCCCGCGACCGTGCCCCAGAAGGAGGTGAACCCGCCGAGGATCGACGCCGCGAATAGGAAGAGGAGGATGACCCAGCCGGTCTCGGGCACCACGGGCACGTTGATGACCCAGAATGCGCCGCCGAGGCCCGCGAGGCCCCCGGCGAGGAGCCACGTCCATCGTCGGACCCGGACCGTGCGGATCCCCGCGATCCGCGCGAGGTCGAAGTTCGACGCCATCGCCCGCATCGCTTTCCCGAGCCGCGTGCGCGTGAAGAGGACGTGGAGCCCGATCACCACGCCGAACGTCGTCGGGAGGACCCACGCGTGGAGGTTCGTGAACGGGGCACCGCCGACGGTGACGAGGATTTCTTTGTCGATCGGGGACCGCACGACGAGGAGGTCGTAGGACGCGACGATGATGGACAGGATGTACCGGATCACGAGGCCGACGCCGATGGAGGCGACGAGGAGGTGGAGCGAGGTCGCGCCCCGGCGAGTGAGGGGCTTGAAGACGAGTTCGTCGCCCCCGACCGCGACGGCGGCCGCGGCGGCGAAGGCGAGGACCGAGGCGAGGACGATGACGGCGACGCCGGCCAAGCCCGACGCGGCAAGCAGGCCGCTGAGGCCGAGGGCGAGGACGGCGGCAACGTATCCGCCGACGGTCACGTATTCCGCGTGGGCGAAGTTCGGGACCCGCGTGATGGCATACGTCATTGTGAGTCCGAGGGCCATGAGCGTATAGAGGCTGCCCAGGAGAATGGACAGGAGCAGGGGACCCGCGAGGTCGACCATGGGCTCGGCTCGCAAGGGAAGCGCCCGAAGAGATAACAATGCTTCGTTGGCCGAAAAAGGGCTCCCGCCATGCGGTCGTCGCGCGGCGGCAATGAGGCTCCTCCCAACAGCGATCCGGCCCGAGGGGCGGCAGGATCCCGTCCGAGCCGCGGTGGTCGACGACGTTGATGGACCTTCGAGGAAGCCTTATCTTATTCCACGGCCGTCCCGGCACTTCGGGGCCCACCGGGGCGACGACACCATGAAGACGAGGCGCACCCAACCGAGCGGGACGAGCCCGGAGTACAGGATTCGCGTCGCGTTCCGCGTCCCGCTCGACTTCGCGTTCGCTTGGTGCACGGACTTCACTCCGGAGGACGCGAGCCTGGAGGGGGAGTCCTACGAACGGAAGATCATCGAGCGCACGCCGCGTCGCGTCGTGTTCGAGGACCTCGAGGAGTCCGAGACGGGCTGGATCTGGAAACGGGACGTCGTCGCCCTGCGTCCCCCGAACCGATGGCACATGGAGAGCACCGGCAATCGCCGCGACGTCACGGCGGATTATGTCCTGTCGAGCCTGCCGGAGGGCCGGACGCAGCTCGAGCTGCGATGGAGGCGCCGGCCCACTGTCCTTGAGGCGACGAAACTGACGAAGGCGCAGCGGGAGGCATCCACGCTTCTCGCGTGGAAACGGTTCGCCGCCGCAATGGAGCGGGATTACCGGCGCAGTCGACGCCGCGCGAAGTGAGGAGCCGGCGCGCGTCGTTCACAGGGTTTCCGGCGGAGACCTCCCGGACGCCTTCTTCTGTTGCCGCTGGCAAAGCAAGAGGAGGACCGCCGCGAGCACCGCGGCCTCAGGGACGGGCGCACCGGCGTCACGCGAGGAGGCTCGCCTTCCGAATCGTGACCTTCGTCCGAGGCCGGTCTTCCGCATCCGTCGGCGTCCGGCTGATCGCGTCGACGATTTCCATCCCGCGGGCGACCCGACCGAATGCGGGATGCTTGGAGTCCAGCCGGAAATTGTCCACGACATTGATGAAGAACTGGCTCCCTCCCGTGTTCGGACCGGCGTTCGCCATCGCGATCGTCCCGCGGGCGTTCCGATTCGTGGGCGGAAGCTCGTCCTTGATCGTGTAACCCGGTCCGCCGTACCCCGTGCCCTCCGGGTCTCCGCCCTGAATCATGAAACCGGCGATGACGCGGTGAAAGATCGTGCCGTCGTAGAAGCCGTCGGAAACGAGCCTTCGGAAGTTCGCCGCGGTGATGGGCATCGTGTCGTCGAAGAGCTCGATCGTCACATCGCCCATCGTTGTCTGAAGCAGGACCGTCGTCATGCGCCAACCGCATCCCTACCGGATATGTAAACCCTGACGCCGCGCGCCTTATATCCCACTCCCCCTTCCCACGTGCATGCTCACGTTCGAGACGGTCGCGGTCGTCGTCCGCGATGAGAAGAGGGCGACGAAGTTCTGGAAGGACAAGGTTGGCTTTCGCGTGGTGACGTCATGGCCGCACTGGGTCACCGTCGCGCCGCGGGGCTCGAAGGTCCGCCTCCATCTGTGCCCCGACGCGAGGCCGGAGAAGGGGAACACGGGTTTTCTCTTCGCCGCGAAGGACATCGCACGGGAAGAGCGTCGGCTCCGCAAGAACCGCGTCAAGATCACCCGTCCGATCACAAAGGAGGAGTGGGGCACGACGTTCATGTTTGCCGACCCGGACGGGAATGAGTTCTGGGTCATCGAGGGCTAGACCTCCCGCCCGCTCCAGGAGCGACGAGGGCCCTAGAGCCAGGCTGTCCGCCACACACGCCAGAGGGCCGTGGGGTCGCTCAGCGGGTCCCCGTGCACGAGGAAGAAGTCCGCCGGGCCGCCCACGCGGATCCGGCCGGCCTCGGGCTCTCCGAGGAGGTCCCCGCCCCGGACCGTCGCCGAGGCGAGCGCCTCCCATGGCGCGAGGCCCGCCTCGACCAGCGCCTCGACCTCCCACGCGAGGTGGTTCGCGCGCAGGGATCCGCCGCCGGAGTCCGTCCCTGCGGCGATTCGCACTCCGGCGCGACGGGCGAGGCGGACAGACTCGACCGCCATCTCGCGGCGGCGCTCGGCCCGCTCCCGCCCCTCGTTGCCCACGAACCTTGACAGCGTCGTGGTCTGGGCGAAGGACGCCCACGACCGGAAGATCGCGAGGGTGCTGATGAGGAACATCCCCTGGCGCGCCATCGCCGCGACGGCGTCCGCGTCGAGCTCGAAGCCGTGCTCCAAGGAATCCAGGCCAGCGTCGATCGCCACGCGTGCGCCGGCGAGGGTCCCGGAATGGGCCGTGACCTTCGCCCGGCGGGCGTGGGCCATCTCCGCCACAGCCCGCACGTCCTCCGTCGACCAGGGAGCCTCCTGCGGCTTCGGACCGTCGAGGTACAGCTTGAGGAAGTCCGCGCCGTCGTCGAGCTGCGCCGACGCGGCCTTGAAGAGGTGAAAGCCGTCGTCCGCCTCGATCGCAAGGCCAGAGGGCAGGACGCCGCTGTGGGCCAGCCATGTGCCGGCGACGCGGATCCTCGGGCGGGAGGAGTCTCCGAGCCACCGCTCCCGGACGCGAAGCGCAAGGGCCCGACGATGTCCATCCCGCGGGTCCACGGCCGCGGGCGATCCAACGTCTCGGGCCCAGCGGACTCCCGCGCGTCCGAGGAGGTCCCCGTTGTGCTCGGCCACGTCGAGCAGTTCCTCGGGAGGGTCGAAGCCGCGGTCGATCCAGTGGGAGCCTCCGGGGAGGGTCACGTGACTGTGGGCATCTACCATTCCCGGGACGGCCGTCGAGCCTCCCGCATCGATCACGCGGGCATTCGGTGGGAGGACGCCCTCATCCGACGCGGGACGTATCCAGATGACGCGGCGATCGTCCACGAGGATGCTCACGCCTCTTCGCAGGGAGGATCCCGTCCCGTCCGCGAGGGCGGCATCTCGATAGAGCGTAGCCCGGGCCGCCGTCATGCGTCCCGGGATGAGCGGCTTCGCTTAAGGCCTCCGCGAACCGAGGACGTCTTCGTCGCGCCTCCCCGTCGCGCGGATCAGCGTTCCCCGGGGCCCCAGCAACTCCAGCGCATGCCCCAGGCGGCCCACATGGCGGCCAGGATGCCGAGGGCGACGACGATGGATGCGAAGAAAATCACGATGTTCTGGAACAGGGTGAAGTTCTCGGCCCAGAATCCCGCGAAAAGCAGGATGAAGGCCACCCACCCGAACCCGATGATGATCGAGGCGACCGACCGCCACCGCAATCCGGGCATCATGTGCTTCGGCACGCCCATCTTCCACGACTCCTCCGGGCCTTTGGTTTCCTGCTGCATCTTCATATTCCCCCACCCGGCCACCGGGATGCAGACCATAAGGATGCCGTCCATACTTGCCGTATCCTTCGGTTCTCGACCGTCCCGAGCTACTTTTCCAGCGTGATCGCCGTGAGGGTCGCGTGAGGCTGGCCCGGATAGTAGGTGATACGGACGAACCGACGTCCCACGAGGACCGCGACCTGGACGAACCCGTCGCTCCCAGTTTCTAGCTCCCCGATCGGTTCCAGGTCTGAATCGACGATGCTCATGATCCGTTTCGTCGCGCCTCGCGGGAACCACCCTGAATAGGGGTCGAGATGGAGGATCTTCTTGCGAAGGTCCTCCACCCGGTTGTCCATCGCTTTCCGGGCGCGTGGCTTCGTGGCTTCTTTCTTTGCCATAAGCATCCCAGGTACGGATGCGGCCCCGATACATATCGTTGCCTGCCGTCTCGTGCGTTTCGCGAAAGTTCGTTGAGTCGAGGAGAGTGACGCAACACGGCGAAACGCGGAGCGGGGCGTCTCAGGCGACAAACCATTCATAACGCCACGCCACAGGAAGCATGTGCGACGATTCCGATCGCATAACGATGTACGCATGAAGCTCGGACTCATTTCTGGGAAGTCATCCATGGAGGTTTCGGGAGCCACGAATAGTGCTTTCGCAGCTGTTCGTAAGTTTCGTTGCTCTTGGCGGGATCTAGGAAGACAGCGGGACCGTGCTTCGTCGGTTTGGGTCTCACAATTCCCTCACTCTTGAGACTGTCGAGAGTTGCGCGCAGGGAGCCGACTTTCTCCGGTGGAAAGCCTCGTAGAAGGTTGTGTTCAAGGATGTGGCCAGCTTCCTGGTTCGCCCTGAGTTTATCCCCCAAGCACCCTCTGAGATCGTCGTAGTTTCCTGCCGAGCCGATCACTGCGGATTGTGACGCAGGTGAGATCGAACCTCATCAGAAACCTGAAGGTCCTCCAAGGCCTTGCGGTAGACCGGCGGAGCTCTCCATGGCGGGCCGTATCCCGGACGAACTCGCACGCGACGTCCGGAAGTTCGTGTTCGACCACTTCACGGTGGACGCCGCCCCGCCCGTCCTCGAGGAAATCATGGCGCGCTTTCGGCTCAACCGCCCGATGGCCTTCGGAGTCCTCCAGGAATTGGAGGCCGCACGCCACGTGAGGCTCGTGCCCGGGACCCAACGGATTCTCATGGCGTTCCCGTTCTCCGCGGTCGCGACGCCGTTCCAGGTGTTCGCCCCCGGCGGACGCCAGTACTTTGCAAACTGTGCGTGGGACGCCGTCGCGTTTCACGCGATGCTCGGCGAACCGATCCAGATCGCGTCCTACTGTCACCATTGCGCCGAGCCGATACGGATCGAGCTTTCGGGGGGCCGCGTGGTGGACGCCCCGGAGCCCGCGCCGCTCGTGTTCCTCTCCCTCCCCGCTTCGCGGTGGTGGGACGACATCGTGAACACGTGCTCGAATCACATGGTGTTCTTCCGGTCCGCGGAGCACCTCGAGGACTGGAAGGCTGCGAACCCCGGCTTGGCAGGGGAGGCGCTCAGCGTCGAGCAGACACATGCCCTCGGGCTTCCGATCTATCGGGACAAGATGAGAGTCGAGTACGTCCGGCCCGCAAAGGCTCAGGTCGTCGCGCACTTCCGGTCCCTGGGGCTCACGGGATACTTCTGGGATTTGTGACCCTCGGGGCTTCCTCCTAAGTGCTTGGAAACACCGCATCTCGGGCGTCGGGCCTCATAGGCTCTTGAGGAAGCTGAGGCTGGGCGTGAAGAGGTACTCGCCTCCTCGCAGTCGCACGTAGTCGCCGAAGTTGATCGTCCGGCGGCCCAGGAACCTCCCGCCCTTGCCCCATTCCCGTGGCCATTTCTGCGCGGATCGGGGGTGTTGGCCAATGAGGGCATCGTCCCCGGTGTTGAGGCCCCGAAAGAGGAGGAACTCCGGGAAGTTCGGGTTGTCGGCCCAGCTCCGTTGGATGAACTCGAACTGCCGGCCGATGTCGCTCTGGAAGCACATGAAGAGGAGGCCCTTCTCGCCGACCGAGCGCGATCCCTCCGCTGGCGAGGGAGCCGGGCGGATGCCATACGGGACGCCACGGCGCACGATCCGCCGGGTTCGCTCTTCCTCTAGGTCAAGGAGCGGGTTCGCTCCTCGCTGGTTCGCCTTGCGGATGTGCGCGTGGAACGGGCAGCGGTTCCCCACGCGGTCCTCCCGCAGATATTCGAAGTTGTTGACGGCCCCGAGACCGTCGTTGGCCTGGCGGGTGACGGGGGTGCCGTCTTTGAACCGTCCGACGACGAGGGAGCCTGCAAGGTCCTCGCTTACGGAGAGCCTCGACGCGAGGGCTCGGACACCCGCATTGAAGCCGTCCACGTCCTGCCGCAACATCCGGAAGACAAGGTAGCTGCCGAAGCTGTCCTCCTCGCTCGCGAAAGGATCGTTGACGAGGATGAGCCCCAAGGGAGCGGAGGGGTCCCACACGTCGACACCTTGCGCCCGCTCCCGGTCGAGGTCCCCCTTGAGGAAGAGAGGCTGGCTTCGTGCGTCGATGTACCCGAAATGTTCGATCGGCTCCCCTCTCGCGTTTCGCAGGACGGTTCCGTGCTCGACGGTGAGGACGGAGGCGACCTCCTGGAGGTCCGCGGAGATTTCCCGGGTCTTCGCCTCCACCGCCGCAGCCGAATCGTCCGCGAGCACGATGAGCGCGTGCATCTCGCCGCGGTAGGGTTCCTCCCACTCCGACGGACGCGGGTCTCGGTTCCGGGCGATTACCGCAAAGGCCCGCTCCTTCATCCCGTTTCGGAACGCCTCGCCGGGAGCGCCGAAGTCCCGGGTCGCGAGGCCCAGGGCCTCGTACCCGTTCGCAGAAAGAGCGAAGCTGGCCACGAGACCACCGCGGGCCCCATCGCGCCGATAGGCGTCCGTCTCGTCGAGTTGCTTCCAAGCGGAGGCGATCTCCTCCGCGGCGAACCTCCGGATCCAGCTCCTCACGGCCGCGACGCCC
>Ga0073934_10000186_pt1 | contig 184977 bp, 167 predicted proteins | sample LarsenN4metaG_FD_76834 | JGI IMG/M metagenome (GOLD analysis project Ga0073934, IMG submission 76834) | Hot spring sediment bacterial and archeal communities from British Columbia, Canada, to study Microbial Dark Matter (Phase II) - Larsen... ... | reverse complement strand
GCTCCAAGTTTGCAAGTGTCGAGAAATGAACACACAACATACGATAGCGATAATTATCAGCAACTCACAAATTAAATCCAACGCGCTGGAACGTTGCAACGCAGGTTAGTTCCAGTCCGTTAGAACGCATTTGTTGCAGTGCGTAAAAACAGAAATGTTGCAGAACTCCATAAATATCGGAAGAAAGTATTTTACAGGTTATACTTGAAAAGCAATAACGAATTTCCTTTCACGCACAATTTAAATGGTGATTGATATGAGGATATACTTCAAAATAAATTTCATAATAAGCCTTTTCTTTCCATTGTTATATTCAACAACATTGGTGGCACAGATAGACACTGTAGAAAATTATTTTCCCATAAAGGTTGGAACAACGTGGGTATATAAAATTTATCCTGAATTTTCTAATGAGAGAGAACGAATAACAATTACAAAAGATTCTATTTCTCTGACTGATAGTTCGCATTATATTTTTATTAATAACCAAACTTATCCTTTTTATCGAGTAGACACTCTTGGAAATGTATTTCGATTTCCGTTAGGATTATCAAGCAATTCAAATTGGTTGATTTTTAAACAACACGCTCAAAAATTTGAATCATGGCTTATGACTGATACTACTAAGGACACTTCGAGTGTTCGAGCATTTGCAAGGATCAAAGATATAGGAATAGATTACATATTGAATCGATTTATAAAATACAAAGTTGTAGAATGGGGAAGTGGGTGTCCCGATTGTCCACCAGATTCATTTAATTTTTCACCGAGATTTGATTATTTCGCCGATGGATTCGGATGGTACTTTGCAATAGTGGAGCCGTCGGCAACTGAAAGATTATTGATTGGATTTATTTCTCAAGGAGATACTCTAGGAGATGTAACAAAAGTTATCAATTTAAAAGACCCACTTGTTTTATCTTTTGTGTTGCATCAAAACTTCCCCAATCCTTTTAATTCATCAACTACGATTCTTTATGAATTGAAAACTGAACAATTGGTTACAATAAAAATATTTGACTTGCTTGGAAGGGAAGTTCAACAATTAGCTCATCAGATACAGACAACTGGTGAACATAAAATTAATTTTGACGCAAATGGTCTAGAAACAGGGATGTATTTACTCCAAATAAAAGCGGGAGAGCAAGTGCAGGTGAAAAAGCTACTTTATTTAAAATAAAAGGAGGGTTTATGCGCAGCATATTACTTATGCTATTTTTGATTTTTACTTTCTGCATGCAGTTAATTTCAAGTTCGCAAGCGGAACAATTTTGTTCAATGCAAGGAACATCCGCAGCTTCGGCGCAACTTGGTGGGAGATATAAACCGGCAAGTGGTACATTTAAAATTTTAGTTATTTATGCTCAATTTACTGACGATAATACCGATATCAATAATTCGAATTGGATAAAAGGTCAAGCACCGGCATATATGAACGGAACACTTGATGAAACCTGGTCGAGCACTCCAACATCGGGGAGTTTGACCGACTTCTTCAACCAAATGTCTTTCAGTCAATTTAAAGTAATCGGCAAGGAAGTTTCCATAACAATGCCTCAGACGATGCAGTATTATATTGATCATGGCATTACAAAAATGTATGATATGAATAAAATTGCAATTCAAACAGCGGATGCACAAGTAAATTACGCTGAGTTTGACAACTGGCGGTATGATAGTGTATATCATCATACAAATATAGCTGATAACAATGTTGATATGATCTACGTAGTTTGGAGAAATATGAATCCAAGCATTGGACTTTGGAGTGGAATTGGAGCGTTGAATGATTGGCCTTATACAAATATTCCTTTTTCTGTAGAAGGTGGAACACGTAATATTCAAACAGGTTTTGAAGGATACGGTTCCGGTGTTACAATAATAAATGGTTATTACGGAACATGGTGGGTCTATCGAGGAATGCAACACGAATTGGCACATTGGTTTTTTGGTAGAAATGATCATCACACTCCTTCAGGTACATGGGGAATTCTTGAGGGTTGGGGAACGCCAAGTGACTGCATTAACGCTTACGAGCGTTACAAACTCGGCTGGATGAATTTCAATACAATTGATCCTTCATCCTATGCCAACCCGACTACAATAAATATTACCTTACCTGATTTTATCACGACAGGTGTTGCCTATCGAATTAAAGTTCCCGGCGGTGGAGCAGACGAATATTTCATTTTAGAAAATCATCAGCGAATTTCGCAATTTGATGTGCCCGATAATAATAGCAATGCTGCTGGAATTTTTGTTCTCCATCAAACAGCAGATATCGGAAACGCAGTACGAGTTGCTTCGGCAGAAGGGAAATTTAATTGGTCTGTGCCGTACACATTGCCGAACATTTATGGAAGCAGTCCCGCAATGCTTCCAGTATTTCAGCGAGGAACAGTAAATCGCGCGTCTGGATATTGCAGGCGTGAAAGAATACCGTGGTATGGAGGAAATGATGTTATCGTTTATGAGCTAATAAATGGCAGTGTAGTAAAAGCGGGAGAAAATGGAAATCCAACGGTATTTACCGGAACTGGAAAAGATCAATTTGATTTAAGCAATAACAACGTATTTACTCCGGCAAGCAATCCCAGCACAGATATTTATAACAACGCAACCAAAGTTGGTTTTGAAGTTACGGGAATAAGTAACGGTGTATATACATTAAATATTCATGTTAAAAACCCAGAATCAGCATCACCATCCAAACCTCAAAATCCAAAACTTGAAGTTTACAGTGGCGGAGGCGATTATAATCCAAAATTAACATGGGCTGCTATGTTAGAACAAGATGTTACAAATGGTGGGAATATTTATGTAGAGCGAAGTAGAAAAAATATGAATGTCTATCCATACAATTGGTCTGCATGGCAAACAATAGCAACATTAAGTGGTGCATCAACAGAATACATAGACCAAGGAATTACAACGGCTGGCATGGGCAATGACAGCGTGAAATATCGTATAAGAGCAAGAGATAGTCAAAATAAGTATTCAGTGTATTCGGAAGAAGTAAAGATGCGGTATGATCGTAATTTGTTAAAACGAGGATTGGCTGAGCCAAAAGAATATTTACTTTCACAGAATTATCCGAATCCATTTAACCCGTCAACAGCAATTAAATATGAAATTCCAGAAGATGCAAGCGTTGTAATAAAAGTGTACAATCTTCTTGGGAAAGAAGTTGCAACGTTAGTAAATGGGTTTAAGACTGCCGGTTATTATGAAGCGACTTTCGATGCCGGTTCACTATCAAGTGGAATTTACATTTATCGCTTAACCGCAGGAAAATATTCTGAAATTCGTAAGATGACATTGATGAAGTAAAAAATATGTGCAAGCCAATTCACTTTGTTCATTCGCTTTCACATAAATATGGTGGGCCGCCATCCCGTTAAAACGGGAAGGCGGCTTGGTTTGTGCGTTTGCTTTGGCAGTTGTTTTTAATTCCCACAAATGCGTTCTAACAAGTCGCTCAAGCTGACGTGAAAACCGCCGACGCTCTGAGTTTGCAAGAGTGGAGGAATAAACATACAACATGCGTTACGAGACAGCATTTTAAATTTAAAAACGTAATCAGCCCGCTGGAGCATTTGCACGCAGGTTAGCTCCAGTCCGTTAGGTTGCCTTCACATAATTTAAGGATTAACGAAATGAAAAAAGTATTAATTGCATTATTTGTATTAACAAATTTTTCTTTTTCGCAGGAACAATTTGAACAATGGGTATATAATATAGGTGGTTCGTTTTCATACTCAAATTCAAAAACGAGTGATCCCAATAAAAGTTCACTTGAATATACAGAAACTGAAGAATCAATTCTGACGCCGTCATTTTCTATTTTTGTTGCTAAACAGTTCTCAGTTGGAGTAACGTGGAATTATCTATTTTATAAATCAAGATATTATTACTTGAGTTCTGGAAAACAAACCTCTGTTGGTGTAATGACCAAACAAGAGGAATATGGCATTAATGCGAGGTATTATTTACCAATTCAAGGTCATGCATTATATTGTGGCGCTAGTTTTATCTATCATGAAGGCTTGGATTACCTTATTTCTCGATCATACTTGGGAGAAGTTGGAATTGACTTATTTGTAATGAAAAATTTAGCTGTTGAACCTTCATTTCAATACAGTCATTCACTAGAACAAGGTTTGGTAACTAATGGCACTTTTTTTAGTATGGGTTTTAGATATTTCTTTTTTTAAAATGTGGCAACCTAACCAGTCACTCAAGCTGACGGCACAAGCGTAGATTGTACGATGAGCATGGCGGGTGTGAAGTCTTGGTTCCGATAGTACGTAATTCGTACTTAATGAGCGCCGCAGGTTAGCTCCAGTCCGTTAGGCGTTGAAACGGCTTTCCACTAATGAGAAAAACGACATGAAAACCATAATTATCGGTGGTAGTGGATTTATTGGGAAAAAACTTGTAGTGCATCTTCGTCAACAAGGTCACGACGTGGTAGCCGCATCACCTTCATTGGGCGTCAACATTATCACTGGTGAGGGTTTGGTGCAAGCACTCACGGGGGCTCAGGTTGTTGTCGATGTATCGAATCCACCGTCGTTTGATGATATTGCAGTTTTAGATTTTTTTGAAAAATCGGGTCGCAATCTTCTTCCCCTAGAAGCATCTTTAGGTATTAAACATCACATTGCGTTATCGGTTGTAGGAACGGAACGTTTGCTTGCAGGTGGATACTTTCGTGCTAAATTAGTTCAAGAAAATCTCATCAAAGCCTCGCCGGTTCCGTATACAATCGTCCGTGCGACTCAGTTTTTCGAGTTTTTAAACTCCATCGCTCAGTCGGCTACAGATGGGCAAATAGTTCGACTTCCGCCAGTGTTGATTCAGCCTATAGCGTCGGATGATGTTGTCGCCTCTATTGCTCAGGTTGTAGTTGAGGAACCATTGAATACCACAATCGATTTAGCTGGTCCCGATAGATTCTTACTCGACGAACTTATTCGACAATATTTGATCGCAAAGAAGGATATGAGAACAGTAACTACTGATGTTAAAGCTGGTTACTTTGGTGGTATTCCGGTGAATAAGCAAAGTTTAATACCGGGGGATAACTCGCGTCTCGGTCAGACTCGCTTTCAGGAATGGTTAAGTCTCAACGCCTAACCAGTCGCTCAAACTGATGCTTCGCTATGCTCAGCACAGGCTCAGCAAACCGCCAACGCTCTTAGTTTGCGATTGTCATGAAATTAACTTACAACATGCAATACGGGACAGGATTTTAAATTTAAAAACTTAATCAGCGCTCTGGAGCGTTTGCACGCAGCTTAGCTCCGGTCCCTTAGGGCGCATTTTAAGAGGCTATTCAATATTAATTACTCCAATGACAAACCCAAAAACGGAACTTCGAACATATCTAAAACGATTAATAAATAATCTGCTGTATTTAAAAAGTCTTGATGAACAACTAAAAATCATCAAGGAGTGGGAAACTCCAAATAGAATTGTGGCATTAAATATAGGAGCATTTTTTATTGGTCTTGTTGTGTCTAGTTTTTACGGAACGATTTTAATAGAATTGTACAAATTATTTGCACCCGGAGAGAACAGAACAATAGTAGATTTTCTTTCAAAACTAAAAACTAATTTAAAACAGGTAGCGCCAACAAGGTACAACTTCCGAAACAATAAGAGGGGACTAGTTAATCTTGAAACATATGAAAGGATCATCGGTAGTCATGAAAAACTGATAGAGAGAAAGAGTGCAGTAATTGAGAAGATCAAATCTCTAAGAGATAAAATTACACACGCCGATAAAAAGTTTTTCAATAATCCAGCGAAAGTATTTAAAAAATATTCTGTAAGCGATACTGAGATAGATGATTTATTAAATGTCGCATCAAAAATATTGGAATTTCATCACGCATATTTATTTGAATCTGATCTTACAATAAAGATACATAGTTCGAGTAATATCTCATCGCTACTAATATATGCACGGGCTTTTGATAGAATCTGGCATGATAACAGTCTCAATAATATAAAAAAGTATAAGTACAAACTAGATGAATATAAACCATAGATACTTTGCAAATACGCCTAACCAGTCACTCAAGCCGACGTGGTAATCGCGACGTGCTCTGAGTGTTGAGTGATGAACTGCAACACAACACAGATCTAAAGCTTTCATTTCAGCCACATATGAGAAAGATTTCAATCCTTTTTCTTCAGATAGTACTTATACTCATCGGACTTGGGGCGCTTGGTTTTTTGCTGTGGGAGCCACACCTTGAAGGGAGAAATGTAAACGCTACGCTCGTTCAAATATACTTCAATGATCCTTTTTTGGCGTATGTGTACGTCGCTTCCATACCATTGTTCTGGGCGCTCTTTCAGGCGTTTAAGGTTTTGAGCTATGTACGAAATGGTAAAATTTTTTCGCACGAGGCAATAAAAGCAGTGCAGGTTGTAAAATACTGCGCGGTTTCCATTATTGGTTTTGTTGCAGTGGGAGAGGTAATAATTATGATGGAAACCAGCGATGACCGAGCAGGGGGAGTTTTTATGGGAATTCTTGTAGCTTTCTGTTCGCTTGTAGTTGCCGCAACAGCTGAGATAGTTGGGCGGATTTTGCAGGAGGCCATAGCGGTAAAATCCGGTAACGAGAAATTGAAAGAGGATCATTCCGTAATCTAACATCATACAGCAAAACTCAAGAAATCGGCCTTGTAAAAATTTATACGCAATCGCGTAATGCGGAAAACGATGCAATATTGTATATTTGCCAAGCAACGAAATCAAACAACAATTGCTGGCATAATGGAGCGCCTGCCTGCTGGCGGGCAGGTTTGTGCACAACTTAGTTCCCGTCCGTTCACAACGCAAATCAGCAATGCATATAATACTTGATACAAATATTTTAAGGAAAGATTTTGCATTGACAGGAACAGATTTTAAAATCCTGTTTCACGGCTACAAGCCATTGTTTGGCAGAATAATTATACCTGAAGTTGTTTTAGACGAGGTTATCACACTTTATAGAGAGGAAATAAATGATGTATATAATAGTATTAAAGACAAACGGCATTATCTATCGCGGATATTAGTAAGTGGCAGTATTAATAAATTAGAAGAGTTTGACGTTTTAAGAGAATCTGAATTATATAAGCAGTATTTGATGGATGTATTTAAGAAAGCGAATGTTACAATTCATCCATATCCAGAAGTGTCACATAAAACAATTGTATCGAGAGAACTTTCAAGAAGGAAGCCATTTAAACGTAATGGATCGGGTTATCGTGATTACCTTATTTGGGAAACTGTTAAAAAGTTTGGAGCAATGTATGGTGGCGACGTTGTTTTTATTACATCAAATTCAAATGATTTCGGTATTGCTCCTAAACCACATCCTGATTTAATTCAAGATTTATCTTTTGAGCGTGCTGTTCGAATTTACAATTCATTATCTTCGTTTATTGAAAAAGAAATATTTCCGCAATTAAAAATAATTGACGATTTAAAGAAACGGATTCTTGAACAAACTGAAGTTACATTTGATATTTCGGATTGGGTATCCAAAGATTTATTAGATCTGATTTATTTTGAAGAATTGGGGTCCATTACAGTTGGATTTCCAAATGATGTTGGTAGAATACGTGCCAATCAGTTAAAGAAATTAATTGATATAAATATACTAGATGCGAGACAATTGGAAACTGGAGAAAAGTTTGTGCGCTTGAGCATAAAAGCCGCTTTCAATATTAACATTTCAATCAATTGGGATGATTATGTAAAAAGTGAAGAAGTGAGAGAGTGGGTTGATGACGATTCACCTTTTAGCTCTCTTGAAACCGATACTGAGCAGACATTAACAATTGTTGCAGATTTAATTTTGGAAAGAGATACTAATTCACCCGTGAGTGAAAATCTTATTTCTATTTCAGGGCAAGTCGGTGAAATAGATTTTACGTAATTGGGTTGCCTAACTAGTTACTTAAGCCGACCACGCAACTGCCTGCGCACCGAACCAATAGATATTGAATATGCTTCTCGCCATACAGCCAAACTCAAGCAATCAGTCCCGTAAAAATTTATACGCAATCGCATAATGCGGAAAACGATGCAACATTGTATATCGCACCTAAATCAAACAACAATTGCTGGCGCGCTGGAATGTTGCCACGTAACTTAACTCCAGTCCGTTAGCTGGCATATATTGAATGCAACTCACAAAAAAAGAAATAGAAGCGTATTATCTCAAACGATTTAGTCAATCTATTGAGTCATTTCCTAAAGGGAATATTATTCCGTCCGAAAGTCCCGATTTTATTCTTGATACAGGTGAATATAAAATAGGGATAGAAATCACAAGAATTTACAAGTCAGCAAATTTTAGAGGAACCAACCCACAGGTTCAAGAAAACGAACAAAACTTATTGCGTGCTGAGTGTAAAAAAATATATGATGAGATGGGACTCCCAAATGTTGAAGTTCATATCCTATTTAACTCCTTTACCTCCTTTAATAAAAAAAATCGCAGAGAATATGCCAACAAAATTGTCCAATTAGTATCAATGAATTTACCCCCTTCTAGAGGCGTTCATAGAATCGTCAACGATTATAAAAATGTTAATACCTTTCCATTCGAAATTGATTCAATTACTATTTACAGATTTGGATATAACAAGAGTTTTTGGGGGGAATCAGGTGTAGGTTTTGTTCAACAACATTTTATTAACGAATTACAAGAAGTCATAGATAAAAAGAATATACTAGTGAGTAGTTATACCAATTGTTGTGCCTATTATTGGCTTTTAGTTGTAATTGAAGGATTGCGAGATTCATCATTTTTTGATCCTTCGGCTGAAACTTTGAATCATAGTTACAAAAGCAATTTCAACAAAGTTTTTCTTTACAATGGTTTTAGTGAAAAGGGGCACGAATTAAAAATCGTGAGCGCTGACTAACAAGTCACTCACACCAACTCTGCAAATCGATACGGCAAGCGCAAACGGTGCGCTGCCTCCATCCCCGAAATCAAAACAGATTTCGGGGATGTTGTTATACCGCCTGTGGTTTCTTCTCTCTGAAATAAAAATAGTAAAACACCGCCTCAAACATCGTCAGCAACGCTAACGACAACGCGTCTCTGTTTAACCAGATGCCAAACCCCGTTTCGTCAATAACATTCTTCAATATCAACGAACTGATAGACCAGCCGACGGAAAAGATGAGAATTAAGAATCCGAGCGTAAGAAATCCGGCGCTGAGTCCTTCGCGCTGGTACTCGCGCACAAACAGGTAGGTGAAGGCGACAATGTGAATGTAGAAGATGAAAAGTGGTATCATGTTTCAATACGCATCCTTCCCAAAGATGACAGCGTAAAGCGTTTTGGAGATAATTTTCAGATCGAAAACGAGCGACCAGTTTTCCACATAGTAAATATCGTACTTTGTTCGTTCTTCAATCGGCGCGTCGCCGCGCAGACCGTTGACCTGCGCCCAACCGGTCATGCCGGTTTTTACGCGGTGCCGCTCTAAGTATCGGGGAATTTTTTCTTGAAATTGTTCTACAAAAAATGGGCGTTCGGGTCGTGGTCCTACCACGCTCATATCGCCGCGCAGTACGTTCCAGAATTGCGGCAGTTCATCCAAACTGGTGCGGCGGAGAATTTTTCCGATCCATGTTTTGCGATTATCGTCGGGCGTGCTTCGCTTTGGTCCGGTCTCTTTTTCGGCATCAACTTTCATCGAGCGGAATTTATAGAGTCGAAAATGTTTGCCGTCTAATCCTACGCGTTCCTGAACGTACAACACCGGTCCGGGTGAAGTGAGTTTTATGAGAAGCGCAATTAACAGCCACAGTGGAAGGGTAAGAATAATAATGATGAGTGAAAAGACGATATCGAATGTCCGTTTGATGATTCTGTTCCACGTTGTCATTGGAATATCTTTCAGTTTAATAAACGGTATCCCTTCAATTTCCTGAATGCGGACACGGCTGGTCATCAATTCGAGAATATCCGGCACCATCATGAATTCGATATTTTTTCCTTCGGTATTACGAAGTAGTGCAATCAATTGTTCCTGCTCGTTGTGTGCTAGTGCAATGAGCGCGCTTTGAATTCGTAGCGGCGTAATATCATCAGGCAGTCGTTCAACAGAGCCGAGATATTTGCAACGGGCAAGCGGTGAATTTTCAGGGGCAGGCGAATCGGCATAGTAGCCCAACACTTCGTACCCAAGCGCTTTTTGCGTGGTAAAGAGTTGTGCAATCTGCTCTGCCGTTTTGTTCTTTCCGACAATCACAACCGATTTCAATTCTCGTCCGCGGCGGTACAACGATTTTTCTATATGGAGGACAAGAAATCTGCCTGTTACAACAGTACCAATGCTTGTAAGCCACAGCAAAATGAAGACGCCGCGCGAAAAGGAAAAGTCACGGTAGAAGAATGTTGCGCTCATCATGATGAGCATGCCGATGGAAATCAATCGGACGAGAGCGAAAAACTCATCGCTGAAATGGACATTTCGCCGCGTGCCGTACATTGAGCGCGAACGAAACACGAGCAGGAACACAGGAATGAACACCGCCGACGCAATAAGGTAACTTTCTAACGGAGGAATGCCGTACTGTACTTCAAAGTAATGTGTGAGCGGAGAGTAAAAGCGCAACCAGTATGACAACAAGAACGCACATTCCAGCGCAATCACGTCGGAAAGGACTGTGAGAAACGGAATTAACATATCGTTGCGTCGCGGTGTACTCATGAAATGTGTGTCGGTACTTTGTTTACAAGCAGTTTGTCGATACGGTTGCCGTCCATATCTACGACTTCAATTCGGAGGTCGCGCCAATGGATAAATTGTCCGGCAGTCGGAATTTTTCCCATTTGGTTAATCACCAGTCCGGCAAGGGTTCGGTAATTTCCTGTTTCTTCTTCGCTCAGATTTTCAATGCCAAATAGTTCTTTGAATTCGTCAATCAACAGCGCGCCGTCAATCAAATAGGAACCGTCAGCGCGTCGCACAACGTACGGATTGGTTTTATCTTCTTCGCCAATTTCCTGTCCAACAACTGCTTTCAGAATGTCATTGAGCGTAATCAGTCCTTGAATGCCGCCGTACTCATCCACCAGAAAAGCAAAGTGAGTGCCGGTTTGTTTGAATTGTTCAATCAGTTGCACGGCGGGCATGCTTTCCACAACGTACAACGGCTTGCGGAGACATTGTTCCAATGAGAAGGGCTCGCCGGTGACGGAACGTTGGAATAAGTCCTTTACATGCACAATGCCAAGCACATTGTCAATTGATTCTTTGCAGACTGGGAAAAACGAATGCGGACTTTCTTTTATCTTTCGGATGTTTTCTTCTGTTGAATCATCAATATCGAGCCAGATGATGTCCGTTCGCGGTGTCATCAGTTCATTGACTCGTTTGTCGCTTAACCGAAACACCCGTTCGACCATCTCTTGTTCAACTTCGTTAAATGTTCCTTCTTTGGTTCCTTCTTCCAGCATTACCTTTATTTCTTCCTCAGTAACTGTTGGCGAAGAAGTATTCTTCAAACCGAACGTGCGAATGAGGAGAGAAGTTGAAAATCCGAGCAAGCTCACCACCGGACGAAAAATCAACGACAATGTTTTCATCGGATACGCAACGACCAATGCAACTCGTTCAGGATTTTTTAATGCAATCTGTTTTGGAATGAGTTCGCCGATAATAATTGAGAAATAGGTAATAGGGAGCACCACCAAGATAAGCGCCACCGCTTCGGCATATTCTGCCAGCCACGCAAACGAACGAAGGTATTCTTCAATCGGCTGCGAGAGTGTTACACCGCCAATGGCGCCGGCAAGAATACCAACAAGCGTGATTCCCACCTGCACTGTAGAAAGAAAAATTTCCGGCTTGTTTGCTAACTCTAAGGCAATTTTTGCACGCGGGTTGCCTTTGTTGACCAAATGCTGTAAGCGTGCTTTGCGCGATGAAACAATGGCAATTTCCGAAAGGGAAAACACGCCATTCAGCAGAATGAGAATAATAATAGCAACAATTTCGAGCGAATAGTGAAGCATGACAAGGGAAAATACGAACAAGTGGGGAGAAATAAAAATTCAGTGAACATCCCCGAAATCTTCAAGATTTCGGGGGATGAATTCTTACGGTGGGTGATAGATATTGAGAAAATCACATCCACTTGTTATCCAGATACCATTTCACGGTTTCGCGTACGCCATCTTCCAGTGCGACCTGCGGTTTGTACCCTAATTCCGTTTTGGCTTTTGTGATGTCGCAGCACCAATTATCCTGCGTAAGGTCGTACGCCTTTTCAAAATTGAGCACGGAAGGTTTCTCCTTAAATTGCGATGCAATACCGGAAATGCCGGCGATGACGAACACCAGCGGTTTGGGGACTCGGATGCGTAGCATTTTTTTATTCAGAACATGGCGGGTCACGTAACCGATTTCGTCCCACGTGTAATATCTTTCACTGCCGAGAAAATAAATTTCACCTGACGATTGTTCGCTTTCTCCAGCCAGCACAATACCGCTGACAATATCCGACACATGAACAAGACTGACGTAGGTGTCGTGAAATCCAATCATTAATTCTAATCCTCTATACGCTGATTTGAAATAATCGAACGTTGCCGTGTCTCGCGGTCCGTACACCGCAGCAACACGCAAAATGGTTACCGGAATTTTTTCACGGAACTTCATCACTTCATGCTCAGACGCGAGTTTGCTCTTTCCGTACGTTGTAATGGGGTGAGGTGGTGTCTGTTCGTTGACGGGATTTGTTCCTTTTCCCGGTCCCACGGCAGTTTGACTGCTGATGTGGACAAATTTTTTTACGTTTGGGTTTACGCGGGCAGTTACTTCGATAATGTTTTTTGTTCCGTCTCTATTGTAGAGAAAAAACTCTTCTTTTTTCTTTGCTGCGACAACACCGGCTACATGGTACACGTACTGCGCGCCTTCAATTCCTTTTTCAAGTGCAGAAATTGAGAATAAGTCTCCCTCGAAAATTTCTACCGGTAGGTTCTTTAGAAAGCCGAGTTTTTTTGGATTACGAACCAGACAGCGTACGCTATAGCCCTTTGAGAGCAGGCGTTCAACAAGGTGACTGCCGATAAATCCGGTTCCTCCGGTGACAAATGCGATTGGTTGTTGATTCATATGAGAGTTCACTTTCGTTAGTGGTAAAAAATCTGAAATTGCATTTCGTGTTATGTTCAAGTATATTCAAAACGTTCTTATTTATCAATGAAGGAGTTACACCATTGGATTTATTTCAAAAATGCGACGATTACACATTGGCAGATGAAGTGAAAGCTGCCGGCCTTTATCCTTATTTCCGACCGATTGAAGCAAATGAAGGACCCATTGTTGAAATGGCGGGACGAAAAATTATTATGGCGGGGTCAAACAACTACCTCGGACTCACTGCTCATCCCAAGGTGCGTGAAGCGGCTATCAATGCTATTAAGAAATATGGTACAGGTTGTTCCGGTTCCCGTTATTTAACAGGAACAATTGACCTGCATGTAGAACTCGAACGACGCCTTGCGAAGTTTCTGGGCTATGAAGATGTACTACTGATTTCTACAGGTTATCAAACGGCACAGGCAATTATTCCAACATTAGTGCAGCGCGGTGAATATGTTGTTTCAGACAAAGACAACCATGCCTGTATTGTGATGGCAAATATGATGGCGGCTGGTATGACGGCAGAAGTGGTGAGGTATAAACATAACGATATGAAGCATCTTGAAAATGTGATTTCTAAATTGCCGTTGGAAGCAGGCAAGTTAATTGTGACCGATGGTGTTTTCAGTACTTCTGGTTCTGTTGTTGATCTTCCGGAAATTGTCCGCATTGCACGAAAATACAATGCGCGTGTCATGGTGGATGATGCTCATGCGACTGGTGTTATTGGGGTTGGAGGGCGCGGTACCGCAAGCAAATTTGGTTTAACAAAAGAGGTTGATATTACGATGGGAACGTTCAGCAAATCGTTCGCATCGCTTGGCGGATTTATCGCGTCGAAACGTTCGGTTATCAATTATATTAAGCATCACTCGCCGGCGTTGATTTTCAGCGCAAGTCCTACGCCTGCTTCCGTGGCTGCTGCGTTGGCAGCGCTTGATATTATGGAAGCACAACCGGAATTGGTAACAAAACTTCACAACAACGCAAATCGTGTGCGTGAAGGTTTACGCAAACTTGGCTTTAATGTTATCGGCGAACCGGAGACGGGAATTGTTTCGGTGATTATCGGCGACACGAACAAAACATTGGTCTTTACAAAAGAGTTGTTTGATGCCGGGGTGTTTGTTAACGCGTTTGTTCGTCCGGGTGTGCCGCCGGGAATGGAAATGCTGCGTACCAGTTACATGGCATCGCATGAAAATGAACATCTGGATAAGATTATTGATATTTTTGCTGCTGTAGGGAAAAAATTAGGAGTGATACAATAGTTCATTTACTCACAGCCACATTGTTTATCGGCTTTACGTTGTAACTATTGTGGCGTGCAAACTTCTTGCTTGACGGAAAAACTTCATGTCACACTTCACCGTTCGTCCTGTTCGGACAAAAGATGACAAAAAAAAGTTCATAGATTTTTTGTACTCCCACTACAAGAACGATAAGAATTTTGTCCCGCCCTTACGGATAGATCGGGAAAAATTGATCGACAAAGAGAAAAATCCGTTCTACAAACATGCGGAGATGGAATTGTTTCTTGCGGAGCGGAATGGGAAAGTCATCGGACGAATTGGCGGAATTGTCAACTACAACCACAATAAAGAGCATAGCGATCGGGTCGGATTTTTCGGTTTTTTTGAATGTGTGAACGAGCAGGAAGTTGCCAATGCGCTGTTCGACGAAGCAAAGAAGTTTGTGAAGTCGAAAGGGATGAACGCGTTGCGTGGTCCTGCAAATCCGTCTGTCAATGATGAGTACGGGCTACTCATTGAAGGATTCGATTCTCCCCCCACAATTTTGATGACGTACAATCCTCCCTACTACGCCACGTTGTTGGAAAATTACGGTTTCAAAAAAGAAAAAGATTTATACGCATGGCTGTTATCACAAGAGACTGTCTATACAGAAAAAATTATTCGCGCCAATGAGATCATTCGTCAACGTAGCGGCATTACCATTCGGACGATCGATATGAAAGATTTTCAGAACGAGGTGGCGCGGATTAAAAAGGTGTACAATCTTGCGTGGGAAAAAAATTGGGGAGAAGTTCCCATGACCGACGCCGAATTTGATTTTCTGGCGAATGATTTAAAACAGATTGTTGAACCGGAATTAGTGTTGATTGCCGAAGTGAAGGGACAAGTGATCGGTTTTGGTCTTTCGTTGCCAGATATCAATCAGGCGCTGATCTATAATCGAAATGGAAGTCTCATCGGCGGATTGTGGCATTTGCTGACGAAGAAGAAAAAAATCAATCGTTGCCGCATCATCGTACTGGGGGTGATTGAAGAGTACCGTAAAACCGGTGCTGCGGGGCTGCTGTTTTATGAAACTGCAGTGCGTGCAAAAAAACTTGGGTACCAGTACGGCGAAGCAAGTTGGGTGCTGGAAGATAATGTGATGATGAATCGTGCGGCTGAAGCAATGAATGGCAAACTCTACAAGAAATACCGCATTTATCAGATGGATGTGTAATAGATGGGTAGAACGAATCACAATGTTTTTCTTTCATTGATTCGTAAGTCAGCAAAGAAAAGGTGTTTGTTTCTGCCTCACGCCGTTCGTCAAATGTCACGACCCGACAGAATGATTTCGCCACAAGAAGTGAAAACCGTTGTTATGAAGGGTGAGATCATTGAAGATTATCCCAACGATCCACGCGGACATAGTTGTTTGATGTGTGGAGAAGTTAGCGCTCATCGCGTTCTACACGTTGTTTGTTCTCCAAAAGAAGAGTATCTTGCAATTATAACAGCATATTTACCGTCGGTTGATGAATGGGAAGACAATTTCAAGAAGAGGAAGAGGCCATGAAATGTATTCAATGTCAAGGGAAGTTAAAAAAATCAACTGCTCCTTTTCATATTGATAGGAAAGGGTATCATCTTGTAATGGATGCTGTACCGGCATGGGTGTGTGCGCAGTGCGGCGAAGTTTATTTTGAAGACGAAGCAGTGAATTCAATTCAAAAAGTACTTCGCTCAATTGATGTGCAATCAAAGAATTTAGCCAAGTCGGCATAAAGTTTTTTTTTGAAGATACGGTTTTTAGAGTTCTATACATCATCTTTAATCTTTTTAATCTGAGGAAATATGCCAGTTAAACCTGTTGAAAAAATCTGGATGAACGGAAAACTCGTCAATTGGGACGATGCGAAAATACACATTCTGTCTCATGTTATTCACTACGGCAGTTCATGGTTCGAAGGAATCCGTTGTTATGAAACTAAAAAAGGGTCGGCAATCTTTCGGTTGAAAGAGCATATCGATCGGTTGTTTGATTCCGCAAAAATGTACCGCTCGGAAATTCCCTACTCAAAAGAAGAGGTGATGAAAGCGTGTAAGGAAACAATCAAAGCAAACAAACTCAAAGCATGTTATATCCGCCCCATTGCCTATCGCGGATATGGCGATGTTGGTGTTAATCCGTTTGGCTGTCCGGTGGATCTTTCGATTGCGGTGTGGGAGTGGGGAAAATATTTGGGACCCGAAGCGCTGGAAAAGGGTATTGATGTAAAATTCTCGTCGTGGAATAGAGCCGCGCAAAATACATTTCCTACAATGGCAAAGTCCGGCGGAAATTACCTGAACTCGCAGTTGATTAAAATGGAAGCGATTGTTGATGGATATGTGGAAGGTATCGCATTAGATGTCAATGGTGTCGTTTCTGAAGGAAGCGGAGAAAATCTCTTTGTCATTAAAAACGGTACCATAATGACACCGCTCTTCGTCAATGCCATTCTCCCCGGCATTACACGCAATTCGGTTATCCAAATTGCGAAAGATGCAGGCATTCCAATTGTCGAAGGGAATATTCCGCGTGAGTTGGTGTACATTGCTGACGAAGTTTTTTTCACCGGCACTGCTGCGGAAATTTCGCCGATACGTTCCGTTGATAAAATTCAAATTGGTGAAGGAAAAATCGGTCCCATTACCAAAGAATTGCAGAAAAGATTCTTCGATATCGTTGAAAACGGGAATGACCCGTACGGCTGGCTGGATTTTGTTGATTAGTTGATGTCGCAACTAGAAAATCTATGGGCAAAGAGTTTATACTGAAAGAAGTTTTTAAGCCAAAACTCAAACCAGCATCGCTGGAAGAAATTCTTTCCAAAATTCCGGTGTTCGAAAAACTGGAAGTGAAAGAACTTCGTCAGGTAGCGGGCATCGTACACAGACGACACTATACAAAAGGTGAGTATGTGTTCTATCAGGGAGATCCGGGGCTGGGGATGTATGTTGTTGAAAAAGGAAGAGTGGGAATCATGGTAGAAGGAGAAGACGGTTTGCAGAAAGAAGTCACAGAAATGACCGATGGTGCGTTCTTCGGAGAGATTGCTTTGCTTGATGAGTCACCTCGTTCTGCCACCGTCATCGTTAAAGAGGATTCTGAACTGATTGGATTCTTCCGGCCGGACCTTTTTGAAGTGATAGAAAAAACTCCAAAAACGGGATTGAAGATTGTGATGAAACTTGCAGAGATGATAGGCGAACGATTGCGTCATATGAATTCAGAATTTTCGAAAATGCAGTCGGAGATAGCGTCACTCAAAGCACAACTTGGAAAGGAGGAAGGCAATGAAAAAGCACGATTCAAAAAGAAAAAGTCCTCCCAAACGGACCGTCACTAAAAAGAATACATCGGGTGTAGCATCTACTGCGCGAATTGTCCTTCATCATATTCTCGTACCAATTGATTTTTCCGATAATTCTAAAAAGGCGCTTCGGTACGCACTTCCTCTTGCTGAGCAATTCAAAGCATCCATTACGCTGTTGTATGTTGTGGAGCCGGCTGTGTTTCCTTCGGATTTTGGTTTTGGGCAGATGAGTTTTCCTGATGTGGAAAAGGAAATGCATGACAAAGCAGAAGCCGAACTGCGACAACTTGTTACCGACCTGAATGCGAAAGTGCCGATAACACCGGTGATTAAATCGGGAATTCCTTTTGTCGAAGTAACAACATTTGCCGCTGATGAAAAAGTAGATTTGATTATTCTTGCCACGCATGGGCGTACCGGCGTTGAACATATTCTCTTTGGCAGCACGGCAGAGAAGATCATCAGAAAAGCTCCTTGTCCGGTTCTTGTCGTTCGGGCGGAAGAACATGAATTTATCGACGACAGGGTGTAATGGCTCTGTTCAACAAGAGAAATTGCGCAGGTTGAATGAATAATTTGTTTTGCCTTTGCACCATTTTCTTTCGTATATTTGACAAAGAATAGATAACACTTTTTCAAACTTGAGTAACAGGAATGCTGAAAAAACAGAAAGAACTCGCAAAAGTAAAAGTCAAACATCAAGATGACCTCTTAACTACTTACGAAAAAGCACTTTCGTGGTATCAAACAAACAAGAAACTTCTTACCAATATTGGCATAGCACTTGCTATAGTTATTGCCGCCGGATGGTTTTATCTGAATAACCAACGTCAGAACAACGAGAAAGCGGGGCTGGAATTTGCAAAGGTATTTTCATACTACGATAATGGTCAATACCAACTTGCAATTAGTGGAATACCGGAGCGCAATGTGCGCGGCTTGCAGGCAATCGTGAATGATTACGGCTCAACCGCCAATGGAAATCTTGCACGTTTCTACCTTGCCAATGCGTACTATAATCTCGGACAGTATGATCAGGCGTTGGCAGAGTATGAAGAAACCGACGTCCCTACAGACCTGTTGGAAGCGTCGCGTTTAGCAGGCATTGCCGCCTGTTACGAGGCAAAAGGCAACACCGCTGAAGCGGCAAAGTATTTTGAGCGCGCCGGAAAAATTTCTGCTGATAACCCGAATACACCGGAGTATTTAGCAAATGCCGCGCGCAATTACGCAAAGAGTGGTAACAAAAATCAAGCAATTGAGTTATACAAGCATATAAAGAAAGAACACGCAAGTTCTGCAGCAGCACGGGATGCAGAGAGGTATTTGGATGAACTTCGCGGCTGACATATAACACATAAGTTTCTTTCTCAATAACTACTGCGTCGTAGGAAGCTCAATTGCGTTTTACGGCGCAGTTTTATTTTAAACACAATTAAGGATGACATAACAATCAATAATGTCATCCTGCATACAAATACTATGTTGACTGAATTTGGCCGCATTCTTGCATTTATAATTGTCGGTGCGCTGTTTACCGCCGGCGGACTTGTTGCCGCATGGCTCTTACGTCCGCACCGCCCCTATCAACAAAAAAATTCTACCTACGAATGTGGCGAAGAGCCGATTGGCAACGCCCGCGTTCGTTTCAATATTCGCTTTTATGTTGTCGCGTTGATTTTTTTAATCTTCGAAGTCGAGGCCCTTTTCTTGTTTCCATGGGCGCTAGTGTTCAAATCATACGGCATGTTTGCCTTTATTGAAATGCTCGTTTTCCTCGGCATTCTGGTTGTTGGCTATGCGTACGTGTGGGTACAGGGAGATTTGGAATGGGATAAGCCGATGCCAAGATTTTTAACTCATCAACGTCGGACTACCGTGTTTGAAGAAAAAGAAGAAACTACTATTCACTCATAACGTTACAAAGGGGCTGAACGGTCGCAACGTTTGCACATTCTTATGGGACTACTCGATCAAAAATTTGAAAGCGCCAACATCGTCGTAACAACGATGGACAAACTCCTCAACTGGGCGCGTCTTTCTTCGCTGTGGCAAATGCAATTCGGGCTTGCCTGTTGTGCTATTGAAATGATGGCGGCATCGGCATCCAATTTTGATATGATGCGTTTCGGTGTGATTCCTCGCGCTACACCACGTCAGTGCGATGTCATGATTGTTTCAGGAACGGTGACCCTGAAAATGGCATCGCGCATTAAACGGCTGTACGATCAGATGTCGGAACCGCGATATGTAATTTCCATGGGAAGTTGCGCCAATTGTGGCGGTCCCTATTGGGAACATGGCTACCATGTGCTCAAAGGCGTTGACCGCGTCATTCCGGTGGATGTGTACGTGCCGGGCTGTCCGCCGCGACCTGAAGCATTGCTGGAAGGATTAATCAAACTTCAGGAAAAAATTCGCAACGAAAGTTTAGCAAAGAAAAAAGCAGTGTAAATACGTCTGACTAAAATATGACAGCACAAGACATTTACGATATACTCAAAGCACAATTCGGTGACGCAATTCTTGAAGCGAAGCTCGATGGTGTTCCCGATCCGTTCATTAGCATTCAACCGGAAAAAATACGGGAAGTGTCAGAGTTTGCAAAGAATGACGAACGTTTGAAATTCGATTACCTTATGTGTCTTTCCGGCGTCGATTACAAAGGAAAACTCGGCGTTGTCTATCATCTATTTTCAATGACGCACCGGCACAAAATTGTGTTGAAAGTTCAAGTCCCCACAGACTCGCCAAATGTTCCTTCGGTCGAATCAATTTGGAAAGCGGCAAACTGGCACGAACGCGAAGCATTTGATCTGTACGGAATACATTTCGTCGGGCATCCCGACTTGCGGCGCATTCTTCTGCCGTACGACTGGGAAGGGCATCCGCTTCGTAAAGATTATGAAGTACCTGAATTTTACAATGGAATGAGAGTTCCTTATTAATATGCAACCACAATAACACGAAGTCACCACGATTTTATGAGGTGGTGATTTGTGCTTCACAACAATGATAGAATCGACAGTTGATATAGCAAAAACAAGTACCGGCAAAACACTCCGTACCGAAGAGATGGTTGTCAACATGGGTCCGCAACATCCATCAACACATGGTGTGCTGCGGCTTGAGGTTGTACTCGACGGCGAAATTGTTGTCGATGTCATTCCCCATATCGGATACCTGCATCGCTGTTTTGAAAAACATTGCGAACATATGACCAGTTACCAGCAGGTCATTCCGTACGTTGACCGCATGGACTACGTTGCCGCCATGACGAACGAACACGCTTTTGTTGTTGCCGCAGAAAAATTATTGAAGATCGAAGTCCCCGAGCGTGTTCACTACATTCGCATCATTATGGCAGAACTGCAGCGCATTGCATCTCACCTGATTGCGATCGGCACGTTTGGCATTGATATGGGTGCATTCACACCGTTTCTCTATTACTTCCGTGAACGCGAAAAAATTCTCGATCTGTTCGAAATGACATGCGGCGCTCGTCTGCTGTATAACTACATGTGGATCGGTGGATTGTCGCACGATCTTCCGCCGCAATTTATTGATAAAGCGAAAGAATTTTGCAGAGACTTCAAGAAGACGTGGAAAGAAGTGAACGATTTGCTGAACTACAACGAAATTTTTATTAAACGCACTGCCAACGTTGGTGTTCTTCCGAAAGAACTTGCCATCAACTACGCCTGTAGTGGACCAATGCTGCGCGGCTCCGGAGTAGATTGGGATTTACGTCGCGACGATCCATACACGCTCTATGATCGTTTTGAGTGGAATGTTGTCGTCGGCAAAGGGGAAATGGGAACAGTCGGCGATGTCTGGGACCGCAATATCGTCCGACAAAACGAAATGTGGGAAAGTCTCCGCATCATCGAGCAGGCGCTAGCGAGTCTGCCGGAAGGAGATGTACAGAAGGCGATTCCGAAACGGATTCGTCCGTTGCCGGGAGATGCGTACGGACGGATTGAAGGTCCGCGCGGTGAAATCGGATTTTACATTGTTGCCGACGATAGCGTTACACCATACCGCATTAAAGCGCGCGCTCCGGCATTCGTAAATTTAAGTGTGATCAGTGAAATCGCCAAAGGCGCCATGCTTGCCGATCTGGTGGCGATTGTGGGAAGCATTGATATTGTGCTTGGGGAAGTGGATAGATGATGTTGTTGTAGGTTTCACGATTCGCGTTTAGGTAAAAAATTTATCTCTGAGTGAAGCCTGAAATGATTTAATCAAAAAGAAGATAACCAATGGAATTCATCAATTCAGTATTAGAAAATCCGATTGTTATCACTGTTCTGCTTGCGCTCATTCCGCTCGTCTTTATTCTTGTGTATGCACTGGTTGTTCTCTACGGCGAAATGAAAATGGCGGCGCATATTCAGAACCGTCTTGCCTATATGGAGACCGGCTTTCACGGCATGTTGCAGCCGATTGCCGATATGGTAAAACTGTTACAGAAGGAAGATATTATTCCTGCGGCGGCGGATAAATTTTTCTTTATTCTCGCACCATATCTGGTTTTCGTTGGCACGTACGCATCGTTTGCTGTGTTGCCGTTCAGCAGTGCTTACATCGGCAGTAACGTTGATGTGGGAATTTTTTATATGGTGGCGGTTTCGTCGCTTGTTGTTGTTGGATTGTTAATGTCCGGCTGGGCGTCGAACAATAAGTGGTCGCTGTTCGGAGCGCTTCGCTCTGCGGCACAAATTGTTAGTTACGAAATTCCCGGCGTGCTCGCCATTCTCGGCGTGGTGATGGTGTACGGTACGATGAATATGCAAACAATGACACAGATGCAGGACGGAGGAATTCAGCATTGGTTAATCCTCGGTGGTAATTTCCCGCTGGAGAAAAAACTACTCCTCATTCCATTCATGATTATTCTCTTTGTCGTGTATCTTCTGGCATCCATGGCGGAAGTAAACAGAACACCGTTCGATTTGCCGGAAGCGGAATCAGAATTAGTGCAGGGCTACAATACCGAGTACAGCGGAATGAAGTTTGCGATTTTTTATTTAGCGGAGTATGCAAATCTCTTTTTGGTTTCCGCTGTTGCCGTCATTATGTTCTTTGGCGGATGGACAAGTCCGTTCGGAAGTTTCATGAGCGGTCCGATCTGGAGCGCGTTCTGGTTTGTGGTGAAAGGAATGGCATTTGTCTTTTTGAATATCTGGCTTCGATGGACACTGCCACGGTTGCGCGTTGACCAACTGATGTACGTATCGTGGAAAGTGTTAACGCCGTTTGCATTGTTCAGCATTATTGCTATCGGATTGATTATGGTATTATAGCGTTTATCGTAAAGACGCAGAGAAAAAATTATGACAGCACTAGCAGCATACTTTAACGACATTTATCGAGCAATCAGTTCAGCAATCATTGGGATGAGAGTGACCATTAACCAAATGGTTTCTCCGACAGTAACACTACAATACCCGCATGTGAAAAAACCGATGCCCGAACGCGTGCGCAACCGGCTGTATATGAATTTTGACGATTGCATCGGATGCGAACTGTGCGCCAAAGCATGCCCTGTGGATTGCATCGATATTGAAGTATTGAAAGCGCCACCGACGGTTGACCTTGGCACAACATCAACAGGACAGAAAAAAAGAATTTACGTCACCAAATTTGATATTGATATTGCCAAGTGTTGTTACTGTGGACTGTGTGTTTATCCTTGCCCAACGGAATGTTTGAAGATGACCGATGTATACGAATTTTCAGAATACGATCGGCACGATTTAATTTATCATTTTGGAACGATGACACCGGCGGAAGTAGAAACTGCACGTGCAAAAGTAAAACAGTACGAAGAGGAGCAAGCGGCGAAGAAAGCACAGGCAGCGGCACAAGCCGCGACGGCGAAAGCCGCTGGTACGGCGAATCAGACAGCCGCTACACCGTCTCAGCAATCGCCCGTGCAGAAACCAGAGCCGCCAAATGTTTCCCCCGCATCCCCTTCAAAGGATGGGGATAACACGTAGGGGATAATCTTGTAATCTTGCAATCATAAAAATCTGATCATGACACTCTACGAAATAGTTTTTTACCTCTTTGCTATCATCACCGTTGGTTCGGCGGCGGTGGTGGTTTTTTCACGCAGAATTGTGTATTCGGCATTTTCGTTGTTGTTCACATTCTTCGGTGTAGCAGGATTGTATGTGCTGCTCAACGCAGATTTTCTTGCGGTTACACAACTTCTGGTGTACGTAGGCGGAATTCTTGTGCTGCTGTTGTTTGGCGTGATGTTGACCAACAATACTGTGAGCGTTGACTTGAAGACCGGCACGCTTCACATTCTGCCTGCGAGCATTCTTGTTGCTGTGCTTGCCGGAGTGTTAACCGCAATGTATTGGACGTCTGATTGGTTTGTAAGTAAGCGGGCAAGCGACATTGCAGCGCAGACGACATCGAAGGACATAGGTGATGCATTGGTAACCACGCATTTGCTACCGTTTGAAGTTGCATCGGTTATCCTGCTGGTAGCAATCATTGGAGCGGCGATGATGGCAAGACGTGAACGAACGAATACTGATGTCTAAACTCTAAACATCTATAAATCTGTTTAGAATGTAAGAATGAGGATTTTGAATTTATGACAATTACGCTTACACACTTTCTGCTCATCAGCGCGATTTTGTTTTCGCTTGGCGTCTATGCCGTCATCACACGCCGCAACGCCATTATGGTGTTAATGGGGATTGAACTCATTTTGAATTCCGCTAATATCAACTTTCTGGCATTTTCCCGCTTCGGCGGATTGAACATTGAGGGACAGATGGCGGCGATCTTCGTGATCATTCTAGCCGCGGCAGAAGCAGCGATTGCGTTGGCAATCGTGCTGAATATCTACAAACGATTTAACACTGTTAATGTTGATGAAATTTCACTCTTGAAAGACTAATGACAAACGAACTCTTAATTACTCTTGGTATCCTTCTCCTTCCACTGGTCAGTTTCGTTCTGCTGATTTTTACCGGTAAACGATATGTTGACAAAAGCGGATTGGTTGGAACTTCCATTCTTGGAATTGATTTGCTGTTGTCATTCTACATCCTGTTTTCAAAGCTTCACGCTGAAGTAAAGGTGTGGGATTTCACATTCACATGGATTAATTTCCATACATTCGTCAACAGTGTTCCGCTGAAACTCGACATTGGCATTATGGTGGATAATCTCACCGCCGTCATGCTTGTTGTCGTTAACCTCATCAGTTTTCTTGTGCATCTCTTTTCGCTTGGGTATATGAAAGGGGATGTCCGCTACTCCCGCTACTATGCTAATCTTGGTCTTTTTACCTTTTCGATGCTCGGCATTGTAGTGACGAACAATTATTTGTTGATGTATGTGTTTTGGGAGTTAGTTGGCTTAAGTTCGTATTTGCTCATCGGGCATTGGTATGAAAAGAAATCGGCATCGGATGCGGCGAAGAAAGCGTTTATTGTTAATCGTGTCGGCGATCTCGGATTTTTCATCGGCATCATGATTGTGTGGATGCAATTCTCTACGCTTACATTCAACGGAATCTTTACTTCAATTCACAATGGAATCATTCCGTTTGACTCAAACACATGGCTTACTGCGGCTGGGCTTTTGATTTTCTGCGGAGCAGTGGGTAAGTCGGCGCAATTTCCACTGCATGTGTGGTTGCCTGATGCGATGGAGGGTCCTACGCCTGTCAGTGCGTTGATTCACGCCGCAACAATGGTCGCCGCGGGTGTGTATCTTGTTGCACGCACATTCCCGATGTTGACTGCGGATGCGCTTCTCTATATTGCGTATATCGGTGCAATCACCGCATTTATTGCCGCAACAATTGCTATCGCACAAAACGACATCAAAAAAATTCTTGCGTACTCTACCATCAGCCAGTTAGGATACATGGTGATGGGATTGGGAGTCGGCGCCTACACAGCTGGTGTATTTCATCTGGTCACACACGCGGCGTTTAAAGCCGGCTTATTCCTTGCATCCGGTTCTGTTATTCATGCAATGCATCATGCCCTTCACCATGTCGGCGATCATCACACCGATGCTCAAGATATACGATACATGGGAGGATTAAAAAATAAATTGCCGGTGACATTCTGGACGATGTTGATTTTTACGCTGGCAATTTCCGGAGTGCCACTGACGTCAGGATTTTTGAGTAAGGATGAAATTCTTGCCGGCACACTCGCATTCTCGAAATTCACCGGACACACCTTGATCCCTATCATCGGATTTTTTGTTGCGGGATTGACAGCGTTTTATATGTTCAGAATGATAATTGTAGTCTTCTTTGGCGAGCATCAGGATACACATCGCTTCGAACATCTTCATGAATCGCCAAAGGTGATGACGATTCCGCTCATCATTCTTGCGGCATTGTCACTCTTTGCTTTTTACTCATTCAATCCACTTTCGGCAAGTCACGGTTGGTTTTATGAAAAGATTGTTCCACCGACCGTTGTTGTTCCCGAAGCAGTTTCTGCAACCCCGACCGTAGAATTCATTGAAGAAGTTCATCATCAACACTCACTGGCAATGATCTTGTCGGTCAGTGTTGCCGGGCTCGGCATACTGATTGCGTTTGTAACATACTACTGGAAGAAAATTTCTGCCGATGCGGTTGCCAACGCTCTCAAACCAATCTATAACTTCTTGTTGAACAAATGGTATTTCGATGAGTTATATGACAAAACTGCTGTAGCGGCAACAATTGGCGCTTCGAAAGTACTTGCGTGGTTTGATTTGAAAGTTATCGACGGTATTGTGGATGGATCGGCGTCTCTCACACGGCTCGGTTCGTACATCAGTGGAAAATTTGATTCGATTGTTGTTGATGGATTGGTCAACTTTACGGCATATCTTGCCGGATTTTTCGGCATGCTGTTGCGGGCGGTTCAAACAGGAAAAGTGCAGACGTATATCGTCTTTGCGCTTGTCGGTTTAATGATACTGCTGGCGTTGTACATCTGAATTAACCGCAGAGATCACAGAGGGCGCGGAGATATGTTTATGTTGACAGGAAATCAGTTGTCCGAAAAAGTTATAGGTATGTGTATAGAAATTCATCGCTCTCTTGGTCCTGGTTTACTAGAGTCTACCTATGAAGAATGTTTATGTTATGAGTTATCGAAGGCAGGATTAGTATTTGAGCGTCAAAAACCAATTCCGGTGAAATATAAAGAGGTCAACCTTGACTGCGGATATCGGATAGATATACTCGTAGAAAAGAATCTGCTGATAGAGTTGAAGTCGGTAGAAAGAATTTTACCAATACATGAAGCACAAATATTAACATATATGAAGTTATCAGATATTCATCTTGGGCTCTTGATTAATTTTAATGTTACTATATTAACAAAAGGCATCAAACGTTTTGTAAACAATTTTAAGGATTAACTCTGCGCCCTCAGCGTTCTCTGTGGTGCAATAAGGAAAATTATGGAACTCACATTTTTAAATATCGGCATTCTCACCTGGCTCACATTCCTTCCGATAGTCGGAATGGTTATTGTTCTTGTTCTTCCGAAAGAACAAAAAGCGGCAATCCGGTGGACGTCGCTCTTTTTCACATTCGTGCAAGTCATCTTTGCGGTCATTCTTTTCTCAAAGTTTGACCGCAGTCTGGCGGGTGTGAATTCAGCAGACACAATGCAGTTCACCGAATTATTCAACTGGATCAATGTGAAGAGCACATCGTGGTTTGGGACAATTAAGATTGATTACTACCTCGGTGTTGACGGTATCAGTTTACCGATGGTTGTACTCACTGCAATCATTTCGTGCATTGCAGTAATTTCCTCATGGACCATCGAAAAATCCATCAAGGGGTATTTTGCACTTCTGCTGTTGCTTGATACCGGTATGATGGGTGTGTTTGTGGCGCTCGACTTCTTCCTCTTCTACATTTTTTGGGAAGTGATGTTGTTGCCGATGTATTTTCTTATTGGCGTGTGGGGTGGGCCACGAAGAGAGTACGCGGCGATCAAGTTCTTCCTCTATACGTTGCTCGGTTCTGTGTTATTGCTACTGGCGATGCTTGCCCTCTATTTCAGTGTAACGGTGGTTGATCCCGCAACGGGGGAGAACATTCACACCTTCAACATGCTGGCAATGATGAATCCTGCAAACTATGACCCGAATTCAATTCTCGCGGGAGTAGGAACATATTGGAGATACGTTGCATACATCGCATTGTTTATCGGTTTCGCAATCAAAGTCCCCATCTTTCCATTCCACACATGGCTTCCCGATGCGCACGTTGAAGCGCCAACGGCAATCAGTGTTATTCTGGCGGGTGTGTTGCTGAAAATGGGTACCTACGGATTGATGCGCATTGCATTTCCAATGTTTCCCGATGCGGTTGTCCACTATTTATATCCGCTGGCGTTTCTCGGATTCATCAACATCATTTACGGCGCGCTATGTGCAATGGCGCAGAAAGATTTTAAGAAGTTAATTGCGTATTCCTCCATCAGTCATATGGGCATTGTGATTCTCGGTATGGCGGCATTGAACACGCAGGGCATGTTAGGTGGAATGTTGCAGATGTTTAACCATGGCACCATCACTGCAATGCTCTTCTTGATTGTTGGCGTTATTTACGATCGCGCCCACACGCGCGGACTTGATGAGTTTGGTGGTTTGATGAATAAAATGCCGCGCTACGCCGGCGTAATGACTATTGCTTTCTTTGCCGCTATCGGTCTGCCAGGATTGAGTGGCTTTATCTCCGAAGCGTTCTCATTCCTTGGTGCGTTTCAAACATTCCGGTGGCTTACTATTGCCTCTGCATTTGGTATTGTGTTGACGGCTGGTTACATGCTCTGGACGTTGCAACGTGTGTTTCTGGGAACACTTCCTGAACGTTGGAATAATTTAACAGACATGGATACGCGCGAATTAGTGATGCTTGTTCCTCTGGCAATTATCGTGATTGTGCTCGGTATTTACCCGACCGTAATGCTTGATGTGATGAATGCGTCGGCAAATGCGTTGGTGGATTTTGTAAAAGCGAGCGGTGGTATGGCGATAGGAAATTAAAAACTTCTTCTACCATGAAAGCGCTGATACACAAAGGAAGGTGCAGGTTGATCTTTGTTGATGTCGGTGGATTTTCTGGTTAAACAACAAGAACTCGTGAATAACAATGACTGAAACAATTCTCAACAATCTCTATTTCATTCTGCCGGAATTGGTGCTGACCGCTACCGTGTTGGTGGTCGTGGTGGCGTACCTTGTGAACCGCAAGGATGAAACAATCGTTTATTATCTCTCACTTTTCGGATTGGTCGCCACACTTTACGTGTTAACAGGCAGAGTCGGACAAAATCTCTCCGCCTTTGACGGAATGCTTTCGGTTGATCCTTTCTCTCTTTTCTTTAAGATTATCATCATCTTCTCGACTATTGTTGTGGTTGCCATGTCTCGTCATTCGGACGAGGTAAAGGGGGAGAAGAACCTTCACGGAGAATATTACTTTCTTGTACTGTCAATGGCTCTCGGAATGATGTTTATGGTTGGCGCTTCGAATCTGTTGATGATGTATCTTGCGCTGGAGTTTTCTTCATTGACGTCGTACATAGCGTCTGGATTCACCCGAAAAGCAAAAGACTCATCCGAAGCATCGCTCAAATATCTGTTGTATGGTGCATTTTCGTCGGGAGTGATGTTGTATGGCATTTCCATTCTCTATGGATTAACCGGTACGTTGAGCATTTCCGGAATCAATCAGGTATTGATGCAGGGAAGCGTGAACGGACTAGCATTGATTATTTCGTCATTGTTCATTCTTGTTGGCTTTGCGTACAAGATTTCTGCTGTGCCATTTCATTACTGGACTCCTGATGTTTATGAAGGGGCGCCGATTACGATTACTGCATATCTTTCCGTTGCTTCCAAAGCGGCTGGCTTTGCGATGATGATGCGGGCGTTCAAAGTGATGTTTGTCGATTCCTCTGTTTCAACATTGCCTGCCGGCGCATGGGCGTTTGTTCAGGGAATTCATCTGCAAGAAGTATTGATTGTTCTTTCGGTAGCAACAATGACGCTAGGAAATCTTGTCGCTCTCTGGCAGGACAATCTGAAACGAATGTTGGCATACTCGAGTATTGCTCAGGCAGGATACATGCTTCTTGGTGTGCTTGTTCTTGGTAACGATGGAACTGCTGCAGTGATGATCTATTTTGTTGTTTATCTCTTTATGAATTTCGGCGCATTCTATGTCGTTATGTTGTTAGCGAATAGTATCGGTAGTGAACACATTGATGCATACAAAGGAGTAGGAAGAAAAGCGCCGTTGCTTTCGGTTGCGCTTGCGGTGTTTCTCGTTTCGCTTACCGGGCTTCCGCCAACTGCCGGGTTCATTGGTAAATGGATGATTTTCCTTTCGCTCATTAATGCCAAAATGATAGGTATTGCTGTCATTGGCGTTATCAATAGTGTTATTTCGTTGTATTATTATGTGCGGGTGATACGGAATATGTTTTTACGAGACGAAGAACAGCCTTTGCAAACAACATTGAAATTTCCGGTTGTCCAGCAGGTCCTTCTTTTTGCGCTGCTCATTCCAACGTTGTATTTTGGTTTGTTCTTTAATGAGCTGGTGGAATTTGCACAATACTCAGTGGCAATGTTTGGCGTAAAGTAATCTTTCGCTACTACCGCCGACAATAAAAAATCCCGCAGTGCGGGATTTTTTATTCAGCATGCATACAATGTAGGAACTTTTTCTATTTAATTTTTATAAGGGACTATCTCTTCTTTTTACTTTTCTTTTCAATTCTCTCTACAATAATTCGAATCCCGTCCAGTACCAGTGTCGGTTCATGTTTGTTAATTACCTTTGATTGCTTTTTCATCAGTTCGGAGAATCCGCCGGTGGCAATAACTGTCGGGTAGTCATCTAATTCTTTTGAAATGCGGCGCACCATTGTTTCCATTGAATCCAGCGCTCCGTACATAATTCCTGCCTGCATACTTTCCACCGTATTTCTGCCAATTACTTTCTCGGGAAATTTGAGGTCAATCTTTGGTAGTTTAGCTGCACGTCGGTGTAATTCGGCTGATGCTGTTTCTACTCCAGCCATAATTACGCCGCCGAGATATTCGCCCTGTTTGGAAACGACATCAAATGTTGTTGCTGTTCCAAAATCAACAATCACTATCGGTCCTTTGTATTTTGCGTATCCGGCAACAGCATTGCATAGTCGATCAGCTCCGACAGCGCGTGGGTCGTCGTACAATACTTTAATGCCGAGATCAAGATCGGAGGAGATAACAACGGGATGCAGGTTAAAATATTTTTCCGACATGTGCACGCATACTTCAGTAAGATTGGGAACAACGGAGGAAATTCCGATAGAAGTAATTTTTTTCAGCGGAATATGTGCATCATCGCAGAATTGTTTTACCAGCATACCGAATTCATCTTCCGTACGTGTGACAAAACTGGTAACACGCCAGTAACCAAGTAGTTTTGTACCGTTGTATATCCCTACCACTGTATGTGTATTACCGATATCAATTGCAAGCGTCATAATTTTTTTCCTTTACAAGAATGAAACTCATTACACACCGAAATCAATGCTGTGAACCGTCGTAGTGTGCGTTATGTCTTTGTTGTTACTGATATGCCAGACTGACTTCGCCGGCATAGATATTTTTCTTTTCACCATCTTCTGTTTGGATGATCAGGCTTCCGTCCTCCGCAACATCAAGTGCGATTGCCGGGAAACTGAATTCGCTCTCCAATACAGTAATCTTTTTTCCAAACAATAACGCTTTCATTTTCCAATCATGAAGCAGTTGTTGTGATGGAAATTTTGACAGCTGTTCATATCTGTTTTCCACTTCCTCCAATAATGTTTGAAGTAAGCGAATGCGATCAATTTCGATACCACTTTCATTCTTCAACGATGTTGCTTTGTATTTTAACTCATCAGGGAATTCTTCCTGATTCACATTCACCCCCACCCCCAGAATGACTTTGCGGATAGATGAATTGTCAACAGATGATTCCAATAGCATGCCGCACACTTTTTTTCCATTAATCAATACATCATTTGGCCACTTACACGTTGCGGAAAGTTTCGTCACTGTTTCAATAGCATCGGTAATAGCAAGTGCCCCTGCAAATGGCAGGAGAGAAATTTTTTCGGTGGAAAAATCTGGATACACGACAAGTGAGAGCAGTAAATTTTTTCCTTTGTTTGACAACCAATGGCGTTGCATTCTTCCCCGCCCGGCAGTTTGTTCATCGGCGATAATTAATGTTCCATGAGGTGCTTCATCTGGCGACAATGTTTTTGCAAACGTATTGGTTGAATCAATAGTGTCGAAAACGAATACCTTTTTCCCAAAAATTTTTGTGCGAAGAGTTGCTATAATATGTTCTTTTGTAAGCATCATAGTGGAGTGCCAATGTAATGAATCGTCAGCCCTTTAGTCAAGCAAACTTTTCTTTTGTGCGACATGATGACATTAGCGGCAAATATGACAGAAAATTAAAAGGTCTAACTGCCACACTGACATGAAGAAGAAAAACAAACATGTCTAAATTTTGAAATTTCGCAACTTTAAAGATGGCACGCTCATTGTAATAATTTCAAGAAGAAAATACCATAAAATATTTTTTAAATGAAAGGAAAAAAACATGGCAGGAAAGATTATCGGTATTGACCTTGGCACCACAAACTCAGTAGTGGCGGTAATGGAAGGAAATGAACCAGTGGTGATTGCAAACTCCGAAGGAATGCGAACAACACCTTCGATTGTTGCATTTACCAAAACTGGCGAACGACTTGTCGGTCAACCCGCCAAACGTCAGGCAGTTACCAATTCAAAGAACACCATTTACTCAATCAAGCGTTTTATGGGACGGTTCATGGATGAGGTGACCGAAGAGATGCGTCTTGTGCCGTACGAAGTTGTTCGAGGTGAGAACAATACAGCCCGTGTGAAGATTGGCGACCGCATTTACTCTCCGCCGGAAATTTCCGCAATGATTCTTCAGAAGATGAAACAGACAGCGGAAGATTATCTTGGCCAGAAAGTCACCGAAGCTGTCATCACTGTTCCGGCATATTTCAACGATGCTCAACGTCAGGCAACAAAAGAAGCGGGTGAAATTGCCGGCTTAACAGTCCGCCGTATTGTGAATGAACCGACAGCTGCAGCGTTGGCGTACGGTCTTGACAAAAAGCATAAGAACACCAAAGTTGCAGTTTTCGACCTTGGTGGAGGAACCTTCGATATTTCTATTCTTGAACTCGGTGATGGAGTGTTCGAGGTAAAAGCAACTAATGGCGATACGCATTTGGGCGGCGACAACTTTGACCAACGGTTAGTTGAGTACCTTGCCGACGAATTTAAGAAGCAGGAAGGTGTCGATCTTCTGAAAGATCCGATGGCGTTGCAGCGATTGCGCGAAGCGGCGGAAAAAGCAAAGATCGAACTTTCGTCTGCGATGCAGACAGAAGTGAATCTTCCCTTTATTACAGCAACACAAGAAGGACCGAAACACCTGAATATCACCATCACTCGTTCAAAGTTTGAACAATTGGTGGATGATCTTCTGAAACGGTGCATTCCCCCGACCGAGAGGGCGATCAAAGATTCCGGATTTACTATCGATCAGATTGATGAAGTTATTCTTGTCGGCGGCATGACACGAATGCCCGCTGTTCAGGAATTAGTGAAAAAATTCTTTGGTAAAGAAGGACATAAAGGAGTGAATCCGGATGAGGTTGTTGCTGTTGGCGCTGCAATTCAAGGTGGCGTGCTTGCCGGAGATGTTACCGACGTATTGTTGCTCGATGTAACGCCGCTCTCGCTCGGCATAGAAACACTCGGTGGTGTGATGACAAAACTGATTGAGGCAAACACCACAATTCCCACACGCAAGAGTGAGATTTTCAGTACTGCGGCAGATAATCAAACCTCGGTAGAAATTCACGTGTTGCAGGGTGAGCGTCCGATGGCCATTGATAACCGAACACTTGGTAGATTCCATCTGGATGGTATTCCACCAGCGCCGCGTGGTGTTCCGCAAATTGAGGTAACATTCGATATTGACGCTAACGGTATTTTGCATGTTTCAGCAAAAGATAAGGCCACCGGTAAAGAGCAGAATATCCATATTACCGCATCATCCGGTTTGAGCAAAGAAGAAGTTGAGAGAATGAAGAAAGATGCGCAGGCTCATGCCGCTGAAGATGCTAAAAAGCGGGAAGAAATAGAATTGAAGAATCAAGCCGATTCACTGGTCTTTTCAACCCGTAAGCAGATAAAAGAACTTGGCGACAAACTCGATGCTGATATGAAATCGAAATTAGAGAGCGCCGCCAACGCTTTGGAAGAGGCTATCAAAACCAATTCTGGCATAAAAGAAAAAATGGATGCCTTGAACGCACTATGGAATGAAGCTTCTACCAAAATGTATGAAGCCGCACGGAATGCCGGCCCGCAACCAGGCGCACAAACCGGCGGTCAACAACAACAATCTCAATCAACTTCCGGTGATGGCGGTAAAAAGGTTGAAAATGCTGACTACGAAGTGGTAGATGACAAATAACCTGTAGTGGTCAGTGTGATGAGGGGCTTGATCTCTTGTTCTTCATTATTGCAACAAAGGCGAGGTAAGTTCCTCGCCTTTGATGTATTAGCCAACTCAAAATCATACAAAAGGATATGTTATGAAAGTCTTTATTGCCGATGTTCTTCCGGAAAAAACGGTGCGCGACCTTGAATCGCTCGGAATCACCGTCATCAATAAACCGAAAACTAAGTCGGAAGAACTTGCCGCCGCCGTTGGCGACAGTGATGTACTGATCGTTCGTTCTACAGAAGTTCGCTCCGATTGTATTTCCACGGCGAAGAACTTGTCACTCATTATTCGCGCCGGCGCAGGAGTGAACAACATTGATATGAAAGCGGCTAATGCCAGAGGAATTTATGTATCGAACTGCCCAGGCAAAAATTCCATTGCTGTTGCCGAACTGACAATGGGTTTGCTCCTGGCTATCGACCGACGCATTGCTGATAATGTTGTTGATTTGCGAAATGGAAAGTGGAACAAGAGTGAATATTCAAAGGCAGACGGCGTTTTTGGGAAAACGCTCGGCATTATCGGGGTCGGTCAAATTGGAAAAGAAGTGATTGTACGCGCAAAGGCGTTTGGTTTGAAAGTGATTGCATGGTCGCGTTCGTTAAAGGATGAGAGGGCAGCAACATTGGGAATTCAGCGCGCGACTTCGATAGAAGAGTTGGCAGCTCAAAGCGACATCGTCTCTGTTCATCTTGCGTTAAAGCCGGAAACAAAAGGAATTATCAGTAAAGAAATTATCGGAAAGATGAAGCCAAATGCAATCTTTCTCAATACTTCTCGTTGGGAAGTTGTAGATGAAGAAGCGTTGTACGAAGCGGCAAAAGCGGGAAAGATTCGGGTCGGGTTAGATGTATTTTCGGGAGAACCAGAGGACAAGACATCGCCTTTTACCAACAAGCTTGCCACGCTCCCCAATGTGTATGGTACGCATCATATTGGCGCTTCAACGGAACAGGCACAGAATGCCATTGCGGATGAAGTTGTTGCCATTATTAAGCAGTACAAAGAACAAGGAACAGTACGCAACTGGGTAAACAAAGCAAAATCAACTCCGGCAAAATATCAGTTAATCATTCGCCATTATGATAAACCGGGTGTTCTGGCGAATGTCTTCAACAGTTTGAAGACTGAAAGTATTAACATTCAGGAAGTGGAGAATTTGATTTTTGAAGGAACAGAAACAGCTGTTTGCTCATTAAAACTTGAAACACGACCGAGTGACTACACACTCGATTCTATTCGCGCGCGAACGCAGGAAGTGATACAAGTGCAGTTGGTACAATTGTAGCGTTACAACACAGAGAACCTATGTTTTTCAATGTTATTGTGGTAAGGTAATCCACAACAGAACTTATGATCTGTCATATCCTTGTCGCAATAGCAATGTTGAAATACAACAAAACTTGAGTTTCAAATCTCCATTGTGGAAGAGCGGAATGAGGGCAAAGGTCGGTGGTGATTGAAGGGTATAGTGAAACCAAAAACTTTAAACTTATTAAACCTGAGACTATAACAAACTATGAACTTTAACAAATTTACAATCAAATCACAGGAAGCGGTGCAGAATGCACAAGAGATAGCTTCCAGCTATGGCAATCAAGCCATAGAACCAGAACATTTGCTCGCCGCATTGATTCAGGATGGGCAGGGGATAGTTACGCCCATTTTGCAAAAACTCGGTGCAAATGTTAATTACATCAAAATTAAAATTAACGATGTTGTCGAACGTCTTCCGAAAGTGAGCGGCTCACAGCAGTATATTTCCACAACACTGCAAAAAGTATTTGAGCAGGCACAGAAGGAAGCGGAACAACTCAAAGACGAGTACATCAGCACGGAACATTTATTGCTCGCGCTCCTTGATCAAAAAAACAATGCAGGAGTGAAATTACTTCTTGATCAAGGAGTAACGAAAGACGGAGTGCTGAAAGCATTGAAAGATGTTCGCGGAAGTCAACGTGTAACCGACCAAAATCCGGAAGATAAATACCAGGCGCTTCAGCGTTTTGGCCGTGACCTGAATGAACTTGCGCGAAAAGGAAAACTCGATCCTGTCATTGGTCGGGAAGATGAAATACGACGTGTGTTGCAGGTGCTTTCACGCCGCACAAAAAATAATCCGGTACTCATCGGCGAACCTGGTGTTGGTAAAACAGCCATTGCCGAAGGATTGGCGCATCGGATTATTGAAGGAGATGTTCCGGAAAATCTAAAAACCAAGCGTATTGTGGCGCTCGATTTTGCCGCGATGATTGCGGGAGCAAGTTTCCGTGGTCAGTTTGAAGAGCGCTTGAAAGCCGTGTTAAAAGAGGTTGAAAGCTCTAACGGCGAAATCATACTCTTCATTGATGAATTACACACATTAGTCGGTGCCGGTGCGGCGCAAGGTGCAGTAGATGCGGCAAACATGTTAAAGCCCGCGCTTGCCCGTGGCGATTTGCGTGCTATTGGCGCTACGACACTGAATGAGTACCACAAGTACATTGAAAAGGATCCGGCTCTGGAGCGAAGATTTCAACCCATACTCATTGATGAGCCATCGGTGGAAGATACAATTTCCATCTTGCGCGGACTTGCAGAACGGTATGAAGTGCATCATGGTGTGCGCATTACCGACGGAGCAATTGTTGCCGCCGCACAACTGAGCCATCGGTACATCTCCGACAGATTTCTTCCTGATAAAGCAATTGACTTGGTTGATGAAGCGGCGTCGAAATTGCGTATTGAAATAGATTCTATGCCGGAAGAACTGGATGATATTGAACGCAAAGTAAAGCAGTTAGAAATTGAACGCGAGGCGGTAAAACGAGAGTTGGCGGCAGAGTACACCAACGACAGCGATCGTCAGGCAATTCAAACGCGTATTGATGAGATTGAAAAAGATTTGGCAGAGCTGAACCAGAAACGAAGCGAACTACGCGCGCATTGGGAAAATGAAAAATCGCTCATCCAATCTATCCGGACAATGAAAGAAGAGATTGAGAATGTAAAGCACGAGGCGGAAAAGAAAGAGCGTGAAGGCGACCTCGGCAAAGTTGCTGAATTACGATATGGCAAATTGGCAATGCTCGAGAAACAGTTAAAAGAAAAAACACAACGTCTTGCAGAAGTGCAGCGAACAATGAAAATGCTGAAAGAAGAGGTGGATGCTGAGGATATTGCTGAGATTGTGTCGAAATGGACTGGAATTCCTGTGACCCGCATGCTTGAAAGCGAACGGACAAAGCTACTGCATCTCGAAGAAAAAATTCATGAACGGATGGTGAATCAAGAAGAAGCAGTACGCGCAGTTGCAGAAGCTATTCGTCGTAGTCGCGCTGGCTTGCAGGATGAAAAAAAGCCGATCGGCTCATTCATTTTTTTGGGCACGACCGGTGTTGGCAAGACCGAACTTGCGCGCTCGTTGGCTGAGTTGCTATTCAACGATGAAAATGCAATGGTGCGCATTGATATGAGCGAATATATGGAAAAGTTCTCCGTTTCACGTCTCATCGGTGCGCCGCCGGGGTATGTAGGTTACGAAGAGGGAGGACAACTGACTGAAGCTGTACGTCGTAAGCCGTACTCAGTCGTACTCCTCGATGAAATAGAGAAAGCGCATCCGGAGGTATTCAATGTTCTCTTGCAAGTGTTGGATGAAGGGCGATTGACTGATTCGCAAGGAAGAACAGTAAATTTCAAGAATACCATCATCATCATGACGTCGAATCTCGGTTCGCAACTTATTCAGGAGCGTATGGCGCAGATGCAGTCCGATAGTGAGTGGGAAGAATTTGCTGGAGATTTGCGCGCGCAATTGAATGTCTTGTTGCGTCAAACCATTCGCCCGGAATTTCTCAACCGCGTTGATGAAATTATTCTCTTCAAACCGTTGACGTGGAACGACATTAAGAAAGTTGTCGATCTTCAACTGCGGCGGGTTGAAGCCTTGCTAGAGCAAAAAGAAATGAAAATGGTTGTGACGGATGAGGCGAAAGAATGGCTTGCGCGGCTAGGATACGATCCACTCTACGGCGCACGTCCGTTGAAGCGTGTCATTCAAAAACATGTCACGAATGTGCTGTCGGAAAAAATTCTTGCAGGAGAATTCACCGAAGGCGATGCCGTTGAAATTGGTATGTTGGGTGAGGGACAGTTGGTGTTTAGAAAATTGGCGCGATAATTACGAATGATTCAATTGCGAATGACGAATGGTGTTAGCCACCATTCGTCATTTTTGTTTTTGTGGTGATTTGGATTGTCTCAATAATTTTACGTCGTTCTTCAAAGACATTTTCCGATAAAGCATTGTTTACAAGATCATTACCCCGCTGCTTTCTTTGTATTTGATTTCGTACAAATCTTTTCGCCGGTCACGCCAGTTCAGCACACTGCCGCTTTGACGGTGGCGTTTCAGCAGTTCAAGATCAACATCATCCACAATCACCATCTCGGTATTCGGCGTGGCTTCGGATTGAATTGCATCGCGTGTAAAGGGAATATCAGACGGCGTGAAAATGGCAGACTGCGCATAATGCACATCAAGATTTTCCACCGAAGGAAGATTCCCCACTCCTCCAGCAATGACAACATAGATATGATTTTCGATACATCGTGCCTGCGCGCAGTATCGCACGCGCAGGTATGCGTTGCGTTCATCAGTGCAGAATGGGACAAAGATAATCTGCGCTCCTTTTTCAACTGCTATACGGCTTAATTCAGGGAATTCAATGTCGTAACAGATTTGAATTGAAATTTTTCCCTTATCGGTGTCGAACACTTCCAGTGAGTTTCCCGGTTTCACGCCCCACCAGCGGCGCTCGTTTGGCGTAACATGCAATTTGTATTGTTTTCCCAACGTTCCATCGCGGCGAAAGAGATAGGAAATGTTATAAAGATTGTCTCCTTCCACCGTGAAGTGAGAGCCACCGATGATGTTGACATCGTATTTAACTGCCAGTTGGTGAAACAATTCGAGGTATTTCGGAGTGTATTCCGACAATTTTCTCATTGCAATGCCCGGGCGATCGGTCGGCATAAAGGAAAGAAGTTGAGTTGTAAAAATTTCCGGAAAGACGATGAAGTCGCTCCGGTAATCTGCACCGACATCGACAAAGTATTCGCATTGTTTTGCAAAGTCATCAAAGTCTTTCACCATTCTCATCTGGTATTGAACGGCGCACACGCGTGCTGGCTGTACCGGCATAAAAATTCTCGACGTATCTGGCACATAATCGAGATTTGTCCACTCGAGAAATGTTGCGTAACCGCGCGATTCCGAATCGGATGTTAAGTAGTCCGGAATGAGCCGTTTTAAAACAAAACCGTTAGAAAGTTGTGTGGTCAGTACCTGATCGACAAGGACCTTATTGATAACTTTATCGACATACTCGCGTGCACTCATTTGGTCGGCATATTTAGCGTAACCGGGTATTCTTCCGCCAAGAATGATACGCATCAGGTTGAATTTTTTTGCCAGTTGTTTGCGCGCATCATATAAGCGTCGGGCAAGTCGCATGCCGCGGTACTCCGGATCGACCATAATTTCTATTCCGTACAACGTGTTGCCTTCCGGATTGTGATTGCGAATGTATCCGTTGTCGGCAATCTCTTTCCAACTGTGCCATTCTGAATACAACGAGAAATCCAAAATAAGACTGCTGGATGAGGCGACGAGTTTTCCATGATAGTCGATACAGATTTGTCCTTCGGGAAAATGTTGCAATTGACTTTCTATCTGCTCTTTTTCCCATGGCTTCATTCCGGGAAAGCATTTCATCTGCAGTTCAACAAGTTTGTCGTAATCCTCCAGACGAATCTGACGCACGACGATGTTCTTTTCAAAATCCTTGAGGTCAAGTTCTGACATACCGAACACTCCTTTTCTGTGGTCTTTATGAATATAGTAACAAATCTCGTTGCAAAGTCAAGGTTTTTGGTTGATTTCGCTTCATCTTCTTTTTACATTGTGTCAGCAAGAATTTTTTTCAACAATCCTGTCATTTGTTCTATGAGTCTTCTTACCATTGTTCTTCCATTTAGCACAGAATCATATTTCGAATCGACCCTGCAACAATTTGTTCAATCGCCGCTTGTAAAAAAAATCATTATTGCTCACAACGGTGAGTACACCTTAAAGCATGAGAAATGTACCGGACTAAAAGTTGATGCACTGACTTCGGGTGCAACGTTGAATACCGTCGTCCGTTCGCTCTCAACGCCGTATTTGCTCTTTATTAACCAGGCGCAATCTATCACGCTCAACCAGGCGGCGCTGGAACGCTTTGTGCAGATAGCCGACGACACAAAGGCAGGAATGCTCTATTCAGACTTTTATGAAGTGAAAGAAGGGAAGCGTTCAGAACATCCTGTCATTGACTACCAACTTGGTAGCATTCGCGATAATTTTGATTTTGGCGCGTTGATGTTTTTTTCTTCTTCGGCAATTAAAAAGGCGCTCAAGAAATATGGAAAAATTGCAAAAGTTGAACGTGCCGGATTGTACGATCTTCGGTTGAAAGTTTCTATTGATCACCAAATTTTTCATATTCAGGAGTATTTGTATACGAAGACGGAATCCGATATGCGAAAGAGCGGAGAGAAATTGTTTGATTATGTTGATCCTCGCAATCGGCAAGTGCAGATTGAGATGGAGCGCGTTGCAACAACACATTTGAAAAATATCGGTGCGTATCTGAAGCCGAAGTTTGCTAAAGTACCAAAATTCACGGACCACTTTCCGGTTGAAGCCAGCGTTATTATCCCTGTACGCAACAGAGAAAAAACGATAGCCGAGGCCGTAAACAGTGTGCTATCACAAAAACCGGATTTTACCTTTAACGTGATTGTTGTTGACAACCATTCGACTGACGGTACGACTTCCATTCTTCAAAAGCTTGCAGAAAGCGATCAACGGGTTATTCATCTTATTCCCGAACGTCATGACCTTGGCATCGGCGGTTGCTGGAATGTTGCAGTGCTCTCGCAGCATTGTGGCAAATATGCAGTGCAACTCGATTCTGATGATTTATATTCCGGTCCGGATACACTGCAAAAAATTGTTAATGTGTTCCGTAAGGAACAGGTTGCCATGGTAATTGGTTCGTACACGCTTGTCAATGCCGCTCTCGAACCGATTCCTCCGGGTTTGATTGATCATAGAGAATGGACGCCGGAGAATGGCAGAAATAATGCTCTGCGTATCAACGGGCTTGGTGCGCCGCGTGCTTTCAACACAGCATTACTCAGAAAAATTCTTCTCCCTAACACGAGTTATGGCGAAGACTACGCAGTAGCTTTGCGCTTATCTCGTGAATATCAAATCGGTCGTATCTATGAATCGCTCTATCACTGCCGTCGCTGGGAAGGGAACACCGATGCGGCGCTGCCGATTGAGAAGATAAACCGCAATGATTTCTACAAAGACAAGATTCGTACCAGTGAAATTCAGGCGCGCATTCAGTTAAATAAGAAACGGTAAATGTCACTGCAACCAATATACCGCGAATGGAGAATGGAGGATACGGCGGCAACGCAAAAAGTGTTGTTCAACACGTGGGTTGCCTCATATGCTGATTTTATTCCCATGAAAGATATTCAGTGGTACTTCAATAATTATTATTCGGATATCAATTTTGCGCGACTGCACGAAGATCCGACAATATGGAGTTATGTTGCCGAAGTGAAAAAAAATGTCGTTGGGTATGCTCGTGGAAAAGTGAATCAGGAACAACATCGCTTTTACCTCGAATCACTCTACGTTCTTCCAGAATTTCAGGGGAAAGGGATTGGTACCGAACTTTTAAGAATAATTGAACGGAAAGCAAAGGAACTGCATTTTAATGAAGTATGGCTTGGCGTGATGGTGCAGAATATTCCGTCGTTGGAGTGGTATAAAAAGTTAGGATTTCAGTTTGTTGAAGAATCGCCCTTTCAAATGGGAAAGACCTCAGTCAATCATTTCATCGGTTTCCGCATTATTCAGTAACGGCATGCTTGAACAAAAAATCTTTTCACGTTTTCCTCAATCCTCATCAACGTCGCTGTCGCAGCTTGCTTCAGCTCTGTATCAGGATCAGCAACAACGCTGGCAGATGCTTGCGGAGGGGGTGAATTCTCTGGCGGGCATTCGGAATAAAACGATGAAGTGTAGAACGTTTGAAGTTATTTTGCAATGTAATCCTAAGAGAATAGTCAGTACAGGTGCAAAGGTCGATCCGGCATCCATTAAAGAGCGAAAATGTTTTTTATGTGTTCACCATCTGCCAGCGGAACAGCAGGGAGTGTTGTATCGTGAAAAATTTCTTGTCTTGTGCAATCCGATGCCGATTTTCAAAGAGCATTTTACGATTTCGCACATTGAGCATATTCCGCAATCGGTAGAAGAGCAAATAGTTCCGTTTCTGGAATTGGCAGAAGATTTTTCTGCATCACACACCATTTTTTACAACGGACCGAAATGCGGCGCTTCCGCTCCTGACCATATGCATTTTCAGGCGAGCCCGAAAAACAGTATTCCGGTTGAAACAGATGCCGCATCTTCAGATCGAAAAATTTTTCATCGACAAGTCGGCGACGTAAAAATTTTTTCTCTTGCTACATACGGAAGATCAGTTATTGTTTTGGAAAGCGTCAACAAACAGCATATGGAGTTTACGTTTCTCCGTTTAACCAGCGCGATGCGTAACATAATGAAGAGTGATGATGAGCCAATGATGAATGCGCTGTGTTCATTCACCGACAGATGTTGGCGTATGATTGTTTTCCCTCGTGCCAAACATAGACCCAACGTATATTTTAAGGAAGGGGAGGAAAAAATATTGATAAGTCCGGCGGCGGTTGATATTGGTGGCTTGGTGATTACCCCTGTTGAAAAAGATTTTTATCGTGTTGATGCACCGATGATTGAACATATCTTTGACGAAGTTTCTATTCCGTCACACACGCTTGAACACATCATTAACGTACTATAAGAATGATATGATTTCAGAAGAACCCAAAATCAGTGTTGGCGTTATCGACAACGTTCGGGAAATTCGCGGCTCTTTACTTGAGAAATTTAAGATTGTACCGGAAGCGATTGTAACCGGCGAATTTTCCGCGAAAGTTGTTGGCAATGATATTGTACTGTTGGGAGGAAAGGATATCGAGCTGGTTCGTGCAAGGGAAATTGTATTTGCTCCTCTGAATGGAGGGAAGTTTGTGCTGCATGATGTTGTCTTTGGTATCCATTTCCATTGGGAACGGAAAGAAGATCAGACATTTGAAGGGGCGTTGAAACTTGTTGCTCGTGAAAATGGAACGATGGCGGCAATCAATCTCATCTCGGTTGAACGATATCTGGCCAGCGTCATTTCATCGGAAATGAGCGCAACAGCCCCCGCCGAGTTGCTGAAAGCGCACGCCATAACGTCGCGCAGTTGGCTTGTTGCCATGCTTGAGATGAAAAAGAAATTTTTACACGCCGGTATTCCCTCACAACGCTCGTTTCAAACTGAAAATGAAATCATTCGCTGGTATGACCGCGAAGACCACGACATCTTCGATGTATGTGCTGATGACCATTGTCAGCGATATCAGGGAGTCTCAAAAATCATTTCTTCCGAAGTACAACGAGCAATCGATGATACACGAGGTGTGTTTCTTGTCTATAACAATGAAATCTGCGATGCGCGCTTCTACAAAGCGTGCGGCGGATTGACGGAACGCTTTGAACATGCGTGGGCAGATACGCCTGTTCCCTATTTGACAACGGTGGCTTGCTCGACGATGAACCATCCGCACATTACCACCGAACAGGAAGCGACGCAATGGATTCTCTCTTCGCCACCTGCATTTTGCAATACCACCGACGGGAATATCCTCCGGCAAATTCTTCCCTCATTCGATCAGGAAACGACTGATTTCTTTCGGTGGAAAGTGGAGTACACACAACAAGAACTTTCGGAATTGATTCACAAAAAATCAGGTGTTGATTTTGGTGAAATACAAGACTTAATTCCCATTCATCGCGGACCATCGGGACGCATTACAAAGTTGAAAATTGTTGGTTCGAAAAAAACACTAACAGTCGGCAAAGAACTCGAAATTCGTCGCTGGCTTTCTCCCAGTCATCTTTACAGTTCAGCATTTGTCGTTACCAAAAAAAATGGAACTTTTCTGCTGAATGGAGCCGGTTGGGGACATGGAGTAGGATTGTGTCAAATCGGTGCCGCAGTGATGGCGGTGCAAGGATGGAAGGCAGAAGATATTGTAAAACACTATTTTTGTGGGTCAGAGTTGAAGAAGTTGTATTGACATCTTATACGAAGGAATGTTATGGAAGCAACAGAACAGAAAACGCGCAGTCCTTGGTGGTGGATTCCAACACTCTACTTTGGTCAAGGCATCCCATACGTTGTTGTGATGAGTATTTCAGTTATCATGTACAAAAAAATGGGAATCTCAAATACCGACATTGCGCTCTACACCAGTTGGCTGTATTTACCGTGGGTTATTAAACCGCTCTGGTCCCCATTTGTGGATATGTTTAAGACGAAGCGTTTTTGGATTGTTGCTTTGCAACTTCTTATCGGTGCGGCATTGGCAGCGGTCGCATTTACTATTCCGCTCTCTAATTTTTTTCAGATTACACTTGCAGTTTTTTGGTTGATGGCGTTTAGCTCTGCAACGCATGATATTGCCGCCGATGGATTTTATATGCTGGCGCTTCCTCAGCATCAACAGGCGGCATTTGTAGGGGTACGCAGTACGTTCTATCGCATTGCTATGATTACTGGTCAAGGAGCGTTGGTGGTGCTTGCCGGCTGGCTGGAAAATTCTACCGGCAGTATTGCTACAGGATGGTCAATTACATTTTTTGTGTTGGCAGGAATTTTTATTGCGCTATTTATCTATCATAAATTTCTTCTGCCATACCCGATATCAGATAAAGCAACGTTGGCGGAAAGTTCATCGAGTCAAATTCTGAAAGAATTTTTCAATACCTTTGCCACATTTTTTAAGAAGAAAGAAATTATTGTCATCCTTCTTTTCCTGTTGTTGTACCGTTTTGCTGAAGCGCAACTGGTTAAACTTGTTACGCCGTTCTTGCTTGACCCACGCGCTGAAGGTGGGCTTGGCTTAACAACACAGGAAGTCGGTATCGTGTATGGAACGGTCGGTGTTATTTCGCTTACGCTTGGCGGACTTCTCGGCGGATACGTGATTTCAAAACGTGGGTTGAAATTTTGGTTATGGATTATGGTTTTTTCCATTCACTTGCCCGATGCCGCATTTGTTTTTCTTTCGCAGGTTCAGCCGGAAAATTTTTTTGTTATCAATGCCGCGGTAGCAATTGAACAATTTGGGTATGGATTCGGGTTTACTGCCTATATGTTGTACATGATTTTGGTTTCTGAAGGCGAGCATAAAACAGCCCACTATGCTATTTGCACTGGTTTCATGGCGTTAGGAATGATGCTTCCCGGCATGTTCAGTGGGTGGCTGCAAGACCACATTGGATATAAAAATTTCTTTTTGTGGGTGATGGTTTCAACGATACCGGGCTTTATTGTAGCAGCATTGGTAAACATACCAGAAGAGTTTGGAAAGAAAAAATGAGAAACAAAAAACAGATATTCATTGTTGGCGTTGATGGAGGCGGAACAAAAACGCATGCCGTTATTACCGATAAGCAGGGAAACATCCTTGCTGAGCATTTTGGGGGACCTTCAAATTTTCAGATTATTGGCGTAGAAAAGGCTGCTGAAACAATTTTTTCTCTTATCCGATCATGTTGCAAGTCGGTGGATGCTTCTACAGAGAATCTTTTTTCTGTTGCCTGCGGTTTAACCGGAGCCGGAAGAGTCGGCGATCAACAACGAATGGCGGAAGGATTGCGGCGGTATGCACGCAGGAAAAAATCGCCGCTCAACAATATTATTATCGAAAGTGATGCCCGCATCGCGCTTGAAGGAGCGTTCAAAGGAGGTGCTGGAATTATTCTGATTGCCGGTACAGGTTCAATCGCATTCGGAAAAGATGAACAAGAACGTATTCACCGGGTTGGCGGATGGGGTCGGATATTGGGTGACGAGGGGAGCGGATATTACATTGGTAAGCTAGGAGTTACCGCCGTGACACGACATCTTGATGGACGCGGGGAGAAAACAATGCTGACAAAAATGATTGCCAGGAAATTTGGTTTGACAGACCAAACAGCAATTATCAACGCTGTGTATAAAGATGGATTCGATCTTGCTTCCGTTGCGCCATTGGTGATGGAAGCGGCGCGGAAAAAAGACAAAGTCTCCACACTCATTATCGAACAAGCAGTTATTGAATTGGCCGAACATGTAAGGGTGGCGTCATCAAAAATTCTTTCTTCGACCAGATCCACTGTCAAATCAAAAGTTAAACTTGCATTCATTGGTGGGCTAATTGCAAATCGCACTCTCCTTTCGGAACTACTGCGGAAGTATATACAGGAAAATATCTCATTGGTCTCCATAATTGAGCCAATGGCATCGCCGGCGTATGGCGCTGCAATTTTGGCTATGCGTGCGCAATCAAAATTATGAAACACTTACTTTTCGTTGTTTTCATTTCATTATTTGCTCTTCGATGTTCAACAACCGAAGTCGCTGAATTATTCCGGCAATCCAAACTTCCATCATCGCCGGTGCAAGAGGAAAAAATCTCTGCACAGTCATGGATTGATTCTGTCCTTCACTCGATGACGTTGGAAGAAAAAGTGGGACAATTGATGATTGTCTGGACAACGTCCAACTACATGCCTTCAGATTCGCGACGGTGGCAAGAGTTAGTTCGCTACACAATCGAAAAAAAAGTCGGAGGATTTTATTTTTCTACCGGTGGGGTATATGAATTTCCCGTGCAGATCAACAAACTACAATCGCTAGCGAAAACACCGTTACTCATTACAGTTGATTTCGAATGGGGTGCCGGAATGCGGATTGGCCAAGCAACGACATTTCCTCGCGCTATGGCGCTGGGCGCTACACGGGATACCACTCTCGCCTATTACATGGGAGCGGTGATTGCCCGAGAAGCACGCGCGCTTGGCGTTCATCAAAACTATTCTCCCGTTGTTGATGTTAACAACAATCCGAAAAATCCTGTCATCAATACGCGTTCGTTTGGTGAAGATCCACAATTAGTTGCCGCCATGGCGCGCGCTATGATTCGAGGTCAACAGGAAGAGAAATTAATTGCGACAGTTAAACATTTTCCCGGTCACGGAGACACAGATATCGATACACATCTCGATCTTCCGTCGCTTCATTTTTCACGGGAACGAATGGACAGCGTGGAACTGTATCCGTTCCGAGATGCCATCAGGAATGGTGTGCTGTCGGTAATGATTGCCCATATTCATGCTTCGGCATTCGATAGCTCCGATTCTCTTCCAGCAACTTCATCTCTGAATGTAACGACAAAATTGTTAAAAGAAGAATTAGAATTTCCGGGATTGATTGTTACCGATGCGCTTGCGATGAAAGGAATCAGTAAACTTTTTTCTGCAGGTGAAGCAGCTGTTCGCGCCTTCAAGGCAGGCGCAGATATGCTTTTGATGTCGCCAAACACTGATGAAGCAATTGACTCACTCGTTGCGGCAGTGCAACGCGGCGAAATCTCACAACAGCGATTGGATGCATCTGTACGAAAAATTCTGGAGATGAAACAGTGGGTTGGATTATCTTCCCGTCGTTTGGTTGATGTTGATGCGGTCAACAATGTTGTTGGTATTAAATCTCATAAAGATCTTGCGAAGGAAATCGCCCGAAAATCAATTACCGTGCTCGGTAATGAAAGCGGCATTCTTCCGCTGAAGAATATCAACGGAACAAAAGTAGCATTCATTGTTTTTTCCGATACAGAAGACCCCGAAGGAAACAGAGAACTCCTTTCCGAATTCCGTCAGCGCGCATCTGCCGATGCAGTAATTATTGATCCCCGAAGCAACAGGATGGATATTGATGATGCTCTAGCCAAGGCGAAGAAAGCGGATTTCATCATCTGTCAATTCAATTATCAGATGCGTTCGGGGGCGATGTCTGGCTTTATCCCTACCAGAGTTGTTCAGTTAGTCAACGATATTGCAGCTCTGAATAAACCAATGATTGGAATTTCTACTGGAAATCCATACGTCGTACAAGAGCTTCCGATATTCACTGCATTCGTCCAGGCGTACAGTTCAAGCACAGTGTCGGAAGAAGCATGTGTTGAGGTTCTCTTTGGAGAGCAACCTGCTCGCGGTACATTGCCTATCACAATTCCCGGAAAATATAAATTTGGTGATGGGGTGAAATACAATCCTATTGTCATCAGTTATGGTAAACCGTCTGATGTTGGATTTGATCCTATCGCACTGCAAAAAGTCGATAGCATCATTACACAGGCTATTGCCGATTCAGCTTTTCCGGGCGCAGTGCTGCTTGTGGCAAAAGATGGTGTGGTGGTTCATGAACAAGCGTATGGACGAATGACGTATCACCCTACGGCAGTACCAGTGACGACCGATGCAATTTTTGATCTTGCTTCCGTTACAAAAGTCATCGCTACCACCAGCGCGGTGATGCGTCTTGTTGATGAGAAAAAAATTTCCTTAAGCGATCCGGTTGTAAAATATATTCCCGAATTCGGACAACATGGGAAAGACAAGATTACGCTTTACAATTTAATGGTTCACAACAGCGGATTGCAGGCATGGAGAAAGTATTACGAAATTTGTGACTCTCCGCAGTGTGTACTCGATTCAATCTTTGCAGCCCCGCTTGTGTATGCGACAGGCGATTCAACCGTTTACTCTGATCTTGGATTGATTACGATGGGGAAGATTATTGAGCGGGTAACAAAAACATCGCTTGATAAGTACGTGGATTCTGTTTTTTTCAAACCCCTTGGTATGAAGAATACAATGTACAATCCGCCGCCATCATTGTGGCACCGAGTTGTGCCGACTGAAATTGATTCATTTTGGAAAAGAACTTACAAGGCAGTAAAGGGACGAGTGCATGATGAAAATGCCGCAACACTTGGCGGCGTTTCCGGCCACGCAGGGCTTTTCTCGACGGCGGGAGACCTGGTGAAAATCTTACAAATGGAGTTGAATGGCGGCATGTATGGAGGAAAACGCTATCTGCAGGAAGAGACAGTCAAACAATTTACTTCTCGCCAATCTGAAAAGTCGAGTCGGGGTATAGGATGGGATACGAAATCATCTGATGCATCATTTTCAGGAAAATATACTTCGAAAAAAACATTTCTTCATACTGGCTTTACCGGTACTTCTGTTGTCGTTGATCCCGAAAAGAATATCATTATTATCTTCCTTACAAATCGGGTATATCCATCCCGTAATAGCTCCAAAATCTTTCGTGTACGGCCTGCAGTCCATAACGCCATCTACGAGGCGCTTCGCTAAACTTTACAGTAGTTTTTGTGTCTTTATATTGCCATTCGCGATGGTTTACCGACAATGAACTGTGTTTTACCGAAAAAATTTCGTTATTTATTGTAACTTTTACCAAGTTACTTCGTTAATTCAACATGGTTTTAACTTCTATTGTGGAGAACTCAATGAAAAACATACCCGTAATTGCTTTTTTTTCAATGCTTACACTTACCACAACAGTAGCTCAGGAAAAACTTTCACTTCAGCAAGCAATTCAAATAGCACTTGAACGGAATATTTCGATTATCGGCGCCAAAAATCAGATGGAAATACAGCAGTCAGGTGTGTTAACAGAATACGGCAGACTCCTTCCTAATATCAGTGCCAGCGGCACATGGAGTCGAAGCGGCGCATCTTTTGATGCAACACCATTAATCCCTTCAGGTGTTTCAGCAGGTGGAAGCACCGTTGCGTCGGTTGACGCAAGCATTACTATCTCGAACGGTTTAACAAATTTTTCTTCCATCGAAAGAGCAAAAAATCTTGCGGGCGCATCTGAGTATGATTATCAACAAAGTCGTCAATCCATTGCGCTGGCAGTACAACAGGCATATTTGACGGTGTTGAGAAATAAGCAACTCTTGAAAGTAAGCGAAGACAATTTGAAACGAAGCCGTCAGCAACTATCACGCATTGAAGAATCAAACAAAGTCGGCGCCGTGGCAAAAGCGGATTTGTACCGTCAGCAAGTGCAAACAGCGAACGATGAATTGGCGGTCATCAATGCACAAAGTGCGTATGACAATTCGAAAAATGAACTACTCTATTTGTTGGCGCTAGATGTTACGAAAGAGTATGAACTTGATGACGAAGGAGTGCTCAAAGAAGTCGAGCAGATAGACAGTACCTACAAGAGCGAAATGTATGATTATGATAAACTCGTTGAAGAAGCTTTGGCTTCGCGTCCTGATTATCAAGCATCGCTACTTTCGCGAGATGCATCGGCAAACAGTTTGACCATAGCAAAATTGGGACACTATCCGTCGTTAACCTTGAGTGGTGGATACGGTCAGCGATTCATCGGTGGAAGCGACTTCTCAAATTTTACTGACCGTGGAGAATGGGATATTGCGCTCACGGTTCGCGTTCCTATCTTTAGCGGTTTTCAGGTCAGCACTGCGGTGCAAACCAGTCAGTTGAACTATGAATTGGCCCAACAAAATCTTGAACAGACAAAACGAAAAGTGCAAAAGGAAATTCGCACAGCATTGTTGAACCTTGAAACAGCGCGGAAGAAAGTTGAAGTATCACTTAAGAATGTTGTTTCTGCAGAAGAAGACCGCCGGATTGCAGAAGAGCGGTACAATCTCGGTTCCAACACGCTTCTTGATTTATTGGTGGCTACGGCAAACTATACCAATGCGCTCAGCAATAAGGTGAGTGCGGCCTATGATTTCTTATATGCAAAACAACAATTCAGAATTGCAGTCGGTCGAGACAAATACTAATTTTATTTACACGGAGTACGTATGGCAAACGGTAAAAAGAACAAGAAAAAAATATTCATTTTTTCGGGCATAGGAGTCGTTGCGGTTATCCTAATCCTTGTAGTTGCATTGGGGAGCAAAAAAGAAAATATTGTTACTGTTCAAACAGAAAAGATAGGCAGACGGACGATTACCCAAGTCGTCAATGCATCGGGAAAAATTCAACCGGAAACAATGGTGAAGATCAACGCTGAAGTGAGTGGTGAAATTATTGCGTTGCCGGTAAAAGAGGGAGACAGAGTGAGGAAAGGCGAATTGTTGGTGCGCATCAAACCCGATCAATATCAAGCACAGGTTGACCGAGCAGAAGCTGGACTTGCCTCAGCGCGAGCTAGCCTCAGTTTACAAAAAGCCAATCTCGAAAAAGTAGAATCTGAATATAAACGCGCCGTTGAACTGTATCAAAAGTCGCTGTTGTCTGAGCAGGAATTTATTGCCGCGAAGACATCGTTGAATGTTGCCAAGTCGCAATACGAATCGGCACAAGCGGGTGTTCGTCAAGCAGAAGCATCGTTGCGCGATGCGCGCGAAAGTTTAGCCAAGACTTCAATCTATGCTCCGATGAACGGAACAATTTCGCAACTTCTTTCCGAAGTCGGAGAACGAGTCAGTGGTAGCAGTTTTATGCAAGGTACGCATATTATGACCGTTGCTGATTTGAATTCAATGGAAGCGCGAGTGGATGTTGGTGAAAACGACATCGTACTGATTTCTATTGGTGATACTGCGCGCATTACTATTGATGCGTTTCCGGATCGAAAATTTGTCGGTGTAGTGTATGAAATTGCCAATACCGCAACCTCCAAAGGCTTAGGGACACAAGACGAAGTCACCAACTTCCAGGTAAAAATTCGTGTCCTGAACCGAGATGTTCCACTTCGTCCGGGAATGTCGATGACTGCCGATATTGAAACGGAAACTAAACATAACGTATTAGCAGTGCCGATTCAAAGTGTAACAACACGCGCACCGAAACCAAAGGGTGAAGCAAAACCTGCAGAAGGCGGCGAGGGTGAGCAAGGCAATCAAGGATTTGCGATGAATGAGAAACCAATTGAATGTATTTTTGTTGTAGAAAATGGTAAGGCAAAGATGGTGCCGGTAAAACGTGGAATTAACGATGAAGGGTATGTTGAAATTGTTGAAGGGGCAGTTGAAGGGGCGGAAGTCGTAAGTGGCTCGTACAAAGCGATTAATCGCGATCTTGAAGATGGGTCGGTGGTAAAAGTAGAAAACCAAACAAAGAGATTCGCGATGGCTCCCGGTTCTGATAAAAAATAATACAACGGCCCATGACCTTTTTTCGTCAATGTTGTATTCTCATGCTGGTGGCCCTCAGTACGGTCGTGGCTCAGGTTGATAGTACAGGCATACAATTGCTTGCAGAGCGGAAGTATCAACAAGCTCAATCATTCTTTGAATCGGCCTTACAGAAGAACAAGAATGACGCAGAGGCTCATTATTACCTTGCCATTGCTTTGGTACGACAGGGCAGGGTTGATGATGCGGAAGATGAAATTGATGAAGCAATTGATTTGAATGAACATGTTGCGAAGTATCATTTGCTGCGCGGAGAAATTTTAGGACAGCAAGCAATGAATGCTAACGTAGTATCGCAGGCATTTCTTGCACCCAAAATAAAAAATGCTTTTCTTCGTGCATCGGAACTTGATCCTTCAAACATCGAAGCCCGTATTGCGTTGTATAACTACTACATTATGGCTCCCGGCATTATGGGCGGCAGCGAGGGAAAAGCGATTGAACAGTTGAACATTATTGAACGCTTAGATGCTTTTCGTGGAAGCATGGTGCGTGCGAGCTACTACCTGAGAAAGAAGGATTCGCTCAACGCTGAATCAGCATTCAAAAAGGCACTTGCACTTCGACCGGAGAGAGCCGCAGGATATAAACAACTGGGCTATTTTTATCTCAATCAGAAACGTTTCACGGAAGCGTACCTGCAAATGAAGAAGTACGTAGAACTCGAACCGAATAATCCAGACTCTCACGATAGTTATGCGGATGTATTGAAGGCCGATGGAAAATACGTTCAAGCAATTGAAAAATATCTTCTCGCAATTTCAATCGATAAAAACTTTTCCGCCTCGATTTTTTCTCTTGCAGAATGTTATGAGAAAAAAAAGATGAACACCAAAGCAAAAGAAACATATCAATGGTTCTTAACCGTCGAGCCGAACGGCAGACGCTCTGAAACCGCAAAAAAGAAAATCAAAGAACTGTGAGAACACCTATGCAACCGGTTATCAACATCAAGAACATCAAAAAAACATACATCATGGGAACAGTGGAAGTGCATGCACTTGTGGATGTGTCGCTTCAGATTTATAAAAATGAGTATGTGGCAATTATGGGTCCATCGGGGTCTGGTAAATCAACATTAATGAACATCATCGGTTGTCTTGATACGCCCACGTCAGGTTTATATGAGTTCAACGGCGTGAATGTCAGCGAAATGAATGACAATCAACTGGCAAAAATTCGTAATAAAGAAATTGGATTTGTTTTTCAGACATTCAATTTGCTGGCGCGTTCCGATGCGCTCCACAATGTTGAACTTCCGTTAATCTATGCGGGTATGAAGAAATCTGAGCGCCACGAACTTGCTAAAGAAGCATTACGGCATGTGAAACTGGAAGACCGAATGCACCACAAGCCGAACGAACTTTCCGGCGGACAACGACAACGCGTTGCAATTGCTCGCGCACTTGTTACCAAACCATCCATCATTTTGGCAGACGAGCCGACAGGTAATCTCGATTCTAAAACAGGCGTAGAAATTATGGCGCTGTTCGATGAACTGCATGCGCAGGGAAATACAATTATTTTGGTTACACACGAAGAAGATATTGCGCGTCATGCGCATCGTATCATTCGTATTCGTGATGGGATGGTTGAACATGACGAAGTGGTGAAGGATCGGGTTCGCCCCATGGTTCATGCAGCAGAATAACAGGGAAATCAGTTATGCAATTCATTGATTGGGGATATGAAATAAAAGAAGGATTGTTGATGTCATTTCAGGCAATCCGTGCCAACAAGATGCGATCTGTTTTGACAACGCTTGGTATCGTCATCGGTATTGTTTCCGTAACGCTGATGGGAACGGCAATTGAAGGATTAAGTCGCGCGTTTAATGAAACGATTTCGAAAATCGGGGCAGATGTGCTGTACGTGCAGAAATTTCCCTGGTTCGATGGCGGCGACAATTGGTGGAAGTATCGCAATCGAAAGAACATTGATTTACGGCAGTACAAAATGGTACGTGATCAGGCAACGCTGGCATCCGCCGTTACACCAAGCGCCTTTGCGATGGCTCCGATTAAATACCGCAGTACTACCTCAGACGGTATTTTTGTTATTGGAGCGAACGAGCAGTATCCTTTAACGGTTAGTATCAATATGGCCTTGGGAAGATTTTTCTCTCAAGCAGAATCAAACGGCGATCGCCCTGTCGTTGTGCTGGGGTACACGGTAGCGGAAAAATTATTCCCCAACGAAACTCCTCTGGGAAAGAATGTAAAAGTCGGGCAGCACACATATCGTGTTGTTGGCGTCGTAGCAAAGCAGGGAAGTTTTCTTGGGATGGATATGGATAACCGCGTGATTATTCCGATTACAAATTTTTTGCAAAAGTTCAGCAACCAGCGCCGCGGGATTTCGTTGAATGTTAAAGTGGTTGATATCAACGAACTTGAAAATGCAAAGGAAGAATTGCGCGGCATTCTACGCAAAGCACGTGGCGTCAAGCCCGGGGCCGAGGATGACTTTGCTATCAATCAGCAAGAAATGTTTATTCAAACGTTCAATGCCATCGGCGGAGTTGTAGCAGGTATCGGTTTGTTTATCACTGCGCTGTCGTTGTTCGTTGGTGCCATCGGTATCATGAATATTATGTTTGTATCTGTGACTGAGCGGACAAAGGAAATTGGCATCAGAAAGGCAATCGGCGCGAAGCGATCAACTATTCTGTTTCAATTCCTTGTTGAATCGGCAGTACTATCGCTCATTGGAGGATTGATTGGAATTATTATCGCGTATCCTTTGAGTTTGCTGGTGGATCAAATTCTTCCAACTTCAATGCCGCTTTCAGTTGTTGCTATTGCTATTTTTATATCGTTGCTGGTTGGTGTAATTTCAGGATTCCTGCCTGCCAATCGTGCATCAAAGATGGATCCGGTGGAAGCGTTGAGGTACGAGTAACAATGGCGAGGTAAATTTTTTGCATTCTCATCATGGTCTGAACACAAAAGATTTTATCGACAGAATATATGCAAATTCAAGAAAGTATTAATATGGCGCTGTTTGCCATTCGGGCAAATAAACTTCGGTCATCACTGACGCTGTTGGGTATTGGTGTAGGAGTGTTTTCTATTATTGGTGTGATGACGGCGATGGGGGTTTTGCAAAATGCCATCGAAAGTGGTTTGAGTGAACTTGGTACGAATACTTTCCAAATACAAAAATATCCCGCCTTCAACTTCAACGATCGAGATCGCTTTAGATATCGCAACAGAAAAGATATCACCTATGAGCAAGGAGAGCGTTTTTATGAGCGTATGACGCTAGCAAAATATGTTGGCTTAGAAACATGGACAGGCGGTAAGGTGGTTGAGTACAGAAATCTGAAAACAAATCCCAATATCGGTGTTGCAGGTGAATCAGTTGACGGTTTAGCGACGAACAATTGGAACATCGACCAGGGGCGCTCTTTTAATATGCAAGAAGTACAATCGGCGACTAATGTTGTTGTGCTTGGTGACGGTGTTGTGAAGAAACTCTTTCCTACCGGAAATCCGATTGGCGAATATATCCGTGTGGATGGAAGACAGTTTAAAGTAATTGGTACGCTTGCACCTCGCGGTGCAGTGATGGGGGGTAATCAAGGTAATTTTGTTGTTATTCCGATTACGACGCACATGAATATCTACGGCAGAGAACGTTCGATCAACATTATGGTTACAGCAAAGGACCAAGAGTCCTATAATGATGTGCTGGAGCAATCACGTGCAATTCTGCGTATCATTCGTCAGGTTCCACCGGGCGAGCCGGATGATTTTGAAATTTTTTCTAACGAAACAATGATTTCAACGTTCAATGATATGACATTCATGATTAAAATTGGAACGTTGGGTATTGCATGTATCGCACTCATTGCAGCTGGCGTGGGAATTATGAACATCATGTTGGTATCAGTGACAGAACGTACGAAAGAGATTGGTGTGCGCAAAGCGTTGGGGGCAACTAAGACGAATGTGCTCTCGCAATTTTTAACTGAGTCGGTAGTCTTCAGCCAAATAGGAGGGCTCATTGGGATCATCTCCGGTTCGATGCTTGGCAACATAGTTGCCGTTATTATGAATGCACCGCCGATTTTACCGTGGAATAATTCAGTAGCAATTCTTCAAACGCCGATTTTAGATTTTACTGCATTACAAATGAACATCACCGCCATTATCTTTTGTTCGTTTATCGGCATTGTTTTTGGCGTGTATCCTGCGTGGAAGGCGGCAAACCTTGACCCCATTGAAGCGCTGAGGTACGAATAAGTTGCTCATGTATTCATTGAGTCAGCTTTTGAATGACCTTCTCATCAAACTTCGGTAACTCTCCAAATTGCTCTGCCAATTGCTGATACTTTGCAAAAAAATCTCCGACACCGTGTTGTAGTGTTTCATTCAGTGCTGTTCTGCCTAATTTTGCATCAATGGAATATGCCATCAGCAATCCAGCAGTAGCGCCGTAATTTTTCTCAAACGAACCGGAAAGGTTAGCGTTCATGATTAACTCACGAGCGCGTTCAGGAGTAATGGTGGGAGCAGTTAATTCCTTAAGCGCCTCGTTCAACGAGGTCAGCGCCTGCCTGGCGCTTTGTACTTGCGATGACGATAACTGGGCGCCGCTCCGTTGCTGTAGGGAAATCAAATACGCTACTCCTTCGTTCTGCACTAATTCTGCAAGGCGCCAGTATGGTTCGTACTGCGTATGCAGGTGTTGCCACGTGGGAGAAGAACTTTGATAAATTCCAAACACAGCGTGAAATGTTTCGTGAGCCAGTGTGCTCATCATATCCACAAACTGATTCTGCACTTCGTGTATGTATTGAACAGACCGGGTGAGATTTACCACAATAGTTAATTCTCCTTCACCTTCACCGACAAAGCGCGGAGTATTGTTCGTCCACGCAACACGACGGACAAACGCCGCAGCGTTCTCATTTCCCATTGCTACAAAATAGACCGGAAGCGAAGCGGTGATGCGTGCATGTTGCGGGAAGAATGCCTCGATGGTGGCTACAACTCTTCTATCAAGTTGTCTCTTCTTTGTTTCCTGAAGCAGTAATTTTATTTGTTGAAGATACTTCAGGGTCGCATTCAAGCCGAATATGTCATTTGATGTGATTGCTCCGTTACTAAATCGTTCGAGTTCACGGACAAAATCTGTTGGCGAATACTGCTGGCGAGCCAGCAACGCGCTGGTGGCGGCGGCTATTTGATTGCCACGAAGCTCCGCAACACGATTGGCATTGGCAATCTTTCCTTCACTCAGTTCAATCAGTGCATCAACAGAAGAAAAATCTAATTGAAGGGCAACATTAAAATTGGGATTTGTTTGCGCAACTACCAACGAGAAAACGAACAATATCATTCCGAAAATTTTCATAGAAGATTTTTCATCCCTCTCAATGCCTGTCGAATCCGCTCCTCATTTTCGATTAATGCAAATCGTACATATCCTTCTCCTGCATCGCCAAAACCGATACCAGGAGAGACTGCTACTTTTGCCTTTGTTACAAGCATCTTGGCAAATTCAAGAGAGCCCATTGAGTGAAATGGTTCGGGGATCTTTCCCCATACGAACATGGACGCTTTCGGTTTATCAATGTTCCATCCAAGTTTGCGTAAACCGTCCACCAGCACGTCGCGGCGTTTCTGATACGTCATTGTAATATCGTGCACGCATTCTTGTGGTCCATTCAATGCGGCGATAGCGGCAATTTGTATCGGTTGAAACATACCGTAGTCAAGATAACTTTTAATCTTTACCAACGCTCCGACAATTGTCTTGTTGCCGACACAGAATCCTACACGCCAGCCAGGCATATTGTAACTTTTTGAGAGCGTGTAGAATTCTACTGCCACCTCTTTAGCATGTGGCACCTGCAGAATAGAGGGAGCTTGGTAGCCGTCAAATCCAAGATCACCGTACGCAAGATCGTGTATGATGAACAAGTTGTGCTGTTTGGCGAAAAAAATAATTTTTTCGAAAAAAGAGAGATCAACAGTGGCGGTTGTAGGATTGTTGGGAAAATTCAGCACTAAAAATTTTGGCTTCGGCCAGGTTTGTGTATACGCATGCACTATGCGGCGGTAAAACTCCTCAAACGGTTCCATAGGGATGTGAATGACCTGTGCGCCGGCAATAATGAATGCATAGGGATGAATTGGATATGCCGGTGACGGGCAGAGAATCGTATCGCCGGGGCCAGACACTGCAAGCGCAAGATGCGACAATCCTTCTTTCGAGCCGATGGTAGCTACGGTTTCTGTTTCGGGATCGAGATCAACATTGAATTTTCGTTTATACCAATCACTAATGGCAAGACGAAGTTTGTAAATTCCCTTCGATGCAGAATAGCGATGGTTGTGTCCTTTTTGCGATGCTTCGGTGAGTTTATCGACAATATGTTGAGGTGTCGGCTGATCGGGATTTCCCATGCCGAGGTCAATAATATCCTCGCCGTTGCGACGTGCTGTCATTTTCAATTCATTGACGACAGCAAAAACGTAGGGAGGAAGACGATTGAGTCGTTCAAACACTACCATTGTTGTTTAGTATGAGATGTTGAAAAATCTGACAAGCGGCAATTATTGTTCTGGGTTCAATATATAAAAATTCATAAAACAAAAAAGGCATCGTGAAAAAATCATGATGCCTTGTTGTTGAGTAACCGCTGTATAAACCGTGACGGTCTTACGATTTCATTCGTTTGCCTTTTTCTTCTTCGGTGAAAATCCAGCCGACAATTTTTCCTTCGTCAATGTTTTCAAATCTATCCCAATATTCCATAGTTCTGAAATTACGCGAGCTTGTATCACTGTGTACCGAGGACTCGACTTCCTTCATAATAGTGGTAAATCTGGTTTTCCAATGTTCCATGTTCTTGGCGCGTAAATCTACCCAGCCGCTGTGCGACCATTCCTCAATTGCATTTGGAGTAATCGGTAATTCGTTGATGCCGCGGTAAGGTGGAATTTTCACCTCCTGCCCGCGCAACAATGTTTTGCCGTCGGGAAGAAGAATCGGAATTCCAATGGAGATAATGTGCGCGCGCAACATTTCCTCTTTGTTGATAATGGTGGTCAGGTCGCCAGAAATTTGTTTTGCCGGTGTTTTCACGACGTTTTTCATCGTGCCGTACGCCAATTTCAACAAGTGAGCTTCGTACAACAATTTTGAAAGACGAGGCGGACCCAGCATTTCAAATGCGACACTATCAACATCATGTTCTTTTTCGAGTTGCTTCATCTTTTCAATGGCGCCCTGGAACATGAATCCCGCTCGATATGTCGGGGCAAGAGTGGCGTTATCGAGCGCATTGATAATGTCGTGTCCGGTGTTGCCACCTTTAATTTCGTATACCACCGCTTCGGCGATCTCTTCCGGTGTGACGTATTCCATTTGCCCAGGTGTAGCAATGGCTTCGAACTCTCCGCGTGAAAAAATGCCATTTTCGCCGGTATCAATGAACACTGAACGCAGTCGTTCACCCATCGGTTCACCAATTCCGTTTTCCATTTTAATGTGGAAGTTACCTCTTAATTCAACCCCCTTGTCCGGCGGACAATCATACAGTTCAATTGGTTTGCCTCGTTTTGCTATTTCTCCGTACGCTATTTTTTTCCAGGCAATGGCTCCGGTAGGTTTAATTTCTTTGGTAATCGGTGCATCGGGTGTGCGCCCCATAAGAAAAAGAAGCAAGGTGTGAGCGCCTGCAACGGCAGATTTACTCAACAACACACGGGATGGTTTTTCTTCGCTGTGTGTGTAGGGAATGTTCAATCCCATTCCTCCGGTGCCGCTTGTTCCGATTTTAACGTAGATGCGCGTTTGGGCGGCATTCATTGAGCGGTAGAAAATTTGCACATGCCGGATAAGTTGAGGGGTGTACTGCGTTGCCAGCAGTCGTTCAACGGCTTCACGGAGATGCTTGGAGTTGTTCTGCAGCGCTAATAGTACATCGCGCGAACTTTGAAAGATATCCTGATACGCAATTGCTGTTGCCGAGTTAATACAGTCTACCACAATGTCAGGACGATATTTGTTGAGTAATTGAAAAAGTGCAGAACGTTCGAGTACTTCGGGGGTCAATTCTTCGATGATGTCGTTAATAAATGTTGCTCGTTTGTGCGGATCGGCAAGAATTTCTTCACGCGACAAATCTTTGAATTCATTTCGGACAAAAATATTTCCCCACCATGGCACAAAAAATTTCTTTCCTGCCTTTGGGTACTCTTTGTACATTTGGTCGCACACCTCTTTTGCTTCCGACTCTTTGAGCGAGGTGATAATGAGACGTTTAGGTTTCTCTTCCATCAGTCGTCGGCAAATTGCGGAGCCGACAAGCCCCCAGCCGCCGAGCACGAGAACTATTTTATCGTTGATGACCATATTGCTATCTCTGTTTGAGAGTGGATAGTTTTTGAACAGGAAGATGTTTGCTTCCGTTTTTTCTTAAGAAAGATACACTGAATTGGTTGAAACAGCAATCTTTGTTTTCTATATTGGGCGGAACATTGTCATGTATTGAATAACGATCATTTCTGTGACGAAAAAATCTTCAACGTAACCATTTATGAAATATTATTCATTGTTTTCCCTCCTCCTGTTCATTTGTAGTATCGGTTGCAAAGATCAAGGAACAAGCAATACAGACATCGATCCTTCAGTTGTTGTGAATAAAGTATATGGCGTTGGAGTTAGTCAAAAAGCCATTATTGGATGGGAAGTACCGTCAACCTCAACAGCCACTGCGTTGAAAGTTTATCGCCACAACAATGTGCCGTTTGCAGAAAAAAATGCAGTTCTTGTAGCGGAAATTCATCTGCAAGCAGTACCGATATCGCCTTCCTACGTTGTTGATTCTCTACTAACCAATGGAACAACCTACTATTATACTATCGTGCCGTTGTTGCATACTACGGATGGTGAAGTAAGAAAAGGGAATCATCAGACAACTGCAATTACTCCTCTTGAGCCAACGTCGATTCCCACCAACCAAATAATATATTCGCTTCACATTCAGCCGATATTTAACAGTGGTTGTGCAATTCATGGCTGTCATGAAGGCGAAGGAAGCGGACACACCAAACTCCAGAAGAGAATGCATGGCGGTTCGACTTATTCATTATCTTCATGGGCGGACGTTTTGTGGGGTACAGACAATGTAGCCCAGGTTGTTCCTTATCGCGCTTCAAAAAGTCACATCATTCAACATCTTAACCGCGATACTACCATTGCACCAGTGGCGTTACCGGCAATGCCGCCGGCATTTCCATTCCCCACGGCATTGAGAGATTTACTGATTCGTTGGATCAATGATGGAGCAAAGAATGACGACGGCACCGTTGCGTATTCTACCATGCCAGCGCGCGGATGGTTGTATGTGACGAATCAGGGAGAAGATGTGACCGCTGTGATAGATTTGGATCGCCACAAAATTGCACGGTATATAACGACCGGAACTGAAAACACTCTCACTGCTCCTCTGCAATCGCCACACAACGTTGTTGTTGACTGGCAGAATCAATATTACTACGTCAATCTTATTGGTGGTAATAAGTTGCTGAAGTTCCGGGTTTCGGATAATCAAAAAGTGGGAGAATTGACGACCGGTATTTTTTCTCCCGCACAAGTAGCGTTGACGCGAAACAGTGATACCGCATACGTTACCAATTTTGAAAGCACGCGGAAAAATATTTCTCTTATCAACACCACTACAATGACCAAAATAAGAGACATTGGTGATGATGCAATGTTGAAACCGCATGGTGTATCAATAACGCCAAATTTCAAATATGTTATTGTCGTCAATTCGTTTTCGGATAATCTTACCATCATTCAAACTTCGGATAATACCGTTGTTACCACAGTGCCGCTGTCTGGCAATGTTCCAGTATTGCCCATTGGTTATTCCTACCAATATGAGCCATACCAAGCAGTAATTACACATGATAGCCGTTTTGCGTACGTTACGTGTCGAAAGTCTAACGAGGTGCGCGTGCTTGATATAGAACAGATGAAAATTATTGATTCAATAAAAGTCGGAAGTATGCCGTTGATTCCTGCAATTACTCCTGATGGGCAGTATGTTTTTGTTCCGAATAGAAATTCAAATTCTGTTTCGATGATCAATACAGTAACACGAACAGTGGAGTATACAATTGAAGGAGTCGGTGTTGAGCCGCACGGCACGGCGGTATCGAAGGATGGAAAGTATCTGTATGTATCATGCGAAAACTATTTGAATAGCGATCCTCCTCATCATGTTACACAGGGAAGTAAACGTCCGGGATTTGTGAAGGTTATTGATATTGCCAAGAAATCTGTTGTGATGTTGCTGGAAGTGGGAAATTTTGGTGCGGGGATTGCAGTAACATATTAAAAAGTCTCAGACTCTACAGTGAAGTAGAGTCTGAGAACATCTTTTTTAGAAAGTAAGCCAGTTGTAGTTTGGATCTATTGCATTTCCGATAAGATCCTTTACTTGATTGGTGATAGTAATAACTTCGCTTGCTCTTATCGATTGTTCAGTAACTTGAAGCCGGACTTCGTACGATGATCCAGTCCATCCAAGATATACTGCTTCGCTGATAACTGAAGCGATATCACCCGGTAAGTTGTTGATGTTATAATTTGATGTTGTCTGTGCTGTGGCAATTGCCAGTGGTTCATCGAAACGGAGGTAGACATAATCAAATCCTGTCGTTGATGAATCAACAACAGCACTAATAAGCCGCGGCGCAATGTCATCCTGAATGGCGATGATTGCACTTTCAGGTCCTTCCACCAAATCCTTACTTACGCCGACAACTTTGTACCGTACAGTAAATGCCTTGAACGGATCGCGATCTGCTGGTGGATTGTAACTTGTTACCAGTAAACCGGTGTTATCGGTGTAACGAACATCCATAATATTATCTGCCAACAAGACAAACGGTTGTTCGTCTATACTGCGGTATACCCTATAGTTGCGAGCATGATTGTCCATATTCCATTCCAATCCAACGTTACCGCCGGTGAAGTTCAACAAATTAAATCCAAGGCCTGTATTCAATCTGCGGAAAACATTAGGAGCGGCGGGGAGTTGGGTGCCGCCGTTGGTGGTAAACGTCAGGGTTTCAAAATCGCCGATAATTGGTCGTGGCGCAACGTTTCTTCCTGCGCGGTCAGTAATCTTTCCCAACGCTGTGGCGATGTTGACTTGGTACTTTCCTGAACCGACAATACCCGATGGGGTAATGGTTAAAATGCGGTATGTTGTATCCCATGCAAGTGTGAAATTCGTATTGCCAGCTGCAGACTTTTTCAACGAAATAAAATTAAATTGAATGTCGTCAATGAGTGTTCCTAATCCTTGTGGGGCATTGGTAACGGTGTACGCTGTTTGCTTTATTGGTTCGCTGAACCGATAGACTATTTTCAAATTGGTCGGACTTACATCTTCGAGATTTTCTGGCGAGATGGAGACAATATATGGATCGACATTATCAATCGGGGTTAGCACAATACGGTCAGCAGTCACTTGTGGATAAAGAGTGGTCATCGTTCTGTTGATGACAAGTGTAAATGGAGGATTCGTGCCGCGTAATTCTCCATCGGCAGAACGCGCCTCAACAAATACAGTAATACCATCTTCTACTTTAGTGAATGAATATTTTCCTTCACTGTTCGTCGTGGTTCGTTGCAGTACATCGCCGGTGGCTCCTTCGCGCAGCCATACAGTTGCGTTTTCTACCGGATCGTATTTATCGTTGACGACAACGCCGTTGATGGTAGTGTTCAATGTTGCAACTTCGAACCAGATGTTCGCTTCCAGATTTTCAACGGGTAATTTGGTTTTCGATGTATCATTCTTTGCAAGATCAATGAAGGTAACATTCAGTGAAGGGTTGTAATAAAATTCGCGGTATTTGGGAAGTGTATCTGGAATAGCTTTGTTCACTTCAACCAACGATACTGTTAATTGGTATGTGCCGGTTACAATTCCCGTCGTGGCATCTCTATTGCACGGTACATTGGCAAACGAAAAACTTCCCGACTCATCGGTTGTTGCTTTAACGACGCTTCCATTGAACGCGATTGAAATAATTGCACCCTGCACAGGTTTTTCCGTGTGTCGGTCAATTACCTTTCCGCTGATGGTCCCAACAGGCCTGAGTGTAGAAGCAGAATTTTGATTGGGGTTGACAATAGTATCAGTCTTATCCTCCTCTTTGCAGGCAACAAAGACTATTGTCATCAACGCAGCGATGATGAATAATACATTTTTATTCATAACTCCTCCGTTAGTAGTTTGAAATGTTTGAACGCTGGGATAATATTGTTAAATAAATAATGGAAGTAAAGAACTGAAATTGCAGAGTTGCGTATATCGGAAAAACGATGTCATTCTTGCATTTCAGCGCAGTTCAGCGTATGTTATCACAGAATTTTTTCTACGAATTGACTTCCTCCAATTTCAATCAAGAAAGGAAACTGTGGAACAACACATTGAAGACCCGACTCCACGGGCAGAAAAGCTCACACGACCAACGGTACCGGCGTTGGATGAAATCCTCGGTACCCCACTAAAAGTATTAGACGATGGTTTTGTTCGCGTAGTTGATTACATGGGGTCGGATGAATCCATCGTGCAAGCGGCGCGCGTGTCGTACGGTAGAGGAACAAAAAAAGTGAGTGAAGACCGCGGACTGATTCGCTATCTTCTCCGTCATCAACACACCACACCATTTGAAATGTGCGAAATTAAATTTCATGTTCGCGTGCCAATGGATTGCTGGCGGCAATGGATTCGCCATCGCACTGCCAACGTGAATGAATACTCAACACGCTATTCGCTTGCTATTGATGCAGCACAACAAACGCCTCCTGGTGAATGGAGAATGCAGTCGAAGGATAATAAACAGGGGAGTGAAGGATATTTTGATCTTGAACAAGGGAGAAAATTTTCAGCGCAAGAAGCGGAACTGCAGAATTACGTACGCCGCGTGTATGAAGAGCGAGTACAAGCAGGAATGGCACGGGAACAAGCACGCAAAGATTTACCACTGTCGACATACACCGAAGCGTATTGGAAAATCGATCTTCATAACCTACTACATTTCCTCTGGTTGAGAATGGACGCTCACGCCCAGTACGAAATTCGAATGTATGCTAAAACAATCGGCGAACAGATTGTGGCAAAATGGGTGCCGATAGCATGGCAAGCATTTTTAGATTACAAAGTAAATGCCACGTCGCTTTCTGCAATAGAAATTGAAATCCTTAAGGCACTGAATACCCGCGGCAAAGACGCTGCTATTGCTAAAGCCCGGGAATTCGGTCTTCTTCCGCCGGAAGGAGAAGAGATGAAGAAGAACCGCGAGCGGAGCGACATTGAAGCAAAGTTCACACTCTTGGGAATCGACATACCGTGGAAGTGAACGCATCGTTCAATTGACATGACACTGATTATCATCGCCGCCTTGAATCGGAAACGAGTGATTGGCAGAAACGGCACTATTCCATGGCACATTCAGGAAGATTTGCAGCGGTTCAAATCAGTCACCATGGGACACACTGTGCTGATGGGACGAAAAACGTACGAGTCGATTGGAACAACACTTCCCGGTCGACGAAACGTGGTGATTACTTCGCGCGCGCTTCCTCATGTTGAATGTTTTCCCACTATTGATGAAGCGCTTGCCGCATTACAGACAGAAGAAAAAATTTTTATCATTGGCGGCAGCAAAATTTTCCGTCAGACACTACACCGAGCGGATGAATTGATGCTGACTCTTGTAGATAATGATGAGGAAGGAGACACTGTTTTTCCCGAGTACGAAGAGTTAGTAAAGAAAGAATTTACTCTTGTAGAGAAAAAAGATAAGATAGGATTTAGCTTTGTGCGATATGTGAGAAAAGAAGGTTCCGCGAAATCATAAGTAGAAAGTGAAAAAACATCGGAAGCGCTGTTGAAAATGTTGATGTAGGTGAAAGAAACTTTTTATTAATTTGCATTAACTTCTACACTGTATGTAATTTCGGCACCTGCTAACGTGAGTGTTTTTGCGACTGAGCAATATTTCTCAATAGAAAGCTGCACTGCTCGCTCGGCTTTTTCCTTCGGAACATCGCCGGTAAACACAAATCGTGCGTGAATTGTTTTCCACAGGTTAGCATCTTTTCCTGTTTCTCGTTCACCTTCAATAATCACTTTCAAATCGAATGGTTCGAGGCGCTGTTTTTTCAAAATGGAAATGATGTCCATCGAACTACATCCACCGAGAGCGGCAAGTAGTGTTTGCATTGGTCGGAACCCCTCTTCATTTCCACCTGCCGCTTTGCTGTTGTCGATGATAAAGGTATTGCCCGCTTCATTGCGTGCTTCTAACTTGTAGTTGTTGTTAATGCGGTGGACTTCAACTTTCATTGTTTTTTTGTAGTCTGATGAAGTTTTATCGTTAAATTGAAATGTTGTTAAAATGCGGTGCCGATATTAATTGTAATAAAAAATCCACCGAATTCTTTCTTACGGCGAACTTTGAGTGGATCACCTTCACGATCGGGTAATTCAAACATGCTCGGTATGCCGCCCGTTACAGGTACGAAATAGTAACGTATGTTGACTCCCGAAAGAGTTCCCAAATCCGAACCGAAGTAAGCACCAGCTCCAATAAATCCTCCCACAGTGTAGTGTGCCCGACCTTTTCCCAAACTTCTGAAATATTCAATTTGTTCACCCGTGTTCAAGTCGATGTACGGTGAAGCGAGAATTAATGACGGACCTAGGCCTGCGTTAACATAGGGGCGAAAACTGTCAGTAATGTCATCGGCAAACAGTCGATATTGAATGCCGAGGTGAAGGGGAACCAGTAAAAACCTGTTGATCTTTCCGAAGACGTACGACTGCCCCCAGTAATCAATGTATTCGACTTCATTGTCATCTTTTGATTCTGCAATGCCAAGTGTTATCGTTCCGAACAGATCGCGCGAAAATTCTCGCCGGTAAAACCCTGCCAATCCGAATCCATTGTTCGAGAGAAGAATATCTATTCCCCAGGCATCATGCAACTCAGCTTTCACAGGTGTGGTGATATCTTTGTTGGGCGATTCGAAGACGATGGTAGAATCTGTCTCTTGCGAAAATGCGCAGAGACTCATTCCGAACAGAAAAGCCGCAATGGTTTTCATAACGTTGACCTTCTTTATTCTACACTGAACAACGCACATTTAAGATACTGAGTTTCCGGCATAGAAGGAAGTACGGGATGATCGGGCGACGCGCCGGAAAAGTATAATAATTTAATTTTTCTGTTTGCTTTGACACTGCTTTCGGAGACGATGTTTAAAAAGGTTTCTTTGTCAATATGGTGTGAACACGAAGCGGTAAGAAAAATACCGTTGGGTGAAACAAGTTTCAATCCGTACGTATTGATTTCCTTATACCCTTTAATGGCTGCCGGAATATTTTTTTTGCTCTTGGTGAACGATGGCGGATCGAGGATGACAATGTCCCATTTCCGTTGTTGAGTGACATTGTTGTGTAAAAACTTGAAGGCATCAGCGGTGTGAAATTGAAGCGTGTGAAGATTGTTGAGCGCGGCATTTTCTTTTGCCCGCAGGTTTGCTTCTTCGGAAATATCAACACAATCGACGGAAGAAGCGCCAAATGCCGCCGCATAAAGACCGAATCCTCCTTCATTACTAAAACAATCAAGCACACGGGCGCCGCTGGCAAACGGTTTCAGCAACATCCTGTTTTCCCGTTGATCAAGAAAGAATCCGCTTTTTTGTCCGTTTACGATATCTACAGAAAACTTAAGTCCATTCAGTTCTACAATAGTGGGAGGCGCAGTTCCACGTAGCACTCCTTTGCGTAGTGGAAGATGTTCGAGCGTTCTGAGCGGCGATTCGTTTCGTTCCACGATTCCTTTTGGATGAAATAACGCTTCAAGCGTGTCACAAATTATGTCGAGCCGCCGATCCATTCCCGCAGAAAATGTTTGAATTGACAATAGCTCTTCATACTTGTCGATAATGAGTCCGGGAAGAAAATCGCTTTCGCTGTGCACCAGACGAAACGTTCCGCTGGCAGGAAACAATTTTTTTCTGAGGGCGTATGCCGAGTTGAACCGTGTTAAAAAAAATTGTGTGTCGATCGTTTCAACATGCGGTGAAAGAAAACGGACCGCGATGAGCGAATGTGGATTGTAGAAGCCGATGCCGAGAGACGTTCCATTGCTGCGGAGAATTTCAACAACATCGCCGCTGGTCGGAGATCCTTCCACGCGATGTATTTCATTGCTGAAAATCCATTGGTGACCGTGAAGAAGACGTCGCTCTTCATTTTTTTTGAGAATGATATGTTGTGTAAGTGTACTCATAAAGAACAAAGTATGAAAAGAGTGGGTGAGATGCTACTGTAGGACGAGCAGACCTGCTCGTCCTACAACGTGCCGCATGTTTCTTACGAACACTTTTTTCGTTACATTTAAAGCAATGAGTGAATTAACACCACATTTTCGCGCGGGATATGTAGCCCTCATCGGCGAGCCCAACGTAGGAAAATCTACATTGCTGAATGCGCTGTTGCAGCAAAAACTTTCCATTGTTACAGAAAAGCCGCAAACCACACGGCACAAAATTCTCGGCATCAGCAGTAGCGACAGTTATCAAATCATTTTTCTCGATACGCCGGGAATCATTAAACCAAAATATCTGCTGCAGGAAGTGATGATGAAATTCGCATCTTCGGCAGTGGCGGATGCGGATATTGTGTTGCTTCTTGTTGATGCGCAGAAAGCTCAACAGAAAAAATATACAGAGAACAGTGAAGCGGTTGAAAAAATAAAAGCGGCCAACAAAACGACCTTTCTTGTTGTCAACAAGATTGATTTGTTGAAGAAAGAAGATGTTCTGCCGTTGCTCGTAGAGTTGCAGGTGTTGTTTCCCTTTGCAGAAGTTATTCCGGTATCAGCGCTGACAGGATTCAACGTGCAGGATTTAGTTTCCACCATTGTGCGATACTTGCCGGAACATCCGCCATATTACGATACAGATATTGTGAGCGACGCACAGGAACGTTTTTTTGTCAGCGAAATTATCCGCGAAAAAATCTTTGAACAATTCAAAGAAGAAGTTCCGTACTCAACAACAGTAGATATTGTCGAATTCAAAGAGCGAGAAACAGGAAAGCATTTTATTTCTGCCGATATTATTGTGGAGCGCGACTCGCAAAAAGGCATACTCATCGGCAAACAAGGTGCCGCGTTGAAAAAATTGGGTTCTACAGCACGGACGGCAATTGAGGATTTTCTCGGTCACGCCGTGTTTTTGGAATTGCACGTGAAAGTGAAGAAAGATTGGCGTGACGATCAGCGATTACTGAACAAGTTGGGTTACAGGGTTGAAGAGTAACACCTTGCATACCCTTCGATTAACACGTTAACCATCAAAAGGAATACCTATGGCAACTATCAGACCGTTCAAAGCAATACGCTACAATCAAAAGAAAGTTACTATAGCGTCAGTTGTAGCGCCGCCGTACGATGTTATTTCGCCGGAACAGCAAAATGGATTTTATGACAAAGATCCGTACAACGTCATTCGTTTAATTTTAGGACGTGAAGAAGATCGTTACAGTGCGGCGGCCAAAACATATACTGAATGGCAACAACAGGAAATTCTCATCAGAGATTCGGTTCCCGCTATTTATCCGCTTGTTCAAACATTCACGACCACCGAAGGAAAGCAGGTGCAACGAAAAGGATTCATTGCACTGTGCCGGCTGGAAGAATTTGAAAAGAAAATAGTTCTTCCCCATGAAAAAACATTGTCAAAGGCAAAGGAAGACCGCTTTAAACTCTTCAAAGCAACCAATTCCAATTTCAGCCAGGTTTTTTCTCTGTACTCGGATGCGGAAAAAAAGATTGACCAGTTTATCAATCCTGTCTATGCCCAGACGCCAACTATTGATGTGGAATTCGAAAACGTCCGCAATCAACTCTGGACAATTACTGATCACTCTACTATTGCCGCAATTGCCGCCGAGATGGAACCAAAGCAAGTGCTCATTGCCGATGGTCATCATCGGTATGAAACCGGATTGGCGTACCGCGATTTGATGAAATCGCAAAATCCCAATCACACCGGCAATGAACTGTACAACTACATCATGATGTTCTTCACGAATTTAGATGATGAAGGATTGGTCATTTTCCCAACACATCGCGCCGTGCATAGTTTGCCGAACTACGATGGGGCGCAGTTCATCACGACGCTTCAAGCACATTTCGATGTTCACGTATATGCAACGTCGCAGATGATGATGGATGCGCTGAAAACGCACGATCGGTTTGCATACGGATTCGTTTCGAACCATTCGTCAAAATTTTTTGTAGCAACATTGAAAAGCGATTCAATGCTAGATACGTTGGTACCCGATCCGCTACCCCGTGAAGTAAAAGAATTAGATGTTGTGCTACTGCACAATTACATTATTCGTCAACTGCTTGGCGTTTCGCAGGAAGCGCAGGAGAAAAAATTGAACATTCATTATCTCCAGAGCGTTCAGGAATGTATTGATGAAATTGCCGGTGGAAAAGCCCAAATTGCTTTCTTTGTCAATCCGACAAAAATACATCAGGTGCGAGCGGTGGCAAAAGCAGGGCATACAATGCCCCAGAAATCGACATTCTTCTATCCGAAACTCGTTTCCGGGTTAGTGATGAATAAAATGAGCGAATAATTGAGTAGGTGAGATGATGAGTATGTGAAATCATCCATAACCGAAAAATTTTTACTCAAAATATCTTTCACAATTGTTTTTTAAACGACTCAACAATTTCTATTCTCGACTACTTTCTCTATGTCTGAGCGTCTAAAAGTTATTCTTGCGTACATTGCCATTTGTACTATCTGGGGTTCAACGTGGCTGGTTATTAAAGTGGGGCTGGAAACGATGACGCCGTTACTTTCTGCAGGTTTGCGGTTTGCTGTTGCAGGAGTGGTGCTGTTTGGTATTATTCGTGTGCGGAACATTGTTATTCCATGGAATAAGAAAACCGCTTCGTTTTTTTTCACTGTTTCACTCACTTCTTTCTCAATTCCGTTTGCGTTGGTGTACTGGGGAGAACAACACGTCTCCTCCGGACTGACGTCGATATTATTTGCTGTGTTTCCGTTCTGTGTTGCTATCATGTCCTTCTTGATGTTACCAAATGAAAAGTTGACGTTTGCGAAAATTGCGGGTATCATCCTCGGTTTTACAGGCGTTGTTGTCATATTTTCGAACGATGTTCGCTTTAGAACGGGAACAGAACAGGTGTTTGGCATGGCCGCCATTGTTCTCAGTGCGCTGATTCAGGCATTTTCTGCCGTGCTTATAAAAAAGCATGCGCACGATTTAAGCCCGTTTGTTGTCAGTTTTATTCCGATGTCATTTGCCGGAATTTTTCTCACGCTTGGAGGTTTGCTGTTTGAGAATCTTTCGGTAGTTCAATTTACGTCGACAGCAATTTTCAGTATTCTTTTTCTTGCCGTGTTTGGTTCGGTGACGACCTTTGTCAGTTACTTTTGGTTGCTCAAAAGGGTTGAAGTGGTTTTGCTATCTTTGACGTCGTTCATCACGCCAATTATTGCAGTGTTCCTTGGCGTTATTATTCTGGACGAAACGGTTTCCTCTCACCTGCTTCTTGGTTCATCCCTGGTACTGAGTGGAATTCTTGCGGCAAATTCGACCGACGTTCGAACATTTCTGCGCAACCGCTTTACAACGAAACAATGAACATTCTGCGTTTCCGGAATATTTTTTTCCTGCTGTCCGTTGTTGTGGTCGGTGTTCCGCACGTTGCAGATGCGTGGGGATTAGAGGGGCATCGCGTCATTAACCAATATGGCATTCGCACGCTACCGATGAGCATGCAACGATTTCGCGATATCGACTACTACTTTGCCGACCATGCCAGCGATGTTGATAGAAGAAAAGTCACTGATGCCGAAGAAACGTACCGCCAGTTTATCGAACTTGAACGCTACCCGGAGTTCTTTAATAAAACCATGCCGATGAAGTTGATCGATCTTCAGAAAAAATACAGTGAGAGCAACGTACGACAGAATGGCTACCTACCGTATTTGATTTACCAACTTTACGATTCTGTTACACAAACCATGAAACGGCGTGACTGGACTGCCACCCTGCGCGCTGTTTCCGACCTTGGTCATTACGTCGGTGATTTGACCATGCCGCTAAACACCACGATGAATTATGATGGACAGTTGACAAAAAATAACGGCATCAAATGGCGGTACGAAATTGAGTTGATGAACCGCTATTATCTTCAGTTGGATTTCAGACGTATTGATGTAAAAAAACTTGATAATCCAATGGCAGAGATATTTAACCTTCTAGCAAAATCATTTTCGCGCGTTCCGGTTCTCTTAAGAGCGGATACGTTGGCGTTAAAATCTGCTAAAGGGAAATACAATAGTGTGTATTACTCTGCTTTTTGGAAAGAAGCATCCAAACCAACGAACGAATTGATGCAGGATGGTGTGAATCTTTTTGCAAATTTGCTGTACACTGCATGGCTCAATGCCGGTGGTACGAAGTTACAATGGCCCGATGAAATGCAGACAGAACATGTGAAAAGGCAAAAAGAGCCAGAATTTCTTGAACAAAATTACCCCAACCCTTTCAATCCCAAAACAACAATAAAGTACACAGTGCCGGGTGATATGTTTGTCCGTTTAACAGTGTTCAATCTCTTTGGACAGGAGATTGAAGTACTACACGAAGGAAGGCAAAGCGAGGGAAAGTACGAATACACTTTCAATGGCGAACATCTGCCGGGGGGGGTCTATTTTATCAGACTGCAGTTAAACGAAAAGACAGAAACCCGGAAGATGATTTTAGCAAAATAGTTTCTGTTTGTGTGATGTCACAACGCTTTTCCTTATATAAAATACCTTGCGTTAATCCAATTACTTTTGTTAGATTAAACGAAAATATTTACATCACAATATGAGGAGGAGTTGTGAAAAGATTGGTTCTGTTGTTTACGTGTAGTGTCGTTTTCATCGCTAGGGGTTTCGCCACTGTTCCATCTTCCTTTACCGGTACCATTCCCGAGCATCTTCGTTCTCAAGTTGCAAAAATCCAAAAGGAGTACAATTCCGGCTATTGGGCAGAAAAATTTGCTCGGAAAGCAGAGCTGCGGGCAATGGGGCTCATTGATGCTGTCGCCGCGGTTGAAACTGTTAATGCACCAGTGCTGATGGGAACGTACTCCAATTCAACAGAGCGATATTCACCACAAACGTTCCAGCAGTTATTGTTCGATGGTCCTAATCCTACTGGAACGATGACAAAATTTTATCTGGAAAACTCCTACGGCCAATTGTACATGACGGGGAAAGCGTTGGGTTGGTTCAAAACGCCGCGAACGTTCGACTACTATGTGCACGATGGTGGTTCGATAAATGCAGGTTTGGTGTACGGAGGTAGGGATTTTACGATTGACTTGATTGTAGAAGCAGACAAGACTGTTGATTTTTCACAATTTGTAAAATACACGGATGGAGAAGGGGCCCACGTTCCACAAATTGCTGTCATTCACACCGGCGCCGATGCGGCAGCTGGTGCCGACAACATTTGGTCACATCGTTGGAATATTCGTGGACGATTGCTTGAACGGAAAAGCGCCGGCAGCGATCCCTATGTTGATTTAAGTCGCGTTCGCGCTGATGGAAAATATACAACCAATGATACATATAATGGACTTCCTGTTATCATCGATGGTGATTATGCCATTCAACCGGAACTAGCAGGGTCAAGCAACACTTCAGGCTCGCCAAAACCGATAGGGGTGTTTACCCACGAGTTTGGTCATATTTTTGGTTTGCCGGATTTGTATGACACTGACAATACTTCCGCAGGTTTAGGTAACTGGTGTTTAATGGCGGGAGGTTCATACGGCGGAGATGGTTCCCACGAAGCAACGCCGGCACATATGAGCGCATGGTGTAAGGAGAAATTGGGTTGGGTAGTACCGACATTAGTAACTTCCTATTTACCTCATCAATCGATTAAATCAGTCGAAGTCTATCCTGAGGTTTATCGTATCAATGTCCGAAACACTCCCGGAGGACAATATTTTCTTGTAGAGAACCGGCAGAAAATTGGTTTTGACCAGTACCTGCTTGGTAGTGGGTTATTGATTTTTCACATTGATCCGACCAGAACAAGCAACAGTAATGAAAGTCGCCCGCTGGTTGATTTGGAACAGGCAGATGGTTTGCGTCAGCTGAATACTTCCACAGCACGTGGCGATGCCGGAGATCCTTTCCCCGGTTCAACAAACAACAGAAATTTTGATGGCTATACAAAACCAGATAGCCGTGATTATGCGCTTCTACAATCTTACGTAGGAGTCCGTAACATCAGCAACTCTGATACTGTGATGTATGCCGACTTTGATGTCGGAACACGGCCATATATTCTCGTGAATGCTATTCAAGAATTCGAAACAGGAACACATAACGGGAATGGAAGGATTGATGCTGGTGAAACAGGGTCGTTAAAGATTGCATTGCAAAATGTGTATCCAACGGTTCTCACAAATGGAACAATTAAATTGGAATCCACAGACCCTGATGTTATTGTGGACACGAATGCAATCAATATTTCTATTGGAGCATTAGATTCACTGCAGTTAACACTAAATTCAATTATTACTATTCAACCTCAAGCTTCTTCGAGAAAAATTCAACTTAATATTAAGATTCAAACACTTCTGCAAACATTTCAATATCCATTTTCAATGTTTATCGGATATCCGAAAATATTGTTAATGGATTATGATAGTGTAGCAGCGGATAACATTTCATCGTACTATGAAACAACACTGAGTAGTCAGCAAAAGTTTTTTGAAACAGTGAGTTATTTGTCTAATACCCTTCATAATTCATATTTGCAATACCGTGACGTTATTATACTCTTTTCAGGGAAGAAAGCGTGGAATATCGTCAGCGATAGCCTTGCAGATCAATTACTTACATTCGTAAACAATGGAGGAAACGTTTTTCTTTCAGGACAAAATATTGCCGAAGATATAAAAAAGCGAAATAGTACTATTGGAGCATCGCTTATTCGAGCTACCTGGAATAAAAATATACTCTTAGGAAGGACGCTGTACGGCATTGGAAACGATCTTTTCGGCAATAAACTTTCAGTATTTGCTGTTTCCGGGGGGAATGGAGCTAGAAACCAAGTTTCACCGGATGAATTGATCGTTGATACTGCGCTTGCGCATCCATCATTTTTGTGGAATAGTAAATCTGGTACCGCTTATGGCGGTGTGTGGTGGCAACATCTATCAGGGGGGAAAGTTGTGTTTTGGGCATTTGGTTTCGAGGCGATTAATGACAGCGCTGTTGGTGCAAATTCGAAAGATCAGGCAATGACGGCAGTATTGAATTGGTTCAGTGGAATTACCTCAACACCTGAGATTGAACCAACCGCAGGCGTTCCCTCAGTGTTCGAGTTAAAACAAAATTATCCCAATCCATTTAATCCTGTAACCACTATATCATATACAATTCCTACAGAAGGGATGGTTTCTCTGAAAGTGTATGATCTACTTGGAAAAGAAGTGGCAACATTGGTGAATCAGAAACAAGAAGCGGGAAGGTATGCTGTTCACTTCAATGCTTCGCATTTGTCATCGGGAATGTATTTGTATAAATTGGTTATGGGCGCTAATGTTCAGGTAAAGAAATTAATGGTATTGAAATAAGAAGCATATCACTCTTTTTCTATAAACCTCACGGTTAAACTTGCTGTGAGGTTTTTTTATGTTCTTCTCTTGAGAACTGTCTTTCTTTCTTTTACATTTAGCCATCAATATTTTTCGTTCAATTTATCCAGGAGAAGTTCATGAACATTGCACTTGTTATGCTCGGTTCAGGAGTCATCCTTGCTATTGGATACCGTTTCTATAGTTATTATATCACCAAAATTCTTCAACCCGATCCCAATCGACCAACCCCTGCCCATACAATTAACGACGGTATAGATTATGTGCCAACCAAACCACTCGTCTTGTTCGGGCATCACTTTGCTGCAATTGCGGCAGCAGGACCTATTGTTGGACCGACGCTCGCCCTTTATTATGGATTTTTACCTGCGTGGTTTTGGATTATTTTCGGTGTTGTATTAATCGGAGCGATGCATGATTTTACATCGCTCTTCATCGCTGTGCGTGAAGGAGGAAAGTCTGTTGCAGAGGTGGCACGTAAAACGTTGGGGAAAGCGGGTTTTATCTTTTATGTTTCATTTGCCATTTTGCTTTGTCTGTTGGTGATAGCGGCATTCCTTCAACTCACCGCTATTGCCTTAACCTCTGCACTTCCGCCGGATGAAGTGAATATTACAGCCAGTAGCGCCGGCGGACTTCACATGGTGGATCAAGGCGGCTCAATAAAAGTTCAAATAGGGGGCGTTGCATCAGCTTCTGTTATTGTAATGACTCTTCTTGCCCCGATTATTGGGTGGATGATTTATAAAAAACGAATGAACCTGTGGTTTGTTACGTTTTTTGCATTTGCTGTTTCGTTTGGCTCCATTGTGTTCGGCTATTATTTCCCGATGACCTTTGCTCCCACAACATGGATTATTGCAATTACCTGCTATGTCTTCTTTGCGTCGTGGATTCCCGTGTGGATAATTCTTCAGCCGCGTGATTTTGTGAATGCGCAAATCCTCTATCTCGGTCTTGCCTCAATGGTCATTGGTGTTATTGTTGCGGGCATCAATGGCGCAGTCATCAACGTTCCTGCAATGAACATTGATGAAGCAATGAATGCGCCGAATCTCGGTGTACTGTGGCCCTTTTTGTTTATTACCATTGCTTGTGGTGCGGCCTCTGGCGCCCACGGTCTCATTTGTGGAGGAACGTCGTGTAAACAATTGGATAACGAAAAGCATGCCCGTCTCATCGGTTACGGGGGAATGTTGTTAGAAGGATTGCTTGCGTTGTCTGTCATTCTTATTATTTCTGGCGGCTTGGATTTTGAAAAATATAAATCTCTTGTCTATCCTGTGCAGGGTGGAAGTAATGCTCCATTGGCATTTGCATTGGGTCTTGGTAATATTCTTTACCATGCATTTGGTTTACCTGTGGTAATAGGAACAATCTGGGGAATTTTACTGCTCGAAGGATTTTTGGTAACCACCATTGATGCACTGGTTCGTTTATCACGTTATTTGTTTGAAGAGTTGTGGATGACACTGTTTGACAATCCTCCGGAAATTTTGAAGAGCAGAATATTCAACAGTTTTCTTGTCGTTGCAGGATTTTTAACGCTGACATTTTCCAACGCCTATCTAAAAATCTGGCCCATCTTTGGTGCGGCTAATCAGTTGCTTGCCGCTCTCACAATGATCGCAATGACTGCATGGCTGGCACAGAAAGCGCGATCGTATTGGTTTACTGCAATTCCTGCTGCGTTCATGTTGGTTACCACAGTAACGGCGCTGGTCATATTACTTGGTCGTTACATCAATTTCCAGAGTTGGACACTGGTTGTGACTGATGTGATTTTGTTAGTTATGGCCGTTGGAGTTGTTGCGTTGACATTTAGGTATTTTTATAATCTGCGAGCGAAGTTAGTGACGGAAACGGTAAAATAGAAAGGGAGACAATTCAATCATTGTAACGAAGCAACTTTTTTTGTATTTTGTTTCAACAACAATCAGAAACCTCCCGTTAGACTGTTCACGTGGAGGTTTTTGTGTATGTATGCAGAGTGGGAAATTGTGTTGCAACGTGAGTATGTTGAAATCTGAATAAAGGAATCAGTCGTGCCCAAACGAACCGACATCAAATCCATTCTTATAATCGGCTCCGGCCCAATTGTCATCGGTCAGGCATGCGAGTTTGACTATTCGGGAACGCAAGCATGCAAAGTATTACGTGAAGAAGGATATCGTATTATTCTCATCAATAGCAACCCGGCCACTATCATGACCGATCCTGAACTTGCCGATGCCACGTACATTGAACCAATTACTCCCGAATTTGTGGAAATGATCATCGAAAAAGAACGACCGGATGCGATCTTGCCGACGATGGGTGGGCAAACAGCGCTCAATACGGCGGTAGCGCTGGCAGAACGCGGCGTGTTAGAAAAATATCATGTGGAATTAATCGGGGCAAACCTTGCCGCCATTAAAAAAGCAGAAGACAGGCGGTTGTTCAAACAAGCAATGACGGAAGTTGGGTTGGAAATGCCGCATGGCGGATTTGTATACTCTGTTGAAGAAGCGTTGAAAGTAGCGCATGGTATCGGAAGGTTTCCTATCATCATTCGCCCTTCATTCACGCTGGGTGGAACAGGAGGCGGTATTGCCTACAACATTGAAGAGTTTAAGTCGTTGGTTGAGCATGGATTAACGAACAGTCCTATTCATGAAGTGCTGGTGGAAGAATCTGTACTGGGGTGGAAAGAGTACGAGTTGGAAGTTATGCGCGACGGGAAAGACAATGTTGTTATCATCTGTTCGATTGAAAATGTTGATCCGATGGGTGTTCATACCGGAGATTCAATTACAGTTGCGCCAGCGCAAACATTAACAGACAAAGAGTATCAATACATGCGCGATGCGGCGCTGAAAGTGATGCGGGCGATCGGCGTTGATACCGGCGGATCGAACGTGCAATTTGCCGTTCATCCTGATAATGGGAAAATGTATGTCATCGAAATGAATCCGCGCGTTTCCCGCAGTTCGGCGCTGGCTTCAAAAGCAACAGGATTTCCGATTGCAAAAATTGCCGCAAAACTTGCTGTTGGCTACACGCTCGATGAAATTCCAAACGACATCACTAAACTCACGCCTGCTTCATTTGAGCCGACTATTGATTATACCGTCGTTAAAATTCCGCGATGGGATTTTGAAAAATTTAAAGGCGTTGATGATTCGCTCGGCGTACAGATGAAATCTGTTGGCGAAGTAATGTCATTCGGCCGAACATTCAAAGAAGCATTGCAGAAAGCGCTACGCTCTCTTGAACAAGGCAGAGCAGGACTCGGCGCTGATGGGAAAGATTTGTTTGATATTGAGTCGTTAAATGAAAAACAACAAATTGACTGGATTAGAAAAGTCAAAGAGCGTCTGCGCAAACCAAAACCAGATAACATCTTTTATATACGATATGCCTTCCAACTTGGGCTTTCTATTGATGATGTGTACGAGTTAACGAAGATTGATCCATGGTTTCTTTTCAACATCAAACAAATTGTTGATTATGAAAGAGAGTTGAAAAAGGGAAATCCTTCAACGGTTACACGGGAAATGCTCGACAAAGCCAAAAAGTACGGCTTCTCAGATCGTCAACTGGCATTCTTGTGGAACACAGAAGAAAAAGTTGTACGGCAGTTGAGGAAAAAACTTGGTGTAATCCCGGTTTTCAAAACAGTAGATACCTGCGCCGCTGAATTTGAAGCGCATACGCCATATCACTATTCAACGTACGATCAGGAAAATGAATCGGTTCGGTCAAACAAAAAGAAAGTGATTATTCTTGGTGGCGGGCCCAATCGCATTGGTCAAGGAATTGAATTTGATTACTGCTGTGTGCATGGTGTCATGGCGCTTCGTGAAGAAGGCTATGAGACGATTATGGTAAACTGCAATCCTGAAACGGTTTCTACCGATTACGACACAACAGATAAATTGTATTTTGAACCATTGACCGTTGAAGATGTGCTGAACATTTGTGAGTTCGAACAACCCGAGGGCATCATCGTCAGTTTTGGCGGACAAACACCCCTGAAAATTGCAAAAGCGCTCGAGTCGAACGGCGTGAGGATTCTCGGAACATCAACCGAAGGAATTGATCTTGCCGAAGACCGCCAACGTTTTGGCGAACTACTTCGTGCACACAACATTGCACATCCGAGGTTTGGCACGGCGTATTCTGTGAAGGATGCTATACTTGTTGCTGAACAGATCGGTTATCCGGTACTGGTTCGACCTTCCTATGTGCTTGGTGGCCGCGCAATGCAAATCTGCTACAACTCCGAATCGCTGAAAGAATACATGAAACTTGCTGTTGATGTTTCTCCCGAAAAGCCGATTCTCATTGACAGCTTTTTGGAAGATGCCTTCGAGTTTGATGTTGATGCTATTGCCGACGGTGATGATGTGTTGATCGGCGGTGTGATGGAGCATGTGGAAGAAGCGGGTATTCATTCGGGGGATAGTTCGAGTGTGCTTCCTCCGTATATGTTAAAGGAAGACAAACTTAATGAGATTATTGACACAACGAAAAAACTTGCCAAAGCTCTGCACGTTGTCGGATTAATTAATGTGCAGTATGCGATGAAGGATAATAAAGTCTATGTTCTCGAAGTGAATCCCCGAGCGTCGCGCACAGTACCGTTTGTCAGTAAAGCAACTGGCTTACCGTTGGCAAAGATTGCCGCAAAAGTGATGGCGGGAAGAAAATTGCGAGAGCTTGGCGTCATGAATTTTGATTTCCGTACAGTGAAGCACATTTCTACAAAAGAATCGGTCTTTCCGTTCAACAAATTTCCTAAAGTGAAAATGTTTCTGGGTCCCGAAATGCGATCAACTGGCGAAGTGATGGGTATTTCGCAATCATTTGGCGCTTCAGTGGCTAAGGCGCAACTTGCCGCCGGCAATCCACTGCCGAAAGAAGGAACAATTTTCATCAGCGTCAACAATAATGATAAAACAATGGAAACCGTGAGTATTGTGAGAGATTATGTCAACCTTGGATTTAGTGTTATTGCAACAGAAGGAACGGCAAAATTTCTGCAATCGCACGGAATTGATGCAAAGCCTGTGTTCAAAGTTAATGAAGGACGTCCAAACATTGTTGATGCAATTAAAAACGGTGAAGTGCAGATGGTGATTAATACACCGTTGGGCGAAGAATCGCGGTATGATGAGTATGCCATCGGTTGGGCGGCTATTCAACATAAGATTGCTTTTATTACTACCCTTTCGGCGGCGGCAACCGCTGTAAAGGGAATTGAACGCATTAAGCAAGGTAAGTTAAATGTAAAATCCATTCAGGAATTTCATCGGGCATAGAAGGTACATCAACACTTCTGCCGACTCTTTCGATTATTTATGCCTCGTATTACCTTAGAACTCCCTACCCACTTTCATTTCACAACAGAAATTCCTATTCGTATTACAGACATTAATTATGGTGGACATCTTGGCAACGATCTGATGCTTTCCATCCTTCACGAAGCACGCATGCGGTTACTGCTTGAGCACGGCTGGACGGAACTGAATATTGAAGGCGCCGGCATCATTATGTCGGATTCGGTCATCGTCTACAAATCTGAAGCATTCTATGGTGAATCGTTGCGCATTCAAATTGCAGTAAAAGATTTTTCAAAGTTTGGATGCGACATCTATTATCTTGTCCGTGAGCGTGAGAGCGGAAGAGAAGTTGCGCGTGCAAAAACAGGCATAGCCTTCTTTGACTATCATGAGCGAAAACTTTTGCCTGTGCCGGAAAAATTTGCGTCGGTGTTTTCCTAATGCATTCTTCACTCCTATTTCAAAGAACAGAGGTTTGTGTGAAAGTATTATGCTTCCTCACCTCTTTGTTACTCATCGGTTGCGGTGCAACACAGCCGGTTCGCACACTGGAAGAAGGAAAAACCGAAATTCTTTCTTCGCTCGGTGGGCCGATTATTCCACTTGAAGGATTTGCAATCCCTTCGCCTTATCTCAATCTCGGCGTGGCGTTTGGCTATTCCAACAACGTAACATTGTATACAAATACGCATCTTACTGCACTGCTATTTAAAGATATTGGACTAGACGGCGGAGCGGCCGTACGATTGACTACACAAGAACATGTGATACCTGAAATTACGCTCAACAGCAGAATGTATTTTTTCTGGGATGTTGTCCGCTCGAATAATAAACGACTTTTTCCTATGGTTACTGTGGTGGGAAGTTATGGAACAGGTAATCGCTCGTTGGTCTATTTCGGTGTTGACCATTTACTTCAACTTCATCAGCCCGATCTCTTTCTTTCGCCGTTGTTTGGATATCAGTTTCCGTTGAGCGAGCCAATGTCCGCACAGGTTGAAATGAAATGGCTTGCTTCCAATAAAAATACACGCCACGGGATATTTGAGGGAACAACTTTTGGCGCCGGCGGTATAGGAATATTCTTTGGTGCAAGTTACAAAATTCAATGAACAGGGTTACTCACCATATCGTCTGGTTGCTTTGCCTTATACTAAGCGCTACAGTGGTCGGATGTTTCGATCTTGACAGTTCGATATTCAACAATGATTCGCTTCCATCGTACTCGCTTCGCACAGCTGTTATTCCTGAATCATGTCGCACGCAGGTTGTGTTGACGTCGCAAGGGAAGAAGATTTTTGGCTACTATGTGAAATCCGCAGACAGCACTGAGTCAACAATCATTCTTTACAATCACGGTAACAGAGACCATTTGCAGTTCTATTGGGATCGTGTTGAGCTATTTTACAAAATGGGTTTCCACGTGTTTGTGTATGACTATCAAGGATATGGCATGAGCGAGGGAGAGCCGAGTGAAGCAGGAATGTATTCCGATGCGACGGCCGCCTATCAGTTTGTGAAGTCACTGGGTTTCGCCGATAGTTCCATTGCCGTATATGGATTTTCGCTTGGCGGTGCGGCGGCGGTTCATCTGGCGGCAAACATTGTTACTCCGCGACGGCTGATACTTGAAGCGGCATTTGCTTCGGCTACGTCATTAACACAAAGCGCCACGTTAATTGATGTGCCAAGTACATATTTTATGAACGGCGAATACAAAAATGATGAAAAGATTCGTACTGTTCATGCTCCCGTACTCATTCTCCACGGTACAGACGACAAGTTCATTGATATAGACAAGAATGGAAAAGTACTTTTCAATAATGCTAACAATCCGAAAAAATTTCTTGCGGTACTTGGCGCCGGTCATTCCGACATTCCCGCAAAGATGGGGGAATCAGTCTATCTTCAAACAGTGCGTCTGTTTGTTACTCAACCGCCATAAGACCGTTGGAAGAAAATTGTTATTGATGTATTTTCCGTTACCAAATTTATTTTGAGGAATTCATGATTCGTTATTGCATACTTTTACTATTCATAGTTTCTGCACTCTCGTCAGCACAAAAGACGAAGCAAAGCGATTTCGGGAATGTTAATTACCTTACCAAAGAACAACTTCGAGATTACCTTTCATTCATCGCATCGGATGAACTTGAGGGGCGCGACACGCCTTCACGTGGATTAAACATCGCCGCAAAATTTCTTGCCACTCATCTCTCTCGCTGGGGTTACACTCCTGCAGGAGACAGCGGCTCGTTCTTTCAGCGGATTGCCTTGCAACGACGACGCATTCTTGCACAGCAAACAACAGTAGAAATCAACGGAAAGAAATTTTCCTATGGTGTTGATTTTATTGCAACACCGGTCTCTACAACAATCACAGCCCCCTTGGTGTATGTAAAGAATGGGTACATCATCAGGAAAAAGAACATCAATCCGTATGACAGTATTGATGTGAAGGGCAAAATTATGGTTGTCCTCGGCGGACTTCCGCCGGGAATACGCTTTAGTGATTTGACCGGAAAGAGAGGAGTTGATTATGATACGCCGACAAATTATGCCAGAAATAATGGCGCTCTTGCTGTTATTTCAATTCCAACGATGATGGGATTAGCGAGATGGGAAAGAGACAAAATCAACAATGTTGAACGAGGAGAACTTTCGCCGGCGTATTTTATCGACAAAGAGAAACAAGATGTAGTCTCAATAACCGCATCACAGCAAATGGTTGAAGCGCTCTTTGCGGGTGAATCTGTTTCCACAGCTCAGCTCTACAATCGTACTCAAGCGGATTCTCTCGCTGCTTTTGAATTTCTGCCGTCAAAAAGAGTTACGTTGAATGTTACCACCACCATTGATACACTCTACACACAAAATGTTGTAGCGGTGCTTAAAGGTGCGGATAAAAAACTGAAAAACGAATATGTTGCTTTTGGTGCACATTATGACCATGTCGGAATAGGAACACCTGTCGATGGCGATTCAATCTACAATGGCGCTGATGACGATGGAAGCGGAACTGTTGCATTGCTGGCAATGGCGGAAGCATTTGCTAAAGGACCACGTCCAAAACGCTCGCTGCTATTTGTGTGGCACACGGGGGAAGAAAAAGGTTTGTGGGGCTCAAAGTATTTTGTTGCACAACCCACAGTTCCCCTTTCTTCTATTGTCACGCAATTGAATATGGATATGATCGGGCGAAGTAAACCTGATACAGGCGACGGTTCGCTCAATGAAAATTTTTCTGCAAACAATGAAGTGTTTGTTATCGGTTCAACTATGATGAGTACCACGCTTGGCAAGGTTGTGGAAGAAGTTAATGTCTCGTTGCTGAAGTTAAAACTGAATTATAAGTTTGACGATCCGGAAGACAATTTACGACTATTCTACCGAAGCGATCATTACAACTACGCCAAACAGGGAATACCTATCGCCTTTTACTTTGACGGGTTGCACGAAGATTATCACAAACCTAGCGACGAGGTGAGTAAAATTGATTTCGATAAACTATTGAAAGTAACGAAAACCGTTTTTGCAACCGGCTGGAAACTGGCGAATCTTCCTGTAAAGCCTACAATTGATAAAACGTTTCCGAAAGAACGGTTTGAATAGATAGCGATGAAATACTTCGTTTCTACTTTTTCATTACCACTCGTAGAGAAAAACCTCTTTTTTTTGTAGATTGTGGTCAATGAAGATTATTCTCTTCGCTATTGTTATTTCATTGTTCATCGGTTGCGGCGCTTCTTCTCCACGTTTTGCGGGCGAAAAAAAGCCGGAACCAAAACAGGAACAAAAAAAGAAAGGCTCAGTCAGATTCTCTTCGAAAGTTATAGAAGAAGAAACCCGCGAGGATGACAGAAAAGTAAACCTGCAGGAGGTAAAACAACGTTTCAGTAGTGCAACACCTTCTGCACCGGTTGAAAAGAAGAATGCCGTAAAAGAAAACAAAAAATCCGAACCGGTGTCCCCTTCTTCCGCCGCAAATTTTGAAAAGCAAAAAATGATGGATGCAATTCTCGCATGGATGGGTACGCCGTACGATTACGGCGGCGAAAGCAGATCGGGAATTGATTGCTCTGGCTTTACACGGCAGATTTTTATAGAAAGCGCAGGTATTGAGTTACCTCGCACGACGGAAGAACAAGTAAAATTAGGAACGCCTGTATCAAAAGAAAATTTGAAATTTGGCGATTTGATTTTTTTTAACACCACCGGTGAAAATCCTTCTCATGTCGGCATTTATATTGGCGACGATATGTTTGCTCATGCAAGCGTCAGTTTTGGTGTGACATTATCGTCGATGTATTCGTCGTACTACAAGAAGAGATATACTGAAGCAAGAAGAATAATACAATAATTTGTCTCATTACATCATTAATACAATACTGCGGTGAACAATTGAATTAAGAGAAAGAGTGGTATGTCCATACGCCCTGTGTATTTATACGGCAACGATGTCCTAAAGAAGAAAGCAAAAAAAGTTACCGAGATTACTGATGACGACATCAAACTGATTCAAGACATGTTTGATACAATGCATCATGCTAACGGCATCGGTTTAGCGGCAAATCAGATTGGTGAACTGAAACAAATTCTTGTTGTTGATGTTTCAGATTTGGAAGCAGGAAAGGGAATAAAACCTCTTGTGGTGATCAATCCGGAAATTTTGGAGGAAGAAGGAGAAAGTGAATACGAAGAAGGATGTTTAAGTATTCCCGAAATTCGTGAAACGGTGGTGCGCCCCGAAAAAATTCGACTGCGCTATCATGATGTGAATATGAAAGAAATTGAAACCGAAGCGGATGGCATTCTTGCCCGTGTGTTACAACACGAAATCGATCATCTCAACGGCGTTCTCTTTATAGATCATCTCACATCGACAAAACGGACACTGTTGCGCAGCAAATTGTCGAAAATTGCCAGAGGAGAAGTTGAAACACAATACGATGTGGTGACAGCGCACTCCAAAACAAAGAAAAAAACTTCAGTAGGCCGACATTGATACTCTACAACTCTTTCGCCGGCCGTTGTGTATGACTATGAACATCGTTTTTATGGGGACGCCGGACTTTGCTGTACCGAGTCTGGAAATACTGATTCAGCATGGATACAATATTTCGGCTGTTGTTACGGCGCCGGATAAACCTCGTGGGCGAGGACAGCAGATTAGTTTTACTGCAGTGAAGCAGGCCGCGTTAAAGTATTCTCTCCCAATTCTCCAACCGGAGAACCTCAAAGATCAACAGTTCATTGATACGTTGAAAAGTTTTCATCCCGATCTTTTTGTCATTGTTGCTTTTCGGATTTTGCCGAAAGAAGTCTATACTATTCCTTCCAAAGGAGCGTTTAATCTTCATGCGTCACTTCTGCCCAGGTATCGCGGCGCTGCACCAATTCACTGGGCAATTATCAACGGTGAAAAAGAAACAGGCGTAACGACTTTTTTTCTTCAGGATAAAGTCGATACAGGAAACATCATCTTGTCTGCGCGGACGATCATTCGTGATGATATGGATGCAGGAGAGTTGCACGATGTATTGGCAGACATTGGTGCGGAGATTGTGCTACAAACAGTCCGCTTAATAGAACTCGACAAGGTTCAACCGCGCCCGCAAGATGATTCGATGGCAACGCCGGCGCCCAAAATTTTTAAAGAGACGTGTCGCATCAAGTGGAATCAACCAGCAAAGAAAGTGTATGATTTCGTTCGTGGACTTTCACCGTACCCAACGGCGTGGACAACACATCGGGGAAAAGTGGTGAAAATTTTTAAGTGTAGGATGGTAGATGCAGAATTTCAGGGGTCAGGTTTCAGTTCGCAACAACCTGGAACATTAATGACCACCGAGAAGAATATTTTTGTACAAACTGCTGATAACGTACTTGAAATTCTTGAGTTACAATTGGAAGGGCGAAAACGGCTGAGTGCGGAAGAATTCCTCCGTGGTTATACCTTTGCAGTAAATGACAGATTTGAGTAACCTTGTACGTTGAATGTAGTATTTAAGTCGAAATCACTTCCCACCGGTATATTTTCTTACATCCACTTTTTCCATTGTTACCATTGCGCCGCACTGCGATTCTTCAATCATTGCATCAATGTCCGGAAGCAGGGTTTCAATTTTTTCTTCGGTATCCACAATTTCTACGACTATTGGTAAATCTTCGGACAGGTCGATAAAACTTGTTTTGTGGATGTGGCTGTGAGCTCCATACCCTTCGATACCGCGCAAAACAGTTGCTCCGGCAATTCCTTTTTCACGCGCATGTAAGATGATTGCTTCGTACAACAATTTTCCTTGATAGTGGTCGTTTTCACCGATGAAGACGCGGAGTAGTTTTCCCGTTCCAATTAATCTCATAGTATCCTCAAATAATATTCTTTCCCATAGTGTAGCCGGACCACGTAGCAAACAAGCAACCAACTACATTATACACCACATTCAACAATGCCGCCGAGATGCTTCCTGACCGTAGCAGTTCAAATGTCTCATAACTAAATGATGAAAAAGTTGTGAATCCACCGAGCACTCCAATGACAAGAAAAAGTCGGTAGTTGGAGTTTGCCGCCAGCCGTTCCTGCATAAATGCCATCAACAAACCAATAACCAGACAGCCGATAATGTTTACTACAAGCGTTCCATATGGGAATGTTTCACCCACTGCATGATACACAGCTCGTGATAGAAGATAGCGCGAAATGCTTCCAAATCCGCCACCTAAACCGATTAGTAAATATTTCTCCATAAATGCTTGTGTTGTAATGCCAAGAATTGCTTCCCTGAATGAAATGAAGTATATTGGTGCAAGTTAAGAGAAAAATTTTTAGGTTCAAGCAGAATTTCTAATGGGAAAAATTATTGCTGTTGCCAATCAAAAAGGTGGCGTAGGAAAGACCACAACGGCAGTCAATCTTGCCGCGTCATTGGCTGCTGCTGAGCACGAAACTCTGTTGATTGATATTGATCCGCAAGCGAATAGTACCAGCGGTGTTGGTATCGACAGTCGTGGGCTTGACAAAACGACGTACGAAGTAATGTATGGCGGTATAAACGCTGTAGAAGCTATTCAAAAAACTTCCATGCCGTTTCTTTCTCTCATGCCGTCGCATATCAATATGGTCGGACTAGAAGTCGAATTGGTTGGAGAACAGGAGCGGGAAAGTAAACTCCGCAATGCACTCATGCCGGTTCGTAACAATTATGAGTTCATCATTATTGATTGCCCTCCGTCGCTTAGTCTCATTACACTGAACGCATTGACGGCGGCGGATTCTGTATTGATACCTGTGCAGTGTGAGTATTTTGCGCTCGAAGGATTAGGACAACTACTCAACACTATCAACATGGTGAAGAAGACCTTCAACCATTCGTTAGATATTGAAGGAGTGCTGATGACCATGTTCGACTCGCGCTTGCGGCTTTCGAATCAAATTGTTGATGAAGTGAAAAAATATTTTGGCGAAAAGGTGTTCAAAACAATTATCGCGCGAAATGTTCGGTTGAGTGAAGCGCCAAGTTTTGGTAAACCGATTTTGTTGTATGATGCGTTATCATCCGGCAGCAAAAACTACATGGACCTTGCCAAAGAAATTGTAGAAAACAGTCAACGACAGCAATTCATCCAGCGCAACGCCGCATCAGCGTAAAAACAGAATGACAGACTCTCGTTCAAAATCAGTATTGGGAAAAGGATTAAGCGCTCTGATTCCGCGTATTCAGGAAAAGAGTGAATCGGTAGCGGTGGCTCCACTTCCAAAAGATGTCGGCCAAACGAATGCAACGATTGATATTGAAGTATCGAAAATATCTCCCAATCCGTTTCAGCCACGTTTGGATTTTGATCAACGTTCCCTTGATGAATTGAAACAATCCATTCAACAAAACGGCATTATTCAGCCGATTACCGTTCGTCGGTTGGTAAGCGGAACGTACGAACTGATCTCCGGCGAACGTCGCGTGCGCGCCGCGCAGGAATTAGGAATGAAAACCATTCCAGCATACGTGATGAAAGTGGATAGCGATGCCGAAATGCTTGAACTGGGGTTGATTGAAAATCTACAGCGTGAAGATTTAAACCCGATTGAAGTTGCTCTCTCATTCAAACGCCTGATTGACGAATGCCAACTGACACAGGATGAAGTGGGGGAAAAAGTAGGCAAAGATCGTTCGACGGTGACAAACTTTCTGCGGTTGCTGAAACTGCCGGAGAAAATTCAACACGGCATACGAAATAACAAAATTACCCCCGGCCATGCGCGAGCGCTTCTTTCTATTGCTGATGAGAAAAAGCAGTTAAAACTTTATTCAAAGATCATTGAAGAAGGATGGTCGGTTCGCAAGATTGAAGAGGTGGTGAAAGGTAAAGAAGAAGGGAAGCAGAGGAAAACTTCACCTGCACGTTCTACAGCGCTGCGAGGCGATTCGATGTTTCAATCCATTGAAACCCAACTGCGGCATAAATTTGGTACAAAAGTATCCATCAGGAAAAACAATTCCGGCGGCGGCGAGATTGTTATTGAGTACTACAATGCTGAAGATCTTGAACGACTGTTGGAATTGCTCGAAGGATAGTTATATCTTCAGAGTGTATGAAACTTCTTGTCATAATATTGTTTGTGATACAATATTCACTCCATGCACAATCACCACAAACCAGAGCAGAGACAACGATGAAAACAATAATTAAAACAGACAAAGCACCCCTTCCTATCGGACCATACAGCCAAGCGGTTGCGGTGCAGGGGCAACTTCTTTTCACGGCGGGCCAGATAGCAATTGATCCCAACACTGGCGCTATGGTAGGCACAACCATACAAGAACAAACCAAACAAGTGTGCGAAAACATCAAGGCAATTCTCATTGCATCGCACACCGACCTGAAACATGTGGTGAAGACAACTGTCTTTCTGAAAAACTTCAATGACTTTGCCGCCATGAACGAAGTCTACGCACAGTATTTTGGGGAATCTTCGCCGGCGCGTTCTACTGTTGAGGTGGCACGCCTTCCCAAAGACGCGCTGGTGGAAATTGAGGTTGTGGCGCTGATTCCATAAATGAAAACTTCAATTCGGACACTGCTGTTGGGATTTATCATTCTGACGGATTGTATCTCAGCCCAGCAGAGCGTGAAACACTCGCCGACGATTTCAACGCCGGTTTTTCTCGTTGCTTCTCAAGACACTTTTCTCAACATTAGTGAAGATTCACTCATTGCCGCATCATTATCTCCAGTCGATACGACAATCCGTGAAGGAAAAAATACAACAATAGCGACGCTTGCTTCCATGATTGTGCCTGGTGCAGGTCAGCTATATAACGAATCGTATTGGAAAACGCCTGTTGTGTGGGGGTTTGGCTACTACTTCTATTCAGTCTATAAAAACCAGGATGATTTGTACCGCAAGACACGTTCTGAGTATGAACAGACGCTCTTCATGGCTGATACAACAACAGATACCGGCAAAAAATCATCATTGTTGAAGTTGGCGGAAAATTATCGCGGAACACGAGACTTCTACAAAAATCAGCGTAATCTTTTTGGGTGGTATTTGGTAATTACGTACGTTCTGAATGTGTTGGATGCTTATGTTGATGCCGCTTTGTATAATTTTGAAGTCAGCCCGAATTTACAAGGAACAAATGAATGGAGAGTGAGGATGAAAATTCCTCTTTGATATTATTCACTGTATTTCACACAACGCTACAATGTTCCGTTCACGCAATGCTACACACTACAACACTCCCGAAACAAATCTTCAACTAACTAATGACAGCGAGGTAAGCCATGAAAATACGACCAGAAGATGCTTTAGAATATCATAGTTCCGGACGAAAAGGGAAATTGGAAATTTCTCTCACCAAACCGTGTGCTACTCAACGCGATTTGTCGCTGGCATACACGCCCGGAGTCGCAGTTCCATGTTTAGAGATTCATAAAAATGTTGACAATGTCTATCAATACACAGCAAAAGGAAATCTTGTTGCTGTTGTTTCCAACGGTACGGCAGTGCTTGGTCTTGGCGATATTGGTCCTGAAGCGGGTAAACCGGTAATGGAAGGAAAGGCGCTTCTGTTCAAACGATTTGCCGATATTGACGTGTTTGATATTGAGCTGCGCGCCAAAGATCCACAAGACGTGATCAAATGTGTGCAAATGCTCGAACCGACGTTTGGCGGTATCAATCTTGAAGACATCAAAGCGCCGGAGTGTTTTGAAATTGAACAAGAACTGCGTCGCACAATGAACATTCCTGTTTTCCACGATGATCAACACGGCACAGCAATTATTTCGGCGGCAGGATTGCTGAATGCGCTTGAACTTGTTGGAAAAGATATTGACAAAGTGAAAGTGGTGTACAACGGCGCCGGGGCATCTGCAATGGCATGTGCAAAACTTCACATGCTTCTTGGTGTAAAAAAAGAGAACATCATTATGTGTGACACCAAGGGAGTTCTCTACAAAGGACGCAAAGAAGGAATGAATAAATACAAAGAAGAATTTGTTGCCGACACAACCGCCCGAACACTTGCGGATGCTATGGTCGGCGCTGATGTGTTCTTCGGGCTATCGGTGAAGGATTGTGTGACGAAAGACATGGTGAAGTCGATGGCGCCAAATGCGATTATCTTTGCGATGGCAAATCCCGATCCGGAAATTACACCGGAAGAGGCATTTAGTGTCCGCACCGATATTATTATGGCAACGGGAAGATCGGACTATCCAAACCAAGTTAACAATGTGCTTGGTTTTCCATTCATCTTTCGCGGCGCGCTGGATGTGCGTGCAACAACAATTAATGAAGAGATGAAACTTGCTGCCGCTCGTGCATTGGCAAGCCTTGCGAAAGAAGATGTGCCGGACTCTGTTATTAAAGCGTACGGCGGTGAACCGATTCGCTTTGGGAAGGAATATATCATTCCTAAACCGCTTGATCCGCGCGTGCTTCGATGGGTAGCGCCGGCAGTAGCTAAAGCTGCTGTGGAAACAGGTGTCGCACGTCAGCCAATTACCGATTGGGAAAAATATGCCGATAGTTTAGAAGAGCGTCTCGGCCGCTCAAAACAATTCATGAACTTTATTTTCCACAAAGCTCGGCAAAAGAAGCAACGGATTGTGTTCCCCGAAGGAGAAGAAGTAAAAATTCTTCGTGCCGCACAAATTTTAATTGATCAAGACCTCGTTAAACCGATCCTTGTCGGAACCAAAGAGCGCATTGAGAAACTTATTCAGGAAAATCATTTGGATTTCAACGGCAGTGTGGAAATCATTGACCCCAAAACATTCCGCGACCATGAAAAGTTTGTGAATGAGTACTACAAAATTCGCCAGCGTAAAGGTGTAACCAGATTTTATGCTGAGAAGACAATGAACCTGCGAATATATTTTTCTATGATGATGGTTCGTCTTGGCTATGCTGATGGCGTGATCGGCGGATTGACGACAACTTATCCAGATACCATTCGTCCTGCCTTACAAGTGATTGGTACTAAGCCAGGAGTGAAAACCGTTGCCGGCATGTACGCTGTCATTGCAAAGAAAGGAACGTATTTCTTTGCTGATACAACCGTGAACATCGATCCTGACGCAGAAACACTTGTCGAGATTGCGCAACTTGCCGCATCAACGGTTCAACGATTGGATATTGTTCCACGAGTTGCTATGTTGTCGTTTAGCAACTTTGGCAGTACCAAACATCCCCAAGCAGATAAAGTTCGTGTGGCAACAGAACTCCTTCGCAAACGAAATCCGGAATTAATGGTTGATGGTGAAATGCAGGCAGATGTTGCAGTGAATCCAGAAATGATTGAGAAAGAATATCCTTTCAGTACACTCAAACACGGCGCCAATGTACTTATCTTCCCCGATCTGAATGCGGCAAACACATCCTATAAATTGATGGGAAAAATTGGAGAAGCAGAAATTATTGGCCCCATTTTAATGGGTATGGCAAAGCCGGTTCACGTTCTCCAGCATTTTGCCGAAGTAACCGACATCGTCAACATGGCGGCAATTTGCGCTGTTGAAGCAATAGAAAGCAAGTGAGCTCACGGTGCGACTCACCTTCAAGATGAGTCGCACCAAGAAGAGCAAACCCCGTTTGTCTATCTCTTTGTATTTCTCAAATTTATTGCCTTCCAATGTTGTTTTTACTAAACTTCTTACTCCATAATGTGTCAAAAAGGCACGGATGAACAATTAAACAGTGACAATGAAAAAGAAATTATTATACTCAATTCTCGGAGTGGCCATAGTTCTTGGCGCTACGGGCTATTATTTGGTTAACAATAATAAAAATGAAGAAATTCAGTTGCGATTCGAAAAAGTTACTCGCGGCGATATTCAGGTAGTTGTTACGGCAACCGGCACGTTGAGCGCAGTGACAACAGTGCAAGTTGGTTCACAAGTTTCGGGAACAATTGCAAAAATTAATGTTGATTTTAACGACAAGGTGAAGAAGGGACAAATAGTAGCACAGATTGATCCCACATTTTTAGAGGCAAGTGTTCGCGATGCCGAAGCGAGCATGCAAAGGGCGGTTGCTCAGTACAACGAAGCGGCGCGAAATTATGAACGGATAAAAACATTGCTCGAAAAAGGGCTTGCGTCACAAGCGGATTACGATGCTGCGCTGACACAATATGAAACAAGCAAAGCGGCGCGGCGTCAAACCGAAGCACAACTCGAGCGGGCAAAAATCAATCTCCGGTACGCAACGATCAAATCGCCGATAGATGGCGTTGTCATCTCGCGTGCGGTAGACGTAGGACAGACGGTAGCGGCAAGTTTATCTGCGCCGACACTCTTTACTATTGCCAACGACCTCACCAAAATGCAGGTGCAAGCAAGTGTCGACGAAGCAGATATTGGAAAAGTTGAACCGGGTCAATCAGTCACCTTTACTGTTGATGCCTATCCGGAACAGGTATTTCGCGGTACTGTACGTCAGGTTCGACTTTCACCAAAGGTAGAACAAAATGTAGTGAACTACACTGTTATTATCGATGTACCAAATGAAGATTTGAAACTACTGCCAGGAATGACGGCAACGGTAACTATTCTGGTAACAAAAAAAGAATCTGTACTCAAAGTGCCGACGCTTGCTCTTCGATTTAATCCACCCGAAGAATTGATTGAGACGAAGAAAGATTCAGCCCGCCAGATAGCAGGGAATGACTCAGCGCGTTCCGAACGCTGGCGTATGATGCGTGAACGATTTGGGGGATCTAATGGAGGAAATTTCGATCCTCAGGCATTTCAACAACGTATGGCGTCGCGCGGATTTGGAAGAGTGTGGGTGATGAACAGCAATAAAAAACTTGAACCGATTATGGTTCGCACCGGTCTAACAGACGGAACATACACTGAAATTGTTCGCGGAAAACTTGACGAAGGGCAAGAAATTGTCATAGGTACGCTTACTCCGCGGACAGCACAAGTACAGACAACTTCTCCCTTTAATCAACAACGAAATCCGGGCGGAATGCCCCGTCGGTTTTAATCATATGGGATTTTTCGATATTGTTGAAATAGCATTCGTATCACTATCTCGCAATAAAATGCGATCGTTTTTAACGATGCTTGGCATCATTATCGGAGTCGGAGCGGTGATTGCTATGATGGCGGTTGGAAACGGCGCCCAAAAGAACATTAAAGATCAAATAGCATCGCTTGGTACGAACGTCATTCTGATCTTTCCTGGTTCCACGAATCAACAGGGAGTAAGAACCGGTTTGGGATCGGCAACAACGTTAACAGAGGAGGATATTGAAGCAATTCGTGCCCAGTGTCCTTCTGTTGCGCTCATTACGCCATCGCTGCGTACCGGAGCGCAAATCGTGTATCAAGAAATGAATTGGCGTACGGGTGTCATGGGTGTTACGCCAGAATACTTTGAAATCAGGAGCTGGCCACTTTCCAGCGGCCAATATTTTACAGAAGCAGATGTTCGTGGAGCAACCAAAGTGTGCGTTGTCGGACAGACGATTGTTGATAATCTGTTCAAAGGGGAAGATCCTGTTGGAAAAGTTATTCGCATTAAAAAAATGCCATTCAAAGTTGTTGGCGTGCTGGCAGTGAAAGGTCAATCAGCTCAAGGAAACGATCAGGATGATATTATTGTTGCTCCGGCCACAACGGTTCAGAGAAAATTGATGGGTCAATTTTTTTTCGGCAGCTTGCTGGCATCTGCAGTAAGCGAAGAACGAATGAATGAAGCAATCGAGCAGATTACTGAAGTGCTTCGGGTGCAGCATAAATTACAGCCGTGGGAAGAGAATGATTTTACTGTACGTAGCCAAACAGAAATTGCCAATGCTGCACAATCAACATCACAAGTGCTAACAGTTTTGCTTGCATCTATTGCTTCTATTTCGCTTATTGTTGGCGGAATTGGCATTATGAATATCATGCTCGTCTCAGTAACAGAACGTACCAAGGAAATTGGCATTCGCATGTCGGTTGGCGCAACCGGCAGAAATATTCTTTCACAGTTTCTTATTGAAGCGATTACCCTTAGTCTGTTAGGCGGGTTGATTGGCGTAACGCTTGGAATTGTTACCTCCAACCTCATTTCATCAATTGCAGGCTGGACCACACTCGTTTCGCCTGAATCCATCGCCCTCGCATTTCTTTTTTCTGCGGCAGTCGGAATCTTTTTCGGATTTTATCCAGCGCGGAAAGCGGCACAACTCAATCCCATTGAAGCGCTGAGATACGAATAATGCTGACACACCATCTCGTAACATTTATTGTCAATCCGGTGGCGGGTCGAGGCAAAGCAAAACATCTCGCTGAAAAACTTTCTCGTGAGTTACGAAATAATTCAGTACCGCATACGATACTTTCTACAGAACGGCCGGGACATGGAACGGAACTTGCCCGTCAGGCGTCTAATACCAGTAAATATGTTGTTGCCGTTGGCGGAGATGGAACAGTGAATGAAGTTGCATCAGGTTTGGTAAATACACCGACAACACTTGCCGTGCTGAGTGAAGGTTCGGGAAACGATTTTGCCCGTTTAGTGAACGCACCGTCAAAAATTCAACATATTATTGATCACATCCTTTCATCGAAACAAACGCAATTTGATTGCGGCAAGGCGACACTATTTTTTGATGATGGGACGACTGCCGAGAGATACTTTTTCAACACACTGGGAGCGGGATTTGATGCCGCTGTTGCTCATCACGTTGCTAAAATAACATGGCTACGCGGTATTCCGCTGTATGCTGTTGCACTGTTGCAAACATTGATGGGATATCATCCACATCGGTTTACGGTAACTTCCGCCGGCTATATAAAAAGCGATAATTATTTTCTCATTTGTATAGGGAATGGAGTGTGGGAAGGAGGGGGCTTTAAGGTAACACCACATGCTCTTCCTGACGACGGAAAATTTCAAGTTTGTTGTGTGAGAGGAAATTCTATCTCCACAGTACTTCCCATTCTACCATCAACAATGACCGGAGGACACGTGCAAAAAAGAATTGTGGATATTTTTGACGCTACAACGATTTCTATTGATTGTGACAAACCATTTCCAGTGCATGGAGATGGTGAGATTTTTGGTCTGAATATTAAAAAAATTGATATTTCTATACTGCCAAAAAGTCTAAATGTAGCAATAATTCACAAATAATTTGTTTTGTGTTTTTTGTCTCTTGCCTTCTTTTGTAAAAAGACTATATTGCAACACAACTATGAGAAATATGCCTCTTCCGACACAACATGGACCAAACTTCAACGAAGAGCTGCGCACGTATGTGTTTCAGCGAGATAAGGGTTGCTGTCAATGGCCCGGGTGCGGCAGTACGCACGATGTAGAAGTGCTGTTTATCGTAGAAACCGAAAACGGCGGTTCGCAAAGTTCTCCCTTTTATAAAAATGGAATCACATTCTGTCAGAAACATCTCGACATTGTCAATCTACACGATAAAGCATTTGGTCCTTTGGTGTACGACCTGATTCAATTGGTTGAGTTTGAAAATGATTTGAAAGCAACAGAGAAGATGTATAAGGATTTGTTGAAATAGCACAATTGAACAACACAAACTTATTTCTTATACTACATCCGTTCAATGACTGAGCGGATTTTTTATTTCTTGGAGTTTTCAACATGCACATTGCCGATGTTCTGAAACAACCCGGCCCTCATTTCAGCTTTGAATTTTTTCCTCCGAAAACGGAAGAAGCATCCAAAGCATTGTTTGAATCGATAAAAGAACTGTCGCCATTAAAGCCCTCATATGTGAGCGTAACGTACGGCGCCGGTGGTTCAACCCGTCAGTTAACACATGACCTTGTTGTGCGCCTGAAAAAAGAAACACATCTCACCGTTGTGTCGCACCTTACCTGTGTTGGTTCCAGCAAAGATGAAATTTATTCCATCCTCAGCAAGTACGCTGAAAGCGGAATCGAAAACATTATGGCCTTACGCGGTGACCCACCGAAAGGACAAACCAACTTTCAACCACATCCCAACGGATTTAAGAACGCGGCAGAGTTGGTGACGTTTATAAAAAAACATTTTCCGCAGTTGGGCATTGGTGTTGCCGGTTTTCCGGAAGGGCATCCTGATACGCCGAACCGGTTGAAAGAGATTGAGTACCTAAAAGCTAAAGTTGATGCCGGCGCTGATTACATTTGCACACAACTCTTTTTTGAAAATGCAGACTTCTATGACTTTTGCGAGCGGTGTGAACTTGCTGGTATTCATGTTCCCATCATTGCCGGCATTATGCCGGTGACAAGCCGAAAAGGATTAGCGCGAATGGCGGAACTTGCACTCGGCGCACGATTTCCCGCAAAACTTCTTCGTGCAATATCTCGTGCGGAAAATGATGAATACGTTGAAAAAGTAGGAGTGCACTGGGCAACCCAACAAGTGATGGATTTGCTCGATCATAAAGTAGCCGGCGTTCATTTTTATACCTTGAACAAATCCAAAGCCACATTAAAAATTTACGAATCGCTCGGCGTTCAAAGTTCTGATGGCTTGAGGAAAGCGCCAACACCCCTCACCTCATGATTTCTGAGTACAACATAGCACGCTGTATTGTTAATGTGTGCCGAAAGGTCGAACAGAAAGGATTTGTTACCGCAACTGATGGTAACATCAGCGCCCGATTGCCGAACGGAAATATTCTGATCACACCGTCATCAATGAATAAAGGGCAAGTGGAGATTGATGATCTTGTCGAGATGACACTTGACGGGACATGCGTTGCCGGGAAACGAAAACCTTCCACGGAAATATTAATGCATTATTTCATCTACCGGCATCGCAGCGATGTAAATGCTGTTGTACATTGTCATCCAGTCTACGCTACAGGATTTGCCGCCGCACGTGTGCCGCTGACGCCGAATGTTTTTCCTGAAGTGGTAGTTCAGTTCGGAAATGTTCCGCTTGCTCAGTACGCAACGCCATCCACAGAAAGCGTTGCTGAATCGCTGAAACCATTTGTGACGGACCATGATGCAATTTTGCTGGCAAATCATGGTGTGGTAACATACGGCGCAGATCTGTGGGAGGCATACTATAAAATGGAAAAGGTGGAACACATTGCACACATGATGTTTGTTGCCCATGTGTTAGGCGGTGCTATACCATTGACACATGAACAGATTTCCGAATTACACAAACTCTCTGAAACCATCTACAAAAAATAGAAGATACGTATGAAGAAGACATTTGTAATACTCCTTGTAGCATCTATACTTTCTGTTGCGCAAACAAAACACACAACTTCCAACACGCATATTGACAAAGTATTGACGAAGAAATTGCTGTCACTGGTGAAAGATTTCAAGGGAGAATATGGCATTTATGTTCGCCACCTGAAGAGCGGAAAAACCGTTGCCATCAATGCCGATTCGCTGTTCCCAACGGCGAGCATGATCAAAATTCCAATTATGATCGGAATCTTCGACAAGATTGAGAAAGGAGAATTGAAATACGATTCGCTACTGATGTACCGCGATTCGTTGCTTTACCCCGGCGAAGATATCATTGGTTCTTTGAAAGATTCTGCCCGCATTGCGCTCAGCAAAGTAGTGATGTTAATGATTACTACTAGCGACAACACAGGAAGTCTGTGGTGCCAACAGTTGGCCGGAACGGGTACACGAATAAATGAATTGATGGAGCAGTATGGGTTTCAACACACCCGGGTCAACTCACGTACGCCGGGGCGGGAAGCCATGCGCTCTGTGTACGGATGGGGTGTTACAACACCACGCGAGATGGCAGAACTTGTTGTAAAAATTCGGGAAGGAAAAATAATTTCTCCCTGGGCAAGCGAGCGAATGTACCGTAATCTTGCACGCATTTACTGGGATGGCGAAGCGCTCTCAGAAATTCCTCCGTATGTTCACACCGCATCAAAACAAGGGGCGGTCAATAAATCTCGTTCTGAAGTTGTGTTGGTGAATGCTCCGTCTGGCGACTATGTATTTTGTGTAATCACTAAAAATCAACAGGATGAACGTTGGGTGAGAGAGAATGAAGGATATGTTCTACTCCGCAATGTGTCGCGAACACTGTGGCAGTATTTTGAACCAAAAGACAAGTGGAAATCATTGCCTGAATCTATGAAGTATCATTAACCACGTAGGTATTAACGCACAGAAATTCCATGAATCAAAAACTCAAAGTTGGAGTTCTTTTCGGCGGTCGCTCAGCGGAACATGAGGTTTCGCTGGTGTCGGCGGCTTCCATCATCAACGCACTTGATAAAAACAAGTACGACGTTCTGCCTATCGGCATAACAAAAGAAGGGCGCTGGGTAAGCGCCATCAATGCTGTTCAGTTATTGAAGGAACGCGCACCGCTCGACAATCTGCCGGAACATGTACTGCTTCCCGATCCGCGCAAACAATCGCTTGTCAATATCAGCACAGCATTTCCACAGGCGGCACAGCATCTCGATGTCATTTTTCCTGTCATTCACGGAACGTACGGCGAAGATGGAACAATTCAAGGATTGTTTGAACTTGCCGATATTCCGTATGTGGGAGCAGGTGTGCTTGGTTCTGCGGTGGGAATGGACAAAGTGGTGGCAAAGCAATTGCTGGAACGCGCAAACATTCCGGTTGCGCCCGGCATTTGGTTTTTGTATTCAAACTATAAAAAACATTCCAAGCAATATATTTCAGATATCGAAAAGAAACTTCGGTATCCTTGTTTTGTCAAACCACCGAATCAAGGTTCCAGTGTTGGTATTACCAAAGCGCACAATCGTAAGGAACTACATGCTGGTATTGAACTCGCCGGCCAATATGATAGAAAAGTACTAGTTGAAAAAGCCATCGTACAACCACGGGAGATTGAAGTCAGTGTGCTTGGCAACAATGACCCGATCGTTTCTATTCCCGGCGAAATTATTCCGTCGAATGAATTTTATGATTACGACGCAAAGTATGTTGATGGAAAATCAACAGCAGTTATTCCCGCCAAACTTTCGAAACATATAGTCAAAAAGATTCAGCAGTATGCTGTTTCAGCGTACGGCGTTTTGGATTGCGCAGGAATGGCGCGTATTGATTTTCTGGTGCAAAAAAACGGGAAAATCTTTTTTAACGAGATCAACACGATTCCCGGATTTACCTCTATCAGCATGTACCCAAAATTATGGGAAGCATCGGGAATTTCCTATTCAGCATTGCTGGACCGATTGATTCAACTTGCTATAGAGCGCCACGAACAAAAACGTCAATTAAGAACCGGATACACACCAAAATCTGATTGGTATAAATAGCCATGATTACAAAAGACTTTCTCGGAAAAATTCCAATCTTCAAATTTTTACCCGAAGAAGATCACCTTGCGTTAGTAAGTTTGTGGAAATTAAAAACAATCAAATCGGGCGAGGTGTTGTTCCGCAAGGGCGAGGTTGGCTCAGCCATGTATGTGATTGAGGAAGGAGAAATTGAAATTGTTTTGCCGGTCGATCCGCCGGTGAATGAAGTACAGTTATCTGTTCTCAAAGAAGGCGATTTCTTCGGTGAACTTTCGCTCTTTACTGATGTGCCGCGCACCGCTACAGCGCGTGCGCTTACCAATACACGGCTTATTGAAATGCAGCGCGGTGATTTCATTACTTTTGTGATGGAGCGCCCGTCGGTTGCTGTTTCCATGCTGAGCGAAATGGCGAAACGACTGCAACTAACAAATGAACTGATTTCATCGCTTGCTTCAAAAAATGTGAACGAAGAAATTGAAGAAGAATTGAGTTTCGGTGACCGCGTGGCAGATAAGATTGCAGAATTTGGCGGCAGTTGGCCCTTTATTTTTTCCTTCCTCGGTTTTATGGTGGTGTGGATTGTGTTGAACACGATGCAACTAATTGCACAACCGTTTGACGAATATCCGTTTATTCTTTTGAATCTTCTGCTTTCAACAATTGCAGCACTGCAAGCGCCGGTGATTATGATGAGCCAAAATCGGGCGCAGAAGAAAGACCGCCTGAAAGCAGATTTGGACTATCAAATCAATGTAAAATCTGAGTTGATGTTACAACAACTCCACAAAAAAATTGATCGGCTAATGGATGAAGATGTGCCAAAACTTCGCAAAGAAGTCCAACTACTGAAGAAGCAATCGTTACCTCGGCAAAAACGGTAATACATTTGTGCCGCGTTGCGAGTCAACAATAAGAAAAAATCCCGCCTGATCCGAAGAACTCTTCAGCTTTCTCAGTGCGGGATTTTTTGTTTGACCCCACCACACATCAAACGGAAGGTATTACAGCTCCAGTGATGTTTCGCGCAATTGGATATGTTCTACATCTTTTTGTATGCGCGGCAATTTTTTCAATTTTATCTCTAAGTCGCGTTGCATTTTTTCCAGATGAGGTTGCATCTCGAATTCAAAATGGTGTTGTGGTACTTCATCTTTCCAGTACCAAATATTGCCGTAGTTATGTTCGGAAATTTCAAGCATTGCGGTGTTTTTCTTTCCTTTGCGAATATATTCTATTGTTACCTTATCACCTTCGTCAGCATCTTCAAGCGCTTCGGTAACATCATCAAAACGTTTAATCGGCTCATCTCCGATTTTTGTAATGACATCGCCCGCTTTGATGCCGGCTTTGGCGGCGTTGCTTTCCTCTTCAACTTCTTTTACCAACACTCCGCGTCCATTAGGTGCTTCAAAATAATCTCCGAGTTGTTTGTTTAATTCCAGCAATTCCATCCCTTCGATTTTTCCGATGCGATTGATGAGAACACGTGGTGCATGCGGTACGGCCAAAGCAAATGGCATTGAAGATTTGTTCTTTCCCACGTATGCCGTGAGTGTTTTCTTTTCCCCTTTTCTGTTTACAGTGATACTTACTTTTGTTCCCGGTTTTGTTGAGCGCACTTCTTGCGTTAAATCTTCTGCTATTTCAATTTTTTTACCGTTGAACTCAGTTACAACATCTCCCTCCTTGATTCCCGCAGAATCCGCCGGACTGTCTTCAACAACTTCGTTAACGTAGGCTCCTTCTTTCACTTTCAACTCTTTGTCGCGTGCAAGACGCGGGGTAACATCTTGAATAGCAACGCCGAGCCATCCTTGTTTTTTTGATTTTGCTTTTACGGCGACAACGTTATCTTCGGCGGCAAACAGTGTTGCAGTACCGAACAGCATTGTTGCCACAGCAACGAGTAATACTCGTGAGTTCATACAACCTCCTATGAAAATATTGTTATTGAATTGGGGTCTTTCTGTAAAAATTAGACGACTCAATACAACAATTGTTCCCTTTCATTTAAAAAAGTTTTGCCTGCCTGTGGTGGAAATAGACGCTATTTCTTCATATGTTTCTACAGCATATCAACGTGGTGTAAACATATATGTTTCTGCTAGTGTAACATTATGAATCTGTATATTCTTCGTCACGCCATTGCAGTGCAACGTGGCAGTGCAACCTACCCCAATGATGATCGTCCGTTGACGGAGGAGGGGGTAAAAAAAATGAAGAAGGAAGCAGAGTGTTTTCCTTCGCTGATTGGAGGCATCGACGTAATCTACTCGAGTCCTCTGCAACGTGCTACGGAAACTGCACACATTGCCGCAAAAAGTCTCCGTGCAGAAAAAAATATAGTGCTGACAGATGCGCTCCTGCCTCGCGCTAATGAAAGCGAAATTTTTGCGGTGTTGAATAGAGAAAAGGGGTTAAAAAATGTGATGATAGTTGGTCACGAGCCGCATTTGAGTTATGTAACGTCAGTGTTGTTAGGGGTGGAGCATTCTGTGATTGAGTTGAAAAAAGGGGCGCTCTGTTGTGTTTCAATTTCCGGCACTGTGAAAAAGGGAAACGGGCAACTTCTCTGGCTGTTGCAACCAAAACAGTTGAGAGCGTTGGGGAAGAAGTAACAATGTGCAATCATAAGAAGGAATGAACAATATCTTCATTTACTACCACTACCGACAATGAACATTGATCACACTCTCCGCAACCATCTTGCTGCCATTGATATAGGTACCAATTCATTTCACATGGTCATCGTGAACATTGATAACAACAAACGGACATTCAAAGTGATTGACCGTGTGAAAGAAAGTGTGCGACTTGGTCAAAGTTCAAGCGACATGAAGTATCTGACCGAAGAGGCAATGAATCGGGGCATTGAGACGCTTCGCCGCTTTAAAAAAGTTGCTGATGCATACAACGCGCCGATCCGGGCTATTGCCACCAGCGCTGTGAGAGAGGCGCTGAATCAGAACGAATTCATACGTCGCGTGTATGCTGAACTGGATATTAAAATTGAAGTGGCGTCTGGTTTTGAAGAAGCCCGGTTGATTTACCTCGGCATCATTCAGGCGTTGCCGGTGCAACACAAACCTCTCCTAATGATCGATATTGGCGGAGGAAGCACAGAATATCTCGTCGGTAAAAAACGCGATGTGCTGTATGAAAATAGTTTGAAACTCGGCGCAATTCGTTTAACGCAAAGATTTTTTGCCGATGGGGAACTCACCAGCGAAGCGGTGAAAGAATGCAGAAAATACGTTGCCGGATTTTTGACGCCCGTTGAACGCCAAGTGCGGAAAACTAAATATTCTGTGGTAGTTGGCAGCAGCGGCACAATTTTATCGTTAGCACGAATCATTCGCATTCGGCGTGGAGAATTTTCCGATTCATCAATGAATGGTTTTTCTTTTACGGCAAAAGAATTATATGATGTCGTTGATCTTCTGTGTGAAGCAACAACAGTAAAACAGCGGACAAAGATTTCTGGTCTTGACGCCGCTCGTGCCGATATCATCGTGGGGGGAGCAATCATCCTTGAGCAAAGTTTCAAACATCTGCATATCAAAGAAATGGTCGTTTCAGAATATGCTCTACGCGAAGGAATTATTCTCGATACCATAGAAAAATGGTATAACGTTCAGGATTTTCACACGCTCGACAATATCCGCTACAAATCGGTGCTCCATCTTGCCGAAACATTTAGGTATGAAAAGGAGCATTCACACCAGGTTGCCAAACTTGCCTTGCGAATGTTCGACCAACTGCAGTCTTTGCACAAGTTAGGGCGACTGCAACGTGAATTTCTGGAGGCGGCGGCGTTGCTTCATGAAATTGGTATTTTTATTTCACATTCCAATCATCACCGCCACGCACATTATTTGATTAGAAACAGCGAACTACTCGGCTACACCGATAACGAAAAAGAAATTATCGGCAACATTGCCCGTTACCACCGTAAAAGCCATCCCAAACCGAAGCATGAAGGATTTGCACAATTGAACAGCGAAGATCAACACGTTGTTCGCATTCTGTCAGGCATTCTGCGTATTGCTGATGGGCTTGATCGCACTCATCAGTCGCTGGTAAAAGATGTACGAGTGAGACATTCGGGAAAAAAAATTGTATTAACACTGCAAAAAAGCCGTGGCAAAAATATTGAGATGGAAGTCTGGGGCGCTGAACGAAAGAAACAATTACTGGAAGAAGTGTTTGATGCTGATGTGGTGATAAAAGGGTGAAGTTTTTTTACCGCAAAGAACACAGAAAAATATTTGTTATAAAGAACTAAAAATCTTAGGCTTCTCTGCGAACTCTGCGGTGTCATTCCAATACATTGTTAGAGTAACACATCATTATGAGTAAAACCATTTTTTCCATTGAATTTCACACCAAAAATTCCTTTTTTGCACCGCAGTATTGCACGTTGAAAGATGTTTTTTCATTCATTACTAACCGTGTTCAATGTCTGACTCGCTGAAAAAACTTCTCTTTGCCAAACAGATTCGTGTCGTCTTCTCCGCCATTCTCGGTCTTTTTCTTGCATGGCTTCTATCCATCTCACCGGTGGGCAATCGCGTTGAAATGAATGCGCTCGATATTCAATTCCGCTTTGCCAAAGATTCACGCGCGCCCGACTCTTCCGTTGTTATTCTCACAATTGATCAGAACAGTCTGCAATACTTCAAACGGAATGGCAAAATCAGTTGGCCTTGGCCCAGAGATTTTTACGCGGCAGTAACCGACTATCTTGCCAAAGGAGGAGCGAAAGCGATCGTGTATGATTTTCACTTTAATGAGCCGGATGAAGATCGTGTGATTTCGCTTGGCGCATATAACGATTCGCTCTTTGCACAATCAATCCGCACTGCCGGTAATGTGTTTCTTTCAGCACAGTTGACTCATCAATACGAAGAAGATCAACCGGGCGATACGCTTGTAAAATTTCCTGCCAATCATACCGACATTCGAATTACACAACATTACCGGTTCGATAAAACCTATGCGCCACTCCTTCCATTTCAAGATGGGGCAAAAGGAATTGGTATCGTCAATTTCATACCTGACGAAGATGGTGTGTGCAGAAGAATTCCACTGGTGTATGAATTGCACGGGAGACCACTCTATACGTTATCATTTGCGGTCTATCATGAACTGTTTCACGGAACGGCAAGTATTGAAAAAGAAATTTCATCGCCGTATTTAATTTATTGGTATGGCAAAGGGGGACCAGATGGCGTGTTTACGTATTATTCGATTCATGCAGTCATCGTATCGGCGATGAAAGAACTGCAGGGAATAGAGCCCGATATTCCCGCAAGCACATTCAAAGATAAGATTGTGTTGATCGGCTCCAATGCACCAGGTCTTCTTGACATTCGTCCGACTCCGTTTACCTATCTTGAACCGTACCCCGGAGTAGAAATTCATGCAACGGCATTGAGTAATTTTTTACAGAAGCATTTCATTCAAGAAGTTCCGTTTGTTGTGTTGTTGCTTATCTGTTTGGTTATTGTGGCAATTGTCTCGCTACTCACCAACAATGTTGAAAATATTGTGGCGAGCACTTCTGCGGTCATTATTGTCGTACTTATCTTTCTCGTCATCTCAAATCAACTCTTTGTGCAGAAGTTAATTTGGTTGAAAGTGGTGTTTCCAGTAATGTCTGCCGTGCTGACGTTTTTTGTTTCTGTGGCGTGGAATTTTGCTACTGAAGGAAGAAACAAACGACAGATACAGAAAATTTTCGGGCAGTTCGTCAATCCACATGTGGTCAAACAGTTAAGCGCAAATCCGGATAAAGTGGAACTTGGTGGTGAAGAAGTGGAAGCAACGATTATGTTTTCGGACATCGAAGGATTCACGTCAATTTCAGAAACAAAGAAGCCGAAAGAACTGGTTGAATTTCTGAACAACTACTTCTCTGTTGCCAGCGATATTTTTCTGAAACACGACGGCACGATTGACAAATTCATCGGTGATGCAGTGATGGTACAGTTCGGCATTCCGCTGAAGAATCCGAATCATCGCATTCTTGCCGTTCGCGCAGCATACGAATTTTCGCAGGTAATTTATCAAATGACGAAAGCCGCGCGTGAACGAGGCGAACCGGTTTTTTCAACACGCATCGGCATCAATACCGGAACGATGGTTGTCGGCTACATCGGCGGCAGAACAAAGAAAGAATATACTGTCATTGGTGATACGGTGAACCTTGCCTCACGATTGGAAGGAGTGAATAAATTTTACGGCACGGCGCTAATGATTAGCGAAACGACAGCTAACGAACAGGTGGCTGATGAGTTTTTGCTTCGTGAAATGGATTTGATTCGTGTGAAGGGAAAAAAACTTCCTATAAAAATTTATGAAGTGGTGTGTCCGCGAAGCGAAGTTACTGGTGAACGACTGAAAATGGTGCAAACCTTCGAGTCTGCTCTGCAGTTGTATCGCGAACAACAGTGGAACGATGCTATTGCAATGTTCCGCACGGTATTGAAGATGGACGAAGGAGATTATGCATCAAAGATGTACATAGGGCGATGTGAGGAGTATCAGAAACAATCGCCCGGCAAAACGTGGGACGGTGTATATGTAATGACGAGTAAGTGAGAAAAAGAATTTGTTGTTGCTTGGCTCTACTCGAGATGACAGAAGTCGCCATGCCGAGCAAAGTCGAGGAATGGTATTAAGGTGTTATGCAGTCTGTCGTCTCTCGACTTCGCACAGAGTGTCGGTAAAAAGTGATGCACGCCGATAAAATATTATGTAGATTATTGCAGTTAACAGAGGAGAGTAGCTATGAAAATAGTGTATTATGTGGTTCCGCTTCTTTTTGTGTTTGAAATACAGGCGCAGAAACTCCGCACCACACAGCCGACGAATTACTTGCGGGAAGGTCCGGCGTCATACTTTCAAATCATCGGAATGATTCCTGCTCAGGTGGATGTATTAAAATTGGACCAAAAAGGAAGTTGGTTGAAAGTAAAAACCGATGAGAATGATATCGGCTGGCTTTCTGAAAATAGTTTCGTTGTTCGTGGTGGAAGCGGTACGCGTGATCAAGAAATGGTGAAAGGTAAAGCTTCATCACGCGCTTCTCGTGCAGAACTTGCCGCCGCCGTTAAAGGATTCGGCAAAAAGTATGTTGAAGGGAGTGAAGAACTGGGGGAAGATATCAGCAAATATTCATCACCTGCAATAACTCCGGACGACATGGAAAAGTTTGAACACAGTTTTACCATCGAGCCGTACAGCGGAAGTATGAATATCGAAAAGCCATTTGATATCTTCTTCCATGAAGAGGCAATTGGATTGGGCATTGCACAAAAAATTGCAAAACAAAAGGGATTGGTTGATGATCCCACGGCGACGCGATATATCAATCTCATCGGCAATTATCTTTCAAGATACACAAAAGCATACGATCTTGGATTTCGCTTTTACATCCTCAATGATGAGCGAGCCAGTGCATTTGCTTGTCCCGGCGGATATATTTTCATCACGAAGGGAATCTTTAAAGTATGCAACAATGAAGCCGAACTTGCGGCTATCATTGCTCATGAAATGTCGCACATAACGCAACGACACGGATTGAAGGAACTGAAGAAGAGTGAAGCAAAAATTAAAGCAGAGCAGGCATTTGCTGAGTTGGAGGAAGAAACAGGACCGATGAGCGAGGAAGAAAAAGAACTTGAAGAATATGCTGCTGCGGCGTACAACAATCTTATTGCACCACGTCTGCTGGAATATGAAATAGAGGCAGATAAATTGGCAATGTTGTACTTACGTCGTGCCGGTTACGATCCGACAGCGCTGTTGAATGTCTTGAGCCGTTTGCAGGAAGCGCCGAAAACAATGCCGGATATTTTTGACGATAATTACATGAAGAAAGATGAATTTAGCCAGCGCCTAGCAACAGTCAATGCCATTGTCCGTTCGGAAGGGTATCGTTCATCATCATCAAAACAATTTGCCGAACGTTACCGACAATATACTGCGGGTGTACGATAGTTTGTTAGAGTTTTGCTCTCGCCGAGAAGAAGGGGAACATTGAGCAACTTTTCATTTCTGTAACGCTGAGGGAAAACTCAGCGTTACACATTTTTACTTTGGGGGAACATTATGAGAATCTTTCTTCTTTCGCTTCTTCTTTTTCCTGTATCTTTATTTTCACAACAACAATCTTCTCTTGTTTGGAAGCATGAACTTCCTGAAAATATCAAAACCATCCATCCTATAGAGAACGGACGTTATCTCTTCGTCTGGTCTGATGAGTATGCGTGGCTGTATGAAAGTGCGACAGGCAAAAAAATCTGGAATGTGGCGATTAGAGAGTACAGCGACAAAGCCGTACATCAACTGCTTGACGATTCGCTATACCTTGTCAGCGATGACGATACTCTGAAGTGTTTTTCGCTTTTCCAAAACAGATTGCTTTGGAAAAAGAAATACCAAAATATTGCTCAGGAAGAATTTGAAGCGCTTAAAAAGTTTGACACGTTGGTTGTGCTATCATTTGGTGAAACTGATCTGTGCATTTCACTCCTAACCGGTGCTGAAATCTGGCGCGCACGAATGAACTATGAGAAAGCATTGGTTGAGGCCGGAACGCAGAACGCAATTGTTGTTGGAAGAAGAAACAAATATGCGGCATTCCTTGATGACGGCTCCTGCACGCTCGTTGATGGTGAAACGGGAAAACGCCTGCTTCACCTTCCGAAGTTTGAACCGAACAGCGATCTGATAAAACAACAACGGACGTGGTTCTATCTACCCCCGAATGAAAAATACATTGCATTAGTCGGCGAAAAGGAAATTGCAGTGATTGATGTGAAAGAAGATTCGTTGATTACCCGTCGCCCTCTTTCAGTTGATGAACGATATAATGTTATTATTCCGACAAATTCCGGTTGTGGTTTTTTTGGCGAAGAGAAATTCATTCATGTTAATCCGGTAACGGGGGCCGTTGCTGAAGCGGCTGTTGATATCAACGGTATAAGAAATTACGCCAGCATACAAACCGATTCCGGCGAAGTACTGTTGTTGAGTCTTGAAAATAAAATCATCGGCATTAACCTAGATAATGGAAAAATTCTTTGGCAATCGCCGCCGAAGAATCCTCTACTCAACGGTTTTCTCCATCGTTTCGTGACGGAAAGTTCAAACAATATTGTGGTTACGTACGTCGATCCAAGCGATGATGTGAAACTCTATCTCATGAGCATTAACGCATTCACCGGTAAAATCAATTACCGCACATTAGTGGCACATGCAGATGAATCACTGCCGAAGAGAAATTTGCCGCTTCCGCCTGTCTTGTTAACGAATAACTCTGAGTCTCGCTTGTTTGGATTTGAGAATATTGGTTTTGAATATTTTTGTTCAGCGATCGATAGCGTTGTTTCTTTTCTCATCTACACTGAGGCGGACATGATTGAACCGGGCACTAAAAATGACGGTGGCGAAGGCATTGTTCTGCTTGATAGTAAAACCGGAAAAGTAATTGCCAAAAACTATATGAAGATTGCCCATGGTTTATCATTTGCCGGCGGGCTGACGGCGCTGGCGAAACCAATGCACCTTGATTCAATTGTTGTAGTAGCTGGGAATAAAAATGTTGTTGCACTACACTCAAAGACAGGAAGGTTACTTTGGATGCTGATTGAAGATGACCTCAACGGCAGCTATGCGTTGGAATTCGCTCTTGTCGGTAAAAGGTTTTTGATTCGCACTGGCGGCAGAAAGATCAGTTACACGTATGATCAGAAAAAAGAAAAGCTTCAGATGAAAAAAGCGTGGGAAGAAGATGATTATACTCTGCTTGCTGTTGAACCTGCGAGTGGAAAAGTGCTGTGGAAAAAGACTTTTGATTTTGATCCTTGGACGATTTTTCCGGAGTATTCTGTAGTGCGGTATAGCATAGGAGATTCGCTATTGTTGTACGGCTCTGAAAAATTTCTTTCCGCACTTTCGCTGAACAGCAACATCCAGCGTTGGATATTTGAATTTTCAGACAGCGGCGTAGGAACACTTGCATACGATGATATGTATAAACCATCTTCATACTGGAGCGGCGAATATCTGATGCACAAAGATTCCCTCCACTACTATGCCGACTCAAACACAACTTTGTTGACAAAAGAACTTGCCGGCGAGAAATATCACTGGGGCGTCTCGCGCGTGTTGCAGGTCAATTACTCACCATCAACCAACTCACTTATCGCTATTGGTGATGATGGTATTGCCGCTATCAATTCGACGAATGGTAGGCGGTTGTGGCACTATGAATGGGATTACAACGATGATGCCATTCAATATCGTCCCATGTTTATCAAAGATAAGTTGTTCTATTGCATTAAACAGAAAGCGACACTGTTACATTTAGCAACGGGAAAGCTTGTATGGCAAACAGTGTTAGATAAAGAGACCGGAATTTTTCTAATGCCCGATTGCTCTTCGGTAATCTTTGTGTACAAAGATGAAATCTTCGGTGCGCCGATACAATAACAATTGAATAACCAGTTTATCAACCGTTGGTATTCATGAAAGGTGATTGATATGAAGACTAACTTTCTTGGTGTGTTTGCTGTAGTAATTTTTGGTGTTCAGATTAGCATTGCGCAGGATACAAGCGAGCAAGATGCTTTTGAGAAATTCAAAAAGGAACAAGAGCAAGGAGTACAGAGCGAAGAAACGGCATTCCAGAATTACAAAGCAGAGGTAACAAAACAGTACAATGACTATGTTGCAGAACAAGAACGGTTGTTCAAAGAATATGTCGGGCAGATTGAACAAAAATGGGGAAAAAAGAATGTATACACCAGTACGAAGAAAGAATATGTAGCATACGATCAATCCTTCACTTCGCGGAAAGCCATTGATTTTGAGAAAGGTACCGCGAAAGTTGAAGTTCTTCTTACAGAATCCGAAGCACGAAATCAACAGTTGGTGCAGGAAAAACTGAAAGAATTGCTGATGAATACAGTCACGACAAAAGGTGGTGATGATCCGCTTGAAAAGAAAACACACGTACCTCCTACCGCAAAACCGCTTCTTGCAGACCAACTGCAAACAGTGGACGGGAAAACGGTGACTAATGCGAAACAATTTGCAGAGCAGATTGTTCAGCAAACAGAATTAACAAAGGAAACTGTGGAAGGGAAAGATGGTATCAAGCGAGTGGTTGTTGGGGTTCAGATTCCGTTGGTACCTAATCACGTAAAAAAGCGTGCGACTGAGTTTAAAGGTCGCGTGCAAAATGAAGCCGTACGCTTTGGTATTGATGCTACGTTGGTGTTTGCGATTATGCACACCGAAAGTTACTTCAATCCTATGGCGCGTTCGTACGTTCCTGCCTATGGATTGATGCAATTGGTACCAAAATCAGGTGCGCGGGATGCGTACTTTTTTGTATATAAACGAGATACGTTGGTTACCGGAGAATATCTCTACATACCCGGCAACAACATAGAATTAGGTGCAGGATATTTGGCCAAATTGCTTACAGTTGATTTTCGCGGTGTAAAAGATCCCAAAAGCAGAATATACTGTGCCATTGCTGCGTACAATACCGGACCGGGAAATGTAGCAAAAGCATTTATTGGCAAACGTAATGTTGTTCAGGCGTTGCCGCATATCAATGCCATGTCATCGGAACAAGTGTTTGATCATCTTAGAAAAAATCTCCCCTTCGAAGAAACGCGTACCTACATTGCGAAAGTATCGGAACGAATGGGAATGTATGCGGAGTGGAGCGTCAATAATGATTCACCTTGAAAATCATCAACAAGCAACCTATCTTTACGCAGACATTCCCTCATATCACAGGTAGTATTTCGTATGAAAAAACTATTTCCACTCATTCTCCTCCTCGCCGGCTTAGCGTTTGCACAAGGAAAAAAACCTGCATGGGTTGAAAAGCGTCCAACAACTCCCGGTTTTTATCATGGCATTGGTGTTGTACCGGTTTCTGGTTCTGCGCAGGAGTATATGCAGAGGGCAAAAGATGCGGCATTAAACGACATTGCACAACAAATTGTGGTTTCTATTGACGCATCGCAGCGAAGCAAAATTTCAGAACAACTCGGAGAGCTAAAAGAAGAATTCGAGTCAGCAGTTCGTACTTCAACCAAAGCCGATTTGGAAGGTGTAGAAGCAGTTGATACGTGGACAGGCGAAAACCAATACTGGGTTTATTATCGTTTGGACATTCAGGAATACAAGCGTCTTCAGGCAGAAAAACTGAGAAAAGCGACGGCGTTAGGTTTGGACTTTTATTCAAAAGCAAAAGCGGCTGAAAAGAATGGTTCGCTTTCTGATGCGTTACAATATTTTCTGCAGGCGCTTTCATCTGTGGAGAAATTTGTCAATGAGACGATGGAAGTACAATATGGCGGTGGGAAAATATTCCTGACAAATGAAATTTTTTCTTCACTCCAGTCGTTGCTCAACCAAATTGAGTTGAAGTCAAAAAATCCAAAAGTCGATGCACAAGTGGGAAAACCGTTGCGCACTCCTCTGGAAGTTATTGTTACCAATACAGCAACATCTCAGCCGATTGCAAATTTTCCTGTGAAGTTTTCGTTTATCAGAGGAAGCGGCGATATCGTTGCACTTGCCAAATCAGACAAAAACGGAATTGCAGCAACACAGATTGCAAAAGTAACAGGAACGGAGAAATTGCAACTTGTCAAAGCAGAAGCTAATGTTGCCGGAATGTTGGGAGAAAATGCTTCGCCACTGCTAACGATGCTTGCGAAAAGTTTCACTGTGCCGGACACTCGGTTTACGTTAAATGTCGTCTCGCTTACCATTATGTTTGAAACAGAAGAAACGCTATTGGGCAACAGGTTGAAACTTCCGCGAATTGAACCGCTGCTGAAAAATTCTCTTGCCGCCAGTGGTTTCACGTTTGTGGATGATCCGGCAAAAGCGAATATGTTGGTAACTATTAAATCGAACGGCAGAGATGGCGGCGAATATCAGGGGTTGTATTCTGTGTACGTTGATGCCAATATTTCTGTTACCGATTTGAATTCAGGTGAAGAGGTCTATAAAACTTCGTTCAATAATGTGAAAGGGGTTAGCATCAATTATGAAAAAGCAGGGATGAAAGCATACGATGAAATTGCCGAATCACTGCAGAAGAAAGTCATTCCGAAAATTCTTGAGTCGTTGAAAAAGTAAGCCAGCGATGAGGAGATAGATGGATTGGACACTGATTGGTTTGGCAATTGCTCCGGGTGTATCAATCGCGCTCTATGTGTATCTGCGCGATAAATACGAGCGGGAGCCAATGAGACTGCTGGTGAAATCATTTGCGGCAGGTTTTTTTGTCGTCATTCCTGCGGCGCTCATTGAAATGTGGTTAGGAAACACATTTGTATTGGATGATTCAAACTCTTCCATTGCTGTTCGGAATTTTCTCTTCATTGGATTAACGGAAGAATTGTGTAAGTTATTTTGTTTGGTGGTGATTGCGTATCCTAAACCCGACTTCAACGAACCGTTTGATGGCATTACCTACGCGGTGATGGTATCTATGGGCTTTGCAACAGCGGAAAATATCATGTATGTGCTTGACGGTGGACTGCACGTTGCATTGATAAGAATTTTTACGGCGGTTCCGGCACATGCCTCATTTTCGGTACTGATGGGATATTTCGTCGGATTAGCGAAGTTTGAAAGAACGCATGAGCGTTTGTATATATTTCTTGGATTGTTCAGCGCTACCATGTTTCACGGTGCGTACGATTTCTTTCTATCTATCGACAGCATTGAACTGATCGCACTCGGTTCTCTTGTGGCATTGATCGTTGGTATTCGGTTGTCGTTTAAGGCGATGAAGATTTTGAATGAACATTCACCGTTTAAATATGCCAAGTTTATTCGTCAAATGTGAGATAATGCTCGTGGCGCTTTATGAACAAGAGTAAGTGGTCTGTAATACGATGGATTGAAAAACCATGAGATCTGTGAGGTACATCATACAGTTATCAACAATCTGTCCTTGACTTTCTTTTGACTGTGAAAGTCTCTATATTCGCACTACATATTTTTGCACAGGGATCATTCACACTATTCAATCAACCTAATTAACTAATTACAGGAGGATGTATGAGAACCTACTTTTCACTTTTTGCTGCAGTCATCGCCGCTTTATTGCTTATCGGATGCGGCGGCAGTCAGCCGTTACCACAGACGGATACCGGAGATGTTCCTGAGTGGTATTCGAATGTTCCTTCCGATCCGAATTATCTGTATGCGGTGAACACGTCAACATCAAAGGATATGCAATTGGCTGTTGACAAAGCACTGCAAGCCGCGCGTACAGAAATCGGCAGACAAGTTGAAGTGCGAATCAATGCATTGCAAAAACGGTTTCAGGAAGAAACCGGCATCGGCGATGATGCACAGTTACTGGATCAATTCACACAGGCATCGAAAACTGTTGTTTCCACAAGTTTGAGTGGTTCAAAAGAAAAACAGAAAAAGATTGTCAAAGACGGCAACAACTGGAGAGCGTACGTGTTAGTGGAATATCCGCTTGGTGCTGCACAAGAAGCATTGAGAGAACAAATTAAGAAGAATGAACAGTTGTATACGCGTTTCCGCGCTTCGCAAACCTACAAGGAACTTGATGAAGAAGTGCAGAAATACGAACAATCCAAAAAACAGCAACAACAGTAACACTATAGTTGATGATAACACGCCGCCGAAGAACATTGTTCGGCGGCATTGTTTTTTTTATGAAGCGTTTAACTTTTCTATTTCTTCTCCTTATATGCGGACAAGTTCACGCGCAACAGTATCCGCGTTGGTTTCTTTTCCCGGCAGAGGTTCGTTGTCCCACATCTATTTCTGTGATTACCCAACCACCGACATTTTACAAAGACTCTGCAATTGCCGAAGGATTTCGCCTTGGATGTGAGGTGTTGGCTCGTCACGCGATGATGCAGATTTCCGGTGGTCAGGCATTTTGGGCAACAGAAGCAGGCATTCACTCTATGGGGGCGGAATACCGACAGTACTATGATACTACGCTTGCCGATGTGTATCGGCAAACACTGAAAGTCCTCGACTCATATATCGATAAACAGAAAACCCTCGTCCTTGTTGGTGATTCATTATGTCGTGTTGATGGAAAAGTTCGGCTGTTGATAAAAATATCATCTATTCCTCAGCCAACATGGGTTGAGCAATTACCCGAAGACGCGCAGTACATTTATGCCGTCGGATTTTCTGAAGAGTTTTACTACGAAACAAGTTCCTGGCAAAGAGCAGAAAAAAATGCCTATATGGCGCTTGCGCGGTCAATACAAGTCAAGATGAAATCAATGCAGAAGAGAGATGCGATTGAAGCGCAGGATATTCGCGATGAAGAAATTGATGTTGTGCTTTCCAATATTCAAGTTGTGGAACGATGGCGGGATGTGAAGAAAAAAATCTTCTACGTGCTGATGCGGATGAAGAAGTAAGCGACGAAAAATCACCACCCAACTGCTGCCTCTCTCAACTATTCCTCGAAATTATTGTGTACCGCTGTGCTGTCAATCTGCACTGGAAGGGGTGGTTTTGGCGGCTGGTTTTTGATAATGCGATCAGGCACAATCCATGCCGTACGGTATCCTTCTGATTGAATCTTGTCCAAGAAATTTTTTGCTTCCGCTCTGTTGGTAAAATCGCCAGCCCGCACTTTATACATTGGCGCTTCGTAAATAGTGTACACCCACAGTTCCGGGTATTTAATATTGAGTTCATTGCGAAGATTCATTGCCTGATCGTAATCACTGGTGGCGATGAGTTGTACGCGGTATCCCTGCACAGTTTCAGGTGGTGCGGAGGTAAAGTTGTCTATTGGTCTTCCCTGTGTCTTCGACGAATCATTTTTTTTATAGAGATATACTTCGGTGTCGTAAAAGGATGGAGTGAACGATCGTTCGAACGTACTGAGTTTTTCTTTTCTTGGTTGATAAAGTAATGAATCTGAATCAAACGCTCTTGCGTGGTAAGGATAAAAGCCAGTGGCAGTAAAAGCGCTTAGTAACAGAAAGAAACAGAGCAACATTGTTAGTTTTTGAATCGTACGACCCATGCGTCAGCGTACTCTTTCGGAAATTGTTCTTGAATGTTTCTGAGGAACTTCAATGCTTGTGTTTTGCTTGAAAATTTTCCTGTGCAAATGCGTTCCATTTGTATTCCGCGTTCATAGATTCTCATTGTTGGCAGGTTGAAGCGTTTCTGTGTCAGTATGTAATTTCTGTCTGCATTGCTTTTCAATCGGAAAGCGCCGATTTGTACACTGTAATAATATGTTGGTGCCGCGGCGCGTACTGCAATATCTGCTTGTGTGCCGTTTGTCTTTTTTCGTGTATGTGCAGACAGTGTATCTGCCTGAACATTGAACCGTTGCGGCGTTGTTTTGAGTGGGACAGCGACCTTAGTTTGTTGTAGTGTGGTGGTATCTAGTGAAATCGTGGCTGTATCGCTCTGAACTGTTTCGGTAATGTGTGTGTCGTCGGTTTCATTGGAATAGGAATCGGCAGAGGAAGAACATCCGTTGATCAATGTTCCGGAAAAAGCAAGGTAACCAAGTAAGAAAAACTTTTTAATAACTGCCTCCGCTTGTTGTTGTTCCACTGGCAATGGCAACGCTGGCGCTAGCGCCGATTCGGTCAGCGCCGCTGGCGACCATTTTAAGCGCGTCTTCCCGCGTCCGAACACCGCCAGATGCTTTCACTCCCATGGCGCTGCCGACGACATATCGCATCAGCGCAATATCGCCCGCTGTAGCGCCACCCTTGGAAAATCCTGTAGATGTTTTTACGAAATCGGCGCCGGCACGTTTTGCCAACATGCAGGCAATTACTTTTTCTTCGTCTGTCAATAAGCCCGTTTCGATAATAACTTTCGTTAATACGTTGTGTCGCTTCGCTGTGTTGACAACGGCAAAAATATCGCGTTCGACGTAGTCATATTCTTTTGATTTCAGCCGTCCGACATTAATCACCATATCAACTTCCGTTGCGCCGCTGTTGATTGCTTGTTCAGTTTCAAACGCTTTTGTTTCGGTTGATGTAGCGCCGAGCGGAAAACCAATAACCGTGCAGACTTTAATGTCGGTGTCTTTTAACAGGGAAGCGCACAGCGGAACGTACGACGGATTAACACACACACTGGCGAAGTGATATTTCTTTGCTTCGGCGCAGAGTTGTTCGATTTGCTGGACGGTTGCTTCCGGTTTCAATAATGTGTGGTCAATCATCCGTGCTAGGTTTGGTTCGATTGCTCCTTCTTTGTCAACGCCAACGCCGGCAGTAATACGCGCAGCACCGTTTTCGACTATTGAACGGACTCCTTCTTTGTTATGCACAATACAATGTCCATCTGTACAAATACCGTCTTTGCACACACAGTGGTGTCCTGACATTTGTTCTTTCAGTAATTCTGCAATAAGTTGTTCGATTAGTTCCTGACGATTCATTTAACGATAGTCATTGTTCGTGTCAATGTTTGGTTTCCCCATGTGAGTCGGTAAAAGTAGATACCGGTGGGGAGGCCGTTTGTTGTGAATGCTACTTCGTGGTTTCCTGCTTCCTGATATCCGCCTACTACTTCAGCAACCTTTCTTCCCAACACATCATACACATACAATGTTACGAAACCTGAATGAGGAATTCCATAGATAATTCGTGTTGAAGGATTAAACGGATTCGGATAGTTTTGTGAAAGCGACAACGATGTCGGTATTGAAGGCGATGATTCAGATGAAGTATGTGTTGAAACAGGAGAGAGTGTTACATACACCGTATCAATAGTTCCTGCTTTTGTTACAATAGTTTCGGTTAGGGCAATGTATCCTGATTTTGAAAAGGTTACGGTATGCGCTCCCGACGCGCTGCCATATATAAAACTTCCATTGCTATTAGTAACGTATTTTCTTCCCATCTCTTGCACAAGCACCTCAACATTCGAAAGAGGTTGGTTTGTTATCGCATCTCGCACAACGCCGGTGATGTTGCCGCCATATTTTAAGTGAACTGTGAAAACATACAAGCCAGTGTTCATATCCGACACTGCAATTTTGCCGGAAGGAAAATATGGATACACTCCCCAGGCACCGTGAAAGACAGGATGATGCATTGGCTGTAAAGGACCAGAGTAAGTATCGTAGAAGGCAACCTCAATTGGGTTGTGTGGGTTTGAAATATCGAGTACACGAAAACCGTCACCATAGTAAGCGATGTAGAGAAAATCTCCTTTCACAAAAACGTTATGGATGCTTTGTGACGGATTTGAAGTCCACGTGGCAATTTCTACAGGCGACGTTCTGTTGGTGATGTCATAAATATGAAGATGTCCGCCGGCAACTTCAGTGGCGACAAACAGATACTTTCCATCTTCGCTCAGCCATGACTGGTGTGTTCTCCCTTCAGGCACAGTGGGCGTTTTACTGACAATTTTCGAATTGGTGTTTTCTGTATAATGTTCTTTTACGGTGAAGTCAACAATATCGAGTCTTCCCTCATAGATTGCTGATGCATACAACGTATCGTTTCTGATAATCGCATCATGCACGTACGGTGTGCTGCCTTTGCCGTATGAACCGACCTGCAGCGGATTGAGCGGGTCGGAAATATCCATAATGCGTGTTCCGCCAAAATCACCGCCGTTCACGTAGAGAAAATGTTTTTCGATACTGACAGTGTGAGTGCGATAGTATTTCCTTGTTCCACCGCCGGCAAGTGTGTCAATCCAAACAAAAGTTTTTTTGAATGTTGCGGAATCAGGGAGCGTGCTCAAATCTATAATTTGAATTCCTGCTCGTTTTGATGTGTCGCTGCCTTCTGCACCGACGTAAAGGTAATGTTGGTATGTGCGAAATTCATGGTAGTTGTATCCTGACGGGGGACCGTAATGAAATGAAACTTCTTTTAGCGGAAGTTCTGTAATGTCAACAATGGATGTACCTTTTGATGTGCCAATGATTGCATATTCGCGATTGTTACTTGTATCTGTCCATCCCCAAACTTCGGAGTAGTCAGCGTCGTTATTGCCGCCGGCGTATTTATCCATATGGCCGTACAACGACACGTTGTAACTGATTTGTGAGCGCAAAGGAATGCACACTATGGCGATGAAAAGAAGAAGTATTTTCATTCTACTCCGGAATTGTGGTGAAGGTTGAAGAATTACATACTGATGTTAGACGGAATTCACTTCTTCGGGTTGAACCTGCCCGCAACATTGGCACATCAGATACCGCTTAAGAAAAGAATGTTCAACACTCAACATGATGCACGTATTGTAACCTCGAAAACAAATTCTCAACGGTATTTCGACGATAGCCTTGCTCTGGTCATTTCATTCCGTTGGCGTAGCAACAAAGTAAGAAAAAAATTATTTCGTTAAAAGTGTAACCCTTTGCCACCCGCGTACTGAGTTGCACAGGTAAATATGCTGTGCATTTTTCAAATCGTGAACAGTCAAAATTTTTTCCTCAGCATGTGCAGTTGTTGCCAGTACATGATTTCTATAAATACCGGCAAGAAGTCCGCAGTGGATGGGTGGAGTAAAAAGTTTGCCGTCGGTTTCAATGAAAATGTTAGCGATTGTTCCTTCCGTTACTTCTTCCCGTTCATTCAGAAAAATATAATCAGCAATCCGCTCCTGTAGCGCCTTTTGCCGATACTTATTGTACAGCGGACGATGTGTTGTTTTGTGATAGAAAAATCTGTTAGTTGAATGTGTAGTTTCCGATGCTATTTTGATCACCGGCAAGTCATGGAACGGGACGAATTCTTCAATATCAATGCGTGGAGGAGCCGACCGTGCGAGCGAGAGACGAACACGATATTCTTTGTTCTTTTGAAACGTACGTTCAGCGTTGTTCAATGCACTAAGTATTTTTTCTTTGTTGAAGGGGAAGAAGAAATAGTGTGCGGATTGTTGCATCCGTTCAAGATGTTGCTCGAGAAAAAGAAAATCTTTTTTCCACAACATCGTTTCCATGATTTCGAATCGCTCATGGCTTTTCAACAAAAATTCGGCTTTCAGCGTACATTCTTCGTATTCCTTTGCCGGCTCCGAATCGAACACGATGCCGCTGCCAACCCCCATCGTTCCCTTGCTGTTATGCAGTACCACTGTTCTAATGGCAACGCTGAATGTTGCTTCTTTATGTGGAGAGAAAAATCCGATTGCGCCACAGTACACGCCTCGCTGGTGTCGTTCAGTTTCATGGATAATTTGCATGGTACGGATTTTTGGCGCACCGGTGACCGAGCCGCACGGAAAGAGCGCTTTGAAAATGTCGTAGTATGAAATTTCCTTTTGTAACGTCCCTTCAATGGTTGAAGTCATCTGTAACACAGTTTCATATCGTTCTACCGCAAAGAGTTCTTTTACGCATATGCTTCCGCTGGTGCAAATTCTTCCAAGATCGTTGCGCAAGAGATCGACAATCATCAGGTTTTCGCTTCTGTTTTTTTCATCGTTGTGAAGCCATTCGACGAGTTCATAATCTTCCTCCATAGTTCGTCCACGGTTGCAGGTTCCTTTCATTGGCTTTGTGATGACGACATTGTTGCTTCGTCTAAAAAACAATTCAGGCGAAAAGGAAAGGATGTGAACATCGTTGAGATTGATGAAAGCGCTAAACGGTACATGCTGTTTTTCACGTAGTAGCAAGTACAGTTCAAGTTCATCACCGGAAAAAATAAATTCAAACCGATCTGTAAAATTAATCTGATACGTATCGCCATTACGAATGTATTTTTTCAGTCGTTCAATGGTGTGAAAATATGTGCTAACGGAAATAGAAAGATGTGGTTCGAAAATTGTTGCTTTGGGCGAGGGAAGTTCAATCTCCAAAAATTCCTGCGGGACAATTAACGGTGGGTTGTACGCTCCAAGCCACACCAATGGGAGAGAGGTTCGGTTATCAAAGTCACGAACAATGGACTCAAAGTGGTATCCGCTTTCGTAACCGAAATATCCGGCAATCCATTTTCCTTGTACGAGATGTCGTTCGATGGCATCAAATGCTGCCGGAACGTCTTTTAAAGAATGAACGGTAATCACGTCAATGGGCGAGTGGAAGAGATAGTTGTTTTGGTTGAGTGCATCCTGTCGTGCGGACTCCAACAGAATGGTATTTGGTGCGCGTAGTGCGGAGAATAAAAAAGCACGGTCGCTTACTACCCCGTGCTTTGATGACGATGTCATGCTACTTTTATTCAACTAACTGCTCCAAATTGTTTTTCAATTTCTTTAGTGTGAGTTCAAAATTCTGCTGTTTCGATTTTTCTTTTTCGATGACTTCAGGCGGTGCCTTGCTGACAAAATTCTGATTGCTCAATTTTGCAGTCACACTTTTCAATTGATTTGACAGACGGTCAATTTCTTTTTGCAGTCGTTCGCGCTCGACCTCAATGTCAATCAATCCTTTCAGCGGAACATATATTTCCTGGCCACGTACGACTGCACTGGCTGAATGTCCCGGTTTGTGTAGTGTGGTGCCAAGTGTAATATGTGCTAACCTGAGAAATTTCTGTAGCGAAGAACGTTGTTCTTCTAACAACGAGAGTTTTTCAGTGTCGTGACAGTTGGCGACAAAGTCTATTTCTTTTGAGGGTGGAATATTCATCTCACTTCGGATTTGCCGAACAGCAGAGATCACATCCTGCAGAAATTCCATGCGCTGTTCCGTTTCATGGTCAATCTGAGACTCATCGCATACCGGCAATGATGCACGCATAATTGTTTCGCTAAAATTCCGATTGCCGAGATGTTGATAAATTTCCTCCGTCACAAACGGCATGAACGGATGAAGGAGTTTCAACGTCTCTTCGTAAATTTTCAGCGCGCGATTCAGGATTTGCGCTTTCAGATGGACATCGTTAGTTTCCTGCACTCGTAGCTTGACGAATTCAACGTACCAGTCGCAGAAATCTTTCCAGAGAAAATCGTAGAGCAATTTTACGGCATCGTTCACGCGGAAGTTTTCGATTGCTGCGGTTACCTCTCGCACGGTGGTATTGAACCGCGAAATAATCCAACGGTCGGATAACTCATTCGAAGCGGAAGAAGTGGTAATCGTCAATTCTGCATTGTCAATCTTCAACTGTTCTTTATTCATCAGCAGAAATCGTGCGGCATTCCACATCTTGTTGGCAAAATTTCGACCGACTTCTACCATCTCATTATCATAGAGCACATCTTGGCCGATAGGGGCAAGAAACAACACGGTGAAACGAAGGGCATCGGTTCCGTACGTTGCAATAACATCGAGCGGATCGGGAGAATTGCCGAGCGACTTGCTCATCTTTCGTCCCTTCGCATCGCGAATGAGACTAGTAAAGTAGACATTGCGGAATGGAATCTCGCCGCGGAATTCCAATCCGGCCATAATCATTCGTGCCACCCAAAAGAAAATAATATCCGGCGCAGTTACAAGCGTATCTGTGGGATAAAAATATTTCAGGTCGTCTGTCTCTTCAGGCCAACCGTGAACGGAAAAAGGCCACAGCCAAGAGCTGAACCACGTATCGAGAACATCTTCGTCTTGTTTTATATCCTCAAGTGTCAGTGTCGGATTTTCCAGTTGCAATTTTTTCAACGCTTCTTCAGCGCTTCGGGCAACAGCAAATTTTCCATCGGGAGAATAGTACGCTGGTATTCTATGTCCCCACCACAACTGACGTGAGATGCACCAGTCCCGAATGTTGGTCATCCAGTGTTCATAAATTTTTGTGAAACGTTCTGGATAGAATTTTATTTTTCCTTCCTGAACTACTTTCAGCGCTGGTTCGGCAAGAGGTTTCATCTTTACGAACCATTGATCGGAAAGGTATGGTTCAATGACCGTATCGCAACGGTAGCAATGACCGACATTGTTCGTGTGTTCTTCTGTTTTTACCAGAAAACCATGTTTTTCCAGATCGCGCAGTAATTCCCGTCGACATTCGTAGCGATCCATTCCTTGATATCTTGGTGGAACGTTGGTGTTCATTTTTGCCGACGTATCCATAACGATCAATTGTCGGAGATTGTGGCGAATGCCGAGCTGATAGTCGTTCGGGTCGTGAGCCGGTGTTACTTTCACTGCACCGGTGCCGAATTGCGTATCAACAAAATCATCTGCAATAATCGGCACTGTTCTATTAGCAATCGGCAGAATGGCATTCTTACCGATGAGATGTTTGTATCGTTCATCTTTTGGGTTGACGGCGACTGCGGTATCGCCCAACATTGTTTCCGGACGTGTGGTGGCAACAATAATAAATTCGTCAGAGTTTTCAATAGGATATTTAATGTACCACAGGTGTCCTTTGCTTTCGGAGTGATTCACCTCGTCATCGCTTAACGCAGTGTGGTCCTTCGGGCACCAGTTGACGATATATTTTCCACGATAGATGAGTCCTTTTTCGTACAGCCGAACGAACACTTCCTTGACGGCGTTAGAAAGACCCTCATCCATTGTAAATCGTTCTCGTTGCCAGTCGCACGAAACGCCGAGTTTACGCAGTTGTTTGTTGATGGTACTGCCGTATTGTTGTTTCCATTCCCACACACGCGCAACAAAGTTTTCACGACCAATGTCGCGCCGTTGTTTTCCTTCTTTCATCAATGCTTTTTCTACAACATGCTGGGTGGCAATACCGGCGTGGTCTGTGCCGGGCACCCAACATGCTTCGTATCCCTTCATTCTATGCCAACGAATGAACACATCCTGCAGTGTGTTGTTGAGAATATGCCCCATATGCAGAATGCCGGTGATGTTTGGTGGAGGGATAACGATGGTGTACGGTTTTTTATTCGGATTTATTGTTGCGTGAAAGAATCCGCTCGATTCCCACCATTGATAGAGTTTGTCTTCAACTTCTTGTGGATTGTATTGTTTCGGTAATTCAGCCATTACAGGAAAAAATGGTTAGTGATTGTTATAAGAATATAGAATTGGTTGTTTACCGCTCTAAGGCCAAGCTGAGTGCGGTTGTAAGTTTCAGAACATCTTTGGTAGTTTTATCTAGGCGATCACTGACAATCTTCAGGATGTTTTTCAAAATAACGTAACCGATTTCTTTGTCACTCTCGGTCAATTGAAAAAATGATTCCCGCTCCAGTACAGCAACGGTGCATTTAGTTGTTGCCACAACACTGGCCGAGCGTTCGCTATGCTCGTCAAACAGTCCCATCTCTCCAAAAAATGCATGATCGTTGCCGGTGAGTTTGTTGAGCAATTTGTCGCGATGGTCTATACCGCTGCCGGAAATTTTTAACAACAGACTCCGTGAAATTTCGACTTCTCCATCCAACAAAATAAACATTTCTTTACCGACCTCGTTTTCACGAATTATGTACGTTCCTTCCGGAATTGTCCGTACCGACATGATGGCACGGACTTTTTCTAATTGTTTGTTGGACAAGCCAGTAAACAGTGGTATGTTTTTTAAAAAACTAGCGTCAAGTGTTCTCATTGAAGCGTTCCGAGAATGACCGCAATATCTTTTTTCTGTAATATGTAATCAAACGACGGATTCACGTTCACCCTCATTCCCGATTTTTCCGCAACATTAATTCCCGCCTCGCGAAATTTCCGTTCAATAAATGCGTCAATGGCAGAAGTATCGTGTGAGAGAATGTCGCTTAAACTCACAGTTTCTTCTTCATTCACAAGACCTAAAATCGTCCAGTTGTTGTTTTTTTGAAATGGATATACAATTCGCCGAATGGTTTCCCCACAAATTCTTCCGGAATGGGGACGCGATGAACATCGTTACCTCGTTCATAATCGAGCATCTCACTGGCAACCTGCGCGGCGCCGGGGTAAAGGATGTTGTTGGCGAGAAAGAATGCTGTATATTGATCGCTGACGATAACTTCATCGGCATTGGCGCGTTTTACATGTTGACGGTTTTCACGATTCAGAATGTGGGCGCACACTTTAATTTTCGGGTTCAGCGACTTCATGGTCAAAATAGTAAGCAAGGTTTTTTCGTCTGCGCCAACAGCGCCGGAATCTGGTATCACAATGGCTGAATCAGCATGCTTTACATTCGCACGGTTCAAAATAGGTTCTCTCGAAAAATCACCGCGGACAAATTTTATTTCGATATGTTGATAGGCATTGATCACCGATTCAATTCGTTCGGGAGGTGCATCGTTTACCAAAACAATTTGCATTTGTTTAGTGTGGTATCGCTCAAATATGCGGAGCACATCTTCCACCTGATTGTTCCATCCGCAGATGAGGGTATGGTTGGTAAAATCAATATCTTGCAAACCTTGACTCTCCTTTATTTTTCTGGCTACAAACACTGAAGAAATGGTAGCGGTGAACATCGAAATTAAAATGACGCCACTTAAAATTGTCAACGAAGCAAATATTCTTCCTAGGTCTGTTTTGGGGACAATATCGCCGTATCCTACTGTTGCAACAGTAACCAATGACCACCACAATGCATCTTCAAAACTTTTGAACTGGTCCGGATTGCTGCGATGTTCAACATAAAACACAAGAGCCGCTGTTACGTTGATGACAATAAAAATCAATACCGCTAACTGCACAACCTGGTTGCCGCGCAGAATCCGTATAACCTGTTTCATCGTGTCGAATTGCTGTTTCATTGGACGTAATGCTGAATTTTTATCATACCGGGAATTTCTGCTTCAAGAACATCACCTTGAACAACTGGCGCAACTCCCTCTGGCGTTCCTGTATAGATAATGTCTCCTTCTTCCAACGAAAAAACGGATGAGAGGAATACAATTAATTCATCCACTTTAAAATTCATGTTGGAAGTGTTCGTCCGTTGTCGTTCAATACCATTGACCTTCAATAAAATCTCCAACCGATGAGGATCGGGAATGTGTGACGCTTCGATGAATGGTGAGAGTGGTGCCGATGTGTAAAAACCTTTAGCGATACTCCACGGTGTGCCGGCTTTCTTTGCCGCTAATTGCACATCGCGCATTGTCATATCAAGCCCCACGCCGTATCCGGCAACATGTTTCAGCGCTTCGGATTTTGGAATATTTCTACCCCCTTTGCCAATCAATACTGTCAATTCCACTTCATGGTGAACGTTGGTTGACATTGCGGGTAACAGAATCGGCATTCCACTTTCAATAACAGCGTTTGATGGTTTCAAAAAAATTACCGGTGTTTCAGCTACTGCGCTTCCCATTTCTTTGGCGTGTTCAGCATAATTTTGTCCCACACAGAACATTGTGTTGATGGGAATTTTTTTCTTTGAAGGAAGAAGTGTTGCGTATTTCATAGTTACTTTGAATATAGAAAAACTCGTTGAGAATTGAAATAACTATGAAAACATAGCATTTTTCCTTACATTCTCTCATAGTTTCATTAAAAAGGAAATGTTCATTGGCAATTACTTACAAAAAAGCTGGCGTTAACATTGATGCAGGTGAAGAAGTCGTTCACCGAATCAAGAACACTGTCCGTTCCACGTTTACTAAACATGTGCTGACTGATATTGGAATGTTCGGCGCATTTTATGAAGCAAAATTTCCACAACTAAAAAATCCGGTTTTGGTTTCCAGTGTTGACGGTGTCGGCACAAAATTGAAAATTGCATTCTTAATGAAGCGGTACGATACCGTTGGGCAGGATTTGGTCAATCACTGTGTGAATGATATTGCCGTGTGTGGCGCAACGCCGCTGTATTTTATGGATTATTTTGCAACCGGCAAACTTTCACCAACAATTGCCGCAGAAGTCATCGGCGGATTTGCAAAAGCATGTAAAGAAAATGGCTGCTCCATAATCGGCGGCGAAACGGCGGAAATGCCCGGCTTTTATGCCGATGGCGAATTTGACCTTGCCGGAACAATTGTCGGTGTTGTGGATAAAGAAAACATTGTGAATGGCAAGGCAATCAAAAAAGGAGATGTGTTGATTGGTTTACCCTCTACAGGTCTTCATACGAACGGCTATTCGCTTGCCCGTAAAGTGTTGATTCCAACCTTCTCGTTGAGAAAGAAATTTCCAGAATTACACGGTACACTTGGCGATGCGCTTCTTGCTGTTCACCGCTCATATCTGAAACCAATCCAAGCGCTGACATCAAAGAATCTTGTGCATGGAATGTCACACATTACCGGTGGTGGAATTATTGGAAACACAATGCGCATCATCCCCAAGGGATTATCGCTGAAAATTGATTGGCTTTCGTGGCAACGGCCATTTATCTTTGATTTGATTCAATCTGTCGGTCAAGTACCGGAATATGACATGACACGAACATTCAATTTAGGGGTGGGATTAGTGTTTGTAGTGGCAAAAAAGAATGTTGATAAAGCACTACGAATTTTAAAAAGCCAAAAAGAGAAGCCGTTTATCATGGGTGAAGTGGTGTAGTCGAAAAGTAGTTCAATGTAAGTATGCAGTATCGAGCATCCGATATCCGTCTCAACTACTCAATGACATAATTACTCAATTACTTTTCCATTGCCTGCAAACTATCCATTGCTATTGTTACATCTTGGATAAACATCTTCCATGCTTCCGGGTGTTGTGATAATTCTTCTACAACCTGTTTGAACTTCTCTTGTTCATACCCTTTTGCTCGAAAAAACTCTTTTACCCTTGTTTGGTACAGCGAATCCGAAAGTTTATTCATCATCTTTTCTTTTTCGTACAGAAGGGTTAATTCAGCGTAGGTGACTACAAGGTCGCGGTTGTATGGTTTTGAAGCAGTGGTGGAGCAACTGGTAAGGCAAATTCCAAAACTCAAAAAACACATTACAATCAAAACACACACTCTGTTATCTGAAATGTTGGACAACACGCTCTTTCGTATTCTAACTTCCGACTTTTGAAGGTTTCGATTCTGCATTGGCAATCATTCCTTGATTATGTAGCCGTTTCTGGCTATATTTGTTCCGCTTTATTATCAAAATCATGTAATTTTTTCTCAAAGTAAAGGATTTTTCAGGTTTTTATGGCAACAACAGCAGATTTGAAAGTGGGAGTGTTCATTCGGTTCAATAATGATCTTCATATTGTTGAAGAGAGTCAGCATCGTACCCCAGGTAACCTGCGCGCTTTTTATCAAGTAAAGATGCGCAGTGTGCGAACAGGACGAATTACAGAAACACGGTTTCGTTCTGGGGAAGAAATTGAATTAGTACGAGTTGAACGAAAAAAGTATTCGTACGTCTATCACGACGGACAAAGCTACAATTTCATGGATCAGGAAACATATGATCAGATTCCCGTTGATGAGTCTGTATTGGGAGAAGGAGCAAAGTATTTGAAAGAGGGAGAAGTGGTTGAACTGATGTTTGACGGCAATACGGTGGTCGGTGCGGAGCTTCCATTCAACGTGAATTTAAAAGTTGTCGAAACAGTTCCCGGCGTACGCGGTGATACGGCAACCGGCGCTGTGAAACCGGCAAAAGTAGAAACAGGTGCAACGGTCAATGTTCCCTTATTCATCAACGAAGGAGATATTATTAAAGTTGATGTGCGAACAGGCGAATATTTGGAACGCGTTAAACAATAAGTCACTCCTCATTTATCCACTACAACGGAGTATCAATGGACTTAAAATATGTGAAGCAGTTGTTGGAGTTAGTTGAGAAGAGCGCTGTTAATGAAATTGAATTAGAGGAAAAAGGTCAGAAAATTCGTATTACAAAATCTGCTCCTCCTGCTGCATCGTCAACGCCAGTATATTTGCCACCTGTTCAGCATCAGGTGATGATGCCCGCCCCCGCTGTTGCACCAACATCAGCGCCAGCAGAAGCAGAAACTAAGCCCTCTGCTCCTGCTCCTACGCCCGAAACAAAGAAGTATCACGAAATTAAGTCTCCAATTGTCGGTACATTTTATCGTTCGCCATCACCCGATGCGCCACCCTATGTTGATGTTGGTTCAAAAGTAAAACCGGGCACTGTGTTGTGTATTGTTGAAGCGATGAAGTTGATGAATGAAATTGAAAGTGATATTGCCGGTACAATTGTCAAAATCAATGTTGAAAACGGAAAACCTGTGGAGTATGGACAGGTATTGTTTTTAGTAGAACCATAAGTTTTAATCCTCGATTGCCGTAAACAGCGATCGATCTTGTCATTCGGAGTTTTTGTTGATAAAAAAAATTCTTATAGCCAATCGTGGAGAAATTGCGCTCCGTGTTATTCGCGCATGTCGCGAAATGGGAATAAAGACGGTAGCCGTCTATTCGGAGGCCGATCGCTATTCTCTTCACGTTCGTTTTGCCGATGAAGCCATTTGTATCGGCCCGCCACCGAGTAAAGAAAGTTATTTGAACATTCCACGCATCATCGCTGCTGCTGAAGTTACCGGGGCTGATGCTATTCATCCGGGCTATGGTTTTTTGGCAGAGAATGCCAACTTTTCCGACATTTGCATTTCTTCGGGATTAACCTTTATCGGTCCAACTCCCGAGATGATTACTGCAATGGGTGATAAAGCCTATGCGAAAGATACAATGCGTAAAGCAGGTGTTCCGGTAGTTCCGGGAAGCGATGGTGTTGTGAAAGATGTTAACGAAGCAAAAAAAATTGCGAAAGAGATCGGAATGCCGGTGATCATCAAAGCAACTGCTGGTGGCGGCGGACGCGGTATGCGTATTGTTCGCGATCCCGATGAGTTTGAAAAAGCATTCAACACGGCAAGCGCCGAAGCAGAATCTGCTTTTGGAAACGGCGGCGTGTATATAGAAAAATATCTTGAAGAACCACGCCACATTGAAATTCAAGTGTTGGGTGATAAACATGGTACAGTTATTCATTTGGGCGAACGCGATTGTTCTGTTCAGCGTCGTCATCAAAAATTAATAGAAGAGTCACCATCGCCGGCAGTGAATGAAGAACTGCGGCAGGCAATCGGCAATGCGGCCGTAAAAGGGGCAAAGAGTGTTAAATATCTCGGCGCCGGTACCATTGAATTTCTGCTTGATAAACATAAGAATTTTTATTTCATGGAGATGAATACCCGTATTCAGGTGGAACATTGTGTAACGGAGATGGTCACCGGTATTGATTTGATTAAAGAACAAATCCATATTGCCAATGGGAAAAAACTTTCTGCTAAAAAGGTAAAACTCAATGGTCACGCCATAGAATGCCGACTGAATGCGGAAGATCCGAATTACGATTTTCGTCCTTCGCCCGGAAAAATTACCAGTCTCCATTTCCCCGGCGGTTACGGCGTTCGTATCGACTCGCATGTGTATGCCGATTATCAAATTCCACCCTACTATGATTCGATGATAGGGAAACTAATCGTCCATGGAAGAAATCGTGAGGAGGCGATTGATAAAATGTATAGCGCGTTGGATGAAATAATTATCGAAGGTGTGCAGACAACCATTCCATTTCACAAGAAGGTGATGAAAAACGAAAAGTTCCGTAGCGGGCATTTTGATACGAAATTTATTGAAACATTTAATTTTAAGGATTGAAACAACTGTATTCCGACGTAAGAGAGAAAACCTATGAACTTCCCCGAAGACTTAGAATACACAAAAGATCACGAATGGATCCGTATTAACGGAGACATCGGCACTGTAGGTATTACTGATTATGCACAAAGTGAACTTGGCGATGTAGTATTCGTCGAACTTCCCCCAGTCGGAAATAAAGTGGAATTTGGACAATCATTTGGTACGGTGGAAGCAGTGAAAGCCGTTTCCGATTTGTATTCGCCGGTGACTGGAGAAGTTATAGAAATCAACAAAGAAATTCAGGACTCGCCCGAACTGGTGAACAAAGAACCATACGAGCGGGGCTGGATGATTAAAGTAAAACTTGCCAATGCTGATGAAGTAAAACATCTTCTCGATGCAGAGGCATACAAAAAACTGATAGCGAAATAAGGAGTTCTACCATGGCAACTAATATTGTTGAACTGCTTGGAGCAGAGGCGCAGTATCTGCTTGAGCACAAATGTACCACTATTCCCAAAGAACACATTCATGTTCCCTCACCGACCTTTGTTGAGGATATTTTTGTTCACAGTGACCGTCCCACGCCAGTGTTGAAAAGTCTGCAACAGTTGTTCAATCATGGACGTTTAGCCGGCACAGGGTACCTTTCAATACTTCCAGTCGATCAGGGTATCGAGCATTCCGGCGGCGCATCGTTTGCAAAAAATCCGATTTACTTTGATGGTGAAAACATTGTAAAACTGGCAATCGAAGGTGGATGCAATGCTGTTGCATCCACACTGGGCGTGTTGGGTTCTGTTGCGCGTAAATATGCGCACCGCATTCCGTTTGTGTTGAAATTCAACCATAACGAATTTATGTCGTACCCCAACACATATGACCAATCATTATTTGCCAGCGTAAAACAGGCATGGGATATGGGATGTGTTGCAGTTGGCGCCACCGTCTATTTCGGTTCACCGGAGTCACGGCGTCAAATCTGGGAAGTGAGTCAGATGTTCCAGCAAGCGCACGAACTTGGCATGGCAACTATTCTCTGGTGTTATACACGTAACAGCGCATTCAAAACCAAAGAGAAAGATTACCACGTTGCCGCTGATTTGACCGGTCAGGCAAATCATCTCGGAGTAACGATTGAAGCCGACATCATCAAACAAAAACTTCCGGAAAACAACGGCGGATATTTGGCGTTGAATATGAGCGGCTCGAGTTACGGAAAATTTGATAAACTGATATACGAAAAATTGACGAGCGATCATCCGATTGATTTAACGCGGTACCAAGTTGCTAATTGTTACATGGGACGTGCAGGATTGATTAACTCGGGAGGTGCATCTGGTGCAAACGATCTTGCTGAGGCAGTGCGGACTGCTGTGATCAACAAACGTGCTGGCGGTATGGGACTGATTTCCGGTCGCAAAGCATTTCAAAAACCGATGGCAGATGGCGTGAAAATTTTGAATGCCATCCAAGATGTTTATCTCTCTAAAGATGTTACAATTGCATAAACGTGAAGATGTCTGACACCGCGTAGGTGCTGACATCTTATGGTGAATATCGATTCATTGTTAAGCGATCACATTCAAGGCGTCATCTGTATGCACATCCGCATCATGACGCCTTTTTGTTTAGTGTTCCACCGATTAAGTAAGTAGAGTGAGTGACTGATGAAAAAATATACCTGCATCATTTTTGACATGGATGGCACCGTAACACAAACGAATCAACTGATTTTTGATTCGTTCAATTTCGTGGCAGAAAAGTATATCAACAAACGACTGACACCGAAAGAAATCATCAATCTTTTCGGTCCGCCGGAAGAAGAATGTATTGAAACGATGATTGGCTCTCAACACATTGAGCCGGCAATGAAAGATTATTATCATTTTTATCGTACAGAACATCACCGTCTTGCTTCAATGTATCCTGGCATGAAAGACATTTTGCGGTTTCTTCGTTCGAAACATGTCATCATTGGACTGTTTACAGGAAAAGGAAGAAGGACAACCGATATTACTCTTGCAGAGTTTGGTATTGCGCAGTACTTTGATATTACCATCACGGGAGATGATGTTGACGAGTTCAAACCTTCGGGGGATGGGATACGAAAAATATTGCAGCAGTTTTCGTTGGAACCGTCGGAGGTGTTGATGGTAGGAGATTCTGTCGCAGATTTTATTGCGTCGCGCGAAACGGGAGTTGATATTGCATCGGTTGTGTGGGATTCGTACGGAAAAGAAGATGTTCTCAAATTAACGTCTGATTACCACTTTCACGATGTTCATGAGTTTTATGAATGGTTGAAGCAGTTATATTCATAACGGTGTCATGATGAAAAAAATCATTCTGTTCTTATTGTTCCTCATCTCGTTTGTTTCAGCAGCATCCGATGTTAAAATTCTTGGTTTACGCGTGTATGGCAACGGTGATGAGTATCGTCCGCCGATTATTGAACGGGGCGAGGTTGTCTCTATTGAGTTCGATGTCGCAACAGTACATCCGCCAAATCTGCAAATCATCTTCAAACATGCGTCCAAAGATTGGATTGTTGATGAGAACGTGTTTGTCAACGATCCGTCGAAAATCATGACAGAGTACCTTGCGTACACTACCGCTCCACATGGCGTTTCGCATTACACGTATTCATACAAAAACTCCTTCCCAAACAAACGTAATCGGGTTGAATTTACACACAGCGGCAATTACAAGTTCTTTATCATTGATCGGGATAACAACGATCAAGTGCTGGCGGAAGGGAAATTCATCGTTGTTGAAAATCTTGTGGATGCTTCAATGACGGTAGCAAACAGATATTATCCAGAAATGGCTTCTCCATTTAATCAGGTACATATCGTTACTGTCAATGTGAGCGTTCCTGAACGATACACCGCCGATGATGCAAATACGTTGTATCATGCCGATGTAAAAACAGTCGACATCATACAAAACTGGCGTCTCACACAACCATATCGTATTGATCTAGACGATAACAACAGCGACACTTTTGTTGATGATTTCATGAAGCCAAATAAAAAATTTTGGATACGGAATATTCCTGCAGGAAATGAGTATCGGCGACTCGACCTTTCAAATACGACAACGTACCCAAACCGACAACTTGCCCGACTGATTAACGGTCCAGACCTTTCGCGTTTTCAATGGCAAGGAAAACCGGACGCGAACGGTGCTTCGAAACTAAAGCCATTTACCGGCACGAACTCTGATTATCTGGAAGTGGAAATGCGTTTACGTCTGTCGGAAGCGCCATCAAAAAAAATGTATGTGACAGGTGGGTTTACCAATTGGGAAGTCTTGCCCGGTTATTCATTAACTACCGATTCAGCAACAGGTCTGTACACAGTTCGCTTTTGGGTGCGTCGCGGTGTCTATGATTACCAATATGTGCTGGGTGAAGAACATGCCGATGGGACGATTGTTGATCAAGATTGGGTAACTCTTGAAGGAAATGATTGGAGAACCGTCAGCAGATTGACAGCGCTCATCTATTACAGAGACAGAAGATATGGTGGCTTTGATCGTATTGTTGGAGCTGTTCGTGGGCGTAGTCCCGGAGGTGGTGAAGGCGCAATTGATACCTCTACAAATCAAAAGATTTCAACTGTTACTCCGGCTATTAATAGGAAAACTCGATGAAACAAACGAACATTGGAGTTATTGGGGTCGGACATCTTGGTTCACTTCATGCAAAGATGTATGCAGAAATTGAATCAGCACGCTTTGTTGGTGTATATGATGTTGATGAAGGAAAGCGGAAGGAGATCGCCTCGAAGTATAAAGTGAAATCTTTCCCTTCGCTGGATGATTTGCTGAACGAAGTTGATGCTGTAAGTATTGCGACGGTGACGACAACCCATTTTGACGTTGCGAAAAAAGCAATCAGCGCGGGCAAACATGTGCTTATCGAAAAACCAATCACCTCGACACTTGCCGAAGCGGATGAGCTGATTGCGTTGGCACAACAAAAGGGAGTGCTTATTCAGGTCGGACACATTGAGCGTTTCAATCCTGCGATTCTGTCGCTCGATTCATATCAGTTAAAGCCAATGTTCATTGAATCGCATCGGCTTGCGCAATTCAATCCGCGCGGAACGGATGTAGCCGTTGTGCTCGATTTGATGATTCATGATATTGATATCATTTTAAGTCTTGTAAATTCTCCCGTCAAACAAATTGATGCCAGCGGTGTTGCTGTGGTTTCCGATACGCCCGATATTGCGAATGCGCGATTGCAATTTCAGAACGGTTGTGTTGCCAACGTTACCGCAAGCCGTATCTCACAGAAAAAAATGAGAAAGATGCGTCTGTTTCAACACAATGCCTACATTGCCATAGATTTTCAGCAGGGCACTGCCGATGTGTTCCGGCTTGGTAAAGAAGGAGAGGGTAGTATCTGGTCAACAATGTTACTTGGGCAGATTGGCGAAGGGAAGAAGAAACGCAGTATTATTTATGAACAGCCAGAAATAAAAAAAATCAATGCGTTGAAGTACGAACTTGAGTCATTTATCAGCGCCGTGCAGAACAATACGCGTCCCATTGTCAATGGCGAAGATGGCAGGCATGCGCTCGAAGTAGCGCAGGAAATTATGAATAAAATTCAAGTACAGAAATTTGAAGTGTGAATTGACAATAATTCCTTTGTAGGATTCTACCGACAGATCTGCAAAACGTAAAAGAGAGAATAAGAGTTTATCCTCAGATAGCGATGAAGAAAATCGACATTCAAAATAGTACGTTGAAAAAAATAGGTGCAATTGCCGACGAATACTCTGTTGAAGCGTACGTGGTAGGAGGATACGTACGCGATCTACTTCTGGGTAGAGAAGTAAATGATATTGATATTGTAGTGCTTGGCGATGGCGTTGAGTTTGCGCAGAACGTTGCCGCTCGGTTCGGCAAAATAAAAGTTGTAACATTTGAAAAATTTGGCACCGCCATGTTGCCATACGACAATGGAAAAATCGAATTTGTCGGCGCTCGAAAAGAAAGTTATAGCAAACAATCACGAAAGCCAACCGTAGCAAGTGGTACGTTGGAAGATGATCTGGCTCGTCGCGATTTTACCATCAATGCTATGGCTGTTTCCATCAATACAACGCGGTTCGGAGAGTTGGTAGATCCGTTCAATGGAGAACACGATCTGAAGAGCGGTATTATTCGCACACCGCTCGATCCGCTGACCACATTTGATGACGACCCGCTTCGAATGATGCGTGCGATTCGCTTTGCGACACAAAAAGGATTTACGATTGAAGAAAGCACACGTGCCGCCATCCCCCGCATGAAAGAGCGTCTCAGCATTATCTCGCAGGAACGCATTACCGACGAATTTCTTAAAATCATGGCAAGCCCAAAACCCTCCATCGGATTAAAGTTGCTGTATGAAACCGGCATTATGGCGATTATCTTCCCGGAGGTAGCTGAATTAGCTGGCATTGATCAGCGAAAAGATTTTCATCACAAAGATGTGTTTCTCCATACCTGTCAGGTAGTGGATAACATCGCCGGCATGACGGATAAACTCTATTTGCGTCTTGCGGCATTGTTACATGATATTGCAAAACCACGAACAAAAAAATTTGTTGAAGGAATCGGCTGGACGTTTCATGGACATGAAGAGATTGGCGCCAGAATGGTGAAGCACATCTTTCGCCGTCTGAAACTTCCGCTGGAGTATGTTCCGTATGTGGAAAAAATTGTTCGCCTTCACCAACGCCCTATGCAGTTGGTAGATGGAACTGTGACTGATTCTGCTATTCGTCGGTTGTTGTTTGAAGCAGGCGAAGATGTTGATGATTTGATGACATTATGCCGGGCAGATATCACCTCAAAAAATCCGAAACTAGTTCAGCAATATTATGCGAATTACGACCTTGTCTATCAGAAAATGAAAGAAGTAGAAGAAAAAGATCGACTGCGCGCATTTCAACCGCCGGTACGAGGAGACGAGATTATGCGTGTGTGTAATCTTCCCCCTGGCAAACTTGTCGGCATCTTAAAATCTGAAATTGAAGAAGCGATACTCGAAGGTCGAATTCCGAACGAACATGATCCGGCATTAGCATATTTGCTCTCGATAAAAGATGAGATTATTCGAAAATACACTGAAAGCGAAACACAGAAGTGAAAGAAAATATGAGGTCTTTGTAATTAACGAAAGATTTCTTACCTTCTATCAGTGGCGATTTGAACGACAGCTTGCAGCCACTCGGTGTGCAATCCTACGGATTGACTTACGTCAATAAATTGCTAAAGCGTCGACGGTGAAAAGATATTGTACCCCGACGATTAGCGTTGGGGTTTTTGGTTTTAAATAGTTAGACCGAAAATTTTTGTTTGATTAATGTATAGGGCACGCAAGTATCTTTGTCCTATTGGGAAGCATGATGAAAACATTTGAGCAAGTATTAAAAGAAAAAGTCGTTGTATTTGACGGCGCAATGGGTACAAACATTCAGGCACAAAATCTCACCGCCGATGATTTCGGTGGCGAGCACTTAAATGGATGCAACGAATATTTGCTCATTTCCAAGCCGTCGGCAATTGAAAAAGTTCATGCGGATTTTCTCTCCGTTGGTGTTGATGTTATCGAAACTAATACCTTTGGTTCAAATTCCATTGTTCTTGCTGAATACAATTTGCAAGATCGCGCATATGAGATCAGCAAATTGGGTGCGCAACTAGCAAAAAAAGTTGCTCGCGATTTTTCGACGCCATCTCATCCGCGATTTGTTGCCGGCTCAATTGGTCCTACCACAAAACTTCCATCGCTTGGGCATATCTCGTTTGTCGAAATGGAGAAATCGTACTACGAACAAGTTGCCGGCTTGGTAGATGGAGGCGCCGATGTGTTGATTATTGAAACTGCCCAGGACTTGTTGCAAGTAAAGGCCGCCCTTGGTGCAATTTTCAGACTCTTCCATGACAAGCGAATCAAACTTCCAGTCATCACTTCTGTGACGATTGAAACGATGGGAACGATGTTGATGGGAACCGAAATTTCTGCGGCGTTAACTGCGCTCGAACCATACGATATTTCTGTGATTGGAATGAATTGCGCCACCGGTCCCAAGGAGATGTCGGAAAACATCAGATACCTTTGTGAAAATTCACCCTTTCCTGTCTCCTGCATCCCTAATGCAGGACTGCCGGAAAATATCGGCGGTAAAGCACACTACCATCTTTCGCCGGAAGAAATGGTGCACTGGATGTCGCATTATGTGAAAGATTTTGGTGTGAGTGTTGTTGGCGGGTGCTGTGGTACGCGTCCGGAACATTTAAAGGCAGTTGTTGATGCTGTTGGAAATCTTTCTCCCAAGCCGCGTCATGTAGAAGTTCAACCGGCTGTTTCCAGTTTGTATTCCAGCCAACCAGTTATCGTCAATCCCGGGCCGCTTATTGTCGGTGAACGGACAAATGCAAATGGATCGAAAAAATTCCGCGAACTTCTTCAAAAAGATGATTACGACGGAATGGTGATGATGGCAAAAGAAGCGCTGAAAGAAGGAGCGCACGTGCTGGATGTGTGCGTAGCATATGTGGGACGCGATGAAGTTCGGGATATGAAAGAATTTGTTTCCCGGTTGAACACGCAAGTTCCGCTTCCGTTGATGATCGACTCGACAGAAGCAAATGTCATTGAAGTCGCCCTGCAATTGTGTGCCGGCAAAGCAATTGTGAATTCTATTAACCTTGAAGATGGTGAAGAGAAAATTAACAAAGTTGTGCCGTTGTGTAAAAAGTATGGCGCCGCAGTCGTAGCGCTGACAATTGACGAACGAGGGATGGCAAAAACTGCCCAAGATAAATTTGAAGTTGCAAAACGAATTTACGATCTGGTTGTACGTAAACACGGAATGCAACCATCTGATCTGATTTTTGATACCCTGACGTTTACACTCGGTTCTGGCGACGAAGAGTTTCGCAAAGCAGGGATTGAAACAATTGAAGCGATTCGATTGATCAACAAAGAATTTCCCGATGTCGGTTTTATTCTCGGTATTAGTAATATTTCATTCGGTCTTTCTCCGGCAGCACGGCACGATCTCAATTCAGTCTTCCTGCATTACGCTATTGAAGCAGGATTAACGCAAGCCATTGTCAACGCACAAAAGATTAAGCCTCTCTACAAAATTGATGAACGAGGACGGGAATTATGCCGCCAGTTAATTTTTGATGAACGGAAGTTTGAAGGAGATCAGTGCGTGTACGATCCGCTAACTGAATTATTGGCGTACTATTCAGAAAAAAAGCAGGAGAAAAAAGAAGAGAAAAAAGCACGCGCCGGAACAATTGAAGAAATTCTTAAAAACAGGATTATTGACGGCGATAAACAAGATATTGCCGCTGATTTAGACGAAGCGCTGAAAAAATATTCTGCTTTACAGATTATTAATGAAATTCTTCTCGATGGAATGAAAGTCGTTGGTGATTTGTTTGGTCGAGGCGAAATGCAGTTGCCGTTTGTTTTGCAGTCTGCCGAAACAATGAAAGCCGCTGTTGCCTACCTTGAGCAATTTATGGAAAAGAACGATACAACCAACAAAGGCAGTATAGTGTTAGCAACCGTGAAAGGCGATGTTCACGACATCGGAAAAAATCTTGTCGACATCATTTTAACGAACAATGGTTACAAAGTGTACAACCTTGGCATCAAACAGCCATTGGAAAATATCATTCAGGCGTGGGAAGAGCATCAAGCAGATGCTATTGGAATGAGTGGATTGCTGGTCAAATCCACCGCCATTATGAAAGAGAATCTCGAAGCGCTTAACGAGCGTGGATTAACACCGCCAGTGGTACTTGGGGGTGCAGCGCTCACGCGTCGATTTGTAGAAAACGATCTTCGCTCGTTATACAAAGGAACGGTGGTGTACGCCAGCGATGCATTTGACGGATTACGATTTATGGAACAATTGAAAACGAAAGGGATAGAAAGTTTTGCTGTAAGTACAGAGGAACCAAAAGTCGATGAGGATGAAGAAGAACTATTAACCGGTTCCGAAGCCAAGATCGCTGCGGCATTGAAAGAACAGCAAAGTCCGATAGTTCGTTCGAAGGTTTCAACGGATGTTCCAATTCCTCAACCGCCGTTCTGGGGAACGAGAGTTGTTGAGGATATTTCGCTTGATGAAATTTATCCGTACATCAACGAAGCCGCGCTCATCAAAGGGCAGTGGCAAGTAAGAAAAGGAAAACGTACAGAAGAAGAATATCGAAAGTATCTTGAAGAAAATATTTATCCTGATCTCAATCGCTTAAAAGAGCAAGCCAAACAGGAACATCTATTACAACCCAAAGTGGTGTACGGTTATTTTCCGTGCCAATCTGAAGGCAATGATTTGATTATTTACCGTGACGACAGAAAAACAGAATGGCTTCGGTACACATTTCCGCGTCAGACGGATGATCGCCACTTATGTTTAGCAGATTACTTTGCGTCGAAGGATTCAGGCAGAATGGATGTAGTTGCCTTTCACATGGTCACAGTGGGGAAGAAAGCGACTGAGCATACTGCACAATTGTATGCAGAAAATAACTACAAAGAATATTTATTTTTCCACGGACTCAGTGTTGAAACAGCAGAAGCGTTAGCAGAATACTGGCATAAAAAAATTCGTGAAGAGCTCGGTATTGCTGGTAATGATGCGAAAGAGATTAAAAGACTCTTTAGTCAGGGATATCAAGGGGCGCGTTATAGCTTTGGTTATCCTGCCTGTCCGAATTTAGAAGATCATGTGAAATTGTTTGAACTTTTGAAGCCGGAGCGTATTGGCGTACGCTTGACAGATGGATTTATGTTAGACCCTGAGCAATCAACCGATGCGCTCATTGTTCATCATCCGGAAGCAAAGTATTTTACCGTAAAGTAGAGAAAAATTCATATGTCTTTTATGAGTGGTAATAAGTTCTTATATTTTGAAAACACTATTTAAATTCTCGATGAAAATAAAACTGTTCTTCTTACTCGCTCTCATCCTTAGCACGAGTTTTCTTCTTGCTCAAGACTCAAAGAAAAATAAACAACTCCCGCCTCAGTTTTTTCAGCAATTAAACTTAGCAAACGCAACTTTTTCACTCCCTGAGGATTTTACTATCGTGCCGGTTCAAAAGAATGATGATGTAGCGTATGAGTGTGCAATGAAATCAATTAAAAAGAAAATTGAGATTCGTTATAAATTCATGAATGAAACATCGGAAGAAAATGTTTATGCGGTTCTTGTATCAATCTGCTTGAACATTAATGGAGGTGAAGTTCCTCAAATTGGATCGTTTGAAGCAGATGATGTTCAAAGAGAGTTCAACGCAGATTTTGGATTTATTTCTGCCGTTAAAGCTGACTCGGAATTTGGCAGGGGATACTCAAAATGTTTTATTAGTTCAATTACAAAGATTAAGAAGGGAACAATATTTATCTTTTTTCTTTTTGATGACATCAATGTTGTTCAGGAACATATGTTCAGGAAAGATGTATTTCATGCGTTAAAATTTAAGCAATAAGGAAGCAATTATGTCATACTGTATTCTTATCCGCCACGGCGAATCGCAGTGGAATCTCGAAAATCGTTTTACCGGCTGGGTTGATGTTCCGCTTTCACCAAAAGGAGAGCAGGAAGCACGAGAAGCAGCCGAAAAACTCAAATCATATAAATTCGATAAAGCGTTTACTTCAAAACTCAAACGAGCTAATGATACACTTCGCATCATTTTAGAAGCGACGAATCAATTGCATATCCCCATAGAATACGATGTAGCGCTCAATGAACGGCATTACGGTGCATTGCAGGGATTGAACAAAGCAGAGACTGCCAAAAAATATGGCGAGGAACAAGTAAAACTATGGCGCCGAAGTTACGACATTCCGCCACCCAAAGATAAAACTGAATTGAATCCCGACGGCTACAGCGAAAGTCTGAAAGACACTGCCGCCCGCACTCTTCCTTATTGGGAGAAAAAAATTTTCCCCGAAATCAAAAATGGGAAAAATGTCATCGTTGCGGCGCATGGCAATAGCCTTCGCTCAATCGTCATGCATCTTGATAATCTCACGAAAGAACAAGTTTTAGAGCTGAACATCCCCACCGGTGTGCCCTTGCTGTATGTGTTTAATACCGATGGCACGATTGTTGAACGAAAGTATTTGTAGCAACTGATTCTCAATACTTGGAATAAAAAGATTTAAGACTCTGATTTTGAACAATGTTGAGTTTATCTACACAATTTCTTACTTTCTAAACAGCTACTACAAACTTCTTACGTTAGGAGACCGATACTTATGGCTACAATGATAACCGAAGAATGCATCAACTGTGGTGCGTGTGAACCTGAATGCCCCAACACCGCTATTTATGCTGGTGGCGCTCAATACGAATACAAAGGACAAATGTATGACGCATTGTCCAACGATTTTTATTACATCGTGCCGCAAAAATGTACGGAATGCGTTGGACACTTTGATCAGGAACAGTGTGCCGCTGTCTGTCCGGTTGATTGCTGTGTACCCGATCCAAACCATGTGGAAACTGAAGAAGAGCTATTTGCACGAGCTAAAGAACTTCACCCCGAACGACAATTTCCGGAATTAAGTGCGGCAACCTCACGGTTCAGAAAATAGATACCGCTGATTGGTTTTATTAACAAAGTCGGTTCATTTCTGAGCCGACTTTTTTATTTTCTAGGGTAGAAAAGATTTGACGATTCTTTAAGTCTTGCCAAATGTGAATAAAAAATTATGTCTGCACAATTCAATATATGGGGAAGCAACATTGAAGAAGAGGCGCTTGAACAAATGAAAGCTGCTGTTTCGCTTCCCATTTCTGTTGCAGGTGCGTTGATGCCCGATGCGCACGTCGGCTATGGTCTGCCGATTGGGGGTGTGTTGGCAACAGAACATGCCGTCATTCCGTACGGTGTGGGAGTTGATATAGCTTGTCGAATGATGATGACCATTTTCAATGTTCATCCCAATGTATTGAAGCAGGATATGAACTTTTATAAAAAAGCAATTCAGGAGAACACTCGCTTTGGTGTTGGTGCAGAATGGAAGGACAAAAAATTTCATCCTGTAATGGATGAAGATTGGACCGTTTCGCCCGTTACTGCTAAACTGAAAGACAAAGCGTGGAAACAACTTGGCACTTCAGGATCAGGAAATCACTTTGTCGAGTTTGGAGAAATTGTGTTTGAGGAAGATGCGCATGGAATTTCCAAAGGAACCTATCTTGCGCTTCTTTCTCACAGTGGAAGCCGTGGAACGGGAGCTGAAGTAGCGGCGTATTACACTAAATTGGCAAAAGCACAGCATCCCGAACTAGAAGGACGAATGAAGAATCTTGCATGGCTTGATGTCCGTGCGGAAGGAGCAGAGTATTGGGCGGCGATGGAATTGATGGGAAAATATGCATCGGCAAATCATCATCTTATTCACGAGGCAATTATTCGTGCTGTTGGGCACGATGTGTTGAAGCAAGTAGAAAATCATCACAATTTCGCGTGGAAGGAAATTCATAACGGGAAAGAAGTGATTGTGCATCGCAAAGGAGCAACACCGGCAGGAAAAGGAGTGCTGGGAATTATTCCTGGTTCAATGGCATCGCCCGGTTTTTTAGTAGAGGGTTTGGGTAGTGAAGCGTCGCTTAATTCTACATCGCATGGCGCTGGTCGAAAAATGTCACGAGCAAAAGCTGTAAAAGAATATAGCTGGAAAGAAACGCTCGAATATCTTCGGAAACAAGGAGTTGAACTGATTTCCGCGGGATTGGATGAAGTGCCATGGGCATACAAAAATATTCACGATGTGATGAATGCGCAGTTGGATTTGGCAAAACCAATTGCGAAATTTATGCCGAGGCTCGTCAAAATGGCTCCTGCGGGAGAGAAACCTGAGGATTAGAGGTACTTTGAATTTAAATTCATAACATCTACGTTATTTTTTATGACAATCGGCAACTACACACTTACATCAATTGAAACTGGAAGATTTGCCCTCGACGGCGGCGCGATGTTTGGCGTTGTGCCGTGGGTATTCTGGTCAAAGACCAATCCGCCGGATGAACGGCAGAGAATTACTCTTGCCGCGCGTTGCTTACTGATTCGCGGCGAGGGAAGAACAATTCTTGTTGATACAGGAAACGGAAACAAATGGAATGACAAACTTAAAGATATCTATCGTTTGGATAATTCCACATACACATTGGAAGATTCACTTGCAAAGGTGGGCGTCAAGCCCGAAGATGTAACTGATGTGATACTCACTCACCTGCATTTTGATCACTGTGGCGGAAGTACAAAGATTGTAAAAGGAAAACTGGAACCGACATTCCCCAATGCAATACATTATGTTCAAAAGGCGCATTGGGAGTTGTCGCAAAATCCAACAGACCGTGACCGCGCAAGTTTTATGAAAGATGATTTTCAGCTGTTGTACGAACGAGGAATGTTACGCTTTACGGAAGGCGAGCAGGAGCTTTTTCCCGGTATTTCTGTTGTTGTCTGTAACGGTCACACCACGGCTCAACAGCTTCCAAAAATTTCTGATGGGAAAAATACGTTGCTGTTTTTGTGCGATCTCGTTCCCACAACCTCGCATCTTCCTTTTCCGTACATCATGGGCTACGATGTGCGTCCGTTGGTAACGCTCGAAGAGAAAAAACGAATTCTGCCACAAGCAGAAAAAGAAGGGTGGATATTATTCTTCGAACACGATCCCGAAACGGTTGCAGTGAAATTACAAAAGATAGAAAAGGGATATGGGATAAAAGAAACATTGATTTTTTAACTGCGAACACGCAAGGATGTAAAGAAACTTGTGAGCAAATTTTATGTCTGCAACATAGATGAAGTAAAGGCGGGGCGTGGGAAAAGAGTAATTGTTGATGGCGAGGACATTGTTCTTTTCAACGTTAACGGAAACATTCACGCTGTACTGAATGTTTGCCCACATCAAAAATTTCAAAAGCTCCACGAAGGATTATTCGAGCAGGGTATTGTAACATGCCCGATGCATGGTTGGTCATACGATGTAAAGACTGGAATTTCCACCAATGCAAGTGGACGACTCAGGACTTTTCCGGTGGAAGTGAAGGATGAGATTGTGTTTATTTGCATGGAGGAAAGATGAATTATAAAATTCATTCTTTATAAGGTTAATGACACTGACCGAACAAATAAAATCTAAAGCGCTTGAACTGGGTTTCCACAAGGTAGGGATTGCAAAAGCAGAATTGCTGACGCCGGAAGGAGAGCAATTACAAGAATGGCTACGTCGCGGCTATCATGCAACCATGCAATGGATGAACAAGAGTGTTGAAAAACGGATTGATCCGAGAGAGGTTGTTGCCGGCGCACAGTCGGTTATTTCTGTTGCCGTCAATTATTATACTCCCATTCAGCATTCATCCAATTTGCTAGAGGGAAAAATTTCCCGATATGCGTGGGGGGATGATTACCACATTCTTGTTACTAAAAGAATCCAAATGCTGTTTGAGTGCATCAAACAAATGGCGCCTGACGCACAGGGGCGGTACTATGTTGATACTGGTCCTGTCATGGACAAAGTGTGGGCAGCACGAGCTGGGATTGGATGGCAAGGAAAACATACAAATCTTATTACGAAAGAATATGGCTCGTGGGTGTTTCTCGGCGAAATTATTACGACATTAACATTAGAGTATGATTCGCCGATGGAGGACTATTGCGGTACCTGCACGGCGTGCATTGATGCATGTCCGACAGAAGCAATTCGGAAACCGTACATTGTTGATAGTAATAGGTGCCTTTCGTATCTCACAATTGAACATCGCGGAGAGATTGAAGCGCGTTTCCACGATAAATTTGAGAATTGGATTTATGGCTGTGATATTTGTCAGGATGTGTGTCCGTGGAACAGATTCCAACAGCCGACAGAGCATAAAGAATTTTATCCGAGAGAATGGAATGTGTCGGTGAATCCTGAAGAACTGACAACAATATCGCAGGAAGAGTTTTCGAAACGATACAAGGATTCGCCAATAAAAAGAACAAAAGTGGATGGCTTACGCCGAAATGCAACAATTGTAGCTAAAAATATTTTAGAAAAACAAAGGTCAATTGAATAGTTTCAAAAATCATCTAATCACAAAATAGTGTAATCAAGAAATGGAAAACAATCATCGAAAAGTTATCATCATTGGCTCTGGTCCGGCAGGATTAACGGCGGCATTGTACACCGCACGAGCAAATTTGCGTCCCCTCATTTTCGAAGGACTTCAACCGGGCGGACAATTAACAATTACTACCGAAGTTGAAAATTACCCGGGCTTCGAACATGGCATTCAAGGTCCGGAGTTGATGGACATTATGCGCAGACAGGCACAACGGTTTGGCGCCGAATCGCAATTTAAAATTGTTACAAAAGTAGATTTTTCAAATCGTCCGTTCAAAATTTGGGCAGATGATGAATTGTTCACGGCTGATGCCGTCATTGTTGCGACCGGCGCTTCAGCAAAATGGCTTGGCCTTCCTTCTGAAAAAGAATATTCGGGCTATGGTGTTTCAGCATGTGCTACATGCGATGGGTTTTTCTTCCGCAATCAGGAAGTGTATGTGGTCGGTGGCGGCGATACAGCAATGGAAGAGGCAAGTTTTTTGACAAAGTTTGTTTCAAAATTAACCATTGTGCATCGTCGCGATGAATTCCGCGCGTCTAAAGTTATGCAAGAACGCGTGCTGAAAAATCCGAAAGTGTCGGTAGAATGGAATACTGTTGTTGAAGAAGTGCTCGGCGTTACGGAAAATGGAAAGAAAAGGATGACCGGACTGAAGTTGAGAAATGTAAAAACCGGCGAAGTAAAGCAAGTGAAAGCCGATGGGCTTTTTCTTGCCATAGGCCACCAGCCAAACACGGAATTGTTCAAAGGTATTCTTGACATGCATCCCAATGGCTATTTGAAAGTTCAGCCGGGTACTACCAAAACGAATATTGAGGGAGTGTTTGCCGCTGGTGATGTTGCTGATTCCTATTACCGTCAGGCAATTACAGCTGCCGGTACCGGCTGTATGGCGGCAATAGATGCTGAACGCTGGTTGGCTGAGCATGATTAAAGTACACATTTCAAGACACGTAAAAAAACGCCTTCTTCATAGAAGGCGTTTTTAGTTTTAAATAAATTTGTCACTTCAGCCTGCCTTCTTTTCACCCATGCTAGGTTAGATTGTCTGACGGCTCTGCCACTTCTTCATTTATTCAAATTTTTTCATCAGAAATTCTTTTGTTTTTGAGCAAAATTTTTTTGGCACGGTGATTGAAAAACTATGTGGCAGAAAAACAACCACACACACAAAAACATTGAAGGAGGTTTGTTCTATGCTCGTACGCTATCAACCATATCAATCACTTTTAGAAGATATTGAAGATTTGTTTGCAACATCATTTCCGCTATTGCAACCATTTGAAAGTTTTGTGCCGACCTACGGCGTTGCAATGAAAGATTCTGGAGAGGAATTAAAAGTCATTGTTGAGCTTCCCGGTGTTGCAAAAGAGAATGTAAAAGTAACATTGCATGATAATGTGCTCACTATTACGGCAGAACGTAAAGCACCTGAGTTGAAAGATGGTGAGCAATGGATCAGGAACGAAATTTCGTACGGTAAGTTTGAACGAACAGTGAATTTACCGTATCCGGTTGTGGCTGAAAAAATAACTGCTACTCATGAGAATGGCATTCTCAGCATTACCTTGCCGAAGGCGGATGAAGCAAAACCAAAACAGATTGCCATTCGCTGAGAAGAAAGGAGATGGAAGTATGAAGAATGGAATGGAAAAACAAGTTCAAACCTTTATTCCCTCTGTTGACATTGTGGAGACAAAGAATTCATACATCGTCAAATTGGATCTTCCGGGCACAAGCAAAGAACATATTAAGGCGCAACTCAATCGCAACACATTAATAGTTAGTGCGCGGATGCAGGATTACCTTGCAACAGAGAAAGAGAATGAACAGCCGATAAAAGAATACCGTCGTGAGTTTTCACTTGCGAACGATGTTGATCTTAACACGATTGAAGCGCAATACGAACTTGGAGTGTTGACAATTACCCTTAATAAGAAATCACAATCTTTACCGAAAGAAATTACCATTAGCTAAAAGAAAGGAGCGATTACTATGGCACTCATCAAAAGAAATCCGACTCAGGAAATGACCCGCTGGAGCGGTGGTTTCCCGATGTTTCGCGGATTCGAATCGCTTCGACGGGACATGAACCGATTATTCGATGAATTCTTCCGCGGCGATATTCTTGCCGACGAATCATTCTTCGGCCGTGACTGGACGCCGGCTGTTGATGTTGTGGAAAACAATGATGCATACATCTTGAAAGCAGAACTTCCCGGCATCAGCAAAGACGATGTGAAGATCACGCTGGAGAACAACGTGCTGACGATCCGCGGTGAGAAGAAAAACGAAATGGAGAAAAAAGAAGGAAACTTCCATCGCGTTGAACGCAGTTACGGTATGTTCGAGCGTTCCTTCACAATTCCCGGCACAATCAAGGTAAACGACATCGATGCTCAATACAAAGATGGCGTATTGACCTTGACCTTGCCGAAAGCCGAAGAAGCCAAACCGAAACTCATCGATGTGAAAGTGAAATAATCTGTGCGATCATCAATTGATGACCAAATCCCGCCGTGAGGGCGGGATTTTTATTTTTTGCGCATCGTATGCATGCACTGTGCAAATTTTGCAGTCATCCAAACCATATGTTGCTGAAATTTTGTGAAATGAAGTAGTAAAGACTGGCACTGCACTTGCAGTGTTTAGAGTAGTAACATACTGTTACACATTGTTCAATTGATAAGGAGGACCAATGAAATATACATTCAGCGCACTATTGTTCATGCTATTGTTGTCAGGATGCGATAAAAATAATCCGGTTGAAGGATCAGTTGCATCGAGCGATGTTGAATTCAGCGAATTGTCGATGTACAAAACCACCGTAGCAACAACAGAAGAGGAAATGACTCAACTGCGTGCGAGCAACATGTTTCATGATTCGCTGCGGCACGGGAAAATGCTTGGCACGCTGAGAAGGTATGTTGGATTGACCGATGCACAAATGGAAAGTGTAAAAGTCTATGCGAAGACATTGTTTGACGCTCTTCAAAACATCCGCCAGCAAATTCATGATAGTACAATAACGAAAGAGCAGGCGAGAGTATTAGTACAAGCAGCTCGGGAACAATTTATTACTTCTGTAAAAGCAATGTTAACGGAAGAGCAAGTTACAAAATTTGAAGAATGGATCGTGAGGTTTTGGAACAAACATCATAAACATGGACATCGGGAACGAGGCGGGCACGGTCATAATGGGAATATGTATCCGTAATTGGTAAAGAGCTATGAAAAAGCAAATCATGCCATCAGATACTGCAAAAATTATCGGCTATAGCGTGTTCGTTATTATAGTTTTTGTAGTATCATTGCTGGCACACACGTTTGCATACTTTTTCCTTTCAACGATTTTAATGCTTGTAGCGATGCGCAACATAGAAAAAATTTTGGTGAAAACGGACAATAGTCGAAAGTGAAAGAGAAGGATTGCAAGCGGAAGAAGCCATTCAGTTCTTGAATGGCTTCTTTGCTTTTAAAAACGAAGCGTAACCGTTATTCCCTTCTGTTGTGAAGTAAGCATAGGTGTAAGCGTTACTTTGTTTGTTGTATTCCGGTGAAGATATGGAATAAGATATCCAATACTGCTTCCAACCATAGCACCGACGAAAACATCCGATGGGAAATGTGCACCGGATGTTACCCTTAGTATTGCGCAGAATGAAGCAAGCGATAGAGAGGCAATCCAAACGTGGCTTGAATATTTTGAATCAGGGAAAAAATCGTCATACATGATTGCCGTCATTACTCCGGCGGCAAATGCACGTGTGGCATGACCTGAAAAAAACGATCGTGCCGCATCTGCATCTTGTAGCATTTCAGTAGGAGCAGACGTTCCGTACACGTAAGGACGAAATCGTCGTATGCTTCCTTTGCCGAGCGATGGAAGGAAATTGGCAAACACGCCCATTTCGAGATACATCACTGTCACTGTTTGCCATTCATTACGGATTTGTTTATTGAGCAATAAAAATAATGGAGAGGCAAATGATGCAACAAGCGATATATCGCTGGCAGTCCATTGTGCCGCGGAGTATCTTCCTGCCGCGAAACGTTCAAGAGAATTAATATCATCTTTGTTGACGACATCGTGTCCTGCTGAAAATTTATACATTGAATGAGTTTCGATGAGGTAGGAAGCGCCGGCAACCACAATTCCGCTTCCAAGAATGACACCATCGGTAGTCCAATTTAACTGATATGGCGCTGACGATGGTGAACTTATCTGTGCTGATAACCAACCAGAGAAAAATAGCAGAAAGGAAAAAGATCGCATCTTAGAAGGCACTATGAATCATAAAATTACGGATAAGAATAACATGGTCATCTGAGTGTTAGTAGTACTTCTGAAAAACTATTTCACTCGTATAAAATCTGCCGGATTAGGGAATGCTTGTTCATTCCCTCCGATTGTTGTGATGAAATTTTGTAATTCCTGTGTTGATGCGGTGAGGATGATTTCATCGTTCCGCTTTACATGTTGGATATGAATTTTTTTCTCAGCAATCATTTTTGACAGCCAATCTGCTTCAAGTGAGGCGAGCCGCAAGGTATCTCTGATCAAAGTCATTTTTGTAATCATGTGTACAGGCAGAAAATGATGTTCGCCTGAACCTGTCAGGGGATAGGAATCCAAAAACCACCACGAACCGATTTTTCCACACAACACCACATATAGCGAAGAGTCATTTGACGAATTTGACCGTATCACCAGTTTGTAATTTTTTTCTTTTAACTTCTCAAAGGTGTATGTTTCTCCTTCACTTTTCCACGACCCAATCAGCGAAGAATTGAAGACGGCATCAGCATCAGTGAACAGTGGATGAATAGATCGCGCCGGACATCCGACGAAAAAAGATGTACAGGCAATGATTAAGGCAACCCGAAACGCTTTCATAACCCCCTCCTCAAAGTTAATGAGTAGCAACGTGTTGTTTACTGTTCAGCCGCAATATGTAAATAATATGAGAAAGAGTAAAGGAAGAGACAGACGAATTTCATCACTCGAACAATTGAAGAGCACAATACACGGTTATTAAATTAGTACCTCTGCTGACGTTTACCACCCTACGGTAGTACATCTGTTTGTTTGCTTTGTACCCGACGGAAGATGACGTAACGGTCGCCGAATTTTAGTGGTTGCGTGTATTGATTCTCCTCCAACTTTGCTATTGCTTGCCTGATGTGGTACGGATATATCTGAATGTTCACCTTACCAAGCAGACCGTGTTGCATGCGCGATTGTGAGGTTGAATGCAATGTCACCATTTCTTCGAAACGATAACCATGTTCTAGCAATGCAAACACAGAATCAGCCTCTTCCTTAGTGGTCATTACAATTTCCTGCAACGACAGATATTGCGGCTCTGAAAATTGAACAATTGCTGCCTGCTTTAGCCACAACTTCATCGGTTTGTTTTTATACAGAGCCGGTGTATAGCGCCACTGTTTAATTGCTTCTATTGCTGTCGTATCCCACTGGGGATTACCACTGCCGGAAAGCAGTTCGACAAATTTTACGGTACCATCTTCACCGACCAAGAGTTTGAACTCAATACGAAGATGTGTTGACGATATTGGCGTTGGATATGCAGGCAGTGGATACTGGACAATCAGTTCAGGTAGCGTAATGTCGGTAAGCTCTTCCGTTGAAGAACATGCGGCAAGCAAGGTGCAGATTACAAGTACACTCAGAGGTTTCATAACGCACCTCCTTTCGTTTTGCCGTACTAATGTACCGACATTTTGAAGTGGAAGTCAAGAAAGAAAAATCCCCGAAACATGTGTGTTTCAGGGATTATCGGATAATGGTGAAATATGGAGATTATGAATTACTGCGAGTTCCTAGCTGACGGTCTATCATCAGTAAACTTACCGGAGAGTCGCCGACAAGTTTCAATTGTTCAACGATACCAAGTGCTGTTTTTTCTTCTTCCACCTGTTCGGTGATGAACCATTCCAGCATTATCTGTGTAGGATAGTCGTTTTCTTTTACAGCAAGTTCGTACAACTTATTGATAAGGTTAGAGATTTTTCTTTCGTGTTCTAATGCCAGTTCAAACATTGCTAGCGGAGATTTGAAATCACCCGGCGGTTGGTTGATGGCAAGCAGTGTTACACTGGCGTTGCGATTGTGAATGAAATCGTAAATCTTCATCGCATGTTCTGTTTCCTCGCGGCTTTGTATTTTCATCCAGTGGGCAAAACCAGGAAAGTTTCTGGATTCGCAATATGCTGCCATTGAAAGATACAGATACGAAGAATACATCTCATGATTAATCTGTTCGTTGAGCGCTTGTCGTAGAGTCTGACTGAGCATAGAATGGTCTCCTTGTGTTGTTGAATAATGAACGCATTACAATACTACATTTTTTCTGGATAAACCTCAAACACGAAATATGTCGCAAGATCGCTTTTTAGGTTTTTCTTGTGAATAGCACCATCACTTCAATGTCGTTTGTTCCCGGAAACATATCGAATGGTTGAACCGCGGTAACCGAATAACCGGATTTCTTCCATCGTACTACTTCGCTCTCAATAATCGATGAATTGCAGAAGATATGAACGACTTTTTCCGGTTGTTGTTGTGCAAGAAACTCTATAACTCCTTCAGCCGTTCCATGACGTGGCGGATCAATGAGGAGTTTCATGCTTCCTGAGCCGGGTTTGATATGCTTCCGTAAACTTTCTACTGTAATGTTAGCAGAAACAAATTTTGTATTGGTGATTTTATTGATACGAATGTTGTCGATTGCATCTATAATGGAAGAGCGAGAAAGTTCAATACTGATAACTTTATGAACATCGGGAGCAAGACACAGGGAAAACAACCCATACCCACAATACAAGTCGATCAACGTATCCTTTTTTGTTAGATCAAGAAAATTGCGAGCGGTTGAGACAAGTATGTCGAGAATAAAATGATTCGTTTGCGAAAATGAGAGAGGGGAAAAGAGAAATTTTGTTTTCCCAACGTTGTGAAAAAGTTTTTCTTTTCCAAAAATTTTTGTTATCGGCGTTGTGTTGACGCGGTCATTTTTTTTGGGATTACCTCGCAGATAATATTCCGAACGTTCCTCATCGGTGAATACAAAAATACCGGCGATGTTTTTTACTTTGCTGGTAAGATGTTTGGAGAGCGAATTCACTTCTTTCCTATTGGCGGAAGAAAAATGGTTCATGTTAAAAATAACTTCAGCTTCAGCATCATGTCCTTTGACAATAACGTAATTGAATTCTTCAGCCAGAGAGAAATGCTCTCTTTTCTGCAAATACTGCTGTATAACATCGTAGACCTGATTGTGGATGCGTGGTTCGATCATGCAATGGTGCACCGCTATCGGAAAGTTCTTTGCAGTATCATCGTTAACACCAATGAGTCCTAGCGAAAACTGCCTGTTGACAAGAAATGCTTTTCGCTTGCTTACCGTGCGGTACATTCGTCCGACAGGGGATTGAATGAGCGGTCGTATGGGTACGCCAAATTTCAGCGACTGGAGAAATTCCATTACCGCTTTCTGTTTGTGAGGAAATTCGGTGGAATATTCCATCTTACCAGCATAGCACAGTGAGCATCGTTTTTTCTGTGGAGTTTGACATTCACCAGCTTTTAGTTGCCGTTGAGGAAGGGGCGAGTAATGATGAGAGAGAATTTCTGCCAAAGTTTTCATCGATAATGTTTTGGTTTCATCTGTGCGACTACGTTATGAAGTGGGAGCATCAATCTGCATGCATGTTTTAAAAAATAATGTTGTGGCCATAAGCTTTTTCACATCAAAGCGCACTCACAGCACAGACATTCTTTGGTAGATAGAACAAAAATTTCTTTCCGTTTTCCGTAGTGATTGCTCAGTAATGGAGATTACACGATATCAGCCAGTTTCAACTTACGTCAAATGTTGCTACATTTCAATAGACAATGAACTTTTACCGAAAAATAAAAAAACAGATCGAACCCAAAAATCTCTTTGAAAAAATAAAAGAGAATAAAACTGGTTCGTTGCTTATTGTTGGTGGATTTCTTCTTTTTCTCTATGTCTTTTTCAATAGCAACGGTATTCTACAGCGAATACGGCTTGAGTTGCAGAAGGAAGAGATAATCGAAAAGATAGAAAAAGCAGAAGCCGAACAAGCGAAACTAAAAGAGCAATCGAAAGCGCTGGATGGCGATCCCAAAGCGATAGAAAAAGTTGCCCGCGAAAAATACGGTATGGTGCGCGAGAATGAAAAAGTGTACAAAGTAGCTCCGAAATAGGAATTGCTAACATCATTCAATAGCCAAACAAATATCTGTTCCAAAGTACAAGATTGAAAACAGAAATTACACACGTACCTCTTGCAGAACGAGTACGACCGCAAACGCTCGATCAATTTGTCGGTCAGTCTCATTTACTTGGCAACGGAAAACCGCTTCGGCTGATGGTTGAAAAGGATGAATTACGATCGTTTATTTTGTGGGGTCCGCCGGGGGTTGGCAAAACAACGTTAGCGCGCATTATTGCCAATCAAACTAAAGCGGAATTTTTTGCGCTCAACGCTGTTTCGTCCGGTGTAAAAGAGGTGAGGGAGGTAATTGCAAAAGCGGAAGAGTACCAACGATCGTTTCGACGCACCATTTTGTTCATTGATGAAATTCATCGTTTTAATAAAGCACAGCAAGATGCCTTGTTGCACAGCGTGGAAGAAGGAACAATAACGCTTATTGGGGCAACCACAGAAAACCCTTCCTTTGAAGTCATTTCACCGCTTCTTTCCCGCATGAGAGTGTTCGTGATGGAGCCGTTGGGAAAAGCTGAGTTGGAAAAAATTCTGGAACAAACGTTAGCACAGGATGAACTGATTACAAAGGATACCGTTACAATAGGAGACAAGGAATATTTCTTTCTTCTTTCCGGAGGAGATGCAAGGAAATTATTAAACGGCCTCGAAATTGCATTTCAAATTACTCAACCAGACTCGCACGGTGTTCGTCATCTTACAAAGGAAATTCTCGAAGAAGCATTTCAACGGCGCTATTCGCTGTATGATAAAAAGGGAGAATTTCATTACGACATCATTTCTGCGTTTATCAAAAGCATGAGAGGAAGCGACCCCGATGCTGCCGTGTATTGGTTGGCGCGAATGTTGGAAGGGGGAGAAGATCCAAAATTCATTGCGCGCCGAATGATCATTCTTGCATCCGAAGATATCGGCAATGCCGATCCGGTTGCGCTGATGCTTGCGGTTGATGCATTCACCGCTGTGGATTATGTTGGTATGCCCGAAGCGCAAATTATTTTATCGCATGTAGCGTCATATCTTGCATCGGCGCCGAAGAGCAACGCCGCAGTAGTGGCAATTGGCGAAGCGATGAATGACGTGCGGCAGTTTCCTAATCTTCCGGTTCCTCTTCATCTTCGCAACGCACCGACCAAACTGATGAAGGAGTTGAACTATGGGAAAGAATACAAATACGCGCACGACTACGACCAGAATTTTGTCGAACAACAAAACTTACCCGATCAGTTGAAAGACAAAATATACTACCGTCCGACAGAAAACGGGCGTGAAAAACAGATCAAAGAACGGTTAGAAAGTTTGTGGAAGAAAAGAAAATCGAAATAATTACCTCTACATCATTCATATATTTGAATTAACAGAATAACCTATGACACAACAACTTGCAATCGGTGTCGATCTTGGTGGCACCACAGTAAAAACCGGACTTATCAACACAGAAGGAAAAATTCTGGCTATTTCAAAAGTTCCGACACGCGCAGAAGAAAATCCTGATGCCGTCATCGAACAAATCAAAAAATCCATCAGGGAAGTTCTTTCGCACACGAACGGCTCACCAGTAGCAGGCATCGGCATTGGTGCGCCGGGACTTATTCAAAATCCCGGTGGCATTGTCAAAAGTCCGCCGAATTTGAAAGGATGGGATGTTGTTCCATTGGCGGAGATTATTTCGAAAGAATTTCATCTGCCAGTGGAAGTTGACAATGACGCCAATGTTGCCGCTGTTGCCGAATCAAAATTCGGTGCGGGAAAGGAGCATCCGAATTTTCTCTTTATTATTTGGGGAACAGGAGTTGGTGGCGGAATTATTATGAACAATCATATTTATCGCGGACCCACAGGTGGCGCAGGAGAAGTCGGGCACATCTCCATCAACTATGAAGGACTCCTGTGCAATTGTGGTACCCGCGGTTGTGTTGAAGCGTACGTAGGACAAAAATATCTTTCCAAACGAACTATTGAAAAATTGAAATCTCATCCCGAATCCACCATACCGCAATTTGCCGGCGGCGATGAAAGCAAAATTGAACCTATACATATTTCACAAGCAGCAGAAGCAGGCGATAGACTCGCGCGCGAAATTCTTGTTGAAGCCGGAACACTTCTTGGTGTTATGATTGGCGGCGTGATGAATACACTCGATTTTCGCGTTACGGTGATTGGTGGCGGCGTTTCTGCAGTGGGAGATTTTGTGTACGATGCCATCAAAGAATCTGTAAAAAAGAATGTTCAAAAGCCGCTACGCGACGATATCAAAATTCTTCGAGCGCAACTTGGCAACGATGCGGGCATTTTTGGCGCCGCAGGAATGGTGCTGTAATTGTTTGAATTGCCATTAAACAATTTGATGATTGACGGTCGGAAGAACAATACCACGATGCAACGACGAAAAACGCTACTCGTTTTTCGGTGGGTACCGTTGTGGTTGATGTTCATGGGAATAACCTACTCTCAAACGCCGGATACACTCAGTCTTTTTCCGGATACGACATCTCTCGCACAGGATACTGTGTTGAATCGTCCTTCGGGCGGCATCGATTCTGTCGTGAATTATTTGGCAGAGGATTCCATCGTTTTCGTATTTGATTCTAAAAATATGAAACTGTTCGGTAGTAGCGATGTGAAGTATAAAGAGTTGGCGCTAACTTCCGAAATTATTGAAGTGAATTGGAATACGAACGAACTTCAGGCCTACGGCGTGCTCGATTCTACAAAGGTGAACAAAACCGATTCGCTCAAAGCACGGTATACCGGCACTCCGGTGATGAAAGAAGGGGCTGATGTATATGAAGGTTGGAGAATAGCGTACAACTTTAAAACGCAGAAGGGAAGAGTAACGCTTGGTGAAACCAAAGAAGATCAGGGGTACTATCACGGAGAGCAAATCAAGAAAGTCGATAAAGATATGCTCTTCATCGCCAATGGCTTCTACACCACGTGCGAGTATGGACACCCTCATTTTTATTTTTACAGTCCAGAAATGCGCGTGACTGTGCGCGATAAAATTGTAGCGCGGCCAATTTACTTATACATTGCCGATGTGCCGATCTTTGCACTTCCGTTTGGTGTGTTTCCAAGTCAGGGAGGGCGACGTTCAGGTATCATTGCGCCCGCATTTGTTGACAAAGGTTCGCGCGGAACAGGATTGGAACATTTCGGATATTATTTTGCGCTGAGCGATTACACCGATTTGGCTATTGTTGGTGATTGGCTGACCAGTGGCACGTGGCGTGTGAGTCCGAATTTCAGATACGTAAAACGATATGATTTTTCCGGATCGCTTTCCGGTTACTACCAACGCGCAATTGAAAATGAGCCGCGCGATGCTAACTATGTTGATCGTGCCGATTATTTTGCCAATCTCACGCATAATCAAACGTTTAATCCGACAACACGGTTGGATGTGAATTTCACATTCGCCAGTTCGGAAAATTTTCGCCGTGCATTAACGTTAACAGAATATCTGAATCAGGAAATTACTTCCAACGCTACGCTCAGTAAAAGTTGGGAAGGCACCAACAGCAGTATAAGCGTGAATATCAACCGTCGCCAGAATTTGATTAACGGTTCGATTACCAACACATTGCCCTCAATATCATATTCGCACGCGCAAAGTTATCCATTTCGCTTTGGCAGAAACAATCGTGGAGCTGAAGGTGAATACGCGTGGTATGAAATGATTGGCATGAGTTATGGGGCTACGGGTCAACGCGTTGATAACAGAACCCGCAATGCAGACACCGGCGCGTTTACGGTGTACCAACGACAAGGAATTAATCACACTCTTTCTTTTAATGCTGCGCCCAAAGCAGGGTATTTTACCATTTCTCCGTACTTCAACTACAATGAAAAATGGTACGACAAAAGTTTAACCATTGTCGGTTATGATACAACAACCGGCGAGCCGATTACTGCTGACAAAAGCGGATTTGAGGCGGTTCGGACATTCAACACTGGTGTGAGCATGTCAACAAAATTGTACGGCATCATGAATTCACCGATTCCCGGTATTGTCGGATTTCGTCATACCGTTCTACCTACGCTAACCTATAATTATCAACCAGATTTTTCCGATCCGAAATTTGGTTACTATCGTACTTACAAAGATAAATCCGGGCGCGAAAGAAAATTCAATAAATTCCAGAAAGAAATCTACGGTGGTGCGCCGGCAGGAGAGCAACAGGCGCTGTATTTTTCCGTTGGCAATATTTTTGAGATGAAAACGGCGGCAAAAGATACTTCAGAAAAGGAGCAAAAGTATCAACTGCTCAACCTCAACGCTTCGCTTGGGTATAATTTTGTTGCCGATAGCATGCAGCTCTCTGACTTATCGTTAAGTTACAGAACGAACATCGGCGAGTACCTTGGTATCAGTGGTAGCAGTACGTACAGATTTTATGAATATGATAGGAATGCAAAAACACGTGTCAACAAATATTTATTTGAACGCGGAAAAGGATTGGTAGAATTGACGGCATTTTCGTTGTCGCTCTCTACCTCGTTGCGAGGGGAACGGAAACCGGCGGTCACAGAACAACAACTGAGCGACAGCATTCGTGTGGCAGAGCATCAACGAAATCAAAGTTTCAGTAGTTATCGTGGTATTTATGATAGGCCTGAACCTGATTTCAGCATTCCATGGAGTCTTTCGCTCAGTTTTAATTTTTCACAGAGTCAGGAAAATCCAACACAGAAATTTCGTTCCGCCAATATCAGCGGAAGTTTGGATTTCAATTTGACCGAAAATTGGAAGTTCACTGCTTCATCGAGTTACGATCTGGTAGCAAAACAGCTTGCCGCTCCGCAAATTAACATCTCGCGCGACCTCCATTGCTGGCTAATGAATTTTTCGTGGACTCCTCTCGGTGTTTATTCCGGCTATCGGTTTGAAATTCGCGTGAAAGCGCCGCAATTGCAGGATATCAAAGTGACGAAGCAGAATAATGATCGGCTGTAAAAGAATTATCACAATGTTTACAAGTAAATGAATAAACTAGCAAAAGAAAAATCACCATATCTCCTTCAACATGCGAACAATCCCGTGGAGTGGTACCCGTGGGGAGAAGAAGCGTTTGAAAAAGCAAAGAGAGAAAATAAACCGATCTTTTTATCCATTGGCTATTCTACCTGCCATTGGTGTCATGTGATGGAACGCGAGTCTTTTGAAGATGAAACGATTGCAGCACTGATGAACAAATATTTCGTCAATATTAAGGTCGATCGTGAAGAACGTCCTGATGTTGACAAAGTCTATATGACGGCAGTGCAGATGATGGTTGGTCAAGGTGGTTGGCCGTTGTCAGTATTTCTTACACCTGATTTGAAGCCGTTTTATGGAGGAACATACTTTCCGCCGCGTGATGGTTATGGACGTCCTGGTTTTCCAACACTCCTGGAACGAATTCACGAAGTATGGGAACAGGAAAAAGAAAACGTGGTACAGTCGAGTGATGAGTTAATAAAATCCTTGCAACATCGTCATTATGTTGATAGTGCAAAGACGGAAATTGACGAAACTATACTGAAACGAACGTTTCACCAACTTGCCGCAAGTTATGATCCGAAAAATGCTGGTTTTGGTGGTGCGCCAAAATTTCCACGTCCGGTAACGTTTAACTTCTTGTTTCGATACTATTATCGCACAAAAGAACAGGAAGCGTTGCGTATGTCGTTGACTACGTTGATGGCAATGGCAAGCGGCGGCATGTATGATCATCTGGGTGGTGGATTTCATCGGTACTCTGTTGGCGCACGATGGCATGTTCCACATTTCGAAAAAATGCTGTACGATCAGGCGCAGTTGGTGCAATCATACCTCGATGCCTATCAAATTACTCATGACGAATTTTTTGCTACCATTGCAAAGGAAACGTTAGATTACGTCTTACGTGACCTCACCTCACCAGAAGGAGGGTTTTATTCTGCAGAAGATGCGGATAGTCCTGATCCGGAAAATACATTACACAAAGCAGAAGGTGCTTTTTACGTGTGGAAGAAATCAGAAATTGATGAAGTGTTATCTGCTGATGAATCAAAAGTATTTTGTCATTACTACTCCGTCGATGCGGCAGGGAATGTGATGCATGATCCGCAACGGGAATTTGTTCAAAAAAATATTTTGTTCAATTCGTTTACTATTGAGCAAACTGCAGAACATTGTTCCCTGACGCCTGAACGCACAGCACAACTGCTGGAGAGTGCGAAAGCAAAACTATTTGCGAAAAGAAATCTTCGTCCACGACCGCATCTTGATGATAAGATTATTACATCATGGAATGGGTTGATGATTGGCGCTTTTGCGCGAGCGTCACAAATTTTTGCCAGCGATAAATATCATAAAGCAGCGGTGAAGGCGGCTGAATTCCTTTTCTCAACATTGTACAGCAAACAACAACAGACATTATCCAGACGGTACCGTGATGGTGAAGTCAAATATGAGGCACATCTGGATGATTATACGTTTCTCATTTCAGGATTACTTGATTTGTACACAGCAACCTTTGACCTTCGATGGTTGCAGTGGGCTGATGAATTGATGGGAAGAGCAATTACCTTGTTTTGGGATTCAGCCGAAGGGGGATTTTATGATACGTCTGGTAAAGATCCATCGATTCTTGTACGAATGAAAGAGTCTTATGATGGAGCCGAGCCGACGGGGAATTCTATGGCAGCTATTGTTCTTCTTCGGTTGTTTCATTTAACCAATAATGCATCCTATAAAAGTTATGCAGAGAAAACTCTTAAATATTTCTGTACAACAGTAGAACAATCACCACAGAGTATGCCACAGATGATGGTAGCTGTGGAACAGTATCTTTTCCCTCCTTCTCATCTCATTATTGCCGCATCAAGCAGACCACCTATTTTACCATTTATTGAAGCTGCTGCAAGAAACTTTTTTCCCCATATGAACATTATTCTATTGGAGGAGTGGTCGTTGGAGTATTTTAAAAAGCGGTTTGAATTTATGCATGTAATGGATGTTGGGAAGGAACCAATTGCGTATTATTGTACGCAATACCATTGCGAACTCCCGACTCGCGATCCGTCTGAGTTGCTTGGCCAAATGTTTGCGGGGTAAAAATGCTAATACATCTCAGAGGTTATTTTAACCAGCGATGGGAGGCGGAGAGTTGAAAATCTTGAAAATTTCTCATTGCAATTAGACTTCTCTCTCTTTATCTTTGTTCTACTATAATAGATTTTGACGGACGTCATAGCAGAATAAAAACACCAAAAGGGATTAGGAAATGAAAATAAAATCTTCCACTGTTGATGAAGGGCGTGTAGTCATTCTTGAACCGAAAGGCTCGCTAGTCGGCGGAGATGAAACAGATGAACTGAAGAAAACAGTGCAAAAACTTCTCGAAGAGGGTAATCGCAAACTGATTATTGATTTGGGTGATGTGGAATATCTGAATTCGTCGGCGATAGGAGCATTGGTGTCGGCTCATACTTCGTACATGAACAGACAAGGGAAAATGATTTTGTGCAATGTGAATAAGAGCATTACCAATGTATTTGTGGTGACAAAGTTATCAACAATCTTCAACACAGCAGAAGGGCGTGAAGACGCCATTTATGCTATAGCAAAGTAAACTACAATCATTAATATATTTCATTAACAAAGGAGTTATTTTTATGAAAGCAGGTTCACTTAATGCGATCATCATCTTCGGCGCCATTATTTGTGGCATTTTAATTTACGAGTTTATGCTTCCTCAATTTATTAAAGATGGTGGCTATCTTGTGGCAGGTCTTGTCGCACTCTCTATTATGGTCGTAACGTATGTGATTGAGCGACTCTTATCACTCAAGAAAGCAGGAGGTCGTGGGCCACTTCCCAAATTTTTGAAAACCCTCGTTGCAAACGTCAATTCTAATGACATTGCAGCCGCTATTGCTACCTGCGATCAGCAACGTGGATCCCTTGCCAACATTGTCAAAACCGGGTTGGAACGCTATCAAGAGCTTGAAACAAAAAAAGATTTAACCAAAAAAGAAAAAATGGAAGAAGTAAAACGTGTGATTGAAGAAGCAACAATGCTTGAAATGCCAGTGTTAGAGCAAAATCTTGTTGCTTTGTCAACTATTGCATCTATTTCAACCATGTGGGGCTTGCTGGGAACAGTGCTTGGTATGATCCGTTCGTTTGCGGCATTGGCCCGAGCTGGTGCACCCGATGCCACACAATTGTCGCTGGGTATTTCTGAAGCGTTGATCAATACCGCCGGTGGAATTGCTATTGCTATCGGAGGTATCGTTGCGTATAACTTCTTTACGACAAAAATTGACGGCATGACGTATATGATTGATGAAGCAAGCAAAGACATTCTGATGAACCTTCAATCAAAGCACGAATAATTTTAAGGTAAAGGAGCCGTTATGGCAAAAGCAAAACGCGTCGGAGTGAAGATTGATATGACACCGATGGTGGACGTAGGGTTCTTGCTCCTTACATTTTTCATGTTGACAACACAGTTTAAACCGCAAGAAGTTGCCGAAGTTATTTTACCATCATCCCATTCAGTCTTTAAACTCCCCGATTCGGATGTTATGAGTGTGACCGTTGATAAAACAGGGAATGTGTATTTGGGATTCGACGCTCAGCCAATGCGCGAAGCAATTTTTGGACCAGCGGGAAAATTGAAGGCAGGCATGCAGGTTGAGTTGAAGGATCTTGGACGGTTAATGCGCGAAGCTCGTATCCGTAATCCCAAACTCAGAACCGTGATTAAAGGAGACCGTGAATCTGACTATGCAGTCATCCAAAACGTGATGGAGATTTTACAAAAGGAGAACATCACGCGGTTTAACCTTGTCACGGATTTGGAACGTTAACCACAGGAGAACAGCATTATGGCAGAAGTACAAACCTCGGAATCGAAAGGCAAGCAAAAGCATGCCGGTAAAAAGAAGAAGAAACGAATTGCCATACGCATCGATATGACACCAATGGTGGATGTTGCGTTTCTCCTCTTGACGTTTTTCATGTTAACTACAACCATGAACAAACCGCAGACGATGGAAATCAACCTTCCACCGGCGGAAACGAAAGCGGAAGTGGCAGAATCGAATTTGTTAACACTTCGAATCACTGATGACTTTCGGATCTTCTGGAATATTGGAACAGAAAAGCCGACAACTATTGAAGGAGCAAATAAAAAGGAAAAGCTTGTTGCTCTCGGCAAATTATTGAAAGATCGCAACAGAGCCAACCCGAAGTTGATTACCTTGATCAAGGTGGATGGGAAAGCAAAATACATCGATATGGTGGACGTAATGGATGAATTGAATATTAACGATATTACTCGATTCAGCCTTGCGCCGATGCTCGATGAAGATAAAAAAATTATAGGAACGCTGTAAAGGAGGAATGTAGAACTTATGGCAACAACAACAGCAGCAAATACAGTCTATGGATTTCAAGAACTCCGGGTATTGATCCAAAAATATTCCCGATGGGCTCTTGTGGTTGCCAGTCTGTTACATGCTGCCGTCATTGGCGCCTACTATGGCGTACAAGCACTATTGGAAGAAGATGAACCCGTGTATTCAGTTCGGATTTTGAAATACAGCGATCTTGGTCCACCTCCGTCAATTACAAACTCACAGGCAGCACCTGCAGTATCAGTACAAGGACCGGTTGCCAAACCGACAGTTGGAACTCCGGTTCCAGTGCCCGATGCTGAAATTAATCCGGAACAGACAATTGCAACCCAGCAAGAAATGGCAGCTGTTGGTCCTGCAATCGGAGAAGGATTAGGTGAGGGAGGTCCGGTTGAGATTCAAGAAGATGTTAGAATTGAAGATGAAGGTCCACCACCGGATTTCGTACCAGTAGAAAAACAACCAATGCCAATTCCGGGTGCGTGTCCGCAACCTGTTTACCCTGAAATTGCACGTCGTGCCGGAGTAGAAGGAAAGGTGTGGGTAAAAATCTGGGTTGATAAGGAAGGCAATCCCAAAAAGGCACAAATTATAAAATCCGATGCTGAGTTGTTTAACCAGCCGGCAATTGAGGCAGCGATGAAATGGAAATTCACTCCTGCCATCATGAATAATGGACCGGTAGCGGTGTGGGTGTCGATACCGTTTGTGTTCAAATTGAACCAAACGCGGTAACATCTGCCATGGATCCGTCGAAAATTTTTGTGTATTTCGGATACGCAATGTCGGGGTTGTTTATGTTGATGGGGGGGTACTTGCTTTTCTTTTTCCCCCCTGAATTTAAGTTGTCCGAAAAATTTCGGGTGATGTTTGGCGTTGTGTTATTGCTTTATGGTATCTATCGTGCGGTGTCGCTGCGATTAAAACAACGTCAACAAGAAGATGAAGAACGCTAAGTCCATCATACTGTCGCTCATCTGTTCCCTCGCATTTGCCGTTTCATCGTGTCAAGAACAACAACGTGAATCTCCAACGCAAGGGAACCTTACGATAATTTCGTCGGAAGATGTATTTCCGGTGATTGATCTGCAAGTGAAAGACTTTTCCCGCGTGTATGAAAAAGCAACAATCACTCACTTATCATCTTCCGCGCGTGATGCTATCGTGCAGTTGCTGAACGATAGTGTGAAATTAATTGTATGTCCGCGTGAACTGAATGATGAAGAAAAAAGAGTCATCATACAGAATGAGTTAAATGTGACGACGACAAAAATAGCATACGATGCAGTGGCGGTAATCGTCAATCAAAAGAATACGTTGGAAAAGATGACGGTTGATGAACTGAAGAACATCGTGACGGGGAAAGTTCAGCGGTGGACGGAGGTAGAAGGTTCTGGGTTATCGAGCGCTATTATCATTGCAATGGGCGACCCCAACAGCGCGGTGTTTGAGTATTTGAAAACACGACTGTTTGGTAATGAGAAACTTGCGACGACTGTGTTGCCATGTTCTTCTACTCGTGAAGTGTTCGATGTTGTGAGCGAAAGGCCGAATGCTATCGGGTTTGTGGGGATTAGTTGGTTGTCTGATGCGCCAAAGAATATCCGCGTTCTTAGCGTTGGCGATCCAAAGTATCAGCGAGATAGTACATCAACGGTTCTCGAATACTTTCCACCGCATCAGGCACACATTTATAGAAACTATTATCCGTTAAGTCGTACGATCTATATCTACACGCATAAAGCGGGACAGGGAGTAGCACTTGGGTTTTCATCGTTTGCCGCAGGAGTAGAGGGACAGAAAATTATTGTCAAGAATGGACTTGTTCCGGCTACGATGCCGGTGCGGCTTGTTCAACTGAATCAACAATAACTGACAAAGGAGAAGAATGAAGTTTGTAAGCGTCTTTCTTTTTGTGCTCTGCTCGTTGTCTGCACAGGCACAAGATGAACTTTCAAAAGCAAAGGCAGCATTCAATAGTAAAGATTACGATACGTCAATTTCCTTGCTTCAACAGTATCTTAATTCCAATTCACGTAGCGTGGAGGCGAACTATCTGCTGGGTGAAATCTACCGTCTGAAAGGAGATTTACCGAAAGCTCAAGCACAATTAGAACGAGCATTGGATTTTGACGATGAGTATGAACCAGCCCTGGCGTCCATTATTCGTGTCTATGGAGCGTTGAAATTATGGGACATGGCTCAACGAATATATAACGATGCGGCAAAATATCACAAAAACGGTATAGCTGCTCCACTCGCATTTGCACAGACCTACCTTGAAGCGGATTCGCTTGACAAAGCCGCAATTTATTTTTCAAAAGTTAAAGAGATTGACGAAAAGAATGCCGATGCCTATGTAGGATTATCCGAAGTATATGCACGACAGAACGTGATCGTGCTTGCTGTTGATAATCTTCGTACCGCTACGCAGCTTCGACCAAATGATCCGTCGCTGTGGTATAAATTGGCTACAACAATTTTGAAGAATAGAGTGTTGAACGCCGATCAGATCCGTGAAGTAATTTCTGCCTTACAGAAATCTATCGACATCGATCCCAACAACACACAGGCAATTTTGGATGCCGCTAATATTTTCTACCGTATTAAGTACTGGCGCGAAGCTGCTGAGTTCTTTAAAAAGTATACTGACAAGGTAACAAACAACCTTGAAGCGTGGGAGAAGTACGGCATTTCTGCTTACAATGCAAAAGCCTATCTTGATGCTATTACTCCCTTAGAGCAGGCAATGAAAATGAATTCAAAGAACGTAGAGATTAAGTCAATGCTTGCTCATTGCTACTACGTGAAAAAGGAATATCGTAAAGCGCTGGATCTCTACAATACCATGCCCACCGATTCTCTGAACAAAGATGATGTGTACCGAATGGGATTTTCATCGTTTCAGCTGAAAGATACGGTAAAAGCTATCTTCTATTTGGAGAAAACGCTGTCGATCGATCCTGAGTATACCGATGCTGTTGGTACGCTAGCTGCTATTTACTTGAATCAGAGAAAGTACGAACTTGCTGTTGTTCAATATGATCGTCTGCTGGCAAAAGATCCTGATAATCTAACGGCATTATTCTATGCAGGATTTTCTTCGTTTGTTCTCGGTAAAAATGATACCGCAAAAGGATATTTCAAGAGATTGATAGCCATTCGTCCCAACAATATTCAGGCGCAACAATACCTTGCGCAAATTTATGGATTGCAAGATTCACTCGATATGGGACGAGTTCACGCTTCTATAATGATTGAACTTGCCGACAGTGCGTTGAAAGCAGACCCAAAGAAAAATGAACAATATACTGCCATTGCTATTGGCGGTTACCGTATGCTTGGCTTATTTGACTATAAGGAAAAGAAAATCAAAGAAGCGATTGAAAAATTGGAAAAAGCAGTTGCGTACGAGAAAGAGAAGAAAGATGAAAATCTACATCTGTTCTTAGCGCAGATGTACGCTGTGCGGAGCGGTGACAAGGAATTGCTTGCTGATGAAGCGCGAGCGATTAAAGAAAAAGCGTGTAAAGAATATGCCCTAGTGCTGAAATTGAATCCGAAAAATGCTGCCGCCAAAAAAGAATCGGCACAAATGAACTGCGGGAAATAAGTATTCAATCATTCAACCAATAAAGGTGAGTTATGAAAAAGTCATGGACACATATTTCCTTTCTTGCAATGCTAGTGTTTGTTGTGCTATTTGCCACAACCGTACCTTCATGCAAGAAAGCAGTAGAATTGCCGAATGTTACTGAATGGGAAACGCACCAAGATCCCATCAATGGAATGGAAATCCAATATCCTAAAGGCTGGTTGCTGAATGCCGATCCGAAAAGTGTTCGTGTGTATTCATCGCAAGTTGTTGCTGATAAGTTTTACGAGGTTTATTCCACCGGTACCGGAGAAGTTGGCGAAGAACAAGGCGGAGTAGAAGTAACAATAGCATGGGAAAAGTTTTCTGATGCTAAAGTGGGAACATTGGATGAGTACAAAAAATTAACACTGCAAAATTACTCGGCATTGAATCTCGGCAACGAACAGTCTGCAACAATCGGGAAAGAAACTGGTGTTTCATATTCCTACAAAGTAAAAGTCGGCAAGAATACCACGATGGCCGGCAAGAAGATTATCGTTGCGCACGATAGTGTTTTCTACACCGTTAGTGTAACTGGATTCAACGAATATTTTGATGTCTATACCCCCCTGCTTGATAAAATCGTTGCTTCAATCAAACTTCCGCGTCCTAAAGAACGTTATACTGATCCCAATGCGGCTTCAAAGCCTTCTCCCGAAGTGGCGAAATTTGCCAATGATTTTGTTGAGTTTATGTATCCCGATAATTTCACTGTGACGCCGGTCGGCGAAAAGAAAGGTGGAGCCATGATGACCCTGCATGTTGAAGGGTTGCGGAAAGATTGCACCGTAGATATCGACGTGTTTCCGACAAAAACTGATAAAGGCGAAGTGAAGTTTGAACGATTTTTTGAAGATAACAAATCCAAGTTCTCTCCAAAATCTGTAACGACCGCCAAAGTGGACGGTATTGATGCAAAGGTTCTTATTGCATCACCCGCTCCGCAGATTGACCGACGGGTATACTTTGTTGGCAAGGGAGAGCGGATTTATCGCGTCATCCTTACCTGGTACAAACCAATGTCATCCGATTTCCAGCCAGCATTCGAAAATCTTGTTGCTTCACTGAAACTCAAATAGTTAATGCTCTTGAACAGACGAACCCCGAGATGAACGTCATTTCGGGGTTCTTTTTTTCAATCCATAATGGTATCTATGAATTATAAAGACCTTCCCATTGGCAACGAATATCCACGCATCATCAACGCCGTCGTTGAAATTCCGAAAGGAAGCAGAAACAAGTATGAGTACGATGTTCACTTGGGTGTGTTTAAACTCGACCGTGTTCTGTATTCCTCCATGCACTATCCCGAAGCCTATGGCTTCGTACCTGGCACATTGTGGGACGACGGTGATCCGTTAGATATTCTGATTTTTATTGATCAACCGTTGTTTACCGGTGTTATCGTTGAAGTAAAACCGATCGGTATTCTTCGTATGAAAGATGAAAAAGGTCCGGATGATAAACTGCTCTCCGTTGCCGTTAACGATCCGACATATCGAAATATCAACGATGTCAAAGATGTTCCTCATCATTTATTGGTTGAAATAGAACATTTTTTTATGAGTTACAAATTACTGGAAAACAAACATGTACAAAGCTTTGGGTGGGATAATGTGATTGTTGCTCTTGAAGCAGTACGTCAGGGACGTGAACAATACTTACAAATGACACGAAACAAGTAGCGTTTGTGTCGTTAACAATGGTTTGTAATAAGAAAAAAAATGGTTACATTTTCATAGTGCTTTTGTCATTATCACGGAGGGTGATTATGAAATTCTTCATGGCCGTCGTTGCGCACATAGTGGTAATGAGTGCGGCATTTTCCCAACAAGAACTATCGTTAACTGCAACAAAAGATAACACGTTGTATGAAGATGCTTCCGGTTCAACCAGCAATGGCGCTGGTGAATTCCTGTTTACGGGTAAGACAAACAGTGGAAGTATCCGTCGTGGCTTGATACTGTTCGACTTGTCAGGGAAAATTCCTTCCAATGCGACTATTCTCAGCGTTAAAGTAAGACTGAACATGTCAAAAACCGCAACAAGTGCAAAAACTGTGTCATTGCATAAGGTTACTGCAAGTTGGGGAGAAGGAACTTCTAACGCAGGGGCAAATGAAGGAGGGGGAGCGGCTTCTACTACTAATGATGCTACATGGATTCATCGGTTCTTCAACACTGCTACGTGGGCAACACCAGGCGGAGATTTTGTTGTTACACCGAGCGCCTCGCTCTCTATCGGGGGAGTGGGAACATACCAATTTGAATCTACTCCGCAACTGGTTGCCGACGTGCAAGAGTGGGTGAATGATTCAACAAAAAATCACGGTTGGATTATTATTGGAGATGAGTCATCGACACAAACAGCAAAGCGATTCGATTCACGTGAAAACTCTACTGCAGCCAACAGACCGACATTGATTGTGCAGTATTCAATTGTTAACAGTGTGAATTCACAGTCACCAAAGCCGGTTGAGTTTTCGCTCCAGCAAAACTATCCCAATCCGTTCAATCCGTCAACAATTATTCGCTATTCTGTTCCATCGGCGGGGCATGTGTCGTTGAAAGTATTTGACCTTCTTGGCAAAGAGGTGGCAACGCTGGTGAACGAAGTGAAAGAAGCAGGATTCTTTGCACAGGAATGGAATGCTTCTGGTATACCGAGTGGAATGTATTTATACCGCTTACAAGCGGGTCATTACACCGCAACAAAAAAATTGATTTTGATAAAATAGTCTCGTGAAATCGGTTTCTATTATCGGTGCAGGGGCTGTTGGACGTTCAATAGCCCTTGCTTTATTTTATGGTGGAGTGAAAATTGACCACATCTACTCGTTGCACGGTATTTCCGCTCGGCGCCTCGCACGGATGGTGAATGCTTCTCAATACAGCGCCATCAACACTATGACATCGCTCGCAATGAACACCATCATCTGCGTTCCGGATAGAGAAATCAGAGCTCTTGCCGAACTGATTACAAAAAAAAATTCTTCTGTAAAAAACAAAATATTTATACACACCTCAGGGACGATGACAAGCGATGAATTATCACCGTTAAAAAGCAAAGGTGCAAAAGTCGCTTCATTTCATCCGATGCAAACATTTCCAAAGAGAAAAACAACTTCATTTAAAAATATTTGGTGTGCTATTGAAGGTGATGCACAGGCGCAAACATTTTGCCGAAACATTGCAAAAATGATTGAAGCCCATACTTTTACCATTCCAAAAAAAGAAAAAGTTCTGTATCATACGGCGGGCGTTTTTGCCTCGAACTACATTGTCACGCTTCTTTCAGTTACAGAATTTCTTGCAAAAGAATGCGGCATTCCTGAGCGTACTGTATGGAAAGTGTACGCGCCGCTTCTTCTGCAAGCGGTGAACAATGTGTTAGCAACGTCGCCTGCCGAGGCGCTGACTGGACCCATTGCCCGGGGTGATGGAGCAACGGTGATGAAACAGTTGCAGGCGCTTTCTACAAAGAAGTTGCATCATTTAGTTCCCTTGTATTCAGCCCTCGGTATTGAAACAGCGCGGTTGGCTCGAAAAAAATTATAATCAATCGTTCACGATTCCGATGTACTCAAAATAAACGTATGCTTGTTGATTACCACACACACAACAAATTGTGCAAACATGCTGACGGAACATTGGAAGAGTACGTTCAGCACGCTATAACACTTGGTTTGAAAGAAATCGGGTTGTCGGATCATTCTCCCATGCCAAACGATTGGGATATTGAAGTGCGGATGTATGAAGAGCAATTTTGGAATGAGTATAAACCGACAGTATTAGCATTGCAGGAGAAGTACAAAAATCAAATACAAATCAAGTTTGCGCTTGAAGGTGATTTTTTCCCGGGTACGGAAACCTGGGTGAGAGAATTTTTTTCACAGAATGAGTTCGATTACGTCATCGGTTCTGTGCATTATCTTGGTGAATGGGGATTCGACAATCCGCTGTATGTCGGCAAGTTTGATGAAGTAGATATTGATGAGGTGTATGTGTCATACTATGACCATATTAAACGTTCGGCTCAGTCAAAATTATTCGATATTGTCGGGCATTGCGATTTGGTGAAAAAGTTTGGACATCGTCCGACTAAAAATCTTGAAGAAATTCTTCGTGAAACATTCAAAGTGGTGAAAGAATCCGGTATGGCAGTAGAGATTAACACCTCTGGCTTGCGCAAGCCGGTCAAAGAAGTGTATCCGAGCGAACAGATTTTACGTATTGTGGCGGAGTACAATATTCCACTGACACTTGGTTCCGATGCGCATACCCCGAGCGATGTGGGAGGGGATTTCGACATTGCCCGACAGTTGGTGGAAAAATACGGAAAAGGAAAAATTTCACTCTACTCAAAACGAGAAAGGAGTGAAGTGAAAATATGATGGACAACATCAACGCGACATATTCAGTGAGCAACCAACGCATTTATGGATAAACGCATCTACATTATTGCTGGGCTTGCACTGCTTGCGGTGGTTCTAACAATTGTTCGTGAAACTGGAATTAAGCAAACAGAAACGTTCTCACTGCCATTCGCATCCCCAAAGGATATTTCCGGCGAACGCGTTTACAGAATGGCGGACACAACCTTGAAAGCGTTGGGTGTTGCGGCAAAAAATATTCGTCCTTTGAAAAACCGAAACGATGTGCGTGTGTTTTATCCTCAGAATTTTGACGTGCTGAATTTTATCAGTGCGATGAAAGATTCACTCGAAGGGTACAATGCTGATCTGTTTTCTGTTGACAATGCAAAAGAAAGAACATCTATTGTACAAGTGAAAAGCGGAGATGTGATTCTGAAAAGTTTTATCTTTAGTAAAGAACCAGTTCAAGCGACAAAGAAAGGAGCAGTACTATTAGCACCAAAGAAACAACCTCGGTAATGGATAAAATCGTTTCGCTGGCAAAGCGACGCGGTTTTGTTTTCCAATCAAGCGAAATTTACGGCGGACTCAACGGCTGTTGGGATTACGGTCCCTTGGGCGTTGAAATGTTGAATAATCTGAAACAACTCTGGTGGCGTTCAATGACGTACCGCGATGACATTGAAGGGATTGATGCTGCAATCTTAATGCATCCCCGCGTGTGGGAAGCCTCCGGTCATGTGGCAAACTTTACCGACCCAATGGTAGATTGCAAACAATGCAAAGCACGATATAGGGTAGATGTGTTACTGGAGCAATCTTCCGATAAAGCATTAAAAAACGCCTTTGAAAAGTTACGGGAGAAACTTCTCTCTGATGAAAGTTATCGAAACGGATTTCAACAGCAGTTGAATACCAGTAGCCCGTCGTCGGAAGATATTGAAACTGGCAAGGTCAAAACTATCTCGTATGAAAATTTAGATACAGCAAAACCTGATCCGCGGGAATTTTTTTCGCAGGAATTCGTATTTCAGGAAGCAATAAAATTAGGATTTATTCCTTGTCCTACCTGCGGCAACAAAGGCACATTTACCGAAGCGCGTCAATTCAATCTGATGTTCAAAACATTTATCGGTCCGGTAGAAGACAGCAACAATGTTGTTTATCTTCGTCCCGAAACAGCGCAGGGAATTTTCGTCAACTTCTTGAATGTGCAGAGCGCTTCGCGTCAAAAACTGCCGTTTGGTATTGCGCAAATCGGAAAAGCATTCCGCAACGAAATCAACACGAAAAATTTTCTCTTCCGCACGCGCGAGTTTGAACAGATGGAAATGCAGTATTTCGTCAAACCAGGTGAAGAAGACAAATGGTTTGAGTATTGGCGTGAAGAACGGATGAAGTGGTTTCTCGATCTCGGCATGAAACCGGAGCATCTGCAATGGCACAAACACGACAAACTTGCGCACTATGCAAAAGCGGCCTTCGATATTGAATTCAAATTTCCGTTTGGATGGGGAGAAATAGAAGGAATTCACAGCCGCACCGATTTTGATCTGGGTAACCATGAGAAATATTCCGGCAAAGCAATGCGATATTACGACGAGCAGACGAGGGAGAAATTTGTTCCGTATGTAATTGAAACATCGGTTGGGGCCAGTCGTTCGTTTATGGCATTTCTCTGTGCCGCGTATGATGAAGAGATGGTAGAAGGTGAAATGCGAACGGTTCTTCATTTACATCCAAAACTTGCTCCAATGAAAGCGGCAATTCTACCGTTAGTAAATCGCGACGGCATGGATGAGATTGCACGTAAGTTGACAAAAGATGTGCAACGATATGCCCGCGTGTTTTATGATGACAGCGGCGCTATTGGCAGACGCTACCGCCGACAGGATGAAATCGGAACGCCGTTTTGCTTTACGGTAGACTCGCAAACATTGCAGGATCAAACACTCACCGTTCGCGAGCGCGATTCAATGAAACAAGAACGAATTGCAATCAGTAGGATAAAAGAATATCTATTGGAGAGGATATAAGTACACTGTGAACGCCATCTTCATCAATCCTCAACTTCACTATCTCCGGGCCGGCTGGAGAATCGCCATTTTCATCGTGATACTTATTGCTTGCACACTGGCAGTAGGAATGCCGGTGCAATTTCTTCTTAAAGCAATACCTGAATGGCGAATTCCTGCAGTCTCACTCTTCTTCACGTATGTTGCGCTGACCCTTGCAACGTGGGTGATGCTTCGTTTTGTTGACAAACGGCCATTTTCTTCTATTGGCATTCAATTCCACAGTCGATGGGGAAAGGAATTATTTCAAGGAATACTTCTCGGCGCCGGTATGATGACGACAATTGTGGTTATTTTCTTCGCCGAAGGAATGATAACGATTGAATTTCGTGACCTTGAAGTACAACACATTGTGTTCATCTTTTTGAACAGCGCATCGTTGTATATCATCGTGGGATATGGTGAGGAACTGTTGTTCCGCGGATATCTTCTGCAAATTCTGGCAGAAGGAACCAACAGAGTGATTGCCGCAGTGACAATTTCTGCTCTCTTTGCCCTTGCCCACGCACGAAACCCCAACGTTTCGTTGTTTGCACTTATCAATATTGCCTTGGCGGGTATATGGTTATCCGTTGCGTACTTTAAAACAAATTCACTCTGGTTGCCAATAGGGTTGCACATCTCGTGGAATTTCTTTCAGGGATTTGTGTATTCGCTTCCCGTCAGCGGAACAACTTCGTTGCGGGAACAGATTGGCGCTGCAACGGTTACAGGACCCGAATGGCTTACGGGCGGAACGTTTGGTCCCGAAGGTGGTGCGCTTGCAACAGTGATACTAATTGCGGCAACGGTGGTAATTATGAAGTCAGAATGGTTCAAGCCGGCAGAAGGTGTTTGGCTCTACACACAGTGGAAAGCCGAACGGTTACAGCAATTCTCACCATCAATTCAAGAACAGATGCCGTAACAACCGTGATTAAACTGCAACGAGCTTTTCTTTTTTGTCTGTTTACGTCTATTTCGTATTCTCAATGGCTGACTTCTCCCGACTTTGATGAACACGCGCAACGTGGCATTTTCAACGTGTATAACTTAGAGTTTGAACAAGCAGAAAAAGAATTCAACTATCTTGCCGCACGTTATCCCTCACATCCTGCAGGGAAATTTTTTTTAGGAATGATTGAATGGTGGCAAATACTCATCAATCTTGATGACGAATCACGGGACGAAGCATTCATTCGCAAAATGGATGATGTGATAGATCTGTGCGATAGTCTGTTAGATGTGAATGACAATGATGTTGGCGCATTGTTTTTCAAAGGAGGAGCGCTTGGATTTCAGGGACGACTGCGAGCCAACCGCAGCAGTTGGATTAAAGCGGCGAATGATGGTCGGCTTGCATTGCCGATTGTTCAACGTGCATTCAAACTTGCGCCACACAATTACGACATTTTGCTTGGCATTGGAATTTACAACTACTATGCGGCAACAATTCCCGAGCGGTATCCCATTGTGAAGCCATTGATGATTTTCTTTCCTTCGGGAGATAAGCGCAAAGGTATTGAACAACTGCGTGAAGCGTCTCTTCATGCCCGATATGCCGCTATTGAAGCAAAATATTTTCTGCTTCAACTCTACTACAACTATGAACGACAATACGACAGCGCCTACGCATTGGCAACTTCTCTGTTCAAGCAATTTCCCAACAATGTGCTGTTTCACCGTTACGTCGGGCGGTCTGCCTTTGTCCTTTCGCAGTTTACCGAAGCGGAAAAACACTTCCGACAGATTTTGCTCCGATGTGAATTGCGTCAGCGCGGTTACGGAGATTTTGCAAAACGTGAAGCGATGTATTATCTGGCGATGATTGAAATGAACAAACAACGGTATGACTCTGCGTTGAAATATTTTTATGAATGTGATAAATTGTGTCGGACTTTGGATAAAGAGGAGCAATCCGGTTTTATGACATTGACGAATCTGTACATAGGAATGATTTATGATGTGCAGAAGAAACGAGCATACGCCATTCAGCAGTATCGTAAAGTTCAACGGATGAAAGATTTTGAAAATGCTCATCAACGCGCAGAACGATATTTAAAGGAGCCGTATACGCCATGAGTGATATTTCGGTCTATATTATTATTGCCGGCATTGTAGCAGCCGGTGCGGAGATTCTTGGCGGCGCGTTTGTCGCATGGAAAAGAGATGTGTCGAAAAGCATCCATGAATACCTCATCGCTCTCGGCGCCGGGTTTTTGCTCGCTTTGGTCATGATCGACCTTCTTCCCGAAAGTATTGAAAACATCGGAACAACGGCGCCCGTGTGGATGTTGGTCGGGTTCAGCGTCATCCATTTTGTGGAACACACGGTGGTGAAGCATCTTCACTTTGGTGAAGAAACGCATTCGGATATTATGATTTCTACCGTGGCAAGTCAATCAGCATTTTGGGGATTATTCATCCATGCTTTTTTTGACGGGCTGGCAATTTCTTCCGGCATGTATTACAATTTGCAACTTGGCTTAATGATTTTTCTCGCCATCACACTGCATAAATTTCCCGAAGGATTGACGATTGCTTCTATTATGCTTGCGTCGCAACAAACAAAGCAAACTGCGTTGCGTGCATCAGCAGGTATTGCCGCCGGTACTATGCTTGGCATTTTTATGATTTTTTTCCTTCAAAACGTTGACCCGAAAATTACCGGATATGCGTTTGCTTTTTCTGCCGGGGCGGCGCTGTATGTAAGTGCAAGTGATTTAATTCCTGAAATTAACAGGTCGGATAATAGGATACTTTCCGTTGTTGTTTTCGGAGGGATGGTGCTATTTTATTTCAGTGGAATGTTGTTGCATGAAGTGCTGGGACATTGAGCGTCCGGATAGTGTATATTTCTAAAAATGAACATAAAAAAACCGGGCTTCTACCCGGCTTTTAATTTTTTGTAACACTATGTTTTTCTACATATCCAGCGCCAGCGTTATTCTGCTTATACTTCCGATTTTTCCCAGTGAATTGAAACTGTAGTCGAGACGAAGTTTGTTCAGCACAAGTCCGCCGCCGAGTGAAAAACCTGCCATTCCTGCCGAGGTGCCAATCTTCAATTCTTTTCGTCGCTCATTGTTATATCCAAATCGGAATCGTAGTGTTTTGCTCAACGTAAATTCACCGCCAACGGAAAAAGCACTGAAGCGGTCGATGAATGAATCGCGTTCTTCGTTTAGTTTATGGAAGTTCAGATTCAACTGCAGAGGCAGATGTTGCGGTTTAATGGTACCGCCAATTTTGATTTCGAAGGGGAGTGGTTCCCGGGTGTTCATGTAAGGATCAAGTTGTGTTCCGATATTCAACAACGATATCCCAATGGACATGGGGTCGTTTCCTGGGATGAGGTACAGTAGACCAACATCGCCGGCAATTGCTGATGAATGTTCATCAGCAATAGAAGAATAAACAAACTTTGCGGTTGCTCCAATGTACATATTTTCTTCATACACTCGAGCAAGGGAGAGTGACACTGCCATATCGCCTGCGCCGAATGTTCCAAGTTTATTTAAATGGTCATCAACGCGGTCAAACGTTCCATAATTGATGTAATTTACACCCACGCCAAACACACCAATTTCTTCTACTTCTTGCGAGTACACCGCAAAGCCAGACTTAATATCGAGCAGGTGACTGGTGTAACCAAACAACGCTTGGGGAGCAATGGCAGTGCCAATAGTAGCAGGATTGTAAAAGATGCCTGTGGGATCACCATGCATTGAAACAAAACTTCCTGCCATTGCCGAAGCGCGAGCGCTTACATCTTGTCGTAAAAAATCGTATGTCGTTCGTTCTCCTGCAAGCAGAATGAACGGCAACAGTGCAGAGAAAATACTCTTCGTTAAGCGCATCTGAACTCCTTCAAAAGTTTTTCTCAATCCGAAGGATTGATTCTTTGTGAGCAATGTAGCCAATACAGAAATGAAATTCAATATTTTATCTCTCGTGAATTATGGGTATAATATGCCATGCGTATTTGTCTGTTACTTTTCTTCTTGCTGATTGTTCTGCTTTCTGGTTGTGCAGGTCAGCGTCCTCCCGAAGGTGGTCCGGTTGATTCAACTCCGCCGGAAATTATTTCTGTCTATCCCGCACCGCAAACAATACGCTTTGACGACAACAGAGTGATTTTCGAATTCAGCGAATATGTCGATCGGCGTTCTGTGGAAGAGGCAATCTTCATTTCTCCCTCTATCGAACAAAAAGAATTTGAATGGAGTGGAACTGAAGTTACGCTTCATTTTTTGGAAGAGTTAAAGAAGAATACTACCTACGTTATCACTGTTGGTACGGATGTGAGGGATGTGCGCGCCGGAAACCGTATGGCGAAGTCGTATTCTCTTTCTTTTTCAACAGGCGAACGGATTGATAGAGGAACGATTACGGGAAAAGTGTATGATGAAAATTCCGACAAGTCAGGAGTGATGATCTTTTCTTACCGACTCAATAGTATTAATCCCGATACGCTCAATCCCGCTAAGACAAAACCGGATTATTTGACACAAACAGGAAAAGACGGGGAGTTTCGACTGACGAATCTTGCTTCAGGAACATATCGTATATTTGCTATGCGCGATGAGTACCGTAATTTGTTGTACGATCCCGAAACCGATGCAGTTGGCACAGCTGATGACATCCTGTTAACGGACACAGACACGATAAAGCAGGGAATACAATTGATTCTTGCCAAAGAAGATACCACTGCCCCGCGTATCACCTCAGTTCAAACGTTAGACAATCGGCATGTGACGATAGTTTTCAGCGAACCGATTGATACCGCCACCGTTTCGCCAGCATCGATTCTGATTACTGATACCTTGAGACAACAATTGCTTGCAGTGTACGATGTCTATCCAAGCAATGTACAAGGTACCTCATTCACAGTAATGACCGACAAGCAGCAGAAAGATTCTTTATACCTTGTTGTTGTTCGGGAAGGCGTGAAAGACAAATCAGGATTTTCAATCAGTCCATTGGCAAACAGTAAACTCTTTACCGGTTCATCTACCAACGATACTCTTCCGCCATCTTTGTATTTTTCATCTGTGCAAGATACCGCCGCAAAAATTTTTCCTGATGATAGTATTTTGATTATGTTTTCAGATGCAATTTCTTTTGTGAACGATGATTCTGCGGTAGCGTTGTTGAAATTGAAGGATTCATCATTAGTTCCGTATTATTATTCGTGGTATAACAGTTCAACAATGGTTATTGCGCCGGCTGTGCCGTTGCAAAGTGAGGAAAAATATGCATTGATTCTCCGCTGGAATTATTTTCCGGACAAACTAGGAAATAAAAGAAAAGATAGTATTTCTACCTTCGTCATTACCGTAGATGATCCGGAAAATTATGGTTCCATTCAGGGCAATGTTGCTGGAGTTGGTGAAAAACGTGTTGTTATCCAGGCACATAATGTTACTGATAATAAGCAAGCACCGAAAAAAGTCAACGCAACTCGAGAGGGTCAGTTCTTTTTGTCGCGTTTGCCGGAGGGAAGGTATGTGCTGAAAGTGTTTGAGGATGTAAATAATAATTTCACACACGATGCCGGCAAACCTTTTCCATTCAGACGTGCAGAGCGATTCTCATTTTATCCCGACACTATTCGTGTTCGTCCACGTTGGCCCATTGATGGGGTCATGGTGAAATTTTGATGAAAAGAAAGTTTTACACAAAGTCAGTTTTGCCGAGAAATAAGACCGGCGTGGTCTGTATTTTCTGAATTTTCCTAAAAATTCATCTTGCCTGCAGCCCACAAATTTTCGTATATTTGTAACGCATTGTAGTTTATTTCCGAAGTGGTTGCACAAGTTTTTGGGGTCGTAGCTCAGTTTGGTTAGAGCGCTTGCCTGTCACGCAAGAAGTCGCGGGTTCGAGTCCCGTCGGCCCCGCAGGTAGTTGAGCGAGATAGATTTTGTTTCCACCAAAACAGGGTGGGCAAAGTGACGTTGTTGCTTATCGTTATACAGAAAGTCACAATGTGGTGCCGCATTCGTTGAAACGTTCTTCTTCGAGTCCGCCGCCGCAACAATTCGTAGTGCAACGTTTGTAATCCATTAATCAGTAAGAAAACATTTTATTGATGAAGATTATTATTCCTTCCTCTAGCACTCTTTTGTACTGCCAAACGTTGCGTATTCCATTTTTCAAGTCTGCAGGTGTAATCAATGAATAAGTCATTCCTCGACTATTTTCTTAAAATTCGTCTTCCCATCATTATCTTCGTTGTACTAGCTTCACTAACACTTACTTATTACGTTTCACGAGCTGAACGCGACGGAGTTGGTTATCAGCCGGAACAGCCAATTCCCTATTCGCATAAACTACACGCAGGAACCATGGGGATTGATTGTCAATACTGTCATACCGGTGCGTCAAAATCGCGTCATGCGATGGTTCCTCCGGTTAGCACATGTATGAATTGTCATTCGGTTGCAAGGAAGAACAAACCGGATATTATTCGTTTGACGCAGTACTACAACGAAGGGAAAATGATGCCGTGGAAACGAATTCACAAAGTACCGGATTATGCATATTTCAATCATAGCGTTCACGTAAACAAAGGGATTACCTGTCAAACCTGTCACGGCAATATTCAAGAGATGGATGTGGTGAAACAAGTTAATTCGTGGACAATGAACAATTGTATTTCGTGCCATCGGACAGCACCGGTGAAATTGGCAAATATTCCTGGAATCAAAAAAGGTCCTGAAAATTGTTTTGCCTGTCACCGGTAACGGCAGATAGATATCTTTAATTCATTGAGATTTGGAAAATCTCAATAAAGGTGAGTATATGAAAATCATCAATCCCGAGAGAAGAAAATTTTTTACAAAGTTTGGACTTGGAGCCTTGAGTACCAGCATACTGAGCATCGTTCCCTTCAAACTTTTTGCTTCATCATCAGAGAAAAAACACTCTGAACAAAAGGTTTCTATTGTCATTAATCCGTTGGCAGTGAAACGGACGAAAAAATAATACGATCACTGTTACGTGAATGTGAAAATTACAGTAGTTGAAAATTCAGAAAAACAACACACCAATGGCTAAAGAACAGAACGAATCCAGAAATCCGAAGGATGCTTCGTACTGGAAGAGTCTTCGCGAGTATTACAATGATCCTTCCGTGAGCGATGATAAAGCACGCGAATTTGCAAAAGAAGTAACGGAAGATTTCGATATCACGACGCTTTCACCGATGTCGCGCAAACAATTTCTTGGTGCATTGGCGGCCTCTGCGGCATTTGCGGCGGCTGGTTGCACGAACTACCGTGACAAAGGTGAAATTGTACCCTACAACAGAAAGCCGGAAGAAATTACGCTCGGCAGACCGAATTACTATGCTTCCACATGCACCGGCTGTGCCGAAGCGTGCGGCATTTTAATTAAGACTCGTGAAGGACGACCGATTAAAGTTGATGGTAATCCCGATCACCCAATAAACCAAGGGAAACTGTGTGCTAAGGGACAGGCGAGTATTCTCAACTTGTATGATCCGGAACGGCTCAAAGATCCGATGCTTGTGAGTTCGGGAATTCTCACAAAGAGTTCGTGGAAAGAAGTAAACACAAAAATTATTGCAGCGTTGACTTCCGCAGTCAACCAGCGAAAAGAAATTGCGCTGATCACTCACACGATTACCTCTCCTTCGGCTAAAAAACTTCTTGTAGAATTTACCGCAAAGTATCCCACAGCAAAAATCTATTCGTACGAATTGTTCAACGATTCGAACAGACAATCTGCCTGGACGAAAACACACGGGGGACAGTTTCCCTTGATTCAGTGGGATAAAGCGAAGGTGATTCTTGCGCTCGAATCAGATTTTCTTGGCCACGAAGGGAATATGCCTGAACAGACACGGATGTTTGTTTCCAAGCGGGATGTGATGAAGGGGAAAAATTTCCCTGTCAAACCGTCGGACTGGAATCGCTTGTACTCTGCTGATGCGACCATGAGTTCCACAGCCATGAATGCCGATTACCGTTTACGTATTCGTCCGGATCAGCAGTTGGAATTTCTCTTGTCGCTCATCAACGAATTCAAGCCAACAGCTCAATTCGCAAAGTATTCTCTAACAGCATTTGTGAAAAAGAATGGATTAGATGAAGCAGTTGTGCGTCAATTGGTGAATGATTTACGACAGCACAAGGGTGAGTCAATCGTTCACGCCGGAAGCGCTCTGCCTGAAGCTGTTCACATTGCCGTCAACATGCTGAACGACATTCTTGGTAATAGTGCCTTGTATCGCAAAGATCAATCGGCAGTTGAACATATCGGTTTTGCAAGCAAAGAAGAATGGGAAACACTCGTTGCGAAGATGAAGGGAGGAAATGTTGGTGTTGTTGTTCATTTCGACACAAATCCTGTGTATCATCTCGCGCCGGATTATGGGTACAGCGAAGCGTTGAAGAACGTTGAAGCTGTTGTAACGCTTGCTGAGTTGACTAATGAATCGGCCGCTATGAGTCACTTTGTTTTGCCGATCAATCATACGTTTGAATCTTGGGGAGATCACAAAACACGCACCGGTATCATCAGTTTGCAGCAACCAGTCATTGCCCCGCTGTATAATACTCGTCAAAAAGAATCCATTCTTCTTACGTGGTTGAATGGAAATCCCGATAGTTATAAAGAAACTCAATATCACGAGTATATCATGAATCGTTGGAAAAAGGAAGTGTATCCTGCTCTCAACCTGAAAGTAGATTTCAAAACATTCTGGTATTCAGCGCTGCATGATGGTGTGGTCACGTTCTCCGAGCAGACGCAAAGCATTGGTGGATTTAAAAACGATGCAATCAATTCCATTCCTGACGTTACGACTGCCAGCGAGTTTGTGCTGTATCTCCATGACAATTACTTTGTCGGCGATGGCAGATTTTCGAACAACGGTTGGTTGCAGGAAATGCCGCATCCGGCATCGAAGATTGCGTGGGATAATTATGCGGCATTGTCGGTTGCCACCGCCAAAGAGATCGGCGCGGATGAAGGAACGATGATCGATGTGGCGGTCGGCGGTCGCTCGCTGAAACTTCCGGTGCATATTCAGCCGGGACTAGCCGATAAGTTTGTCGCTGTCATGCTGGGGTACGGAAGAACAGTCAGCGGTTCGGTCGGAACGGGAGTCGGTTTCAATGCCAATCTGCTGATGTCGAAATCTTCGCCGCTTTCGCAATGGCTCTATGCTGATGCGAAAGTATCCGCAACGCCGGAGAAATATGCACTTGCATCGACGCAGGAGCATCATTCTCTCGACGACACGTTCCTGAAGGATATCCAGAAGCGCAGAGATATCATTCAGGAAGGGACGTTGATCCAATATATCGACGATCCGAAGTTCATCGAAAAAGAACATCATGAAATAACCATTGTGCCGCGTGTGAAGTATGAAGGTGTGAAGTGGGGAATGGCGATCGACCTGAACAAATGCACCGGCTGCGGCGTCTGCACGTTGTCGTGCAATGTGGAGAATAATATTCCTGTCGTCGGCAAAGAGCAGGTGATGAAGGGGCGCGAGATGACATGGATCCGGATCGACCGGTACTTCTCAGGAACATCCGATGCGCCGAGCGTCAGCAACCAGCCGATGATGTGCCAGCATTGCGACAACGCACCGTGCGAAAATGTTTGTCCGGTTGTTGCCACAACGCATAGCCCGGACGGATTGAACCAAATGGCGTACAACCGGTGCGTCGGGACGAAGTACTGTTCCAACAACTGCCCGTACAAAGTGCGTCGCTTTAATTTCTTCGATTTCCGCGATGACTTCAACGACGGATATCAGTATCAGCAGCCGTTGAATATGTTGCACAATCCGGAAGTTACTGTGCGTTCGAGAGGTGTGATGGAGAAATGCACATTCTGTATTCAGCGAATAATGGATGCGCGCCAACATGCTATTGAGGATGGCGTAGAATTCACCGGCGCCGGCGTAACTACTGCATGCCAGGAAGCATGCCCGGCGGAAGCAATCGTCTTTGGAAATGTGAACGACAAAAATTCGCTGATCTACAAATATCGTCATCATGAAATCGGCTACCGCGTGCTGGAAGAGATCAACGTCGGACCGAATGTGACATACATTGCGAAATTGAGAAACGTTACATCCCATTCGGAGAACGAATGACACTAATGAAAATATTTTTACACTTATT